>Ga0210021_1000776_pt1 | contig 34152 bp, 31 predicted proteins | sample CryGeymeta201517_FD_183981 | JGI IMG/M metagenome (GOLD analysis project Ga0210021, IMG submission 183981) | Groundwater microbial communities from Crystal Geyser aquifers in Utah, USA - Crystal Geyser metaG 2015-17 (SPAdes) (version 2) | ecosystem: Environmental > Aquatic > Deep subsurface >... | reverse complement strand
CCACCTAAAATTTCTCTAACTCTACCCACCGTTAACCTTTCAATAGGATTGTGTTATGTTTAGATGTTATCGGAATCGCAATAAACCGATATTTTCTGCCGTAATTTACACGACAGGAAATTGAACATTGAAATTTGTTTTTTCAAAAGTTTGCTCCCAGCGATAAAATTTGCTAAAATTTTTATAACGAGCAAAATCCGCAAATACTATGGAATCTCTTTTAACAAATTTTTCTGAAACTCATCGTATTCTTTCTTATTTAATAATCTTTTTTTCCATATTTATCGAAGGAGAAATACTTTTAATTTTGGCCGGCGTTTTAAGCCATAAAGGATATTTGGATATTTTTGACGTAATAATAATCGCTTCGGTAGCGGCAATTCTTCACGACTTACTCTACTGGTCAATTGGCGGCAAACTTTCCGAGAGAAACAAGAAAAAAACATTGTTTTTTATTGATTTAGAAAAGGTAAAAGCTTTTTTGGGAAAATTAAGGATCAGTAATGGCCCATATATCTTTATCTCAAAATTTGCCTGGAGTTTAAACCGGGTAATTTTGATTACCAGCGGCTATATGAAAATGCCTGTTAATGAATTACTGCGTTATAGCATCCCAGCCAGCTTGGTTTGGTCTATTACCCTGGTCTCCTTGGGCAATGTCTTCGCTTTTGAGACGGATATTTTAAAGAAAGATTTTAAAACCGCTTCTCTAATCTTGGTTGGCTTTATTGTTGTAATTATCGTTTTAGAAAACCTCCTTAGAAAAATGCTTGAAAAGAGAACTAGTAATAAGTGAGGTTTTATCGGATTATCCGATAATCGCATAAAACCTCACTTCCTTGACAAAAGGTGTAAAACAATGTGAAACATTGGTTTTTGGCGAGAACCCGATAGTCGCATGAAATCTACATTTTTGAAAAAATCGTGTTTTCGATGTTTACCGTGAAACATTTTGAACCAAATTTCGACCCTCTATTATGACTTACAAAAGCGAATTAGGCCAACTTGGTGAAAACCTGGCTTGTGAATATCTTGTTAAAAAGGGCTATAAGATTATTGGGCGCAATTTCCGGCAGAAATGGGGCGAGTTGGATATTATTAGCAAGGCGCCGGATAGGACCTTGGTTTTTGTGGAGGTCAAAACTATGAAAGAAAATCCAGGAGGGTTAAGACCAGAAGATCAGCTCACCAAGGCCAAATTAAAAAAGCTCCAAAGAACTGCCTCACTTTATGCGGGCCATTATCCGGAGCTAATTAAAAACAATAAGGGTTGGCAAATTGACCTTCTCGCCTTGACAGTTAGCGGAGAAAATTGTGATATCAAACATTACGAAAATATCTAAAAGCAACCCAAAACTACGAATTCAGCCGAATAACACGAATATTTTCTTTTGGGCCATGCTCAAATTTTAGCCAAACGAAATTTTTGGGCAGGATTTTTTTGATTTTTTCGGCCCATTCAATTAAAACAATATTTTGCGGATTTTCCAAAACTTCTCTTAAGCCGAGTTTTAATAATTCGTCGGCTTTTTTTATCCGATAACAATCAATATGGTAAGCCTGTTTGTAGTTTTTGGTTTTAAGTTTGTAGTTTTTGGCTATCACAAACGTCGGGCTGGTGATTTTTTTCTTAATTCCCAAACCCCTCAAAAATCCCTGAACAAAAGTAGTCTTACCAGAACCCAATTCACCCATTAAAGCAAAAACCAAGGCGTTTTTTCTTTTAGTTTTGGCGCGTAAAAATTTTTTCGCCAAACCAGCAGCGATTTTTTGGGTTTCTTTTGACGAATCTGTTTTATAAGAATGCATAATAATAGTTCGGTACTATGCTATAGCATAGTACCCCAGTTATATATTTAGTCGGATGGCAAATTAAGTTTTCTAAGAATAATTACTGCCAAAAAAGCTAAAATTAAAGCCAGGGAAAGACCAATTAACAAATTTAAACCAAGAGAGGTCGTGTTGTTGATAGATGATTCATTTGAAGAAATATTGGCGATCACATTGGCGTTGAGATTAGCTTGAGGGATTGGCGATTTAGCTTTTTCAGCGCTTTCAAAGATATTGGCTTTGGCCGGGGTCGGCTTGTCAGTAAAAACAAATTGATTATTCTTGCGGATGAGGCTTTTGCCTTCAGGGGCGCTGCCTGTAAATTCCGCTTTATCAATTAAAGCGCCGTTTTGGTCGTAAAGAAATAGTGTTTCGCCGTTATTATTTAAAGAAATCTTGGTGGTTTTGTAATCAAGCAGTAAATATCCAGCCGGACCGAGTTCTTGGTTTTTTCCGCCCGTGGCGGATCCGCCTTGGCCGGAAAAAATAAAAGTTTTCCCCGAAGCATCTTTTATCTGCCAACCGCTAAAATTGACTGTTTCTTGACCGTTGTTAAATAATTCTATCCACTCGCCATCAGCGTCTTTGCCAACAGGATTAGGGAAGAATTCGTTGATTAACATTTTAGATTAAGATGTTTGTAGGCTGCTTCGGTAACTATTCTTCCCAGCGCTGTTCTCTGGAGAAAACCAAGTTTCATTAGATATGGTTCGTAAATTTCTTCAATCGTGCCTTTTTCTTCGCCCAAAACAGCGGCCAAAGCATTAACCCCTACTGGCCGGTTGTTAAACTTTTTGATGATAATTTCCAACAAGCAGCGCTCACAGGATTCCAGCCCTAAATAATCCACTTCCAAAAGTTTTAGTGTTTCAGAAGCAACTTCAGCATCAACAATTTTTGAATTATTGACCTCGGCGAAATCTCTGGCACGTTTCAATAAACGGTTGGCTACCCGGGGAGTAAAACGCGAGGCGTTAGCCAGTACCGAGATAGCGTCCGGGCTAAGTTTTATTTTCATTAATTTGGCCGAGCGCTCAATAATTGTTTTAATTTCGTCAAGATTATAGTAATCGAACCGGAAAATGGCTCCGAATCGGGAACGAAGGGGATTAGATAAAAGATTGGGCCGAGTGGTGGCAGCGATTAAAGTGAAGGCCGGTAAATCAAGAGAAATTACCCGGCTGGCTAAACTTTTGCCGACAACCAAAAAGAATTTTCGCGATTCCATTGCCGGATAAAGCATTTCTTCAACCGGCCGGGAAAGACGATGGGCTTCGTCAATAAAAAGAACGTCTTGATTTTCCAAATTTGAAAGAACAGCTGCCAAGTCAGAAAGTTTTTGCAGAGCCGGACCAGTAGCGACTTTCAAATTCGCTCTCATTTCTTTAGCTACCAAAGTGGCCAGGGTCGTCTTGCCTAAACCGGCCGGTCCGTAGAATAACAAATGGTCGGTTGATTCGTTTCTTTTCTTGGCAGCGGTCAAAATAAGATTAAGACCTTTTTTGACTTTTTCCTGGCCAATGTAATCCGGCCAAGATGTTGGCCGCAGGATGGAGTCAATGAATTTATCGTCGCTTTGAAATTTATTGTTTTTTTTCATAGTTTTTGGGGGTTGACCCCGTAACTCAACTAGTTGAGTTACGGGGTTGACTTTTTTTGTATAATATGCTATGTTTAAAACCTAAATTAGACCACCCGGACCTGTGGGCAAATCAAGGAATTTCTTTCAGTTTCCGGAAGACTTGGCTCTGGCTGTGTCTCTCCTCAAAGAAATTCTTTTAATCTCTTTCTACAACAGGAGTTTTTATTCTCGATTTCGAGAAGGTGCCCACAGATCCAGGTGGTTTTATTTACCCCAATTGGATTGGTCCGGTAATTCCTTCCACTTCTTCAAACGTAGTCGTCCCGGAAATTATTTTTAAAATTCCGTCCTGCTGCATAGTAACCATTCCCTGTTCCAAAGCAAACTTTTTTATGGCTGACTCGCCAGCTTGCTGGCCAATTAATTCTTCCAGGGTTTTGTGCGATGACGGGCCGGCACTCTCCGGGTCAATCAGCAATTTCTCATATTCGGGGTCGTTCAGAAAAAGTTCGTAGATGCCGATTCGTCCTTTATAGCCGGTATTATTACATTTGGCACACCCTTTGGGTTTGAAAATTTTGATTTCTTTGAATTTTTCCCGGTTTACCCTTTTTGGAATACCGGCTAAAAATTTTTCAATTTTATTTTTCAGGGTTCCGTCAATTTCCCCGGGAACTTTACAATCTTCACAAAGCCGGCGAACCAACCTCTGGGCAATCACTAAATTAAGCGCCGGCCCGATACTGGAGGCCTTCACTCCCAAATCCAGCAGCCGCGGGATGGCGCCAGCCGCTTGGTTGGTATGAAGAGTAGAAAACACCAAGTGGCCGGTTAAGGCAGCCTGGACAGCGATTTCGCCCGTTTCTCTGTCACGAATTTCTCCCACCAAAATCACGTCCGGGTCCTGACGCATTAGGGAACGCAGTCCATTGGCAAAAGTATAACTAGCGTCTTCGTCCACCTGGGTCTGCTCAATATCTTCAAGGTGGTATTCAATCGGATCTTCAATGGTGATAATTTTTATTTCCGGAGTTTTCTTGTGTTTTAAGAAAGCGTAAAGAGTGGTAGTTTTTCCGGAGCCGGTAGGGCCGGTATTTAGAATCATTCCATTGGGCCTTTTGAGTTCGGTCTTGATAATTTCCAAATCATCTTCCCGGATTCCCAAATCTGTCAAAGAAAGATTAATGGCTTCGGGGTCAAGCAATCTCATCACCACCACCTCGCCAAATTCTGAGGGCGCTGTCGCCACCCTGACTTCTATTTCCTTTTCCGGAAGTTTAATGGTGAAGCGACCATCCTGGGGCTCGTCATGAATATTAATTTTTAAGCCCGAAAGCAACTTAATCCGGGAAACTAAACGGCTGTAAATGTCTTTTTTGATTTCATTAAAAACATCCTGAAGCAAACCGTCAATTCTTAACCTTAATTTGACGTTGTGTTCGGTTGATTCAAAATGAATGTCCGAAGCCCGGTTGGCTAAAGCGCCGGCCAAAATAATCTCCAAGATTTCGCCCGCCTGGCTTGCCTCGGCATTTAATTTTTGAACCGAACTTTTGATATTTTCCAATGAGGTCAAAATATTTCCGAGTTCAATCAATTTTTGTTCTTCAATTCTGACCCCGCCGATAATCTCTTTGGCTTTTTCAGGAACAAATTTGTAAAAATTCCAGATATGCCGAAGCCCGCTTAAAGAAACAACAAAAACAGAAGGTTGATAGCCTTCTGATTTTAATTTCTGAATGACTTCCTGGGCCAAAGCATCGCTTGGATCAAAAGCTGCCACCGCCACTTTTTTCTCTTGGGCTTCAATAGCGGCAATTTTAGCTTTTTGGCTGGCTTCTTGAGGAATCAAGGCTAAGGCCTCGGTGTTTATCGGCGTGGTGCTCAGGTCAGCATAAGGGTAGCCGGTCTTGGCTGCTCTTCGCTGAGCATCTCTTTCTTCAGCTGACCGCTGCATCTGAGCTAATTTCTCTTTGATTTTAGTTAAAGGATTTTTAAATTCGGCCATTACATAAAATATAAAACAGAAAGAAGAAAAAAGCAAAGATAAATTAAAAAAAGAACCCCTCCCTCGATTATTGTTTCAAATCGAGGAAGGGGCAATAAAGGAAAGGAAGGAGGTGGGATTATGGACACTGCTATGGAACAGGATGAGGAAAAAGAGCTGTATATTGAAAGGCACAGCAGCGAAGGTGATACATTGTTTTAGGGGTAAAACAATGTTGAGAAAGTGGTAAAAAATGGATTCGCTGCTGGCCTCGTTTTTGATTTTTAAAAAAGCTGGTGGCTTTACCAATTATTACTATAGACCTTTTTATAAATTTTTCAAGACCTTGGGATTGACAAAATCTTAAAAATGTGTATAATTAAAGGCAGAAATAATTGATAAAATCATAAGGTCATAAGGAAAAATGAGGGAAGGAGGTGATTAGAATGAAAAAGTTATTAGTCATTAGTCATTGGTTATTGGTCATCGGGTTATTGGTCGGTTGCGCCCACGTCCAGATGGACCCCGCCGGTCCTCGAAACGAGCGCGAAGCATTTCCGCTTCGCAACCAGGATCCAAGATGGGGCGTCATCGTCAACGAGGGGACGGCCCATCTGAATATTTTTATTTACGACGAGGCGGGTCGTTTGGTTGAACAATCTTATTTGTCTGGTGTTAATCGTTTTTTCACGATTAATGGCCAAACTGTCCCGCGCTACTGGATTCGGCAGCTGGAAATTGGTAGTTACCTGGTAGAAGTCTATCCCTTTTACTACCAAACCGATATCGCTAATTTCATTGTTGGCGCACCAATCCGGTATCGAGTGGATTTACCGAAACAAGAGACCTGGATTTCTGTTAGTAGAAGCCCTACTGCTTACTACGACTGGGGTTATTACGGAATTGGCGGAACATACAGGCACTGGGGCTGGATTCTCCGGCTCAATGGTGGCTATGTCCCGGAAACCGCGCATGGCTTGCCTGGAGTGAAATTTAATTTCCTTGGAAATTAAATTTCAGATGAGGAGGTGTAAGAATGAAATTGAAGTGGTTAGTACACTCAAATCTAAAAGAAGAAGATGAGCTACGACCAGTAGATGGTATAGCGCGAGGCGTGATTTGGGGAATATTAATTTGGGTAATGATAATATTGATAATATTCCTTACTAGTTGCGCTACCGGCGCTAAGAAAACCGCTCAGGAGCCGTTTCACGCGGAATCCGGCGCCGGGATAACCATTTGGAAAATTCCAATTGTCGGAATTGGCGCTTGGGGTCAGGATAGTTGGGGTTCAGGTGCGCCTTCGGTGATTGTACATAAATACAATTATCAAGCGCAACCGCCGGCTTTAGCGCCCGGAGCGCCGCCGAGTCTGCCTGATAAAGCCCCGGGAATCGTGGACTATCAGACTATCTACGGGTCGGCCTGGGACGATCCGACGCTAGTCATCTTTAAAAACGATTCGTACCGAAAGATACGGATCGGAATAGATGGTCAGCGACCGATTGTCTTGGCACCCTATGGTGCGACTGCCGATCTTCACCTTGGGGTTGGTGAACACCGAGCCCGGCTGATAATTGAAAAACCTACGGCTGCTCATGGCGCGTTTGAGGTAATTCGGTTCTTGCCGATTTCTATCCGACCCGAAGGTCAGGCCCAAATTTTCCACCTTTATGATTATTAGCGGGTAACCGCTGACTGTGTAGCTCTACGGGTTTGTTATAGATCAACTATAGCAAATTCGTAGGGCTTTATTTTTTTGTCAATTACTCTAATATCGTACGATCGTAAGATAATAGAGTAATTATGGATTAAGGGCAAATTAAAAATGTGAATGGGTTAGCGCATTCGCATAAATTTCTTGCACTTTTGTTCAAAAATTTATAAAATAACAGCTATGTCCGGACATTCCCACTGGAGTGGCATCAAACACAAAAAAGGAGTGGCTGACCAGAAACGCGGTCAGTTGTTTTCAAAGTTGCTGAATGCGGTTTCAATTGCGGCACGGACTGAATCAAATCCCGAATTCAATCCTCGACTGCGGACCGCCGTTGAAAAAGCCAAAGAAAGCAAAGTACCGCAGGAAAATATTGAACGAGCGATTAAGCGCGCCTCAGAAGACAAAAATCTGGAAGAGTTGATTATTGAGGCCTACGGCCCAGAAGGAACAGCGATTTTAATTGAGGCGATTACTGACAACAAAAATCGGACCATTGCCGAAATAAAAAAAGTTCTTGATGAAAATAGCGGCAAAATTGCCGAGCCGGGCAGCGTGCGCTGGGCTTTTGAACAAATTAAAACCGAATCAGGATTGGGCTGGCAGGAAAAATTCAAACAACCGATTTCAACCGAGGCCCAAGAGAAACTCCAAAAACTTATTGAAGAATTACTGGAACAAAATGAAGTCCAAGAAGTTTATACTAATACATGAAAATCATCGGCATTGACCCAGGTAGTGCCAGAGTCGGCTATGGAGTAATTGAGAAAAAAAACAACGGCCTTAGATTCATTAGGGCCGGATTATTAAAAATCTCGTCTAAAGACAAAGGCAAAAGATTACTCGAGCTGGAAAAATCCTTCTCGCAACTGTTGAAAAAAGAAAAACCAGATTTGGTGGTTTTGGAAAAACTTTATTTTATGAAAAATATGAAAACCGCTCTTGAGGTGGCTCAATCCCGGGGCGTCTTGACATTAACGATAATCAAATACAAAATACCCTTATTGGAATATACGCCCTTGGAAATTAAGCAAGGCGTTACCGGTTATGGCATGGCCGATAAAAAAAGCGTTGCTAAAATGGTAAATAAAATTTTAAAAATTAAAAAAATCAGCAAGTACGATGACATGACCGATGCCTTGGCAGCGGCAATTTTGGGAAGCGATAAAATAAAATTTGGATTTTAAACCCCGTTAGAAGTCTATTACAGAAAAAATCAAAAAGATTTTTTCTGTAGGAAAATAAAGAAGCTTCGAAAAATATTGTGTGTCATCAATGTCATCAATAAAGAACATAAAAAATAGTTGGAATGACTTCTAACGGGGTAAATTTAACTTAAAAGGTCGTTTGATTTATCGTAAATTACAATGGCTACTAAATTAAATCTTTTAAATCCATTGAAATTACAAGTTCCGGACGATGACATTATAGGCGACGAGGAAAAGGAAAAAGAGGAGGAAAAGGAAGAAGAGGAGAAAGAGGACTTCGATGCGGAGCCGGGCACCAAAAAGGAAGAAGAAGATTATTTTGAGTAATAAAAATTGGAGTGATTAAAAAAAAGAGTTTTGTGCTTAAGCTTATAGGGCTGTTTTTATTGGCCATTTTTGGGTTGGTTTTTTGGGGATTAATGGTAATCACAAAAATGGCCAAAGAATTACCCAACCCCGAGCAATTCGTTAATCGTCAAATCAGCCAGTCCACCAAAATTTATGACCGCACCGGCCAAATTTTGCTTTATGAAATCCACGGCGAGGAAAAAAGAACTACTATCTCTTTTGAGGAAATTCCCGAATACGCCAAACAGGCGACTCTTGCCATTGAGGATCAGGAATTTTATCGCCATTCGGCTTTTGACTGGCGAGCCATTATCCGGGCCTTTGTGGTAAATATTATCAAGGGTCGGGTGGTTCAGGGCGGCTCCACCATCACCCAGCAATTGGCCAGAAACGCCTTTTTATCCCCGGAACGGACTTATACCAGAAAAATTAAAGAATTAATCCTGGCCCATTGGATAGAACAACGTTATTCCAAAGACCAAATTTTAAATCTTTATCTAAATCAAATCCCTTATGGCACCAATGCTTACGGCATTGAAGCCGCCTCTCAGACGTTTTTTTCTAAGCCAGCCAATGACCTGACCCTAAGCGAGGCGGCTGTTTTGGCTGCCTTAGTAAAGGCGCCCTCATATTATTCTCCCTGGGGCATCCACCAAGACGAATTAGAGCAGCGGAAAAATTACGTTTTGGAACAAATGTTTAAGTTGGGATTTATTGACGAGCAGCAGAAACAGCTGGCCCAAAACACCAAGCCGAAATTCAGCAATCAAAGTATCGGCTCAATCAAAGCCCCTCATCTTGTAATGATGGTTTATGATTATTTAAGCGGCAAATACGGAGAAGATGTGGTGGAAAAGGGAGGATTAAGAGTTATTACTACTCTTGACTGGCCGCTGCAAGAATTGGCGGAAAAAACGGTTAAAGAAGGAGCTGAGAGGAATACCCAATTGTACCAAGGTAAAAATGCGGCTTTGGTAGCCCAAGACCCAAAGACCGGTCAAGTTTTAGCCCTGGTTGGCTCCAAAGATTATTTTGATGTGGAAAATGAAGGTAATTTCAACGTGGCGGTTCAAGGTTTGCGACAGCCGGGCTCAGCTCTTAAACCCTTCGCCTACCTCACTGCCTTTCAAAAAGGTTATTCTCCGGAAGCGGTAGTTTTTGATTTGCCGACTGAATTTTCTTCCTATAATAATATTTGCCCGTTAACCAATATTAATTTTAATGACGATAATCCGCTCTGTTTTCATCCGGAAAATTTTGACGGACGATTCCGAGGGCCGGTTAATCTTCGTACCGGCTTAGCCCAGTCAATTAACGTGCCTTCGGTTAAGGTGCTTTATTTAGCTGGTTTGGCTGACACTCTAAAAACCGTTCAGGCCTTTGGTCTTACCACCCTAACTAACCCAAGTCGTTACGGACTCTCTCTGGTTTTGGGGGGCGGCGAAGTTAAATTAATAGAAATGGTTGGCGCCTATTCGGTTTTTTCTCAGGAAGGAATTAAACATCATCAATCTTTAATTCTGGAAGTAAAAGACTCTCAAGGAAGAATTCTGGAAAAATACCTTGATCAGGCCACTCAAGTAGTTGAACCTCGGTACGCTAAAATCATTAACAACATTCTTTCTGATATTGAAGCCCGCTCCGGACTTTTTCAAAATAGCCTTAATCTAACGGTATTCCCCGACCGGGAAGCGGCTCTAAAAACCGGAACCACCAATGATTACAAAGATGCTTGGGCAATCGGTTATACTCCAACCCTGGTAGTTGGGGTTTGGACCGGTAATAATAACAACAAACCAATGCAGAAACAAGCTGGCAGTATTTTAGCCGCAGTGCCGATTTGGCACGCTTTTATGAGTAAGGCTCTGGAAAATCAACCGGCTGAATTTTTTAATAAACCCGAGGCCGCGCCCCAAAATAAACCGATTTTATGGGGAGAATATATTTCAAACGGTGAAGCTCATGATATTCTTTATTATGTGGACAAAAATAATCCCCTGGGTCCTCAACCACTAAACCCCGAATCAAATTCTCAGTTTTGGAATTGGGAGTTGCCAGTTAAGGCGTGGTGGCAACAACAACTGCCGGGCTAACCGGACTTTATCGGCATTAGAATGTAAAAATAAGAAATGTCAGCCGGCGATTTAATCAAAACCGGTTTGTTGTCGCCATTCAATCCCAAGAATATATTTTCTGAATCTAAAACCCTTACTCCGTCCAAAAGAAAACGCCAATTAAAAACAATTTCCAGCCCCGCACCCTTAATTTTGGTCGGTATTAGATACTGATTTTCCCCCAATATTTGACTGGAAGAAAACACCTCAATGTTTTTGGCGTTCTCTTTAATTAAAACCTTTATTTCATTAAGCCGGTCAGTAAAAGAACTGGTCAGTTTCAAGGCGTTAATCAATTGTTCTTTGTTTAGCACAATTTCGGTTTCAAATGACTGAGGAATAATGGATTGATAATTGGGATAGTCGCCGCTTATTAATCTGGAAATAATTTCTGAATTCTCTGTTTTGAAGAGTACCTGATTCCGGTCAAAATAAACACTTATTTGGCCGTCTTCTTTTTTAAAAATTCTGATAACCTCTTGGATTGTTTTTAAAGGAATAATTACTTTTAATTCTTGCTCAATATTGGATTTAAATTGGGTGTTAACGATGTTTTTTTCCGCCAACCTGAAACTATCCGTGGCTGCCAACTTCAAAGAACTTACCTGGAAGTCAAAAAGAATACCGTTTAATTCGGGTTTAACTTCGGAAATTTGGCTGGCGCTGATTACGGAAGATAATGATTTTTTAAGGACTTCGGTGGAAATTTCCAGAAAAGATTGATTGGTAATTTGGGGAATAATGGGAAATTCCTCTTTTTTATTTCCCTGAATTTTGGCTTGGTAGTTGTCGGTTTTTACTATTAAATAATTATCTTTATCTTCTATATTAATTCTTTCGGTTTGGAGATTATTAATTATGGAATTAAAAATATTAAAAGGAACCGTCAGACTGCCGCCCTCAATGACTTTTCCGGGGACAAAACTGGTAATAGCCATCTCCAAGTTAGTCATTGATAGCTTTATTTTATTATCAACGGTTTCTATTAAGCAGTTTTTGAGAATCGGCAGGGTTATTGAGCCGCTTTCAGCTCCAATTTTGTTAATTGTTTCCAGTCCGAATTTTAGATGATTTTTTAAAATTATTATTTTCATATAATTTTACTACTAATATTTATTATTAAATTTAATTAGTCGTAGTAGTAATAGGCGGTGTTAACTTGTTAACTTCTTTTAAAATTCATATCGGGTCTCAAATCTCACTCCTTTAAAGATAACATGATATTAAATAATTGTGGAAGAATGATGGATATCATCAACCCTTATGGATAACTTCTTTGATTAAAATAATTTTTTGGTTAAGACTTTGATTTTTACTGATTTCTCGGGAAATTTTTCCGCAGGAATAAATAGCTGTGGTGTGGTCTCTTTTTCCTAGTTTTTCCCCGATATCCGGATAAGACATATCCAATAAATCCCTAAGGAGAAAAGCAACCACTTGGCGTGGTTCAACAACACTTTTTTTTCTGGAACGATTGGTTAACTCAGGAAGAGTAATTTCATAAAAATCAGCCACCGCTTTAATTATTTGACTGGCAGTGATATTTTTAGATGACTGCTGAATTATATTATCTATAATTTCCTCAATTACCTTAGTGGTTAACTCAATATTTTTCACTTCCCGGTAAAAAATAATTTTATTCAGGATTCCCTCAATTTCTCGGATGTTTCTCTGGATCTTATTAGCAACTAATCCACAGATTTCTTCGGGAAGATCGGCATTTTTTTCCTGGAGCTTGGTTTTTATAATTGCCATCCTCATTTCGTAATCAGGATAGGTGATGTCGGCAATCATTCCGCCTTCAAACCGGGAACGTAATCTTTCCTCAAGCGTCGGGATGGCGGCTGGCGGCCGGTCAGAGGAAATTATAATCTGCTTATTATTTTCATAAAGAACGTTAAAGGTGTGAAAAAACTCTTCTTCGCTTCTTTCTTTGCCACCGACAAACTGAATGTCGTCAATAATCAAGACGTCAACATTCCGGTATTTTGATTTAACGTCATCCATTCTTTTGTTCCGGATGGCCCAGACAACGTCATTAACAAATTTTTCAGAAGAAACATATTTCACCTTAATTTTATTTTTGTAAAGATTCTTGATTTCATTGCCAGCCGCTTGAATAAGGTGGGTTTTGCCCAGTCCCGTCCCGCCGTAAATGAAAAGCGGATTATATTTTTTACCGACATCTTTAATGACCGACTGGGTAGCCGCATAAGCCAATTCATTGGAAGACCCGACCACAAAAGAATTAAGGGTATAGCGCGGATGAAGATTGGTTTCGGGATCAACTTTGAGTTCCGGTAAAGTCGTTTGACGATTTAAAATAGTTTTAGATTCTAATTTAATTTGAGGCGACTGCTGTTCAACCAAAACCGTGTATTCAACTTTTTTAATTGTTTCGTCCAAAGAGTGGAGCGTTTCCAAAATCATTTTATGATATTTATTTTCAACCCACTCTTTGGCGAAATTGTTAACCAGGCCCACCACTATTCGGCCGTCTTCTTCTTTTTTTACGAGACGGCTTTTTTTCAACCAGGTAAGAAAATTCGGCCGGGAAATCTGAAGTTCCAATTCTGCTAAAGTCGATTGCCAAATTTGATTAAGGTCCATGGTTTTAAAAATTAGCCGCAAAATAGAGAATAGAATTTTAATTTATTATTATTTTAATTTAAGAACAAGTCAACCCCGTTAGAAGTCCTAGGCAGAAAAAAATTACTAAATTTTTTCTGCTTGGCACACAGACTTGTGTCATACAAATTTTAAGACGGACCTCTAACGGGGTCAAATGCCCGATATAAGACAAATTGTTGATTATTTGGGGATAACTATTTCGATTTTTGTTTGATTTTTAGCGTTTGATACTTTATATTTATATCATGCCGAAAAGAACCTATCAACCGAAAAAGAGGAAAAGGGCCAGAACCCACGGTTTTCTGAAAAGAGCGAGAACAGCCGGCGGAAGCGGGGTTTTGAAGAGAAGGCGGAGAAAGGGAAGGAAGGTAATTGCCGTTTAAAGAGACGCTATTTTATGTTGGCCAAAAAATTTCGTCTTCCGATCCAGTCGTGGATGAACCCCATTAGAAATAAAATTTCTAACGGGGTGAAAGATAAAAACAAAAAGGCAATTACTAAAAAAGGTAATTTTTTTATTGTGAAAGTCCTGCCCAATAATTTGGGCTTCAGTCGGTTTGGGGCGATAATCGGTTTAAGGACCGCGAAAAAAGCCTCCCGACGCAATTACCTGAAAAGAACAATCTTTGATTTCATCCGCTTGAACAATTTTCATCTAAGGCCCGGAAAAGATTTTCTGATAATCGTTTTGCCGGCTGCCGGTCAATCGGCAAAGACCGACATTGAAAAAGAATTAAATTTATTATTATCATAATTTATGGCTAATCTATTTCACGAAATTTTATATCGTCCCCTGTTCAACGCATTGATATTTCTTTATCAAAACGTTTCTTTTCACGATTTAGGAGTGGCTATTATTTTTCTGACAATTATTATCCGGCTGATTTTATTCCCTCTGTTTTATAAAGGCGCCAAAGACCAGGCAATTATGCAGCGCTTGGCGCCCAAAATTAAAGAAATTCAAAACAATCATAAAAATGACCGGGAAAAACAAGCTAAGGCCTTAATGGACCTTTATCGTCAGCACAAAGTTAACCCTTTTTCCGGCTTTTTATTGCTTCTTATTCAATTGCCGATCCTAATTGCCCTTTATCGGGTTTTTCTGAGTGGGTTTTCGGCCGAAATCCTAAGCAATTTATATTCTTTTATCTCGACTCCCGATGTTTTAAATTACACTTTTTTGGGAGTTATTGATTTGGGCAAAAGAAATATTTTTATTGTCATTGCCGCCGCCGTTGTCCAATATTTTCAGGGAAAACTGTCAGTGGTAAAAACCAACAAACCCCTTAAAGACCTGACCACGACCGAAAGGATGAGCCGACAGATGATTTACTTCGGGCCTATCCTGACGATAGTTTTTTTGTATTTTTTCAATCTTCCTTCAGCTGTGGCTCTTTATTGGTTGACAACTTCCGCTTTTTCGGTTATTCAACAGATGATGATTAACAAAAGAATTTCCAAAAATTTTGATGGAACAACTACAAGATAATTTAAAAAAGTTAATTGGGCTGATGGGCTTTACCGATTTTTCCGTTAATTACGAAGAAGGAAGCAATCGTTTTTTGATTTTTATCAACGAGGGTGATTTTTTTAAAAAGTTTCTCCCGAGCTTTGTCACCAACTTGAATTATTTAGTCAGATTAATGGCCAGTAAAACCGGTGAAGAGAGGACGGCCTTTATTGATATAAATAATTACCGCCGAGAACGAGAAGGTTTAATTTTGGAATTAGCGCGAGCAGCTGCCCGGAAAGCTGCCGCCACAAAACAAGAAGTGCCTTTGCCGGCAATGAACGCCTATGAGCGTCGTCTAATTCATTTGGAACTATCCTCTCATCCCGATGTCCGGACCGAAAGCGTTGGTGAAGGAAGAGATAGATATATAATAATAAAACCCATCCAGTAAGTTCACTGAATCCTACTTATTAAACTTTTAAATCCCAATTTCTCGAAGTAAGAAATAAGATTTTCTTTCGGCAAACTCTCGCGCTTTAATTCGGAAAGATCTCTGACATCAAGAGGAGCATCGCATTTTAGTTGGGCTAAATTTTTTGAAAGCAATGCTTGTTCCTTGAATTTGGTAATTTTGAGATAATTTTTATCCAGCTGGCCGTTTTCCAAAAAATTTTCCAAACTTTTATATTCTTTAATTAAAGGAATGGCGGTTTTCGGTCCAATGCCGGGCACGCCCGGAATGTTATCCGAGGGGTCGCCGACCAAACCCTTGAAATCCGAAATTTGATTAGGAGCTAATCCTTGATAACGCTGCCTTACCGCCTCCTCATTGTAAATTATCGTGTCGCTGATGCCCTTTTTAAAGGTTTCCGAGACGATCTTGTCGTCTTTTACTAATTGAAGCGAATCCAAATCGCCGGTTAAAATCACAATTTTTAAATCCGGTATTTTTTTAAAATTTTCAACCGCTGTTCCAATTAAATCATCGGCCTCAAGCCCCGGCACTTCAAAAGTTTTTATCTTAAAGGCCTCAAACAACTTGTGGGCTTCAATAATCTGGGAAACTAATTCGTTCGGCGCTTTGGGCCGCTGGATTTTGTATTCATAAAAAATCTCTTTTCGGAAAGTCGGTTCCGGCCGGTCAAAAAAAGCAGTGATAAATTCAGGGTGCTGTTCGCGCAGAATTTTTAATAAGATACTGGCCAGTCCGTAGAGGCTGCCGCTGGGCTGATTATTCGGTCCGGTCAAGGGGGGCAAAGCGTGAAAACAACGGTGGATTAAAGAATTGGCGTCAATTAAAAGAAGAATTTTCATTTGGTTTTTATTCATTGTATATCATAAATATAGATTGACAAAGGTTGCTGCGGGGATTAAATTTAATTCAGAATGAACGAAGATTTTTTTAACAGTTCGCTGGGAATAAAATTAAATATTAATCAGGTAGTTCAAGAAATTGTCCGTTTTATGGCTGAAGACAAAAACCGCCATTATAAAATTGTCATTGGCAGTGATTCTGATGGGCACAATGAGAAAATGGCGGATTTTGTCACCGCGATTGTGGTTCATCGGGTAGGCAATGGCGGCCGTTATTTTTGGCGGCGGATAGAACTACCAAAATTTTATACTTTAAGAGATCGAATTATTCGGGAAGTTTTACTTTCTTTGGAAGCGGCTAAAGAAACTTTAATTGCCCTTAAAACCTTTGATGTACCCCAGTTTGATTTTGAAATTCACGTTGATATCGGCGAAAACGGCCAGACCAAATCAATGATGCAGGAAGTCATCGGAATGGTTCGGGCTTATAATTTTGAAGCGCGCACCAAACCGGAAAGTTATGCGGCAAGTAAAGTGGCGGATAGACATGTATAAATAAAAAAATCCTAAATCCCAATTTCTAATTTCTAAATAAATCCCAATTACTAAAATCCCAATAGCCAAACCGCAGCCAGGCTGCGGTTTGGCCCTGTCGTCTAGTCCGGTCCAGGACATCAGGTTTTCATCCTGAAAACACGGGTTCGAATCCCGTCGGGGCTACATGTTTTTAGTCATTCTTTCAGCGGGTTTGGGAATTCTGTCATTTTCCCCTTCTAGTTTTTCTTACATATTCGGCTTTGTTTTCTTGGTGCCGATTTTTATTTTTCTTTTTAAAGAAGAAAAATTCTGGCGGCTGATTTGGGGTGTTTTTGTTTTTAAAATTATTTTGGCGACAGCCACGCTTTATTTTGCTTTTGACCCCTATGGTTTCCTTTTGTCAGTTTTTGTTTTCTTGGGCCTGCCGATTGCCGTTTTTATTATCAAACACCCGCCTTTATTTAAAAAAGAATTTTCTTTTCTCCGAAACCTGCGCAGGCGAGCGGGCATGGTGTCCGAGCGGAGCGAGGACGAACGAGCCGACCTGCCCGCCGAAGCTTCGGCGCAGGCGGGGGAACAAGCGAGTCCCGGCCGTTGGCCGGGACGAAGCGGGTTGAGAGAAAAGAAAATTCTTTTTGTTCTGCCTTTTCTCTGGATTTTTTTTGAAAATCTTCAAGCCCGTTACACCTTTCTGCCGGTTTTCATTGGGGCCACTGGCAATATTTTTGGCCACTCGCCGTTTTTGGGCTTGGCGGCTTTTGGCGGTTTAAACACATTAAGTTTTTTCGCGATTTTGGTTAATATTTTAATCGCCTTTATAATATTTAACTTCAAAAAATCGTCTTATAAATTAAATCTTACTGTTATTATTATCATTATCGTCATTGTTTTGGTCGGCTGGCAAATTTCCCAAATCAAACTTCAACAAAATTTTGATTTTTACAGCAATCAGCCCCGCATTTTGAAAATTGGCCTCGTATCCAACAACGAAAAATTTGACGAAGAATTTCTGATTTTCAAAAACGATACTTTTACCGAGAGCGAAAAAAAATTGGCAAAATCAATGGTTGATGAAAAGTTAAATCTCTTAAAAACAGATTTAATAAATAAAAAAATAGACTTTTTAATCCTACCCGAAGATATGATTGATATTGAAATTTGGAATGATACCGATAAAGAGGCTCAGGAAAAATTTGGCATTTCCAATGACGGTCTCTTAATAAGAAGCTACGCCGATTTAGCCAAAGAACTAAATGCTTATTTGGCGGCTACTCTTACGACCATTCGCGACAATAGAAGATACAACACCACCGTTTTGTTTAACCGAGAAGGAAAATTAGTTGATATTTATGACAAATCGCATTTGACTATCGGCGGTGAATATTGGCCATTTGGTCAATGGCGGCCTTTTTATTATGATTGGTTACGGAAAACTACACCAACACTGGACAGTGAAAGTGCCATTTATAATGAGGTCTATCGTTATACCCCTGGAAAAAGAAAACTGCTTAAAAACGAGAATTTGTCTTTCGCTTCTTTAATTTGTGTCGAAATCCATTACCCCAACGAGGTAAAAGAATTTAAAAACTTAGGTGGCCAGTTTATTTCCCACACCTCAAGCAATCGTTGGATTAGCCTGGGTTTGAAAAACTATCTTTATCTGACGGACAATCTTAGAAAAATTGAGGCGGTTTGGTTGAAAACGCCGATTTTAATTAACGGCCGCTACGAGAAGGCCGGGATTATTACGCCGGGCGGTAAAATAGAGGCCGTAAACTTTGAGAATAGCGCAAAAGATTACGGATTATTTACGGGAGATGTGCTATACTGACCAAAATTAAATGCCCGAAAAGAAAATAAAACTTTTTATTGTCTACGCCGTATTTTTGGCTGCCGCGGCCGCCATCGCTTATGAAATTTTGGGCGCTAGTGCTTTAACCAATCTTTTAGGCGCTTCTATTTTTTATTTTTCCCTCACCATCGGAATTTTTCTGGCTGCCTTGGGAGTCGGCAGCTGGCTTTCCTCAAAAATTAAAAATGATTTACTTGAAAAATTAGTTTTGATAGAAATTATTTTGGCGTTCTTGGGAGGGGGCTTAAGCACTTTTATTTTCGGCAGCTACGCAGTTGTTTTTGAGTTAATGAGGAAAATAAGTTTTTATGGTATATCCGGCTTTCTGCTGGGTTTGGGATTAGCCGAATTGATATTTCTCTTTCTGGCTTTTGCCTTGATTTTTATAGTGGGCGTTTTAATCGGTTTTGAATTGCCGCTTTTTTCGCGGATTCTGGCCAGCCGGGAAGATTTAAAAGACGCTTTGGGAAAAATTTTTTTCTGGGACTATGCCGGAGCGCTGGTAGCTTCAATTTCTTTGCCCGTGATTTTTTTTACGGTTTTCGGCCTGATAAAGACTTCTTTTTTAATAGGGATGATTAATTTAGTGGCAGCCCTGATGTTGATTTTAATCATGCATTTGGAGAAAATACCCGTCAAACCGATTCTAATTTCCGGCTTAATAGCGGCTTTTAGCATCAATCTTTTGGGATTTTTAATTAGCGATAAAATTGAATTATTCTTGGAAAAAAAACAGTACGGCGACCGACAAATTCTTTTTCATCAAAATTCACCTTATCAGCGATTTAGTTTGGTTAAGGCAAATGACGGAAAAATCAGTTTATATATTAATGGTCAACGGCAATTTGAATCCGGGGACTGGGACGCGGCCTATCATGAAACCTTTGTTCATCCGGCAATGAGTTTGGCTAAAAATCGCCAGAAAATTTTGGTGCTGGGCGGCGGCGACGGTTTGGCTTTAAGAGAAATTTTAAAATATAGCGATGTTAATCAAGTAATTTTAGTTGATATTGACCGGGCTATTGTTGACGCTTCATCAAACTTAGATTTTATGAAAAAATTGAACAACTCGGCTTTTAGCGATCCTCGGGTTAAAGTGGTGATTGATGATGCTTTTAAATTTGTAGAAAAAGAACGAGGCTCGGCTATTTACAATTTAATTTTTGTTGATTTTCCGGACCCGACCGATGACAGTTTGTCGCGGCTTTATTCAAAAGAATTTTACTTGGCGCTTGAAAATATCTTAGCCAAAGATGGGATGGCTGTTATTCAGAGCGGCGGCTATCTGATAGAAGGGCAAAAAACCATTATTACTACCCTAGAGAGTATTGGGTTAAAAACCTTGGTTTTTCATCCGCCAGAATATAATCTTTTTGACCAAAATTTTGGTTTTACCCTGGTTTCTCGGGAAAAGATTTGGAGAGAGCAATTTAAGGATTTAGAAGTATCAGCGCCAACTAAAATTTTTCAGAAGAATGATTATGATTTAAGCAAAATTTTTTCAGTCGAGCTAATCCCCAAAGAAACAGGCGCTCCAAAAGTAAATTCGCTTTTTCATCCTTCTATTGTCGCTAATCAGGGAGATGCCTTTATTCAACACTACCTGGAATCCCAACCCAGAGAAAAAATTTTAGCTCAAATTAAGCTTCCAGAACAAGAAATTTACAGCCAATTTCAGGAAATGTTTTATAAAGCGTATTAAGAAGATAAAAAGTTATCCACAGGAAATTGCTTTTTATTTATGGTATAATATTAAAAAGGTCGTCCTGTTTAATTTTAATTATTTTGCAACAGGTCTTATGTTATTTAATCGTAAATTTTTTACCCTTCTTTTAATGTTGACGGTGGTTTTTCTTTTTTCCACCCAGGTGGCTGAAGCTAAAGGAGTGATAAACGTGATAGCGAAAGTGTTTATAGTTGTGGTAATAATTGCCATAGCCGTCCTAGCAGCCGCTGCTATAGCTCAAATTGGATTAATAGCACTTCCTGGCATATTTTCAACCTATCTTGGTACAGCCATCGTGGTAGCAGTGATGGTAGGCGCTGGTTTATTAGCTGCGGATTGCTTATTTGATAAAGGAAATGTCAGCGCCAATCCAATTGATCCCAATATAATCTGTACTTCCAGAGAGGGGGGCGCTGGTGTTAGCGCTCTTCAGGTAGATGTTAGGGTTAATGGTTCTGATGGTCCAGTAGAATTTATAGCGCCGGCAAACTTTAAAGTTCAATGGGCTATTAGTGGGCCGGTTGAATCCTGTTCAGCTACTGGAAATTGGAGTGGAAGCATTACAAACGTAGCAGGAAAAGCAGAGATATCAAATGTTCCAATAGGTAATTATAGCTATGGAATAAGATGTACTGGCGCTGGCCAGTCAGCTTCTGATTCTGTAATTGTTAATGTTGTTAGTCCATTACCTGCCATTGATTTTAAAGGTCCTGATGTTGTGGAAATCCCTGATTCAATTACTCTTTTCTGGGCCACAGAAAGAGCTGGTTCCTTGATGGCTTCTGGTGATTGGTCAGGTTCCAAACAAGTTGGGCCTCTGCCGTATAAATCAGAAACCTTTACTAAACCCAGAGGCAGCTATACTTTTATTCTGGCTGCTTCTAATTCTTCTGGTGGTTCTGCTACCAGCCAGGTTAATACCAGAGTCATCCAGGTTCCTCGTTGTGCTTTTTCTGCTGACCCTGTCTCGATTATTCCACCCAAATACTCAACCCTTTCCTGGTCTTGCCAATATGCTGACGCCTGCTCAATTGACCAAGGCATTGGTTCAGTCAATCCTGTCTCCGGCACCAAATCAGTCAGACCTTCCCAAACTACCACCTATACCTTAACCTGTTCTGGTCTTGATGGCTCTAGGTCTTATCAAACCACTGTTAATGTGGGCTTTACTCCAAAACTAAGAGAAATCATACCGAGGTGATTAAAAAAAGAGAGAGCATAGAAGCTGTCTATCTCTATTGACAAGTTGTTTTTAATTTGCTATACTTTAATTAGACTTAAAAATTAAAAAAACATATAAGGAAAGGGGGCGACTTTATGAGAAAATGGTCAATTTTGATAGTTTTGTTGGTAATAGGTTTGTTCGCTATTTGCAATTTCGCAAATGCGGATGAGCATCTTTGGGGGAAATGGAAAGGCGAAAACAAGGAGGGTTCGATAGTTTATACTTTTGAACCCGGTGGCCGGGGAACAGTACATGCTATCTATCGTTCCGGAAATCCCTCTGAGCAGAGAGAAGTCGTTTTTCAATTTTTCTATGTAATAGATAGAAAGGTTACAGCTTCTTCCTCTATTGATTCGTTCCGGGAGTATCTAGTAAAAGTTTGGTTTCCTTCACAGGATTTAACCGGGACGATGAAAATTTTGTTTAGAAAAGATGGAAAATCTATAGAGGTCTCAGAGCAGGACGGAGCAAGGAAATTAGTACTTACCCGAATTGGCGATTTCTCAATGAGCTATAACCATTACCGATGAACTGGCTCGGTCAATCTTTTTCTAAGGCCGAGCCAAATTTGTTTAAGGAGGTGAGTAGGATGAGGCGATTATTACCGATATGGTTTTTATTGTTATTCATGACGGGGTGTGTAGGTTTCCTGGCTAAAATTAGCAGCCCCACTATAGAAACAAAAGAGGTTTTTATCGGCGAGATAAAAACCTACAAGGATCCAGAGTTTACCGCTGGCGGGAGAATAAAGAATATTGGGTTGCCAACTAATGATAAGGAGATTGCCAAAGTATTCGAGGCCGCTCTGGCTGCCGAGTTAGAGAAAGCTGGCTTTATCCTCACAAAGCAACCCGGGATTGAATCCCTGGTCGTCAAAACAAGGATTGGAGACCACCCAGCTCCTTTAGGAGGTTGGTTGGGGATATTTGCGATGGGAATAGTAGTGGTGGAAGTAGAGGTATATCAAAACGATAATCTACTTCTCCGTCTTGAAGACGGGATGAACACCACTCTCGGCTATTCTTCAAAGAAGCAGGCGGGAAGATTAACTCCTCGAGTGGTTGAAAAAATAAAGGAAAACCTTTATTAGTTAGTTTAGTTAGATAAAGGCGGATAAAATCTTCTCCGCCTTTTTATTATCCAAAGTTATCCGCAGGAAATTATTTTTGCCCTTTATTTTTTCTTAATAATTAAAAGGATGAAAAAACTTGTTTTAAATGCTAAAATAAAAAGCAAAACTTATGAAAATTCTTGCCATTGAGACCTCTTGCGATGAGACAGCTATTGCTTTGGTTGAGGCAAAAGGCGAACTAAAAAAGCCGCGATTTAAAATTTTGAAAAATTTAGTGGCTTCTCAGATTAAAATTCACCGGCCTTTTGGCGGCATTGTGCCGAACTTAGCCAAGCGCGAACATCTTAAAAACCTCCCGATATTATTCCAAAAAATATTCAATATAAGGACGTCTGACGTCCTTAATATTGATTTAATTGCCGTAACCGTTGGCCCGGGGTTGGAACCATGCCTTTGGACCGGTATAAATTTCGCCAAAGAAATATATAAAGAATTAAGAATTAAGAATAAAGAATTAAGAATTATTGGCGCCAATCACCTCGACGGTCACTTATATTCCAACCTCCTAAATTCTAAATCCTATATTCTATATCCTGCTATTAGTTTAATTGTTAGCGGCGGGCATACAATTCTTCTTTTAATGAAAGATTTAGTTCGTTATAAAAAACTTGGCGAGACCCGGGATGATGCAGTGGGCGAATCTTTTGACAAGGTGGCTCGATTGTTAGGCCTTCCTTATCCTGGCGGCCCGGAGATTGAAAAACTGGCAAAATATGGACGTCAAACGGCCATAGATTTTCCCCGGCCAATGATTAATCAGAAAAATTATGATTTCAGTTTTTCCGGGCTTAAAACTTCGGTTTTATACTATCTTCGTGATCAACAACTAAAAACTAAAAACTATAAGCTAAAAGCTAATGTTGCCGCCTCTTTTCAGTCAGCTGCTTTTGATGTTTTAATTTATAAAACGCTCCGGGCTGCTAAAGAATTCAAAACTAGGTCAATTTTGGTTTCCGGCGGCGTAGCGTCAAATAATTCTTTAAGGAATTATTTGAAATTAAGAATTAAGAATTTAGAATTAAGAATTAATCTTTTGATTCCGCCCAAAAAATTCTGTACCGACAATGCGGCGATAATTGCCGTTGCTGGCTACATTAATTATTTACAAAAGAAAAAACACCACCTAAACGCCCAAGGTAATCTTACTATATAAAATGTTTTCTTTTTTAAAATCCCTAGACTGGAAATTAAATTTAGCCATTTTTATCCTGATGGCTGCCGGTTTGGTTAGTTTGGCAAGTAATAATCAGGAATTATTTTATAAACAACTCCTATGGTATCTTGTTGGTTTTGCGCTTCTGGTTATTATTATTCGGTTTGACTGGCGGCCATATATCAATTATCGCGGCGTAATTTTTGGTCTTTACTTTTTATCAATTTTACTTTTAATAGCTACTTATTTTTTGGCGCCGACCATCAGGGGGACAAAGGGCTGGCTTCCTCTGGGACCCTTTAATTTTCAGGTTTCAGAATTTGCTAAATTAGTTTTGATTATTTTCTTCAGCCATTTTTTCAGTCGGAAACATATCGGAATTGGCCGAGTCTCCACTTTAATTACCTCTTTCATTTACTTCTTAATCCCCGGATTTTTTGTTGCTCTTCAGCCTGATTTTGGTTCGGTTTTAATTCTTTTTTGTCTTTGGTTTGGATTCCTTTTAGTCAGCGGCATCAAATACCGGCATCTAATCATTGCCTTGATTATTTTTTCAATTTTGGGGATAATAGTCTGGCAGAGTGTTTTAAAGGACTATCAGAAAGAGAGAATTTTAGGATTTTTCTTTCCTGGCCGCGACCCCTTAGGAACTAATTACAGCGCTATTCAATCAAAAATCGCTATTGGCTCAGCCGGATTATTTGGCAAGGGGTTTCAACAAGGAACTCAAACCCAGTTAGGTTTTTTGCCTGAGGCTCAAACCGATTTTATCTTTGCGGCTTTTATTGAAGAATGGGGATTATTAATAGGACTGCTCATAGTTTTGGTTTTCGGGGTTTTAATTTTAAGAATTATCAAGATTGGCCTGAGTGCTGATAATAATTTCAATCGGTTTATTTGTCTGGGAACAGCTATTCTATTAACTGTCCAATTTATTTTTAATGTCGGTTCAAATTTGGGCCTGACGCCGGTTATTGGAGTAACCTTCCCGTTTTTAAGTTACGGCGGCTCCAGCCTCTTGACTAATCTAATTTTAATAGGTATCATTCAGGCGATTTTTATTCGCCGTTCTTTATAAAATTACATAATGACAAAATCTTTTAAAGCCGCCAACGCGGATTAACGCGGATAAAAATCAATTTCATTATGGGCATCAAGAAAGGATTATTGATTGTTGGTTGTTGGCTAGGAGTTTTGGGTTTAAGTTTATTGTTTTTGTATCTATTTCAATTTTTAAATTTTGGCAGTTTGGCTCAGAATCAGGATTTTTGGATAAAAACAGGGATGAGTTTTAATGAAATCGCCGACCAACTTAAAGCTGAAAATTTTATTCGGTCAAAAATAATTTTTGAAATTTACAGTTTGCTCACCGGCAAAGCCAATCAATTCAAGCCGGGCCGATATATTTTAACCACCAATATTTCTATTCCCAAACTGGTTAAGGTTTTAACAAAGGGACCGGAGGAAATTTCCGTAATGATTGCCCCGGGAATGACATTAAAAGAAATCGACGACAAGTTAAGCTTGTTAAATATTATCAAGCCGAATGATTTGGTAAATTTAGATATTCATTTTTTAAAAAATGAATATCCCTGGCTAGGTGAAACAAAGATACTTGAGGGATTTCTTTTGCCCGACACTTATCGTTTTTTTTCTGATTCTGACACCAATTTAGTTATCCACAAGTTTTTAGACAATTTTGAAATTAAAGCCTTGCCCTTTTTTAAAGGCAGTGATAATATTTTAGATAAATTAATTTTGGCTTCCCTTTTAGAAAAAGAAATTCCTGATTATGAGGAGAAAAAAATTGCGGCCGGAATTTTGTTCAAAAGATTAAAAACCGGCATACCCCTTCAGGTTGATGCGAGCTTGGTTTATGCTAAATGTTCCGGTAGATTTTTTGGTTGTCCGCCACTTACAGAGGCTGATTATAAAATTGATTCCTCTTACAATACTTATCTTTATCCCGGTTTGACCGAAACTCCGATTGCCAACCCTGGTTTAGAATCAATAAAATCAGTTTTAAATCCAGAGAAAACAGATTATTGGTATTATCTTTCCGACCCTAAAACTAAAAAAACGGTTTTTTCAAAAACCTTGGATGAGCATAATAAAAATCGAGCCAAATATTTATATTAATTAAATTAAATAAAAAATCATTGACCGTTTCTTAGCCGGGTAATTTATTTTTTTAATCTTTATTTAAGTATGGTAAAAAACTTACCTACCAAACTTTTTTCGTCTCATCCCGAGTCGTTCATCAAACAACAATTTTTAGCCGAAATCCAAACCACTTCCTGGGATTGGTTTGTTAAAAAAGGATTAAAAGAACTTTTTGACGAAATATCGCCGATCAGGGACTATTCCGGAAAAGATTTAGAACTCTATTTTTTGGATTATTATTTTGATGAACCCAAATATGATGAAGAAACCGCCCGGTTTAAAAGCCTATTTTACGAGGCGCCTTTAAGAGCAAAAGTCAAATTGGTCAATCACCGGAATAAAAGTACCAAGGAACAGGAAGTTTATCTGGGAGATTTTCCGATAATGACCAATCGGGGCACTTTTATCATTAATGGTATTGAAAGAGTGGTGGTCTCCCAGCTGATTCGTTCAGCCGGGATTTTCTTTGCCGCAGACGCTTTCAAGGCGCGAAAACTTTTTGGAGCCAAAATTATCCCTAACCGGGGTGCTTGGTTGGAATTTGGGACCGACTCTGACGGTACGGTGAACGTCAAGATTGATCGTCACCGCAAGACACCGGTAACCAATCTCTTAAGAATCTTTGGGCTGGAAAAAAATGAAGAAATTATAAAAACCTTCAGCGACGTGGATAAAGGTCCTTTGAAATTTATTGAAGCGACTCTTAAAAAAGACGCAGCCAAGAGCGTCCCCGCCTCCTATACCGAAATTTACAAAAGGCTTCGGCCCGGTGATTTGGCGACTCCGGAAAATGCAAAAAGTTTGATTGATGCGATGTTTCAAAGGATTGACCGATACAATCTTTCCAGGGTGGGAAGATTTAAGTTTAATCAGAGATTGGGAATTAAAAACAAAGAAAGCCAAGTCCTTGACCTCCAGGATTTAATTTTAGTTGTTAAGGAAATCATCAAATTAAACAACAGTCCTTTGGCTGAACCGGATGACATTGACCATTTGGGCAACCGCCGAATTAGGGCGGTCGGTGAATTGCTCCAAAACCGACTTTACGTGGGTTTTGCCAGATTGCGCCGAATTATTCAGGACAGAATGTCTACTTTAGATTTAGAAACTTTAACAGCCACCCAGTTAATCAATGCCCGGCCATTAGTGGCCATTATTAAAGAATTTTTTGCCTCTTCACAACTCTCGCAATTTATGGACCAGGTTAACCCCCTCTCAGAATTGGAACATAAACGCCGACTCTCGGCCATGGGTCCGGGCGGCTTGACCCGGGAAAGAGCCGGCTTTGAAGTGCGCGATGTCCATATTTCTTATTATGGTCGGATTTGCCCGATTGAAACGCCCGAGGGACAAAACATCGGTTTAATAAGCCACTTGGCCAACTATGCCCGCTTAAACGAATATGGTTTTTTGGAAACTCCTTATCTGAAAGTTAAAAATGGAAAAGTAACCCAGAAGGTTATCTGGTTAAACGCTTTAGATGAAGAAAAATACAAAATTGCCCAAGGAAGCGCCGAATTGGACAGTAACAAAAGAATCATTAAAGACAACGTGGAGGTTAGATTTGGCGGTAAGCCAGAAACCTATCCTAAGGAACAAGTCGAACTCATTGATTCGGCACCCAATCAGATGGTGGGTGTGGCCGCTTCTCTTGTCCCTTTTCTTGAACACGATGACGCCAATCGGGCGCTGATGGGCTCCAATATGCAGCGTCAAGCCGTGCCCTCAATAAAACCCCAGGCTCCTTTGGTCTCAACGGGCATAGAAGAAAAAGCGGCTTTTGATTCCGGTCGGCTACTCATTGCCGAATCTGACGGAGAAGTGTTGGAAGTTGACGGTCGTTCCATTGTCGTTGAGGAGGCGGGGAAGAAAAAAAGAAACTACCTGATTCATAAATTCAGAAGGTCAAATTATTACACCTGTATTTCTCAACGACCGTTGGTGAAAAAGGGCCAAAAGATAAAAAAGGGAGATGTTTTGGCTGACTGCGCTTCAACTGAGGCCGGCGTCTTGGCCTTGGGTCAGAATCTTTTAGTAGCTTTTATTTCCTGGGAGGGCGCCAATTTTGAAGACGCGATTATCCTTTCAGAAAGAGTGAGAAAAGACGACTTATTTACCTCAATCTATATTGAAGATTTTTATTGTGACATCAGAGATACCAAATTAGGACCGGAAGTGACCACTCCGGACATTCCCAACGTGCCCGAAGACAAACTTAAAAATCTTGATGAAGAGGGAATTATCAGGATTGGCGCCGAGGTAAATGCCGGAGACATTTTGGTGGGTAAAATTTCTCCCAAAGGAGAAGTTGAACTGACCTCTGAAGAAAAACTGTTGCGAGCGGTTTTCGGCGAAAAAGCGGCTGACGTCAGAGACGCTTCGCTGGTTTTGCCTCATGGTAAATCCGGTCGGGTGGTCGGCATTAAAATTTTTTCCCGTGACCGCGGCGACAAACTTGAGCCGGGGGTTATCAAAAAAATTCAAATAGACATCGCTCAACTAAGAAAAGTCAGAGCCGGCGACAAATTGGCCGGCCGGCATGGCAATAAAGGAGTAATTTCTCAGGTTCGACCGGCTGAAGACATGCCTTATCTTGAAGACGGGACGCCGGTAGACATTATCTTAAATCCCTTAGGCATTGCCTCGCGAATGAATTTGGGGCAAGTTTTTGAAACGCATTTGGGAATGGCTGCTCATAAACTTGGTTACCGGGCCGTTACTCCGGTTTTTGTCGGAGCCGATGAATATCAAATTAAAGATGAGTTGAAAAAAGCCGGCTTACCGGAAACGGGCAAAATCACTCTTTATGATGGCAGAACCGGCCAACCCTTCTCGCAGCCAATTACCGTGGGTTATATCTATATGATGAAACTCAACCATTTAGTGGAAGATAAAATTCATATGCGTTCCACCGGTCCTTATTCATTGATTACTCAACAGCCCTTGGGCGGAAAAGCCCAATTTGGAGGTCAGCGTTTTGGCGAAATGGAGGTTTGGGCGCTTGAGGGTTACGGGGCAGCCCATTGTCTTCAAGAGATGTTAACCATCAAATCAGACGATGTTTTTGGCCGGGGAGCCGCCTTTGAATCAATTATCAGGGGCGAACGAATTAAAAACCCAAGCATTCCTTCAGCCTTTAATGTTTTAGTCAATGAACTCAAGGCTTTGGCTTTGGGGGTGGAGGCAGTAAAGAAAGAAAATTTAAAACACGAAACACAAAATCCAAAACAAACGGATTTATAATTTATGGAATTTGACGCCTTAAAACTTAAAATTGCTTCCCCTGAAGAAATTCTCCTATGGTCTTATGGAGAGGTGCTTAAAGCGGAAACGATTAATTACCGAAGTCAGCGGCCGGAAAAAGACGGTCTTTTTTCCGAACGCATTTTCGGTCCAACCAAGGATTACGAATGTTATTGCGGCAAATATCGCCGAATTCGCTACAAAGGAATAATTTGCGACCGCTGCGGGGTTGAAGTCGCCAGGGCGTCCGTGCGCCGCGAAAGAATGGGTCATATTAAATTAGCCGCGCCGGTAACTCACGTCTGGTTTTTAAAAACCATCCCTTCAAAGATAGGCCTGTTTCTTAATACGCCTCTTCAAAGATTGGAAAAAGTAATTTATTACGCGGCTTATATTGTTACCAACGTCAAAGAGGAAAATAAAAAGCAGGCCCTGGAAGAATTGGAGCGGGAATTTAAATCGCGGAAGAAGACCGATAAAGGCGGCTTGGAAGGATTAAAGAGCGCCATGTCTGAAGCCAAAGAAGAATTGCTTTCGTTGAAACCGGGAAAAATTCTCAGCGAGGTTGAATATTTCAATTTGGCTCGGCGCTTTGCCAATGTTTTTGAAGCTTCAAGCGGCGCTGAAGCGGTCCGAAAAATTTTAGAAAACATTGACCTTAAAAAAGAAGCTTTAAAAATTGAGCAAGAACTGAAGGGAGTCAAAGACATTACCAAGGAACGTTATTTACTTTACCGTCTTAAATTAATCCGTTCTTTCATTAAAAATAATGTACGGCCGGAGTGGATGATTTTAACGGTTCTGCCGGTCATGCCTCCGGACCTAAGGCCGATGGTGGCTTTGGACGGAGGTCGTTATGCCACTTCCGACCTAAATGACCTTTACCGCCGGGTAATTAACCGCAACAACCGACTGAAGAAGTTAATGGAATTAAGAGCTCCGGAAATTATTATTACCAACGAAAAAAGAATGTTGCAGGAAGCAGTTGACGCTTTGGTTGATAATACCGCCCGTCTTGGCAGCCAGCCGCAACTTTCCAGTCAGCGTCGGCCCTTGAGATCTTTGGCTGATATACTCAAAGGAAAACAAGGAAGATTTCGCCAAAATCTTTTGGGCAAAAGAGTTGATTATTCGGGCCGGTCGGTTATCGTTGTCGGCCCGGACCTGCGGCTTAACGAATGCGGTATTCCCAAAAAAATGGCCTTAGAACTTTTTAAACCTTTTGTCCTCAATAAAATCATCGAAAGGGGAATGGCCCACAACATCCGTAATGCCAATCACTTGATTGAAATGGCTTCGCCGGAAATCTGGGCGATTTTAGAGGAGGTGATTGCCGACCGAAAAGTTCTTTTGAACCGCGCCCCAACGCTTCATCGCTTGGGCATTCAAGCGTTCAAACCGATTCTTATTGAAGATTTATGTATCAGGATTCCTCCGATGGTTTGTTCGGCTTTTAACGCCGATTTTGACGGGGACCAAATGGCGGTCCATTTGCCCTTAACCGAAGAAGCCCAAAAAGAAGCGACTGAATTGATGCTTTCCAGCAATAATATTCTGAAACCGGCTACCGGTAACCCGATTACCGCTCCTTCTCAGGATATTATTTTGGGCTGCTATTATTTGACCAAGATAAACCCCGTTAGAAATGATATTTCTAACGGGGTAAAAGAAGCAGGAGCTAGACAGGCAAGAATTTTTGCCAGTCCGGAAGAAGCAATACTTGCCTACGATTTTGAATATCTAAAAATTAACGAACCGATTCGGGTGAAAATAGACAAAGACTTTGTTGAGACGAGTGCCGGCCGTTTAATCTTCAACGGTGTTTTGCCGAAAGATTTCAATTTCATCAATAAGACCCTTAATAAAAAAGAATTACAAAAATTTGTCACGGAGTTAATAGAAAAATACGAACTTAATCAAGTTTGGCAAATCTTGGATGAAATCAAAAGACTGGGATTTTATTACGCGACTTTGTCCGGCATCAGTTGGGGAATGGATGATTTGGTCATTCCTCCCGAGAAAAAGAAAATTTTAAAAGAGGCGGAAAATGAAATAGCTTTAATCAGAAAACATTATCAGGACGGTCTTTTAACAAGTTCCGAGTGTCGGATAAAAATTATCGAGGTTTGGGAAAGGGTCGTGGGTGAGGTTGGTCGAAAAGTTCCTCTTTATCTGGACCATTACGGCCCGGTTTATTCTATTATTGATTCCGGAGCCCGAGGCGGTTGGTCGCAGCCGGCTCAAATGGCGGGAATGAAAGGATTAGTCCAGAGTCCAAAAGGAGAAACCATTGAGTTGCCGATCAGAGCCTCTTATAAAGAGGGATTAAACGTCTTGGAATTTTTCATTAATACCCACGGCGCCAGAAAAGGTCTGATTGATACCGCCTTAAAAACCGCTTCGGCCGGTTATTTAACAAGACGTTTGGTTGATGTGGCTCAAGATTTGGTAGTTAAGGAAAATAACTGCGGAACAACCGAGGGAATTGAAATTTTTCGCTCCGATGGCGAGGAATTTAGTTATGGTTTCGGTCAGCGCCTGTTCAGCCGGACAGTAGCCGAAGACGTTAAAGTCGGTAAAAAAATAATTGTCAGAGCCAACGGAATTATTACCCGAAAAATCGCCGAGGTGATTGAAAAATCAAAAATTCAATCGGTTAAAATTCGTTCGCCGATTACCTGTAAAACTCTGCATGGTATTTGTTCAAAATGTTATGGTCTTGATTTGGGAAGAAACGAACCGGTTAAATTGGGCGAAGCAGTGGGTATTATTGCGGCTCAGTCAATCGGTGAGCCGGGGACTCAATTAACGCTTCGGACCTTTCACACCGGTGGAGTGGCGGGCGTTGATATTACTCATGGTTTGCCGCGAGTCCAAGAACTTTTTGAAATAAGGATTCCCAAAGGTAAGGCTCCTTTGGCTGAATTTGACGGCGTTATTGAGGACGTCGAGGAACGGGGAACGCTGAAAGTGATTAAATTGAAAGTTTCGGCTGGAAATAAAAAATCCAAAAAAGCTAAAGTTATGGAATATACGGTTCCGCGGACCAATATTATTTTTGTCAAACCGAAGCAAGTCATGAAGAAGGGCGACCAGATTTCCGAAGGCAGTATCGACATCAGAGAACTTTTTGAATTGAAGGGCCGGGAAGCGGTTGAACGGTATATCACCAACGAAGTCCAGAAAATTTATGTTTCAGAAGGAACTACCATCAGCGATAAACACATTGAAATCATCATTAAGAAAATGTTTTCGCGAGTAATGATTAAAGAGCCCGGAGGAACTGATTTTATAATCGGAGAAATTGTCGAAAAATCGAAGTTTCTTGAGATTAATCGCGAGGCAAAAAGAAAGAAAAAGGAACCGGCCCGGGCAAAACAACTTTTAACCGGCATTACCAAAACGGCTCTTTCCACCGAGAGTTGGCTCTCAGCCGCTTCTTTTCAGGAAACGGCTCGGGTATTGGTGATGGCAGCGGCCGAAGGAAGAGTGGATAATCTCAGGGGTCTGAAAGAGAACGTAATTATCGGCCGTTTGATTCCAGCCGGAACCGGTTTTCGTAAAACAAAACCGAGCGATGAAACATAGACAATTTATCGATTATCGTGTACTATGGTGAATAATATGATCGAAGAAGGAGAAGGAAAAAATTATGAAGTCGGTTTTTTAATTAAATCCGACTCGGATAAAGGAGGGCTTATTAAAATTTTAGAAGACAACCAATTTTCGATTATTAATGAGGGTCAAATATCAAGGATAAAATTGGCTTACCCCATTAAAAAAGAAAATTTTGCCTATTTTGGCTACCTGCATTTTTCCGGCGTTCCCGCAAATATCCGAAATTTAAGCGACAAATTAAAGACCGAATCAAAAATTTTAAGATTTTCTATCATTCCTCAGTCCGTGGAAGAAACCGAAAGCAGGATTTCCGAAGAGATTTATTCAGCTCGGGCAAGACATTTTCCAGAGCGCCAGAAAGTTCAGGGAACTCCTTTTCAGCCGTCGACCTCTCAATTACCCAAAAAGCCGGCCAGAACCGAAGCGCTCAGCAACGAAGCATTGGAGAAAAAATTAGAAGAAATTTTAAAGTGATAATAATATGAATCTCAACAAGGTTTTCATTCTCGGTCGGTTGACGGCCGATCCCCAACTCAGGACAACGCCAACTGGCCAACAGGTGGCCAGTTTCGGAGTAGCCACCAACCGGATTTGGAATGACAAAACCGGCTCCCGCCAACAGGAAGTTGAATACCACAATGTGGTGGTTTGGGGCCGACAAGCGGAAATTGTCAGTCAGTTTTTGACCAAGGGAAGTTTGCTTTTGGTTGAGGGTCGGATGCGGACAAGAACCTGGCAAAATAAGCAAGGTCAAAATCAAAGAACCACCGAGATTATCGGCGAAAGGATTCAGTTGGGACCGCGGTCAAGCCAAAGCCAAACTGGATTTAACAAGCCGGAAGCCGAAGAGACAAAAAGTGTTTCCCCTAAGAAAGAATTACCGGAAATAGATATTAACGAAGAAGATATTAAAGCAGAAGATTTACCATTCTAAAAAGCAACTATGCAATGTTTTTTTTGTTCTCAAAACTCAAAAACCATAGATTATAAAGAAGCTGAACTGCTTAAAAGATATATTTCGTCTCAAGCCAAGATTATTAATCCCCGCTACACCGGTACCTGCGCCAAACACCAGCGAATGTTGGCCCGGGCGATAAAAAGAGCCAGAATTATGGGGCTGTTACCTTTTGTCAGGCGATAAATTATGAAAAAAGACAACGAAAAATCCACTGACCTTGATAAACTCCTTGATTCTCTTCAGGATAAATTTGGCGAAGGCGCGATAATGAAATTGGACTTCGTTAAAAAAGTTGATACTGATGTGGTTTCAACAGGTTCTTTTTCTTTGGATTTGGCTTTGGGGGTCGGTGGTTTACCGT
>Ga0210021_1000745_pt1 | contig 35013 bp, 32 predicted proteins | sample CryGeymeta201517_FD_183981 | JGI IMG/M metagenome (GOLD analysis project Ga0210021, IMG submission 183981) | Groundwater microbial communities from Crystal Geyser aquifers in Utah, USA - Crystal Geyser metaG 2015-17 (SPAdes) (version 2) | ecosystem: Environmental > Aquatic > Deep subsurface >... | reverse complement strand
GGCACCACCGCGCCCGGCGTTTCCAGCGGCGAGGCGCTGGCCGCAATGGAATCCATCGCGCAAAAATTGCCGCCGGGCATCGGCTATGAATGGTCGGGCATCTCGTCCGAGGAAAAAATCTCCAGCCAGCAGGCGCCGCTGCTGTTCGCGGTTTCGCTGCTGGTGGTGTTTCTGGTGCTCGCCGCCCTCTATGAAAGCTGGTCGGTGCCGCTCGCGGTGATGCTGGCGGTGCCGCTGGGCGCCTTCGGCGCGCTGGCCGCAGCGGAACTGCGCGACTTGTCCAACGATGTCTATTTCAAGGTCGGCCTGATTGCCATCATCGGCCTGGCCGCCAAGAACGCCATCCTGATTGTCGAGTTCGCGCGTCACCTCGAAGATGAGGGGCAGGAACGGCTCGAAGCGGTCAAGGAAGCCTGCCGCCTGCGCCTGCGCCCGATCCTGATGACCTCCATCACCTTCATGGCCGGCGTTTTGCCGCTGGCACTTTCCATCGGAGCGGGCGCGGAAAGCCGCCGCGCCATCGGCACCGGGGTCATCGGCGGCATGCTCGCCGCCACCGTGTTCGCCATCTTCCTGGTGCCGGTGTTTTTTGTGGTGGTGCGCAAGTTCTTTCCGGGCCATCCGCGGCCGCAGACTGAACCAGACTGAACAAGGGGCGAGTAGCAAATCGCGCTACAATTCGGGGCATTCGACCGGCCGAAAATTCCCATGCAACAACGACTGACCATTACCCGCCCCGACGACTGGCACCTGCACCTGCGCGACGATGCGCTGATGGCCTCGGTGCTGCCCGACACCGCGCGCCAGTTCGCCCGCGCCATCGTCATGCCCAACCTGCGCCCGCCCGTCACCACCACGGAACAGGCAGTCGCCTACCGTGAGCGCATTCTGAAAGCACTGCCCGCAGGCATGAGGTTCGAGCCCCTGATGACGCTGTACCTCACCGACATCACCAGCGCCGAAGAGATCGGGAGAGCGAAAGCCGGCGGCGTGGTGCATGCGGTAAAGCTGTATCCCGCAGGGGCCACCACCAACTCCGACGCGGGCGTGACCGACCTGCGCAAGACCTACGCCGCGCTGGAAGCCATGCAGAAGCTCGGCATGCCGCTGCTGGTGCATGGCGAAGTGACCAATCCCGACATCGACATCTTCGACCGCGAAGCCGTGTTCATCGAAAGAGTGATGCAACCGCTACTGAAAGACCTGCCAGACCTGCGCGTCGTGTTCGAACACATCACCACCCGGGACGCCGCGCAGTTTGTCGCCAGTGCAGGAGACAACATCGCCGCCACGCTCACCCCGCAACATCTGCTTTACAACCGCAATGCCATGCTGGCCGGCGGCATCCGCCCGCACCTCTACTGCCTGCCGATATTGAAACGCGAAACGCACCGCGCAGCGTTGGTCAAGGCCGCCACCAGCGGCAGCAAGAAATTCTTCCTCGGCACCGACAGCGCCCCGCACGCGCAACACACCAAAGAGAACGCCTGCGGCTGCGCCGGTTGCTACAGCGCGCATTCCGCCATTGAACTGTATGCCGAAGCGTTCGCGGCGGCGGGTGCGCTGGACAAGCTGGAAGGGTTCGCCAGTTTCTACGGCGCGGATTACTACGGGCTGCCGCGCAATACCGACAAGGTCACGCTGCGCCGCGAAGAGTGGCAGGTGCCTGCGACACTAGACTTTGGGCAACATCAGCTCGTACCATTGCGGGCGGGGGAGAAGATGAAATGGAAGTTCTGCGGTTAATTTTTCGATCGACCTGAGATAGGACATGAAACATCTTTACACTGTACTGAAACAGGCTCACATTGACTCTTTCAGCTTCTGAAATAATCACATGCCACTATCCAACTACCTCGACACCACCCCCATTCTCGGCGGACAACCGGGGGCAGACTGAGATATTTTGTCGTAAGATTTCTCCAATCATTTATTGAGGAAACACTATGAGCGCAACTACACTTGAAATCCAGTCAGACCTGAAGATTCAGCTCGACCATCTGGCTGAAGAAAGCCATCGTAGTGAAAGCGATTTGGCGAACGAAGCGGTGGCGCTGTATCTGGAACAGCAGCGCCGCATCACTGCGCGCATCCAGGAAGGTTTGGCTCAAGCCAAGCGTGGTGAGTTCGTGACGGACAAGGAAATGGAGGCGTTCTTTGCACACTACACTGAGCCTCAAGCATGAAGCTGCTTTATACCACTCGAGCCAGAACTGACCTTGCGGAGATTCACGATTACATTGGGCAGGAAAACCCCCAAGCAGCAAGACGGGTAGTTTCAATCATTCGCAAGGCGGCAGAAGCGCTTCCGCAAAATCCACTGGTTGGCAGAGCGGGACGGGTCGCAGGAACGCGAGAGCTGGCGGTTAGTCGTTTTCCTTTCGTGCTGGCTTATCGCATTGATGCGAATGAAGTCCAGATATTGTCGGTCATCCATACGTCCAGAGTGTGGCCAGAAAGCCTGTAAACCCCATGTCTCTATCTCCATACCTCAATACTTCACCCATCCTCGGCGACCGCGTCTATCTGCACCCCTCATGCCAGATCATCGGCGATGTGAAGCTGGGTGATGACAGTTCGGTCTGGTGCAACACAGTGTTGCGCGGCGATGTGAACCGCATCGAAATCGGGCGTGGCAGCAACATTCAGGACCTGACCATGGGGCATGTGTCGCATAAGACGCCGGACAAACCCGATGGCTCGCCGCTCATCATCGGTGACTACGTGACCATCGGCCATTCGGTGATCCTGCACGGCTGCCGCATCGGCAACGAGTGCCTGATTGGCATGGGTTCCATCATCCTCGACGATGTGGTGATTCCCGACCATGTGATGGTGGGTGCGGGCAGTCTGGTGTCGCAGGGCAAGACGCTGGAGAGCGGGATGCTCTACCTGGGCCGTCCGGCCAAGGCGGTGCGCGCGCTGACGGAGGAGGAGGTCAAATATCTGCGCTATTCCGCCGGGCATTACATGCAGTTGAAAGACGATTATCTTGGCACGCAAGCGTGAGCACAATTTATGGCATCGATGAACCCCGAAGAACTTTCCCGCGCCCAGATCAATCTGGAAACCGCGCAGATCGGCTGGCGCGAATTGCAGCCCTATTTCGCGCGCGGCGCCACGGTGGCGGTCAGCGCCGACCTGGATCTGGTCGAGGTCGCCTACCAGATTTCCAAAGACAACAAGCAACAGGTGTCAGATTGGATGACGACAGGCCAGCTCTGCCGCGTCAGCGATGAACAGGCGTTGAACTGGCATGAGGCGGATACTGTCGTGTGGGCGGTGGTCGCCCGACCTTATGTGTTAATTCAGGAGAAATGAGATGTATTACATCGTGGAAAGCAACAAGCCATTCGAACAAGCCGCCGCCGATCTGGACACGGCGGTGAAGCGCCACGGTTTTGGCGTGCTGCATGTGCACGACATCGGCAACACCCTGCGCGGCAAGGGCGTGGTATTCGAACCGCAATGCCGGGTATTCGAAGTATGCAACCCGCTGCAGGCATCCAAAGTCATGGCAGCAGACATGCGCCTGAACATGGCCTTGCCCTGCCGCATCTCGGTTTATACCGAAGCTGGCAAGACCCGCATCGGCATGATCAAGCCGGCGGCAATTCTGGCCTCGCTGTCGCAAGATCCCGTATTGGCGACCGTGGCGCGGGAAGTCGAACAGCAGACCATGCGAATGATCGACGAAGCAAAATAGTGCCAGCTATTTCGCTTTCTTCAACGCCTCTTCGATACGCTGGCACAGCGTCTTCAGAATCTTGATACGCGCAAAGTTCTTGTCGTTGGCCTCGACCAGGGTCCACGGCGCAATCTCGGTGCTGGTCCGATCCACCATGTCGCACACCGCGCCTTCGTAGTCTTCCCATTTCTCGCGGTTGCGCCAGTCTTCCTCGGTGATCTTGAAGCGTTTGAAGCCGATCTTTTCGCGCTCCTTGAAACGGCGCAACTGCTCGTCCTTGGTGATCGCCAGCCAGAACTTGACCACCACCGCGCCGCTCTCGGTCAGTTGCTCCTCGAAGTCATTGATCTCGCCGTAAGCGCGCATCCAGTCGGCCTCGGTGCAGTATTTTTCCACGCGCTCGACCAATACGCGCCCGTACCAGGAGCGGTCGAAGATGGTGAAATGGCCGATGCGCGGAATATGCCGCCAGAAGCGCCACAGGTAGGGTTGCGCGCGTTCTTCTTCGGTGGGCGCGGCGACCGGAATAATGCGGTAATGCCGCGCATCCAATGCGCCGGTGATGCGGCGGATGGCGCCACCCTTGCCGCCGGCATCCGATCCCTCGAACACGGCAATCACCGAAATCTTGCGGAATTTCGGATCGCGCGTGAGCAACGCCAATTTGCCCTGGTATTTTTCCAGCTCGGTATTGAACTTCTTTTTGGCAATCTTTTGCGTCATGTCCAGCTTGTCCAGCACATCGAGATGATCAATGGGCGGCTGCAGCGGAGCCACGCGCGCGACCGGCTTGACCGGGTGGTCCAGCCGGTCGCGTAGCGCCTGCAACAGTGTCTTGCCCACCGTCAGGTTGCGGTAGCGCGCGTCGCTGCCTTCAACCACGAACCACGACGCTTCCGCTGTACTGGTATCGCGTAGCGTATGTTCCGAAATCTTGCGGAATCTGTCGTACAACTTGAAGCGTTGCCAATCCTGGGCGGTCACCCGCCAGCGCGTCTTGGGGTCCTTCTCCAGTGTTTTGAGGCGCTTGTTTTGCACTTTCTTGGATAGATGAAACCAGAACTTGAGCACCAGCGCGCCTTCGTTGGTCAGCATCCGCTCGAAGTGCTTGATCTGTTCGATATGCTGGCTCAGCTCGGCGGCGCTGCTTTGCTTCATCACCCGCAGCACGATGGGCGCGGTGTACCAGGAACCGAAGAACACGCCAATCTTGCCCTTCGGCGGTGACGCGCGCCAGAAGCGCCACATGGCGGGGCGCTCGCGCTCTTCGTCCGTCATCTCACCCATGGCGTGAACCCGGATATGGCGCGGATCCATCCATTCGTTGAGCAGGTTGACCGTCTCGCCCTTGCCGGCGCCATCGACTCCGCCGACCAGAATAATGACCTGGAATTTGCCCTTCTCCGCCAGATCGAACTGCGCGTTGAGCAAGTCCTCGCGCAGTTGCGGCACTTCCTTGTCATAGGTTGTTTTGTCGATCTTGTGTCCGAGTTCGGCTGATTCAAACATGATGTCTGCTCCGGGAGTTAAAGATTTTCCGGGGCAATGGCCAAGCGCAGATTGCTCTGGTAATCGCCCTCGCTGGTGTGGCGACTGAGCCACCAGATCGCCCCTTTCTTGACGCTGAATCCGTTTCTGGAATCGGCCAGCAGCAATGCGGCGATCTGTCCCAGCACGGGTTGATGTCCCACTACCAGCACGGCACCCTCGGCATCAGGCCAGCCTGTCGCACGCAACAGCGACTGCGCCGAAGCATCCGGCCCGACGGCGGGTTCGGTGGTGAAAGTTTTGCTGAAAGCGCGCGCCGTCTGTTGCGCGCGCACGGCAGGACTGACCAGGATGCGGGTATTTTCGGGCAGGCGACCGCGCAAAAAGGCGGCCATTTTTTCCGCCTGTTTGCGCCCCTTGCCGGTCAGCTCACGTTCGAGATCGGGCGCACCGTCGTGCGCCTCGGCATGTCGCCACAGGATAAGCTCCATCTTGCACCCCCTTCGGTTCGAAGCGGCTACAGCTTATACCTTGCCCGCACGGGTTGCCAGCCGGCGCGGCGGCGCGATTATTGCTCCTGCTGCGGGGTGCTCGCCAATAGCGCCAGCAGCGCCGCTTGCGCGCTGACCGGTTTGCCGCGACCGCTTTTCGTGCGGTGCCAGAATCCGTTCAGGTCCATTTCCCACGCCTGGAGGTTGTCCTGCAGATTGATCTTCAGCCCCTCGTCCAGCACCCGCTTCTTCAGTTTCTTGTCGAGAATGGGAAAACAGGTCTCGATGCGGCGGAAGAAATTCCGGTCCATCCAGTCGGCGCTCGCCAGATAGACGTCATCCTTGCCGTCGCGGTGAAAATAAAAGATGCGCGAATGTTCAAGGAAGCGGCCGATAAGGGAGCGCACGCGGATGTTCTCCGACAACCCCTTGACGCCGGGGCGCAGGGCGCATACGCCGCGCACGATCAGATCGACCTTGACGCCGGCCTGCGAAGCTTCGTACAGCGCATTGATGGTTTGCGGTTCCAGCAGCGCGTTCATCTTGGCGATGATGCGGGCGGGCTTGCCCGCACGGGCCAATGCAGTCTCGTTGCGAATCGCCTCCAGCACGTTGCTGTGCAAGGTGAACGGCGACTGCCATAGATAGTGCAACTGACTCGCCTTGCCCAGCCCGGTGAGCTGGACGAACACCTCGTTCACGTCGGCGCACAGGTCCTCGTTGCTGGTGAACAGGCCGAAGTCGGTGTAAAGCCGCGCGGTGCGCGGATGATAGTTGCCGGTGCCCAGATGCGCGTAACGGCGCAACTTGCCGTCTTCGCGCCGCACCACCATCAGCAGTTTGGCATGCGTCTTGTGGCCGACCACGCCGTACACCACATGCGCGCCGACCTGCTCCAGCCGCGCCGCCCAGTTGATGTTGGCCTCCTCATCGAAGCGCGCCAACAGCTCCACGACGACGGTCACTTCCTTGCCGCGCTTGGCCGCCGCAATGAGCGATTCCATCAGTTCGGAATCGGTGCCGGTGCGGTACACCGTCTGTTTGATCGCCACCACGTCGGGATCGCTTGCTGCCTGCTGGATGAAATCGATCACCGGCTTGAATGATTGGTACGGGTGATGCAACAACACATCGCCCTTGCGGATCACCTTGAACATGTCCGCGCCTTTTTTCTTGAGCAGGGTCGGCATGCCGGGCACAAAGGGTGGAAATTTCAGATCAGGACGATCTACCTTGTCGGGAATCCCCATCAGCCGCACCAGATTCACCGGACCATGCACCCGGTAAAGATCATCGCTGCCCAGCTCGAACTGTTGCAGCAGAAAGTCGGCCAGTTCCTGCGGGCAGTTGTCGGCCACTTCCAGGCGCACCGCGTCGCCGAAATGGCGCTGCGGCAACTCGCCCTGCAGGCTGATGCGCAGATTCTTCACTTCCTCCTCGTCCACGAACAGGTCGCTGTTGCGCGTGACGCGGAACTGGTAACAGCCCTGCACCGCCATGCCGGCAAACAGTTCTCCCACATGCGCGTGCAGGATGGACGAAAGGAATACGAAGCCGTGCGGGCAGCCGGCAATTTCCGGCGGCATCGGGATCGCGCGCGGCAACACGCGCGGCGCCTGCACGATGGCTTTGGCGGAATTGCGGCCGAAGGCATCCCTGCCCTGCAACTCGACCGCAAAGTTCAGACTTTTATTCAGCACGCGCGGGAAAGGATGCGCCGGATCGAGGCCGATCGGGGTCAATACAGGCATCACCTCGCGCAGGAAGAAATCCTTTACCCACGCCTGCTGGATGGGATTCCAGTGGGTGCGGCGCAAAAAGCAGACACCTTGGGCGGCCAGCGCCGGCACCAGCTCCTTGTTGAACAATTGATACTGGCGCGCGATCAATTGATGGGTCGGCTCGAACAGGCGCTTCATCACCTGCGATGCCTCCAGCCCGTCGGGGCCGACGGCGATGCCACCGAGCTTGATCTGCTCTTTCAGGCCGGCGACTCGGATCTCGAAGAACTCATCCAGATTGCTGCTGACGATGCACAGATATTTGAGCCGCTCCAACAACGGTACAGCGGCATCTTCCGCCTGTGCCAGCACGCGCCGGTTGAACTCGAGCAGGCCGAGTTCGCGGTTGAGAAAATTCTGCGGTGAACTATCCTTGCCCAAGTTCAATTCTTTGGCGGCACATAACCGGCGGGCATCTGCGCCTCCGCTCCGAAGAAATAGTTCTCCATCTGCTGCGCCAGAAACTGGCGCGCCTTGGCATCCGCCAGATTGAGGCGATTCTCGTTCACCAGCATGGTCTGGAACTTGATCCAGCCCTGCCACGCTTCTTTCGACACGCTGTTGAAGATGCGCTGTCCCAGTGCGCCGGGGTAAGGCTGGCGCTCCAGTCCTTCCGCTTCGCGTCCGAGTTTTACGCATTGCACCATTCTTGTCATTGTTGTTCTCCATAATCGGTTAATGATAGGCGTTCAATGTTACACGCCGATGAAATGTAACGCCTCATTTCAGATTCTTGACGAACACCTTGGATCGGCGCTGGTAGTTGTACAGCGCTTTCTTCTCTTTCGGCAACTGACTGACGTCGGCTTCCCTGAAATCACGCTCGATGAACCAGTGCGCGGTGCGTGTGGTCAGCACGAACAGTTTTTTCATGCCCTGCGACCTGGCCAGACTGCTCATGTGCCAGAGGATTGCCTCGCCGTAGCCGCGATCGCGGCAGGACGGGTCAACCGCCAGGCAGGCCAGCTCGGCTGCCGCCTCATGCGGAAACGGGTACAGCGCGGCACAGCCGATGATGCGGTGGTCGTGCTCCAGCACCTGGAAACGCGCGATCTCCTTTTCCAGCAGCTCGCGCGAGCGCCGCACCAGAATGCCTTCTTCCTCCAGCGGGCGCAGCAGTTGCAGGATGCCGCCCACGTCCTCGATGGTCGCCGCGCGCAGGGTGTTCAGGGTGCTTTCGACCACCATGGTGCCGATGCCGTCGTCGCTAAACAGTTCTTGCAACAGCGCGCCGTCGGTATGGCGGCTGATGAGATGGGTGCGCGCAACACCGGCTTCGCAGGCGCGCACCGCGCACGGCAAAAACAGGCTCACGTCATCCGGCAATTTGCGTTTTTTGCCCAGCACGGCCTGCGCATCGGCAATGGTCAGCTCCTTGCTGAGTTTGCCTTTACGATCCGTCACGCCGTCGGTATCCATCAGGAACACCAGCTTGTCCGCGTCCAGCGCGATGGCGGTGGCGGTGGCGATGTCTTCCAGGGTCAGGTTGAACACCTCGCCGGTGGGCGAGTAACCGAGCGGCGACAGTAGCACGACTTCGCCGAATTCCATGCGGTCGTTGAGCGCCGCGACATCGACCTTGCGCACGCTGCCGGTGTGTTCCAGATCCACGCCGTTGATGACCCCGATCGGCTGCGCGGTGATGAAGTTGCCGCCCGCCACGCGAATGTCGGCATTGGCCATCGGCGAATTCGCCAGCCCCATCGACAGCAGCGCCTCGATCTCTACGCGCACCCGGCCGACCGCTTCCTTCACGCACTGCATGGTCTCGGCGTCGGTCAGGCGGATGCCGAGGTGATAGGTGTCTTCCAGCTTGTGTCTGGCCAGATGCTGCTCGATCTGCGGGCGCGCGCCATGCACCAGCACCAGTCTGATACCGAGTGCGGCAAGCAGATTGAAATCGTGCGTCAGCTCGACGAACTTGCCGTCCGCCACCACCTCGCCGCCGAAGGCGATGACAAAGGTCTTGCCGCGAAAGGCATTGATGTAAGGCGCAACGGAACGGAACCAGGCGACGAAATCGGCGGGTGATGCGATGGCGGGCATGCTGTTCTCCTTCAAGCGTTATCTTGCACGGCTATTCCTCATCCAGCAACTTGCCGCCGATCGCCCAGTTCTCGTCGGGTAATTCGTCGAAAGCAATATAGGTGTATGACGCAGGCTTGTGCGCGATGCGCGCCAGCGTGTCGGTGATCTCGGCGGCGATCTGCGCTTTCTGTTCGCGGCTCAACTCGCCCGCGATGCGGATGTTGACATAAGGCATCTGTGCTCCCTAAATATAAAATAACAGGGCTTTTGCCCGCAGATTACGCAGATTGAACAGATTAACAAAATGAGCGGTCAAAAAAATCTTTGATCGCCAGACTGGCTAGTCCCAATACATCCCCGACATGTTTTTAATCTGCGTGAATCTGTGTAATCTGCGGATTAATGTTTTGTAGTGCAGTTATTGAAAGTCTCCCCACAGGGTCTGTATCGCGGCAATGCCGGCGAGGGCCGCCGTTTCGGTGCGCAGCACGCGCGGCCCGAGCAGGATGGGAACGAAGCCGGCCTGTTGGGCAACATTTGCTTCGTCCCCGGTAAACCCGCCCTCCGGGCCGATCAGCAGGGTAACGCCGCCCGGCGGGCGTGGTTGCGCCTGCATGCCGCCCGCGCCGCCCGGCAACAGAATGAATTTGCCGCCGCCGTTGCCACGCGACTCCTGCAACCATTCCTGCATCTCCCGCGGCACATGCAACCGCGGCAGTTCGTTGCGCCCGCACTGTTCGCACGCGGCCACGGCAACATTATGCCAATGCAGGGCGCGCTTGTCGGCGCGGCTCGGCGCGAGCTTGGCCACGCTACGCTGGGTCCGGATCGGGATGATTTCGGCCACGCCCAGTTCGGTCGCCTTCTGCACCACCCAGTCCATTTTTTCGCTGCTGCACATCGCCTGCGCGAGCACGATGTGCAGCCCGCCGGCCGGTGTTGCCATGCAGGTTTGCAGATTGCCGAGCAGCACGCGCTTGCCGTTGATGGCATGCAGCGTGGCATCCAGCGCGTTACCCTGCCCGTCAAAAATCTGCACCTCATCGCCGACCCGCAGGCGCAATACCCGGCTGGCGTGATGCGCCGCCCCGGGCGGCAATTCGCACTGAGCGCCGGAAGGCAGGGGCGGCGGGCAATAAAATCTGGGAACGGACATGGGTGCAGAAAACGGATTCAATGGCCGTGATAATATAACGCCGCGAAAGAGCGCTTCTAGAAATTCACTTTTGCGGGATGAAGCGCAAGGCGCACGGAGCGCAGACGACGAGACATATCTTGAAGATAGGCGAGGAGTCGAGCACCGCGCAACGCAGCGATTCGCCCGCAAAATGGATTTATAGAAGTGCCCGAAAAATCACGCTGTTCATCAGGAGGAGCTCATGGTCAGTCTGCAACCCCCGTTGTGCGATTTCGGCTGGAAAGCGCGCCCGTTCGATCTGCCGGGCGTGGACGGCAAGCGCTACACAATCGACAATGCGCGCGGCCCAAACGGCTTGCTGGTGATGTTCATCTGCAATCACTGCCCCTATGTAAAGTCGATCCGCGACCGCATCATCCGCGACACGCGCGAATTGCAGCAACACGGTATCCACAGCATCGCCATCCTGTCCAACGATCCGGCCGACTACGCGGAAGATTCGTTCGAGAACATGCGGAAAGTGGCGCGGGAATATTCCTACCCGTTCCCGTATGTGTGGGACGAAACGCAGCAGGTCGCCAGGGACTACGGCGCCGTGTGCACGCCGGATTTCTTCGGCTTCAACGCCAATCTCGAATTGCAATATCGCGGCCGCCTTGACGCCTCGCGCAAGGAACCCGTGCCGGATGCACCGCGCGACCTGTTCAACGCCATGCTGCAAGTGGCGCGAACCGGACAGGGGCCGCGCGAGCAGATCGCCAGCATGGGCTGCTCGATCAAATGGAAAGGTGAAGCCGCGTGAAAATCCTGATTCTGGGGGCGGGTCAGGTTGGTTCGACGGTGGCGGAAAGTCTGGTCGGCGAGGCAAACGATATTACCATCGTCGATTCGGACGGCGAGAAACTGCGCCTGCTGCAGGACCGGCTCGATCTGCGCACCGTGGTCGGCAATGCGGCGCACCCCTCGACCCTGGAACAGGCCGGCATCAAGGATGCCGACATGCTGCTGGCAGTGACCCAGAGCGACGAGGTCAATCTGGTCGCGTGCAAACTGGCGGCCAGCCTGTACAACACGCCGACGCGCATCGCCCGCATCCGCGCTGCCGATTACCTCAACCGCGAGGACATCTTCAATTCCGATAACTTCTGTGTCGATTTTTCCATTTGTCCGGAACAAATCCTGACCGAGTACATCGTCAAGCTGATCGAATTCCCGGAAGCCTTGCAGGTACAGAAATTTTCCCAGGGCAAGGCCTCGCTGGCGGCGGTGCGCGCCTACAGGGGCGGCCCGCTGGTCGGCCAGCCGCTGAGTTTTCTGCGCACCGACATGCCGCACGTGGAAGCGCGGGTGGCGGCGATCTTCCGCCAGGACCGCCCGCTGATCCCGGAGGGCGACACCGTGATCGAGGACGGCGATGAGGTGTTTTTCATTGCCGCCACGGAAAACATCCGCAGCGTGCTGAAAGAGATGCGGCGCATGGACAAACCGGTCAAACGCGTTGCCATCGTGGGCGGCGGCAATATTGGCCTGCGTTTGGCCAAGGCGATCGAGAATGATTACCAGGTCAAGCTGATCGAATTCAACAAGAAAGCCTGCGAGCGCCTGGCCAGCCAATTGGCCCATACCCTGGTACTGAACGGCGACGGCACGGACGAGAAGCTGATGCAGCAGGAACACATCGGCGAGGTGGATGTGTTTTGCGCGCTGACCAACGACGACGAGAACAACATCATGTCCGCCCTGCTGGCCAAGCAGGCCGGCGCGCGCAAGGTGATCGCCCTGATCAATCGCGGCGCCTATGTTGATCTGCTGCAGGGCGGCAAGATCGACATCGCCCTGTCGCCGGCGCAAATCACCATCGGCTCGCTGCTCGCCTACGTGCGCCAGGGGGATGTCGCCGCGGTGCACTCGCTGCGCCGGGGCGCGGCCGAAGCGCTGGAAGTGATTGCCCACGGCGACCGCGAGTCTTCGCAGGTGGTCGGGCGGCGCATCGAGGATATCGATCTGCCCAAAGGCGCCACCATTGGCGCGGTGGTGCGCAACCATGAAGTGGTCATCGCCCACCATGACACGGCGATCGAGGCGGAAGACCATGTGATCGTGTTTGTGGTGGACAAGAAGATGCTGAAAAAAGTCGAGAAATTGTTCCAGGTCAAACTCGGGTTCTTCTGATGGGCCGCACGCTTACCGTCATCAACGCGCTGGGGCTGTTGCTGGTCATGTTCAGCCTGACTTTCCTGTTGCCCCTGTTCGCCGCCCTGCTCTACCACGACCAAAGCCTGTTTATCGATTTTTTGCTGGCCATGCTGGCCACCGCTGCCGCCGGGCTGCTGATGTGGCTGCTGACCCGCCGTTTCAAGGGCGAACTCTCCACCCGCCACGGCTATTTGCTGGTGGTCGCAATGTGGAGCGCGATGCCGGCCTTCGGCACCTTGCCCTTGCTGCTTGCGCTCCCCGGGCTATCTTTTACCGATGCCTATTTTGAAACAATGTCCGGCATCACCACCACCGGCGCCACCGTGCTGACGGGGCTGGACAGCCTGTCCCCCGCGATCAACATCTGGCGGCACGAGATGGAATGGCTGGGCGGCCTCGGCATCATCGTGCTGGCGGTTGCCGTGTTACCCTTGCTGGGCATCGGCGGCCGCCAATTATTCAAGGCGGAAACGCCGGGGCCGATGAAGGAGTCCGCGCTAACCCCGCGCATCGCCGACACCGCGCGCAACCTGTGGGTGGTCTATGCCATCATCACGCTGGCCTGTATCGGGTCGCTCAAATGGGCCGGCATGTCGTGGCTTGATGCGGTCTGCCACGGTTTTTCCACTACCGGGCTGGGGGGGTTTTCCACCCACGATGCCAGTGTCGGCTGGTTTGATTCGCCGCTGATCGAGTTCGTGATGATCGTGTTCATGCTGTTCGCGGTGATCAATTTCGCCACCCACTTTCTCGCCTGGCGCGGCAAGACTTTGCGCGTCTATCTGTTCGACACCGAAGCGCAGGCCGCGCTGGGGCTGATCGTCGCCAGCTGCTTTGGCATCGCGTTTTTCCTCTGGTTCAACGATGTTTATCCCTCGTTTGCGACCGCACTGCGCCATGCCAGCTTCAATGTGGTATCGATCGGTGCCAGCTCCGGTTTCGCCAGCGTCGATTATGCGCAATGGCCGATATTCGCCCCGCTGTGGATGCTGTTCGTCGGTTGCATCGCGGCCAGCTCCGGTTCCACCGGCGGTGGCATCAAGATGATGCGCACCCTGGTTCTGGTCAAACAGGCGGGACGCGAATTTATCAAGCTGCTCCACCCCAACGCCATCAATCCAATGAAGATCGGCGGCCACGTGGTGCAGAACAACATCGTGTTCGCGGTGCTCGGTTTCATCTTTCTGTATTTCATGGTGATCGCGGGGATGACCTTCGTGCTGCTCATCAGCGGGCTTGATTTCATCAGCGCTTTCACCGCCACACTGGCCTGCGTCAACAACTTCGGCCCCGGCCTGGGCCTGGTCGGCCCCGCCGCCAACTATGCCGGATTGACCGATTTCCAGACCTGGATTTGCAGTTTCGGCATGCTGGTCGGGCGGCTGGAAATCTTCACGGTGCTGATTTTGTTCACCCCGGCCTTCTGGAAACGTTGAGCAAGCGGCGCAAAGTGCGGTAGCATTCATTCGTCCGTGCCTGTAACCATAACGTTGAGGCAACGACAAACAGCCGGGCTATCCAAAACAATCGGCGCGGAGGAGATATGAACAATAATTTATCGGGCATCAGAGTGCTACTGATCGACGACAGCAACACCATCCGGCGTAGCGGCGAGATTTTCCTGTCCCAGGCCGGTGCCAAGGTGGTGCTGGCCGAAGACGGTTTCGACGGCTTGTCCAAAATGGTGGATCACAAACCGGACGTGATTTTCATCGATGTCATGATGCCGCGCCTGGACGGCTACCAGACCTGTGCCCTGATCAAGAACCATCGTGACTTCAAGGGGGTGCCGGTGGTGATGCTGACCAGCAAGGACACGCTGTTCGACCGTGCCCGCGGCAAGCTGGTCGGCTCCGACCAGTATCTGACCAAACCGTTCAACAAGAAAAGCCTGATCGAAGCAGTGATCGCGCATACACATCGATACGAGGAAACAGGATATGGCAATTAAGAAAGTGCTGGTGGTGGACGATTCGGCGACCGAGCGTCACGTGCTGGGTGAGCTGTTGACCAAGCAGGGATTCGAAGTCAGCTACGCCGAGAGCGGCGAACAGGCCGTGGCAACCGCCAAAACCACCCTCCCAGACCTGATCCTGATGGATGTGGTGATGCCCGGGCTGAACGGATTCCAGGCGACGCGGGCCGTCACCAAGGATGACGCCACCCAGCACATCCCGGTCATCATTTGCACCACCAAGGGGCAGGAAACCGACAAGATATGGGGTCTGCGCCAGGGGGCAAAAGACTACGTCACCAAACCGATCAACGCCCAGGAACTGCTGGGCAAGATTGCCGCGCTCGGCTAGCCGCCCGTTAACATGTCAAAACGCTTCAATCTGCGAGAATTCCAGCAACGGGTGCTGGATCGTCTGCAAATGCAAGGGGCGGGCAGCCACGGCGCCTCCACCCTGGGCGTGCAGGTCGGGCAGCATCTGTGTCTGGTGAACATGACCGACATCAGTGAAATTTTGCCGCTACCGCTGATGACCGCAGTACCGCTGACCAAACCCTGGTATTGCGGGGTAGCGAATGTGCGGGGTAACCTGTACAGCATCATCGACCTGAACGCTTATCCCGATCAACCGCCCACTCCGCGCGAAGCGGCCAGCCGCATATTGCTGCTCGGACAACGGTTCGCCTTCAACGCCGGAATCCTGGTCTCGCGCGTACTGGGCTTGCGCAATGCCGAAAACTGGCAGCACACAGAAGAGGGTGGCATCGTGCGCTTCCGGGATGACGAGGGTCAGATCTGGCACAAGCTGGACATTCAGCAACTTTTACAACAACCGGAGTTTTTGCAGATCGGAGAATAAGCTCCGGCGCACAGGGAGATAAGATGTCCTTCAAGTTACCTTTTACCCGTTCTTCATCCGCGTCCGGCAAAGACGGCAAATCCTCCGGCAACGAGGCACGTTCGCTTCATATCCCGTGGTTTAGCGCCCAATCGTTCGACCGCCAGCTGCGTATTCTGGGCTTCCTGTTGCTGGCATTTCTGCTACTGGCGGCAGCATTTTCCTTTCTCGACCGGCAAGCGGCGAGCGCCAGCTCGAAGCAGGCAGCGCAGGCGGCCAAGTTGCAACTGTATCTGCAGCGTCTGGAAAAGCATGCGGAAGTTGCCAGTATTTCCGGCGACAGCGATGCATTCGATGCGCTGGGCGAGGCGCGCACCCTGTTCGCTGCGGCCCTGAACCTGCTCGACAAAGGCGGTGCAGATTTGCCCGCCACCAGCGGACTTGCGCGCGAACCGCTCGACAGCCTGCTGCAGGAATACCAGCAGATCGGCAAGCTGCTTGACCAGATCGAGGCGGGCCGACCGCTACTGGTTACTCTGGAGCGCGGCGCTTCCCTGCGCGAAGACCTGTTGCGGCTCGCCGACAATACGGCCACGCGGATTGCTCCGGCCCACAGCCAGAAAGCCCGGCGGCTACAATTGTTGCTGGAACAAATTGTCGGCACGGTGCAAGCCCTGCAGACTTCTTCCTCGCTCAAGGTGCTGGAGAAATTGCCCGCAAAACTGGCGACGGCGCGTGCCGTGTTCGCCGAATTACCTCCCTCCGACCCGGCGGTTGCCGCGTTGACCGAAGACTTTGAGAGTTACCAGAACGTGGTCGGCTTCATCGTCGCCAACCAGGCTTCGCTGCTCGATTCGCGGACGGCCGCGCAGCGCCTGCTGCAAAAAGATGTGCGCATGCAATCGTTGGCGCTAAGCTTGCTAAATGCCTATGAAGAAGCCGGGTCGGGGCGAATCACCGGTTTTGTGGTGACTTTCTCCGGCGGCATGCTGCTGTTGCTGCTGTTGTTGCTGTCCAAAATTTATCTCGACGAATCGCAGCGCCGCGAGCACGAATCCGACCGCATCAACAAACAGAACCAGCAGGCTATTTTGCGCCTGATGAACGAATTGTCCGATTTGGCCGATGGCGACCTGAGTGCCAAGGCAACCGTCTCCGAGGACATCACCGGCGCCATTGCCGACTCGATCAATTACACCACGGATGAATTGCGCAAACTGGTGTCGCGCGTGATCTCGGCGACCGAACAGGTGAACAAGGCGACCGGCGATGCGGGCGAGGTCACCAAAGGACTGCTGGTGGCGACGCGGAAACAGGCGGATGAAATTCGTGATGCGGGCGGCGCGGTCGAACTGATGGCCAAGTCGATTCAGGAAGTGGACAGCAGCGCCGCGCAATCGGCCGAGGTGGCGCGGCGCACCCGGGATGTGACCGCGCAAGGCGCGCAGGCGGTGAGCAATGCGGTCGATGGCATGAACAGTATCCGCGAGCAAATCCAGGAAACCTCCAAGCGCATCAAGCGCCTGGGCGAAAGCTCGCAGGAGATTGGCGAAATTGTGGACCTGATTTCGGACATCACCGAACAGACCAACGTGCTGGCGCTGAATGCCGCGATTCAGGCGGCTTCCGCCGGCGAAGCGGGACGCGGCTTCGCGGTGGTGGCGGAGGAAGTGCAGCGCCTGGCGGAACGCTCCGCCGAGGCGACCAAACAAATCGGTCTGCTGGTCAAAACCATTCAGGGCGACACCCAGGATGCGGTGAGCGCGATGGAACAAAGCACCCAGGGCGTGGTGCAGGGTGCCCAATTGGCCGATGATGCGGGCCAGTCGCTGCAACAGATTGAGCAGGCGACGCGCGAGTTGAACGACCTGGTGAGTAGCATCTCGGTCTCCACCCAGGTGCAAACCGACATGGCGCAGGAAGTGGCGGGCGTGATGGCCGATATTTTGAAGATTACCGAGCAAACCTCAAAAGGTACCCAACTCACCAGCGCTTCGGTGACCCAGCTGGAGGAATTGGCCAAGGAATTGAGCGGCTCGGTTTCGGGTTTCAAACTTTAAACCGGGAAGCGCGTGTCCACTTCGTTCAATCCGCAGTTGTTGTTGCCGCTCAAGGGCGAACTCGACAGTTCGCTCGCCGCCATCATCCGCGATTGCCAGGCTTATTTTTCCGCCCCGGCCAGTACGCAGAGTAATCTGGTTGCCGCCCAGGAAGAGTTGCATCGTGCCAAAGGCGTGCTGCAGATGCTCAATCTGCGCGGGCTGGTGGTGTTCTGTGCCAGCCTGGAAACCCTGCTGGCCGAACTTGCCGCCGATTCGCGGCTCGCCACCGTGGTGCACCAGGACGCGATCCAGCACGCCCTGCTCGGCCTCACCCATTATCTGGATGCGCTGGCCGCCGGCGCGCCGAATGCCACTCTGCGACTGTTCCCCGAATACCAGGAATTGCACCAGGTGCGCGGACTGGAGATGGCGTTCGAGGTGGACCTGTTCTTCCCGGAGCTAGGGGTGGAATTACCGCCGGAATGGTCGAAAGGAACGCCGCCCGCCAACCCGATCACGCACATCAAGCAGGCGCGCATGCATTTCCAGCAGGGGCTGCTCAAATGGCTGCGCCAGGATGAAGCGGCGGCATCCCTCAAATCCATGCGCGGTGCGCTCAGGATCATCGCCCAGTGTACGCCCGTCTCCGCCCGCCGCTTTTGGTGGGTGGCGCAGGGACTGCTGGATTGTGTCGCGCTCGACGGGGTGCCACCCGAACTGAACATCAAAAAATCGTTCAGCCGCATCGACCGGCGCATCCGCAGCATGATTGACGGCGGCGAGTTTGATGAAGATGAAGCGCTCAGTGAAATGCTCTACCTGATCGCGCGCAGCCACACCGTCAGTGAAGCGGTGGAGGAGATCAAACAGCGTTTTGACCTCGATACTTTCCTGCCGGTCGCCACGCCATTGCCGCCGGGAGAAACCGCCGCCCAGCTGGACAATATGCGCGCCCAGCTCGCACAGGCCGACGATGCGTGGGAACAGTGCGTGCTGAATGACAAGGCCGCCTGCACACGGTTTGGCCAGCAGACCGAACAACTGCTGCAGCTGGCCGAACAACTCGACCGCAACACCCTGCAATTCCTCGGCAAACAAATTCATGCTTCGGCAGTTCAGATTGAGCAACCTGAGCATGCGCAACCGCTGGCGATGGATATGGCGATGGCGCTGCTTTTGCTGGGCAGCGGCATCGAGCATTACCAGCATCTGGGCAGCGGCTTCCACGAGCAGGCACGGATCGTCGCCATGCGTTTGCAGCAGGCGCTGTTGCAGCATCCCGAAGACACCGGAAAACTGTCCAGCCTGGTGGCACTGTATTGCGAGATGGAGCAGAGCGAAGTCATGCAGCCGCTGGCTGCCGAGATGCAGAACAATCTGCAGCAGATCGAGCAGACGCTGAACGCCTTTTTCGGCAATGCGGCCAAACGTGCCGAGCTGCTGCAGGTCCGACGCATGCTAAGCCAGGTACAGGGCGGGCTGCATATCCTGTCACTGGAGGTGGCGGAACAATTGCTGGCGGCCCTGCGTCAGGTCATCGAGCGCTACCAGCAGGGTGACACACCGGGCAACGTGGAAATGCGCGCAGTGGCGGCAGCCATCAGCGCCGCCGATAGCTATGTGCAAGGCCTTCTCGCCGGGCAAAAACCGGATCCGGTGGCACTGGTCACCGCCTTGCGCGACCTCACCCAAGCCACCAGCGGACATACGGTCCAGGCCGCCGAAGAGCAGGACGAAACTCCCTCCTCGGTGGTCACGGTGCGCACCGGCGACGAGGACGCGGAACTGTTGGAAGTATTCCTGGAGGAGGCGCAGGAAGTGATGGAAACCCTGCGCGCCAACCTGGAGATCGGGCGCCTGCATCTGGACAGCCGCGATCCGTGGGTCACCATGCGCCGTTCCTTCCACACCCTGAAGGGCAGCGGGCGGATGGTCGGCTTGACGGAGCTGGGCGAGGTGGCGTGGGCGGTCGAGCGCGCAATGAACAAATGGCTGGCCACCAACCAGTCCGCGACCCCGGAATTGCTGGAAATGGTGGGCGACGCCGAGGTGCTGTTCCAGCACTGGGTGGACATGCTCAAGAGCGGCAGTACCACGGCACGCATCGATACCTCGCATCTGCTGACGGTAGCCGACTGTATCGAACACGGCAAGCCGCTGCCGCGTCCCGAGGCGCCGCATAAAACTCCGCCGACCGATGACAAGCCCGCGCCCATCGCGCCGCCCGCCGTAGCTGAAGACGAAGTGGCAACCCGTGCCCCCCAAGAATTTCCGGTCGTGATCGGCAACGTCAGTCTGTCGCCGGCCCTGTTCAAGATCGCCTCGGAAGAAGCGCTGCAACACGCGCAGACCCTGCGCGAATCCCTGGATGCATTACAAAACGCGGCCGCCCCCAGCATTTCCCATTCCTTCATGCGCGCCGCGCACACCCTGGCCGGGGTCAACCGAACCATGGGATTTCTGCCCGTCGCCGAACTGGCTTTTGCCCTCGAACAATGGCTCGAGCCGCGCATCGACAAAGCGGGAGCGATTGCCACGCCGCAACTGGTGTTGCTGGATGATGTGATCTCGGCGCTGGAAAGCCAGTGCATCGGTGTGCGCAATCTCGAAGCGCCGGTCGGCCAGCCCGAACTGATCGCGCGCCTGGCATCGGAACAGGCGCTAAATGTTCCCGTAGTGCCGCAGGAAGAAGAGTCCGCCGCGGTCGAACCCGTACCCACCGCTCCGCCAGAGGAGTCGCCTGCCGGCACCGAACCGGCATCGGTCGCGCAGCAACCGCGCCAGGTGCACGATGAAGTGGATGAACAATTGTTGCCGATCTTCCTGGAAGAAGCGCATGAACTTTATCCGCAGATCGGCAACACCCTGCGCGCATGGCGCGAGGCGCCGGATGACGCCCAGCTCGGGCGTGCCCTGCAGCGCAGCCTGCACACGCTCAAAGGCAGCGCTCGCATGGCCGGTGCAATGCGTTTGGGCGAGCTGACCCACCGGGTTGAGGACCGCATCAACCAGGCGATTGCGCAAAATGTGCTGGATGAAACTTTGTGGAACGAGATGGACAACTATCTCGACCGCATCGCCGCCGCCATTGAGCAACTGACTTCGCCCGAGACCGTCGGCGCCACGCCCGCTGCGGATAAGGTTCGCCCCGACGGTGCCGGTACCGGGGCAGCCGCCCCGGCGCTGGAAGTGGGGGCGGAAAGGGCAATCCAGGCCGCGCTGTTGCGGGTACGCTCCGACACCGTTGACCGCCTGGTCAACGATGCCGGCGAAGTCAGCGTGGCGCGAGCGCGCGCCGAAGCCGAGTTGCGCGAGTTTAGAAACGGCGTGCTCGAATTGACCGACAGCGTGGCCCGATTGCGCCAGGAATTGCGCGAAGTCGAGATCCAGGCGGAAAGCCAGATGCAGGCGCGGGTTGCCGCCAGCAGCGACAGCGAAAGCCAGTTCGATCCGCTCGAATTCGACCGCTTCACCCGCCTGCAGGAATTGACCCGGTTCATGAACGAAAGCGTGCACGACGTGCAAACCGTGCAGCAAACCCTGCTGAAAAATCTGGACGAAACGGCGGCCGCCCTGAACGCGCAGGCGCGCCTCAACCGCGATCTGCAGCAGGGGCTGATGAGCATCCGCATGGTGCCTTTCTCGAGCATCAGCGAACGCCTCTACCGCATCGTGCGCCAGACCGGCAAGGAGCTGGGCAAACGTGCCAACCTGGAATTGAGCGGCGCCGGGATCGAGTTGGACCGCAGTGTGCTGGAAAAAATGACGGCGCCGTTTGAACATCTGCTGCGCAATGCCGTCGCCCACGGTCTGGAAACCTCAGAACAGCGGGGCTTGAAAGGCAAAGCACCGATCGGCGAAATCAGCCTGTCCCTGCGCCAGGAAAGCAACGAAGTGGTGTTCGAACTGGCCGATGATGGCGCCGGTCTGGATATCGGGCGCATCCGGCAAAAAGCGCTGGAACAAAATCTTATCGCCGACGCCGGTGAAGCCAGCGACGACCAGCTGATGCAGCTGATTTTCACCGCCGGGCTCTCGACCGCCGGTGACGTCAGCGAGATCGCCGGGCGCGGCGTCGGGCTCGATGTGGTGCGCAGCGAAGTATCGGCACTGGGCGGACGGATCGATGTGGCCTCGCAGCCGGATCAGGGCGTGCGCTTCACCATCCACTTGCCGCTCACCCTGGCGGTGACACGCACTCTGATGGTGCGCGCCGCGCAGTCGGTCTATGCGCTGCCTTCTTCCATGGTTGAGCACGTGCAGCAAGTCAAACCGGCAGAGCTGGGAACACTCTATGCGCAGCGTCATGTCAGATGGCAGGGCAAAGACTATCCACTGTTCTATCTGCCGCGCGTGCTGGGTGACGAACAGGCAGAGGTGGTTAGCCAGCCGCACAATCCGGTGCTGTTGCTGAAAAGCGGCGAACAGCGGATCGCGCTGCATGTTGACGCGCTGCTGGGCAACCAGGAAGTCGTGGTGAAAAACATCGGCCCGCAACTGGCGCGCCTGCCGGGCATCGCCGGAGCGACGGTATCGACCAGCGGCGAGGTGATTCTGATCATCAACCCGGTCGCCTTCAGCCAGCGCATCGCCGTCACCCGCAAGATCGCAAAACCGGCCGCCGCCAGCGTTGCCGTGCACCGCAAATCGCTCGTGATGGTGGTGGACGACTCGCTCACCGTGCGCAAGATCACCACCCGCCTGCTGGAACGTTCCGGCTATCAAGTGGTCACCGCCAAGGATGGGGTGGATGCGCTGGAACAACTGATGGAGATCATGCCGGACGCAGTGCTGCTCGACATCGAGATGCCGCGCATGGACGGCTTCGAAGTCTTGAAGCGCCTGCGCCAGGACAGCAAGACCAAGCTCCTGCCGGTCATCATGATCACCTCGCGCACGGCCGACAAGCACCGCAATTACGCGCTGGAACTGGGCGTCAACGAATACCTCGGCAAGCCCTACCAGGAAGAAGAATTGCTGGGGCACATCGCGCGTTTCATCAGCCGCTCGCCCGCTTGAACATCTCCAGTGTCTTCGCCCTCGCCACGGCGTGATCGACGACGGGCGCAGGATAATCGCGTCCGATCTCGATCCCGCAGCGCAGTTGCTCGCCGCGCGGCAGTAACCACGGCGCATGAATAAACTTGTCGGGGCAGTGATCCAGCTCCGGCACATAACGCCGGATGAACTTGCCCTGCGGATCGAATTTCTCCGATTGCGTGACCGGATTGAAAATGCGGAACCACGGTTGCGCATCGCAGCCGGTCGAGGCCGCCCACTGCCAGCCGCCGTTGTTTGACGCGAGATCAAAATCGAGCAGTTTTTGCGCGAAGTAACGCTCGCCCCAGCGCCAGTCGATCTGCAAATCCTTCACCAGAAACGAAGCGGTTACCATGCGCAAACGGTTGTGCATGAAACCGGTCTGATTCAACTGGCGCATGCCGGCATCCACCAGCGGATAACCGGTGCGCCCCGCGCACCACGCCGCAAACCAATCCGGATTATTGCCCCATGCCAGCGCGTCGAATTGCGGCTTGTAGGCATGGTTAACGACGTGCGGATGGTGATACAGCAACATCTGGTAGAAATCGCGCCAGATCAGTTCGGACAGCCAGGTCTGCGCGCCGGGGCCGCCGGTGTAATGCGCATGGCGCGCCAGCGCGCGGATCGAGATTGTGCCGAAACGCAAATGCGGCGACAGATAGGACACGCCTTTCAGCGCCGGAAAGTCCCGCGCCTGCTGGTAACGGTCGATGCGCGCGACAAAATCCGCGAACAGTTTTTCCGCGCCGCTCATGCCGCACGGCATGGCCAGCTCGCGCAAGTTGGTCGGCTGGAAACCCAGTTGTACCAGCTCCGGCATCACGCTTGGGGCACAAGGTGCCAGCCGGTCGAAGTAACGTTCAGTCGGATAGGCACGCAGATAAAAGTCATCCAGCTTTTTCAGCCAGGCATTCTTGTACGGGGTGAAGACGGCATACGGCTTGCCGCCGCCGGTCAGCACTTCATCCCGCTCGAAGATCACCTGATCCTTGCAACTGTAAAAATCGATGTTGCGCGCGGCGAGCTGCCCGGCCACCTCCGCATCGCGCGCAATCGCCTGCGGTTCGTCATCGCGGTTGCAATACACCGCCTGCGCGCCAAGTTGCGCGGCCAGTTGCGGAACCCGTTGCCGCGCGCTGCCGTGCAATACCTGCAAAGTGCTGCCCAGTTGCTCCAGCGCCTGCTTCACTTCCCGCACGCTGTGCCAGATGAATTCCACCCGCCGGTCGGCCTTGTCCGCCAGCGCATCGAGGATGTCGGTATCGAACACGAAGACGCAATGCACCGGGCGACCGGTTTTGAGTGCGTGATACAGGGCGGAGTGGTCATGCAAACGCAAGTCACGGCGGAGCCAGCAGACGGAAACGGGGATATTTTCGGGCATGGGGCGAATTGTGCAGGCTGGCACCAAAAGCTACAATGCCGCCATGTCAGACATCAACCTCACCAACCACTTTCTGATCGCCATGCCGGCGATGACGGATCCGTTCTTCGCCAAATCGCTTACCTATGTGTGCGAGCACAACGACGAGGGCGCGATGGGCATTGTGGTGAACCGCCCGATCAGCCTGACCCTGAGCGAGTTGTTCGCCCAGATCAACATGCCGCTCAATCAGGCCGAACTGGACGACATGCCGGTGCATTTCGGCGGCCCGGTGCAGACCGATCGCGGTTTTGTGCTGCACGATGCCGGCGGCAAGTGGCAATCGACGATGCAGGTCAACAACCGGGTCAACCTCACCACCTCGAAAGATATCCTGCAAGCCCTGGGCGAAGGCAAAGGTCCGCAACACCTGCTGGTTTCGCTCGGTTATGCCGGCTGGTCCAGGGGGCAACTGGAACAGGAACTGGCCGACAACGCCTGGCTCAGCGTTCCCGCCAATGAACATATCCTGTTCGATTTGTCGGCTGAACAGCGCCTGCCGGCGGCGATGGCCCTGCTCGGCATCGATTACGCCACGCTGTCCGAGGAAGCGGGACATGCCTGAGAAGGCAGGATTCGGGATTCAGGATTCAGGATTCGGTAAATCGGCGGCGGAAATTGAAAACCATGGTTTAAACCAGGAACAACCCAAAACGCCCCGGACCCGGAATCCGGAATCCGGTATCCTTTCCGGCACCCTGCTCGCTTTCGATTTTGGCACTCAACGCATCGGCATCGCCATCGGCAATAAGCTCTCCGCCAGTGCCCGTCCGCTCGCCACCATCGCCGACGAAAAGAATGATGCGCGCTTTGCGGCCATCGCCGCCCTGCTCAGGGAATGGCAGCCTGACGCGCTGGTGGTCGGCCTGCCCTGCAATGACGACGGCACCCCGCACGAGATGACCGCGCGTTGCCGCCGTTTCGCCAACCAACTGAAAGGACGCTTTAATTTGCCGACGATTCTGGTCGATGAGCGTTATACTTCCGCCGCCGCCAGCAGCGCGCTGGACGAAGCGGGAATCCATGGCCGCAAGCAAAAACCCCTGCTCGACCAGTATGCCGCGCAGCAGATACTGCAAGCGTACTTTGACGAACCCGGCGCAGGAATTTACGCATGAACAATCCTCAATTGAACAAGCACGGTGAACTACAGCATCTGCTGACCACCGAAGGCTTGCCGGTGCGCATCGTGCGCGACATCCTCGACCGCGCGAGCGAGTTCGTCGATCTGGCCGAATCGCGCGAGATCAAAAAGGTCCCGCTGCTGCACGGCAAGTCGGTGTTCAACCTCTTCTTCGAGAACAGCACGCGCACCCGCACCACCTTCGAGATCGCGGCCAAGCGCCTGTCCGCCGACGTGGTCAATCTCAACATCGGTTCGTCCTCCACCAGCAAGGGCGAGACACTGCTCGACACCGTGGACAACCTGTGCGCGATGCACGCCGACATGTTCGTGGTGCGCCACGCCAGCAGCGGCGCCGCGCATCTCATCGCCAGCCATGTCGCGCCGGACATCCACGTGATCAACGCCGGCGACGGCCGCCACGCACACCCGACGCAGGCGCTGCTCGACATGTTCACTATCCGCCGCTACAAAAAGGAATTTCACAACCTGACCGTCGCCATCGTCGGCGATGTGTTGCACTCGCGCGTGGCGCGCTCGCAGATCCACGCGCTGACCACCCTCGGTGTGCCCGAAGTGCGCGTGGTCGCGCCGAAAACCCTGCTGCCGTCGCAGGTCGAGAAACTCGGCGTGCGCGTGTTCCACGACATGGAGCAGGGTTTGAAGGGTGTCGATGTGGTGATGATGCTGCGCCTGCAGAACGAGCGCATGCAGGGCGCGCTGCTGCCCTCGGCGCAGGAATATTTCAAATACTACGGCCTGACACAGGAACGTCTGGCGCTGGCCAAACCGGATGCCATCGTGATGCACCCCGGCCCGATGAACCGCGGCGTGGAAATCGACTCCAGCGTGGCCGACGGCTCGCATGCCGTGATCCTGCCGCAGGTCACTTTCGGCATCGCGGTGCGCATGGCTGTGATGAGCATGTTGGCGGGGACGAAACAATGAACATCCAGATCAAGAACGGTCGCCTGATCGACCCGAAAAACAACCTCGACGCGCAGCAGGATGTGTTCATCATCGACCGCCGCGTCGCCGCCATCGGCAAGACACCCGACGGTTTCGTCGCCGAGCAGGTGATCGACGCCGGCGGTCTGGTCGTGATGCCCGGTCTGGTCGATGTCGCCGCGCGGCTGCGCGAGCCCGGCTATGAATACAAGGCGACACTGGAATCGGAGATGAGTGCGGCAGTCGCCGGCGGTGTCACATCACTCGCTTGCCCGCCCGACACCGACCCGCCACTGGATGAGCCGGGCTTGGTGGAAATGCTGAAATACCGCGCCCGCTCGCTCAACCAATGCCGCGTGTTCCCGGTCGGCGCGCTGACCTACGGTTTGAAAGGAGCAGAGCTCACCGAGATGGTCGAGTTGAGCGAAGCCGGTTGCAAGGCATTCAGCCAGGCCGATGCGCCGCTGACCGACACCCGCGTGCTGTTGCGCGCCATGCAGTATGCGGCGACCTTCGGCTACCGCGTGTGGCTGCGCCCGCAGGACAGTTTCCTGGCCAGGAACGGTGTGGCGCACGACGGCGAAGTCGCCACGCGCCTCGGCCTGCCCTCGATTCCCGTGGTGGCCGAGACCATCGCGCTGGCGACCATGCTGCAACTGGCGCGCGAGACCGGTGCAACCCTGCACATCTGCCGCATTTCAAGCGCAGCGGCGGTGGAGATGATCCGCGGCGCCAAAGCCGAAGGACTGAATGTCACCTGCGATGTGTCGATGAACCACGTGCATCTGACCGACATGGATATCGGCTTCTTCGACGCCAACTGCCACCTGATGCCGCCGCTGCGCAGCCAGCGCGACCGCGCCGCACTGCGCGCCGGACTGCTCGACGGCACCATCGACGCCATCTGTTCCAACCACTCGCCGGTGGATGACGACGCCAAGCAACTGCCGTTCGCCGAAGCGGAAGCCGGCGCCACCGGGCTGGAGCTGCTGCTGCCGCTGGCGCTGAAATGGGCAGAGCAGGAAAAGGTGCCGCTGCTCCACGCGCTCTCGCGCATCAGCAGCATCCCGGCCCAATTGCTGGGCCAGAAGATGGGCCACCTGTCGGTCGGCGCGCATGCCGACATTTGCATGTTCGACCCGCAAGCACACTGGAAGGTCGAACCCGCCGCCCTGAAAAGTCAGGGCAAGAACACGCCGTTCAACGGTTACGAGATGCAGGGCAGGGTGCGCTATACCCTGCTCGATGGTCAATTAGTCTTTCAACAATAAACAACCCGTCATTCCGGCGCAGGCCGCAATGACGGCTCAAAGGAATAGTCAGCAATGAATCCACTCCTCGATTTCTCCGGTCTGCCGCGTTTTGCGCAGATCAAACCCGAACATGTCGCGCCCGCGATCGAGCAGTTGCTGGCGGAGAACCGCGCGCTCATCAAGAGGTTTCTTGACGATAAATCTCAACCCACTTGGGACGATTTCGTGCGCCCGATGGAGGACGCAAACGAACGGCTGTCGCGTGCCTGGGGGCCGGTCGGGCATTTGAATGCGGTAATGAATTCGCCCGAGTTGCGCGAGGCATACAACACGAACTTGCCCAGGATCACGGCCTATTACGCCGAGCTGGGACAGAATCTGCAGCTGTTTGAAAAGTTCAAGGCACTGCACAGCAGCGCCGAATTCGACGGTTTGAGCGCGGCGCGCAAGAAGATCATCGAGAATGAACTGCGCGATTTCCGCCTTGGCGGCGCGGAATTGCCGGCAGCGCAGAAAGTGCGCTATCTGGCGTTGCAGGAGCGCCAATCCGAACTCTCTTCCCGCTTCTCCGACAACCTGCTCGACGCGACCAACGACTTCACGCTGGTGGTGGAACAGCGCGGCGAGCTGGGCGGACTGCCGGAAGATGTGCTGCAGACTGCGCGCGAAGCGGCGGATGCAGCCGGCAAGACCGGCTGGCTGTTCACCCTGAAAGCGCCCTCCTATCTGCCGGTCATGCAGTTCGCCGACAAGCGCGAGTTGCGCGCAAAAATGTATCGCGCCTACGCCACGCGCGCCTCGGAATTCGGCAAGGCGGAGTGGGACAACACGCCGCTGATGGACGAGATCATCGCGCTGCGCGCGGAAGAAGCGGCGCTGCTCGGTTTTGCCAACTACGGCGAGTTGTCGCTGGCGGCGAAGATGGCGGAGACCCCGCAGCAGGTGGCCGATTTCATGCGCGAGCTGGCGCAGCGCGCGCGCCCGTTTGCGGAAAAAGACCTGGCTGAATTGCGCGAATTCGCCCGATCCAGCCTTGGTTTGGCCGAACTGCACTCGTGGGATATTGCCTACGCCGGCGAGAAATTGCGCGAGCAGCGCTACGCTTTTTCCGAACAGGAGGTGAAGCAGTATTTTCCCGAAGATGCGGTTCTGGCAGGCCTGTTCAAACTGGTGGAAACGCTGTACGGCTTGCGTATCAAGGCATCCAGCGCGCCGGTGTGGCACGAGAGCGTGCGCTTCTTCGACATCCGCGATGGCAAGAATGTTCTGGTCGGCCAGTTCTATTTCGATCTGTATGCGCGCAACAGCAAGCGCGGCGGTGCCTGGATGGACGACGTGATCACGCGCCGCCGCCTGGGCGACAAGATCCAGACGCCTGTCGCCTATTTGAATTGCAACTTCTCGGCCCCGGTGGGGAATAAACCCGCGCTGTTCACGCACGATGAAGTGCAAACGCTGTTCCACGAGTTCGGCCACGGCCTGCATCATCTGCTGACCGAAGTGGAAGACCTCGGCGTGTCGGGCATCAACGGTGTGGAGTGGGACGCGGTGGAACTGCCCAGCCAGTTCATGGAGAATTTTTGCTGGGAGTGGGACGTGCTGCAAGGCATGACGCGCCATGTCGATAGCGGTGCAACGTTGCCGCGCGCGCTGTTCGACAAGATGCTCGCCGCGAAGAATTTCCAGAGCGGGCTGGCCACCCTGCGCCAGATCGAGTTCGCCCTGTTCGACATGCTGATGCACAGCAGCTTTAATCCGGGCCAAGGTAAATCCATATTGCAACTCCTCGACGAAGTCCGCGCCGAAGTCGCGGTGCTGATCCCGCCCGAGTTCAACCGCTTCCCGCAAAGTTTCGCGCACATCTTCGCCGGCGGCTATGCGGCGGGCTACTACAGCTACAAATGGGCGGAAGTGCTGTCCGCCGACGCCTACAGCCTGTTCGAGGAGCACGGCGTGCTCAATCCGGACATCGGGGCGAAGTTCCGTGCCGAGATCCTGGCGATGGGCGGCGCGCGCCCGGCGATGGAATCGTTCCAGGCCTTCCGCGGCCGCGCGCCCGCCATCGAAGCGCTGTTGCGGCATAATGGGCTGGTCGGCAATACACAGGAGGCAATATGAAATCCACCGCCCTCATCCTCGCTTGCTGTCTGGCTGCGAGCGTGCACGCCGGCGAGTTGTATCGTTCCATCGACGCGCAGGGCAAAGTGCATTACAGCGACCGACCGCCACCCGGTACCGATGACGTCGAACAACTGCATCCGGGCCAGCCGCCCGCGCCCGACGCCACCCTGCCTTACGAAACGCGGCGGGCGATGCAGTATTTCCCGGTCACGCTGTACGCATCCGCGGACTGCGGTTCACCCTGCCAGTTGGCGCGTGAATTTTTACAACAACGCGGCATCCCCTTCAGCGAAAAACAACTGACCACTCAAGAAGACCTGGAGGCCTTCCGCAAGCTCTCCGGCGGTGACAGCATCCCTGCAGCCACCGTCGGCAGGACCTGGTTGCGCGGTTTTCTCGCCTCGGATTGGAACAGGGAGCTGGATGTCGCGGGTTACCCCAAGACCGCACCGTATCGCCCGCGCAGCGCACCATGAAAATTGCGACCTGGAACGTCAATTCGCTCAAGGTGCGTTTGCCGCATCTGCTGGGCTGGTTGGCGGAACAGCAGCCCGATGTGGTGTGCCTGCAGGAAACCAAGCAGCAGGATGCGGATTTCCCCCATGCCGAATTGCAGGCGGCGGGTTATCACAGCGTATGCAGCGGGCAGAAGAGCTATAACGGTGTCGCCCTCCTCAGCCGCGAACCGATCGCCGATGTGCAAACCGGCATCCCTGACTTTGCAGATGAACAGAAGCGCGTCATCGCTGGCACCATCGGCGATGTGCGCATCGTGTGCGTGTATGTGCCCAACGGGCAAAGCGTGGATTCCGACAAATACCAGTACAAACTCAACTGGCTGGCGGCGCTGACCGCATGGCTGAAAGATGAGTTGGCCAACCATCCAAAACTCGCCCTGCTCGGCGATTACAACATCGCCCCCGAAGACCGCGACGTGCACGATCCGCAGGCATGGCAAGGCAATGTGCTGGTGAGTGAACCGGAGCGCGAGGCCTTTAAAGGTTTGGCGGCCCTTGGTCTGCGCGATGCCTTCCGCCTGTTCGAGCAAGACGCGAAAAGTTACTCGTGGTGGGATTACCGCATGCTGGCCTTCCGCCGCAACCGGGGACTGCGCATCGATCACATCCTCATCAGCGCAGCACTGCAATGCACCGCCTGCGTGATCGACAAAACGCCGCGCAAACTGGAGCGTCCGTCCGACCACACGCCGGTGATTGCCGAAGTCAATTGAACACGCCGCGCTTTGAACTCGTCTTTCAGGACGAGTCGTTGCTCATCGTCAACAAACCCGCCGGTCAATTGGCCGTGCCGGGGCGCGGCGCGGACAAACAGGATTGCCTGTCTGCGAGGATTCAGGAAATTTTCCCCGATGCCCTGGTCGTTCACCGCCTCGACATGGCGACTTCGGGCTTGCTGGCGTTCGCGCGCGGGGCGGCAATGCAGCGCTGTCTGTCGATGATGTTCCAGCGGCGCGAGATCGAGAAACGTTATGTCGCGGTCTGCGCCGGTCAAATGGGGCAGGATTCCGGCGAGATCGCTCTGCCGCTCGCCATCGATTGGCCGAATCGTCCGAAGAGCAAGGTCGATTTCACCCTGGGCAAGCCCTCCCTCACCCGCTATCGCGTGCTCGATATTCTGGCAACTCAATCGCGCCTGGCGCTGGAACCGGTCACCGGGCGCACTCACCAGTTGCGCCTGCATCTGGCGGCGATCGGTCATCCGATCCTTGGCGATGCCCTGTATGGCGACGCACATTCTGCGCCGCGTTTGCTGCTGCATGCCTGCGCCCTCGCGTTTCGCCATCCCGCCAGCGGCGTGTCCCTGCGCTTCGAACACGCAGCGCCGTTCTGACGCTATAATTCCGCGCTGTAAACCTGCCGGATTTCCCTGATGAAACGCCTTGCCATTTTCCTGACCCTCATTCTGACCAGTCTTTCCCTGCTTGCAGCCAATGCCGAGGCCAAACGCTTTGGCGGGGGCGGCAGCATCGGCAAGCAGCGCAGCATCACCCCGCCGCCGCAAAAAGCACCGGCTGCCGCCCCGCAGAATGCCCCGGCGCAACCCGCCGCACCCCAATCCACCGGCAGCAAATGGCTGGGGCCGCTCGCCGGACTGGCCGCCGGTTTGGGCTTGGCGGCGCTTTTTTCACACTTTGGTCTGGGCGTAGGTATGGGCATGTTGTTGATGATTCTGTTGCTCGCAGCGGGCGCCTTTTTCCTGTTTTCGATGCTGCACAAAAAATCGCATCCCGCCATGCAATATGCCGCTGCCGGATCGCCCTTCAGCGGTAGTGCAGAACCTGTTGCGGCCCCATCGGCCGCAGTTGCTGAACCCGTGGTATCCGCCAACATTCCAGCCGATTTCCCGGTGGACAGTTTCCTGCGCAGCGCCAAGACCTCCTTCATCCGCCTGCAGGCGGCCAACGACCGCAAGGATCTGAACGATATCCGCGAATACACCACGCCGGAAATGTTCGCCGAGATCAGCATGCAATTGCAGGAACGCGGCGATGCACCGCAACAAACCGATGTCGGTTTCGTCAATGCGCAATTGCTCGAGGTCGCGACGGAACACGAGCAGGCTATCGCCAGCGTGCGACTGTCCGGCCAGCTGCGCGAAAACAAGGGCGCGCCGGAGAACTTTGACGAAATCTGGCATGTGCAGAAAAACCCGAAAGATGACCATGCCGTCTGGTTGCTGGCTGGAATCCAGCAAGCCTAACCCGTTTTTTAAAGTACACTTGCGGGCGCGGCAACCTCGCCGTGCCTCTGTGTTTGCCTGAGTCCGTGATGCGTTCCCTGCGCTTGTTCAAAATCGTCTTCGTCGTCCTGCGCTACGGTCTGGATGAGTTCCTGCTGGCGCATGCGCGCACCCGCTGGTTGTTGCGTCCGCTCAATCTGCTGCTTTTTTTCCGCGATACCTCGCGCCCGCGCGCGGTACGCCTGCGCCTGGCGCTGGAAACCCTTGGCCCCATCTTCGTCAAGTTCGGCCAGTTGCTTTCGACACGGCGCGATCTGGTGCCACTCGACATTGCCGACGAACTGGCGCAATTGCAAGACCGGGTGCCGCCCTTCCCTTCCGCCCAGGCGCTATCCATCCTCGAACAAACCTATGGCAAACCATTGTGCGAGGTATTTGCCGAATTCGACGAAACGCCTATCGCCAGCGCATCGGTGGCGCAGGTGCACTTTGCCCGCTTACCGGACGGGCGCGAAGTGGCGGTGAAGATTCTGCGCCCCGGTATCGCTGCCACCATCGCGCACGATGTCGCGCTACTGCAGGTTTGCGCCACACTGATCGAGCGCGGGTGGGAAGACGGCAAGCGCCTAAAGCCGAGGGCGGTGGTCGCAGAGTTTGAAAAGTATCTGCATGACGAGCTGGATTTGATGCGCGAGGCCTCGAACGCCAGCCAGTTGCGGCGCAATTTTGCCGATACCCGCCTGTTGCTGGTGCCGGAGGTTTACTGGGACTGGTGCAGCGGGCAGGTGATGGTAATGCAGCGCATGCACGGCATCCCGGTTAGCCCGACGGCGGCTTTGCGCGCAGCCGGCATTGATCTCTCCAAACTGGCGCGGGACGGGGTCGAGATCTTTTACACCCAGGTGTTCCGCGACGGGTTCTTCCACGCCGACATGCATCCGGGGAATATTCTGGTGGCGGTCGACGGGCGTTATGTTGCCCTCGATTTCGGCATCATGGGCACCCTGACCGAGACCGACAAAAATTATCTGGCCCATAACTTTATCGCCTTCTTCAACCGCGATTACAAACGGGTGGCCGAACTGCACATCGAATCCGGCTGGGCCCCGGCAGATACCCGCGTGGATGAGTTTGAGGCGGCGATCCGCTCGGTGTGCGAGCCGATCTTCGACCGGCCGCTGAAGGAAGTTTCGTTTGGCCGCATTCTTTTGCGCCTGTTCCAGACCTCGCGCCGCTTTGGCATCGAGATCCAGCCGCAGCTGGTGTTACTGCAGAAGACCCTGCTCAATATCGAGGGATTGGGGCTGCAACTCGATCCGGAACTGGACCTGTGGAAGACCGCAAAACCGTGGCTGGAGCGCTGGATGAGCGAACAGATCGGCTGGCGCGGTTTCTTCAAGAGGCTGCGGCGCGAAGCCCCGCGCTACGCCACAATCCTGCCGCAACTGCCGCGCCTGCTTCACCAGCGCTTGCAAAGCGAACCGCACGAACAACTGGAACCGCTGCTGCGCAGCCTGCTGGCACAACAGAAACAGCGCAATCTTTTGCTGGTGCTGATTACCTTGCTGTTGGCGGCAGTGCTGGCTCTGGGTTCCTATTCGTACCTCGTTTAAACAAATCCGCTGTCCATCAACTCTTTGGCCAGCGCCCGGTAGTCTGCCGCACCCGAACTATGCGGCGCATAGGCGAACACATCCAGACCATGCATGGGGCTGGTTGCCAGGGCAACGGTTTCGCCGATGCGTGTTTTGCACAACAAGTCTCCGTATCTTTCCCTGAGCTGATCGTAGATGTCGAAGGAGAGTTTTCGCCGCGAGTCGAAGCGGGTCACCACGATCCGGCGCTCGAACTTGCGCTGGAGTTTTTTCTCAAGCACATTCAATGCGCTATCCAGCCGATGCACCCCATGCTGGGAAAGGTAATCGGCGGAAACAGGAATCAGCACCTTGTCTGCTGCAAGCAGCGCATTCAAGGTCAGCACGCCCAGCATCGGGCAGCAATCGATCAGGATCGGCGCGCCGGTCAGGGACAGCTCTTCGGCCAGTCCCTGTTTCAGCATCTTCGCCGCCTGCGGGTCGCTCCCGTACAACGCATCGATTTTGGAGAGTTCAAGTGTGGCGGGGATGAGCTGCCAGCCGGCCGGCGTTTCGTATAGCAGCTTGGCGAGCGGGGTGTTTTCCTTGAAAAAGGACACGATACTCTTGGCCTGCGAGGTGCCGTGCTTCAGGCCCGAGGCAAGACTCAAATGGCCTTGCGGATCCATGTCGAGCGCAATCGGATTGCGTTGTGCCAGGGACAGCGCTGCGGTCAGATTGAGACAGGTGGTGGTCTTGCCGACCCCGCCTTTTTGGTTGAATACGGCGATGACCGCCATGTGCTGTGTCTCCACGTTGGCGGGAACGGGGGTGCGCCAATGATTTTATTCGTTCACGACTTGTGGCTTCAACCCTGCACTTCTGTCCGGGGTTATTCGACCGTGACCGACTTTGCCAAATTGCGGGGCTTGTCCACATCCGTTCCCTTTTGCAATGCAACGTAATATGCCAACAGTTGCAGCGGGATGGTGTGCAGAATAGGGCTCAAAAAGCCCGCATGTTCGGGCATTTGCAGGAGGTGAATCCCTTCGGCCTGCTTGATATGCGTGTTCGCGTCGGCAAACACATACAACTCGCCGCCGCGCGCTTTGACTTCCTGCAAATTCGATTTCAGTTTTTCCAGCAGTGCATCATTGGGCGCGACCGATACCACCGGCATCTCT
>Ga0210021_1000737_pt1 | contig 35257 bp, 31 predicted proteins | sample CryGeymeta201517_FD_183981 | JGI IMG/M metagenome (GOLD analysis project Ga0210021, IMG submission 183981) | Groundwater microbial communities from Crystal Geyser aquifers in Utah, USA - Crystal Geyser metaG 2015-17 (SPAdes) (version 2) | ecosystem: Environmental > Aquatic > Deep subsurface >... | reverse complement strand
GTCACCGAGACCGCGACGGTCACCGTCACGGTCAATCCGGCCAACGACCCGACCAACGTCACCGGCGGCACCAGCGGCAGTGGTGATGAAGACACGACCATCACCGGCACCCTGACCGCCACCGACCTCGACGGCCTGGCCGACGGCACGGTCTTCACCGTCAGCGGCGCCGCCGCCAACGGTACGGCCACGATCGACCCCGCCAGCGGTGCCTGGAACTACATCCCGAACGCCGACTACAACGGCACCGACAGCTTCACCGTGACGATCACCGACGATGCCGGCAACACCACGACCCAGGTCATCGACCTGACCGTCAACCCGGTGGCCGACATCGTCGACGACACGGCGAGCACCAACGAAGACACCCCGGTCACCACCCAGGTGCTGACCAACGACAGCTTCGAAGGCAGCCCGGTCGTGACCGCCGTCACCCCAGGCAGCCACGGCACCGTGGCCATCAACCCGGACAACACCGTCACCTACACCCCGGACGCCAACTACAACGGCAGCGACAGCTACACCTACACCGTCACCAGCGGCGGCGTCACCGAGACCGCGACGGTCACCGTCACGGTCAATCCGGCCAACGACCCGACCAACGTCACCGGCGGCACCAGCGGCAGTGGTGATGAAGACACGACCATCACCGGCACCCTGACCGCCACCGACCCCGACGGCCTGGCCGACGGCACGGTCTTCACCGTCAGCGGCGCCGCCGCCAACGGTACGGCCACGATCGACCCGGCCAGCGGTGCCTGGAACTACATCCCGAACGCCGACTACAACGGCAACGACAGCTTCACCGTGACGATCACCGACGACGCCGGCAACACCACGACCCAGGTCATCAGCCTGACCGTCAACCCGGTGGCCGACATCACCGACGACACGGCGAGCACCAACGAAGACACCCCGGTCACCACCACGGTGCTGGCCAACGACAGCTTCGAAGGCAGCCCGGTCGTGACCGCCGTCACCCCAGGCACGCACGGCACCGTGGCCATCAACCCGGACAACACCGTCACCTACACCCCGGACGCCAACTACAACGGCAGCGACAGCTACACCTACACCGTCACCAGCGGTGGCGTGACCGAGACCGCGACGGTCACCGTCACGGTCAATCCGGCCAACGACCCGACCAACGTCACCGGCGGCACCAGCGGCAGTGGTGATGAAGACACGACCATCACCGGCACCCTGACCGCCACCGACCCCGACGGCCTGGCCGACGGCACGGTCTTCACCGTCAGCGGCGCCGCCGCCAACGGTACGGCCACGATCGACCCGGCCAGCGGTGCCTGGAACTACATCCCGAACGCCGACTACAACGGCAACGACAGCTTCACCGTGACGATCACCGACGACGCCGGCAACACCACGACCCAGGTCATCAGCCTGACCGTCAACCCGGTGGCCGACATCACCGACGACACGGCGAGCACCAACGAAGACACCCCGGTCACCACCACGGTGCTGGCCAACGACAGCTTCGAAGGCAGCCCGGTCGTGACCGCCGTCACCCCAGGCACGCACGGCACCGTGGCCATCAACCCGGACAACACCGTCACCTACACCCCGGACGCCAACTACAACGGCAGCGACAGCTACACCTACACCGTCACCAGCGGTGGCGTGACCGAGACCGCGACGGTCACCGTCACGGTCAATCCGGTCAACGACGTCCCGGTGGCCAATGCCGACGTAGCGACGGCGGCGGAGGCGGGTGGCGTGAACAACGGTACGGCTGGCACCGACCCGACGGGTAATGTCTTGACTAACGACACTGATGTCGACGTTGACGACACCATGGCCGTTACAGCGGTCAGCGGTGTGGCGGCGGGTACGGTGGGCGGCAGTACAGCGGGCAACTATGGCACGCTGCTCCTTAACGCCGACGGTAGCTATACCTACACCGTCAACAATAACGACGCGACGGTGCAGGCATTGAATGTCGGGCAGACGCTGGTCGATACCTTTACCTATACGATGCAGGATGCGGCCGGCGCCCCGTCCAGCACGACGTTGACGGTGACTATCGATGGCGCCAATGATGCACCGACGGCAACGGGCGGCATGGTATCCGGGACTGAGGACACGCCTATGGTCTTCACCTGGGCGCAGTTCAATATCGCCGACGTCGATACGCCGGCGGCGAACCTTGGCGTGCGCGTGACCTCGCTGCCAACGGACGGCAACTTGGAATACTACAACGGCAGTGCTTGGGTGGCGGTCGCACTCAATCAGCTTATCGGCAAGGCGGATATCGATGCCGGTTATCTCCGGTTTGTACCGGATGCCAACGAGTCCGGGGTCGATGGCTACCCGACGGCGGGCACCGGCAACCTGCATCAGGACTATGCCAGCTTTACCTACCAGGCTAACGATGGTGCTGCCAGCAGCCCGGACGCGACCATGGCGATCGATATCGCTCCGGTGGCCGATATGCCGACACTGATGGTGACCAACATGCCGCCTTCGAGCCTGTTCAACACCAGTTGGGAGACGGTGCCCAACTCGAATACCACGTCGGAAGGATCGCGGGTCGATCCGCTGGAGGGCTGGACCAGGGTCGATGCTCCAGACTCCTATACCGGTGGCACGAATACTATGGAAACCTGGCATGAGGGTGATTCGCAGCAGCGTCAGGACGGCAATATGAACACTGTGTATGCCTCGCCTGGGAATGGCGCGAATTGGCTTGAATTGAACAACGCAAGCACTAATTATCAAACTCTCGGCATTTCCCGTTCCGTAGCGACCCAAGCGGGCATGGTCTATGAACTGTCATTCGACTACGCCGGGCGTCCCGGTTTTTCGACGGCCTACACGCGGATTGCCATCCAGATCGATGGGGTGACGGTGGCGCAGTACGCCAGCACCAGCCCGATGACCTACCTTGATTGGCAGAATCTTAAGCTGAATTTTGTCGGCGACGGCGCTGTGCACACGATTTCGCTGCTTACCGATGCCACGTCTTACAACGCGAATGGCCGCGGGGCCATGATCGACGATATCACGCTGACCGGGTATCAGGGCGTGGCGGCGGGCAATGCGCAGGGCGGTTCGAAGACGGATATTGCGCTGGCGGCCTATGTGGCGGCCGCGTTGATCGATACCGATACCTCGGAGTCCTTGGCGATCACCTTCGCCAGCTTGCCGGCGGGCGCACAGATCGTGACGGCCACCCAGACCTACACCGAGTCCGGCGGCAGCATCACGATTCAGGGTGACGAGCTGGCCTCGGCGGTACTGAGTATCGACGGCGCCTTCACGGGCGACCTGCATCTGGGCGTCACGGCGACGGTGAGTGAGAGCGTGGGCGGCAGCACCGCAGTCACGGCGGAGCAGCCTCTGGACTTCCATGTCACCGCCCCGGTGTACACAATAGTCGCCGCGGATATCGCCGATGCCTCGCCGCAGACCCTCACCGGTACCACTAACGCCGATACCCTGACCGGCGGGCCTGGTGACGATACCATCAACGGCCTGGCCGGTAACGACACGCTCGACGGCGGCGCCGGTAACGATGTCATCATCGGCGGTCAAGGTAACGATAACCTGACTGGCGGCGCGGGCGCGGACACCTTCCGTTGGCTGCTGGGCGACAATGGCCCCAAGGGCAATAGCCGGGCAAGAGATACCGTCACCGATTTCGACCCCGCGAGCGACGTGCTCGATCTGCGCGATCTGCTGGTCGGCGAGAATCACACCGCTGGCATCGGTAACCTGAATACCTTTATCGACATCACTGTCAGTGGCGGTAACACGATATTGCGTATCAGCCATGACGGCGGCTTTAGCAGCGGGACTCGCATCAGCGGTCAGGAAGATCAGCGTATCACGCTTTCCGGAGTCGATCTTTATGCCACCTATGGCGTCTCCAGCGGCAATGATGACGCCCTGATCCAGGCCTTGCTCAACAATGGCAAGCTGATCGTCGATTGATGAAAAATTATCTGCTCTGGGACTTGACCACTGGTTTCCCGACCGTGAATCAAATCATCCAGGGCCTGCTCACAAGTGGTAAATTGATAACCGATTGATTGTTTGTATCAAGACCCCCGGCGATTGGATCGGCGGGGGCTGTTTTTTGGGGGGGTAAATATGCCGTATATCCAGCGCGACAACCAGGGTAGGATCGTCGCCGTTTCCGCTGCTCAGTCCAATTTGACGCCAGAATGGCTGGATGAGGGTAACCATGACTTGAGTGGTTTCTTGCTCGATAAGGTGCTGGGCAATGAGGGTGTCGATCCGACTGTGGTTCGGGCCTTGAACGATTCCGACCTGGCCCTGATCCGGGTGGTCGAGGATGTGGTCGATTTGCTGATTGAGCGGAATTTGCTGCGCTTTACCGATCTGCCCAAAAGCGCGCAGGAAAAGCTGTTGCAGCGCCGGTCGCTCAGGGCGTCGATCAATTCAGTCGGCTTGTTGAGCGATGAAGAGAGCGGCGTGATCTGATTCGAGGAGGTTGCATAAGCACTGGATTCCGGCCTGTGCGGGAATGGTGAGTTTTGCAATTACCTCATTCAGCTTTGCCGGCGTTGAGTGACCGCTTGGCCGGTGACGCCGTCAAAGCCCAGGTTGGTCAGGGTGGTCAGCTCTTGTTCGGTCATGACGCCTTCGGCGATGACCAGCATCCCGACGTTATGCGCCATCTTGCAGAGGCCACTCAGGAATTCCTGGTTGCCCGTATTCCGCTCGATTTCACGGATGTAAGTGCTGTCGATCTTGAGGTAATCCAGCCCCAGTTCCGCCAGCTTGGCGATTTGGCCAAGCTGCTGGCCGTAATGCTCGATACCCAATTTGCAGCCCAGCGGCGCCAGACTGAGGCAGAAGCTCTTGAATGCGTCGAAGTTGCGGTAGACGCCATATTCGGGCGCCTCGATCCATAGTCTCCGGACACAGTCGGGCCTTTGCTTCATGATGCCTATCATGGCGTTGCAAAAACTCCAATCAGCGATCGAATCGGCAGATAGATTAACGGCAATTTCAGTCGCTTCACTGGCTAGTATGTCGAGGGCGTTCTGTAGTGCGTTCATATCCACTTGGGCGGATAACTTGAGTCTGAGCGCCATCGGCATGAACTCGCCGGCCGGCAGCCAGGGTCCGTCCGACTTGAGTTGCAGCCTGGCCAAGGCTTCCTGGTGGATAAGCTGGCCGCCTGGGGCCGATACCGGATAACGCTCCAGGCGAATCCGCCGGTCGTTCAAGGCGTGGGTCAGCGCTTGCCGCCAGGTTTCGCAAGTCATGCTCTGATCGGCGCCGAAGACCGAACTTAGACTATGGCAACCATCCGGCCCTTTGGTCTCGGCTATGGCCAGCGCCTGGTCGGCGGCAGCGAGCAGTTCGCTGGATTTTTCGCCTTTTCGATAGGGGACTGCGCCGACATGGAAGAGGTCGTCCAGCTTGGCTAAATCCGTCGGCGGCGCGCATTTGAGCGCTGCGCATAGTTGCGCCGCAAATTCAGCCACGTTGTCCTCGCCCGCCGCCAGTACGGCGAAATCGGCACCGTTGAGTCGTGCCGCCAGGCAATGTTCCCGATCTTGGGCCATGCCATGCAAGGCGTTGGCGATGGTCTGGATCAGTTTGTCCGTGTTGGCGTGGCCTAATTGGGTATTAAGCCGCGCCAGATTGGTAATCCGCACCAGCGCCAGAGAGCCGCTAGCCATGGCCTCGTCGCCCTGCAATGCTTCCGGCAGCCAGGTCCTGAAGAAGGCTCGGTTTGGCAGGTTGGTCAGCCGATCGTGATTGACCTGGCGGCGGAGTTTATCCAGCCGTTGCGCCTCGTCCGAGAACATGTTTTTCAGGCGCGCGGTCATGGCATTCATGGCCACGACGACCGAGCGCAGTTCGGGCGTGGCCGGTTCGGTGACGGTAATGAAACGTCGTTCCTGTATGGCTCGGGCCTGTTCGACCACCCGGTTGAGCGGCTGGAATAGCCGCTTCAGCAGCCAAACGCCCAAAATGCCAGCACTTAGACCGGCCAGGATGAACCATGCGGCCAGTTCCTTGACACCGTTCCAGAGCGCCCGATAGGCGAACCGGCTGTGGCTGACGACCCGTATGGCACCGAACTGCTTCCAGCCATCCTGGACCAAGGCGACGCCGGGCGCGGCTTGTATCGGGAAGAGTCGCTCGAACCAGGCGGGCGAGCCGGCCTCGGCGCCGGTGTATTGTTTATCGATCAGGACTCGGTGTTGGGGGTCGGTCAGGACGATTTCCTGATAATGCCCAGTATCGAACTGTGCCGAGATGATGAGCTCCACCGTAACGAGGTCTTTGCTGGGCAGTTGCGAGAGCGTCAAAGCCAGGGCGCCGGCATTGTCGAGATTCTTCATATAGAGCTGCTGCTCAATATAGCCGCGGGCGGTGAGCACGCTGACAGTGAAGCTGCCGGCGAAGGCGAGCAGGATCAGCCCGACGATGGCCAGCCAGAGTTGTCGATAGATGGACATAGCGGTCTCCCAATGGGATATGGATTATAAGACGAACATTATTCAAAGCCGTCCGCGTGCATACGGGCGATCAGGTTGCGCCAGTGCGACAGGCGGGCGGTTGAACTGCCGCTGGAATGGCCGCCTGGCGAGGCGCCAATCCACAAACCGTCGCTGTTGAAGCTGAATATAGGGGTCAAGTCGGGGCGCTGGGAGGCAGGGCGAATTTCCTCGGATAGATTGTCGAGTATCAGCGGTTCCCCGGTTACGCTGGCGTAATAGGCCAATACCATGTGCGCTTCATATCGGCTGCTTGATGGACCGCCGGTTCGGGCCTTGACATAGGTAATGCGTAGGTGATCGCCGGGTACACCCAGAATCAGCAGGCTAAAATACTTGGCGATCGCATAGTCTTCGCAATCGCCGATGCCTCGGCCCAGGGTTTCGAGCGGGGTCGCCCAGTAGTCGTTTTGTCCCCATCCGGCGCTATCTTCGGTGAAGGTGACGTGACTATTGATAAAGGCGTTTACTTTTTCGAGTTGGTCGGTTTTTTGCGCATGGTCCAGCGAGCGCATCAAATCACGCCACTGCGTCATGGTTTGTTGGCCATGGGTGCCATAGCGCTTGGCGGCAAGCTGGACTTGGCCATCGAAATTGAACCCTTGGCCCAATACCGCCAAGGCGACATAAACGCACAGCGCCATCATGGCGAGCGATCCTGCCAGGTAGGCAAGTCGACGATGACGACCTTTGGCCATGTGGATCACCGATATGCGCAGATTGATAGGCGAGTTCTTGCAGCCCAATGAAAATTCAGGTTAAAGCCGACAAAAATTGTAGCCTTTATGGTAATAACTCACCTTCTAGTTGATCGGTATTGGTAATAGGATTGGAAAATTGATGGCGACCAATTTATTTAAAAGGGGACGATATGAGAAATAACAGTCGGTCATTATCCGCTTTGTTCTGCGCCGTCGCACTAGCCATGACGCCGGTTGCAGTATGGGCAGAGGGGGGTACTCTCAAGGATGCCATACAACAGGCGGTACTGAAAAATCCTGAAGTGCTTACCCGCTGGCATGGCTTCAAGGCGGCCACCGAAAATATCGCAGTGGTCAAGGGTGGCTATCGTCCCACGGTCGATTTGACCGCCGATGTCGTCAGGGAACGGCAACATTCGCCGACTATTCAAGATAGCTACACGCGCAATGCCGGCTCGCTGATACTGAACCAGATGCTGTTCGACGGCCACTTCACCCGCAATCAGGTGGAAAAATTCAACTACGCTCAGCGGGTGCGTTATGACGAATTGCTGGATACTGCCGAGACCACGGCGCTGGAGGCCATGCGGGCCTATACCGATGTGCTGCGCTATCGCAAGCTGCATCAATTGGCGGTCGAGAATTATGTCCATCACCGCAAGGTTTTTGAACAAATCCAGCAGCGCGTCAAATCCGGCGTCGGCCGTCAAGTGGACTTCGAGCAGGCCAGCGGCCGCCTGGCCTTGGCCGAGTCCAATTTATTGACCGAGGACAGCAATCTACACGACGTCAGCGCGCGTTATCAGCGTATCGTCGGCACATTGCCACCCGAAAATATGGCCGATCTGCCCGATATGACGGGTGGTATTCCGGACAGTTCCGATGCGGCCTTACGCGCGGCCTATGGGCAAAATCCGGCCTTGGCGGCCGCGCAAGAGAATATCGTCGCCGCGCAAAGCGATGCCAAGATTCGCCACGCAAAATTTCTGCCGCGCATCGATCTGCGCGCCCAGGAAGATGTCGGCCGCAATCTAGGCGGTATCCGGGGCAACGCCAATACAACCAATATCGGTTTATTGCTCAATTACAACTTTTATAACGGCGGCGCCGACAAGGCGACTGAACGGCAATATTGGGAGCAAGTGAATATGGCCAAGGATATGCGCGACAAGACCTGCCGCGATGTCCGCCAGACGCTGTACATCGCCTACAACGACGTCAAGCGGCTGAAGGAACAAAAGGGCTATCTGGAACAGCATATGTTGGCCCAACAAAAGGCCATCGTGGCGTATTACAAACAATTCGATATCGGCCAGCGGACGCTACTCGACCTGCTGGATTCCGAAAACGAGGTTTTTCAGGCCAAGCGCGCTTATCAGAACGCCAACTATGACTACCTATTTGCTCTGGGGCGCAGCCATGCCGCCATGGGCAATCTGGTCAAGTCATTGGGAGTCCGGCAGCTTGATACCACGGCCTTGGTCCAGGCCAAGGAGGTGGCGGCTTTTGATCCCGATACCGCCTGCCCGATCGAGGCACCCAACCAGACCTGGATGAATAAAGATGAAATGTACGCCGTCAACCGGTCCGAGCCGACGGTGACCGCCAATATGGCCGCCGTCGCGTCCACACCACCTAGCGATAAGGATGGCGATGGTATCGCCGACGACCAGGATAAGTGTCCGGATACGCTAGCCGGCGCCAAGGTCGATGCCGCTGGCTGTACCTTGCAATCGGTAACGCAACTCAAGGGGGTGAACTTCGAATATGCCTCGGCCAAGCTGCGCCCGGATTCCTACCCCGTGCTGGATGAGGTTGCCCAGACCTTACAGCGCTATCCCGAACTCAAGGTGGAAGTGGCGGGGCATACCGATAACAACAATCACAGCAAGAACCGCGATCTCAACCAGCAGCTATCGACTCGCCGCGCCCAAGCAGTAATGAATTACCTGGTTGCCCATGGTGTTGCGGCCGATCATCTGACGGCCATGGGCTATGGCGAATCACAGCCCCTCGCGGATAACGGCACGAAAGACGGCCAAGCCAGTAATCGCCGGGTCGAACTGCGGATTCTGAACAGGGAAGACGCTATCTAAGTAACACGCCCCGAACAGGCTGCATCCAACCGGGTGCAGCCTTTTTTTATTCGCGCCGCCCGGCGGGGCATAAAAATTCAAACGGTATAATGGCGGCCCAGCCGTCACTGTTTTAACGCCGCATGGCCAGCGCCTCGTTCGTACACCTCAGACTGCATAGCGAATTCTCCATTCAGGACGGCATCCTGACCGTGGATGGGGCGGTTGCGGCGGCGGCGGCAGACCATATGCCCGCCCTGGCACTGACCGACCTGGGCAATCTGTTCGCCTTGGTGAAGTTTTATTCGGCGGCCAGAAAAAAAGGCATCAAGCCGATCATAGGCTGTGATATTTGGTTGGCGGATGCCAGCCAGCCCGATAAACCGAGCCGTATCCTGTTATTGGCCCAGAACTACGATGGCTACCATCGACTGAGCGAATTTCTGACTCAGGCTTATCTGAACAATCCGCATCGTGGCCGGGCCATGCTGGACAAGGCGTGGTTACGATCTCAAGGCACCGATGGCCTGATCGCCCTGTCTGGCGCGCAATGGGGCGATGTCGGCCTGGCATTGCTGAACGACTCATGGGATACCGCGCGAGCCTTGGCGCAAGACTGGTCCGACCTGTTTCCCGATCGCTATTACCTGGAAATACAACGGAACGGCCGCCCGGAAGCAGAGGTCCATCTGGTGCAGGCGGTGGCGCTGGCCAGCGAGCTTGATCTGCCAATTGTGGCGACTCACACGGTTCAGTTTCCGACCCGTGACGATTTCAAGGCCCATGAGGCTAGGGTGTGTATCGCCGAGGGTTATATGCTGGCTGACCGTCGCCGGCCTCTGCATTTCAATACCGAGGATTATTTCAAGAGCCAGGCGGAGATGGCCGAGTTGTTCGCCGACCTGCCCGAGGCGCTGGAAAACAGCCTGGAGATTGCCCGCAGGTGCAATCTGACCTTGGAACTCGGTAATAGCAAACTGCCGTTGTTCCCGACCTCGGCCGGCATGACCCTGGACGATTATTTGCGCCAACGGGCCGACGATGGCTTGGCCGCACGTCTGGCCATGCTTTACCCGGAGCCGGGCGAGCGTGCCGCTCGTTTGACCGAGTACCGGTCGCGTTTGGAATTGGAATTGGCGACCATCATCCAGATGGGCTTTCCCGGCTATTTTCTAATCGTGGCCGATTTCATCAACTGGGCCAAGCACCACGAAGTGCCGGTCGGCCCGGGTCGCGGTTCGGGGGCGGGGTCTCTGGTCGCCTACAGCCTCGGCATCACCGATCTCGATCCGTTGCGTTACGCACTGCTGTTTGAGCGTTTTCTTAATCCGGAGCGGGTGAATATGCCCGACTTCGATGTCGATTTCTGCCAGGACAACCGTTGGCGGGTGATCGAATACGTGCGGGAAAAATATGGCGCCGATGCGGTATCGCAGATCGTCACCTTTGGCACCATGGCGGCGCGGGCGGTGGTGCGCGATGTCGGTCGGGTGCTGGATATGCCATACAATTTCTGCGATCAATTATCCAAGATGATCCCGTCGGCGCCGGGCAAGAACGTGACCCTGGAACAGGCGTTGGCCGAAGTGCCGGAGCTCAGGGATCGTTACGAACGGGAAGAAGAGGTCCGGGAACTATTCGACCTGGCCAAAAAACTGGAGGGACTGACCCGCAATGTTGGTACTCATGCCGGTGGTGTACTCATCGCGCCGGGCAAATTGACCGATTTCTGTCCCTTGTATTGTGCGGAAGGTTCTGAATCTGTGGTGTCTCAACTGGACAAGGATGACGTTGAGAAGATCGGCCTGGTGAAGTTCGACTTTCTGGGACTGCGCAACCTGACGATCATCGATTGGGCCGTGAGATATATCAAACGGCTGGACCCGGCCGCCGATATTCGGCTCGATACCACGGACTTCAACGATCCAGCGGTCTACGACATACTCAAAAAGGCCAATACCACGGCGGTCTTCCAGCTTGAATCGGAGGGTATGAAGAATCTGCTGGTCAAATTGGAGCCGGATCGTTTCGAGGACATCATCGCCGTGCTGGCGCTCTATCGGCCGGGGCCGCTAGGCTCGGGCATGGTGGACGATTTTATCCAGCGGAAAAAAGGTCGGCAGTCGATCGACTACTTTCATCCTGACCTGACCGCCTGCCTGGCGCCGACCTACGGCGTTATCGTCTACCAGGAACAGGTGATGCAGATATCGCAGATCATCGGCGGTTATACCTTGGGCGGTGCTGACCTCTTGCGCCGGGCCATGGGCAAGAAAAAGATCGAGGTGATGGCCGAGCAGAAGGACATCTTCCGTGCTGGTGCGGCTAAAAAGGGTTACGACGAGAAGCTGGCGATCCATCTTTTCGAACTGATGGAGAAGTTTGCCGAATATGGCTTCAACAAGAGCCATACTGCGGCCTATGCCGTGGTTACCTATCAAACCGCATGGCTCAAGGCGCATCACGCGGCGGCATTCATGGCGGGCACGCTGTCGTCCGATATGGATAATACCGATGCGATACGGATTTTTATCGAGGACGCGCAGCGCAATGGCCTGACCGTATTGCCGCCCGACGTGAACAAGTCCGAGTTCAGGTTTTACCCGGTCGATCGTGGTTCGCTACGTTACGGCCTGGGGGCGATCAAGGGCACCGGCGAATCGGCAATTATCAACATCATGGCGGCACGGGACAAAGGTGGTCCCTTCGTTGATCTGTTCGATTTTTGTCGACGGGTCGACCGGCGCCAAGTCAACCGTCGTGCCATCGAGGCCATGGCCCGGGCTGGCGCCTTCGATTCGTTGCATGAAAATCGTGCCGCCGTGCTCAATTCAGTGGGCATCGCCATGGAATGGGCCGAGACCGCCCAAGTCCATGCGGTACAGAACAGCCTGTTCGGGGCCGAACTCAACGAGCCCGCGCTAGACTTGGTCGCGCCCCCGCACTGGTCGATACGCGAGCAACTGGCGCAGGAAAAGACGGCGCTCGGCTTTTATTTCAGCGGCCACCCGTTTAGCGCCTATCGGGCCGATTTGGCCGGCCTAGCCGACCTGAATCTCAGCCAGGTGGCGCCCCAGCCAAGGTCCTTGTTAATGGCGGGAGTCATTATGGGAGTGCGCAACCAAATGACCCGGCGCGGCAAAATGGCCTATGTCGCCCTGGACGACGGCACGGCGCGCCTGGACGTGTTGGTGTACAACGAACAATTTGACCGCTATCGCAGTCTGCTCAAGGAAGACAACCTGCTGCTCGTCCTCGGCAAGGTCAGCCATGATGATTATTCCGGCGGTATGCGGGTCGTGGCTGACGAGTTGTATAGCCTGGAGCAGGGCCGGAGTCGTTTTGCCAGCCGTTTGGCCATCCGGATGAATGGCCAAGCGAATGCCGAGCGACTGGCGCAAATCCTGACCCCCTACCTGGCGGTGGGGGAGGAGCAGGGCTGTCCTATACGCACCCATTACCGGACTGATGATCGCGAGTGTGAAATCAACCTCGGCGCTGGCTGGCGGGTGAGACTGGAAGATGGCTTGATGAGTGAATTGCGCGATTGGCTCGGTCCTGAAAATGTGGCAATCCGCTATATCCAGTAATCCGCCGGGTGCAAGATCGCAGCGGTTCGCTTGAGCCAAATGCAAAACGTGCGATTGTTGCCTGGACTACTTGACAACATAATTCGAATATTAGATTATGCTAATAACACGGTTGGCGATGCCTATCCTTTTGGGTGTTGTCAGTGTTGTCTCCTCCATCCTCCTCTTTTGGTGGATTTAAACCCGGTTAAAAACAACCGGGTTTTTTTTATCTACGTCGCTTGGCTCTGTAAAATAGGCCCGTCACTCCATAGACTGGCCATTCATGACACAGCACCTCTGGTATGTCCGTAAACACGGCGCAACGAGCGGTCCCTTTCCGGCCAGGCAGATATGTGAAACCTTCAGCCTGGGCCAGCTTAATCTCGACGACGAAGTTAGTTTGGATGGTCAAGCCTGGGCCGCTCTACGAGAAACCGACCTACTCAATGGCGAGCGAAAATCGGCGCCGTTCCCCGAATCGGAACACGATGAATGGCGGCAGGAACGCGAGCGGGCCAAGCTGCGCTGGATTGACGATTCCGTTGAAGAAAGTGCCGATGTGGGCGACGTGCCTTCGCAGGCTAATGACATGGACCGTCTGCGCCGCCACGAGGCCGAAACCCGTACCTTGCTGGATGCTCAATCCAACCGCCGGCCGGCTTTTGTCGCGGGCCTGATCGCGGTCCTGGTGCTGGTTCTGGTCGGCATCGGCGTTTGGCGGGGGCAGTCGGGCAACACCAAGATCGAGGCAGCCTTTGCCGGCAAGCTGAAAAATTGCGCCCAGCCGCCCGGTGAAGGGGTGGTCTGGTCAGGCTGCGTCAAGAACGAGGCCAGGCTGTCGCAAGCGCCATTGCGTAATGCCAACCTGGTTGGCACGCACTTAGAGCGAGCGGATTTGACCGGCGCGGATTTGTCCTATGCGAACCTGGGCTCAGCCGATTTGCGTGGCGCAAACCTGAGTGGCGCCATCTTGAAAGGCGCCACCTTGAATCAGGCTGACCTGACTGGCGCCGATCTGACCGGCGCTGATCTCAGCTTCGCAGTGATGAGCGGCGCACTGTTAAATGGCGCACGTCTGGATGGCACAGTGTTGCGGCAAAGCACCTGGTTAGACGGCCGTATTTGCAGTGAGCGATCAGTCGGCATATGCCAGTGAAGCGCATTACTTCGCGTGATAATCCAACCTTTCGCGCCGTGCTGGCCCTCGCTCAGAGCCGTCAGGAACGCCGCGAACAAGGGCAAACCTTGCTTGATGGCGAGCATCTGCTGACCGAGGCCGTGCAGGCCGGCATAACACCCAGACATTTATTGATAAGCGACGATCGCGTCGATGTCGATGCCTGGCGCGACCGGTTGCCGCAGACGCCGGTGACGCAATTGCCGGCCGCACTGTTCAACAAGCTGTCGCCGGTGACTACCCCGAGCGGCATACTGGCCATCATCGATATTCCAGAACGCCCCGATTCCGATAAGCCGAACCTTGCCGTGCTGCTGGAGGACATCCAGGAACCGGGTAATCTGGGTGCGCTATTACGGACGGCGGCGGCGGCGGGCGTGGAAACGGCGTATCTATCCAAAGGCTGCGCCGAGGCCTGGTCGCCCAAGACGTTGCGCGGCGCTCAAGGCGGCCATTTCAGGCTTCATATCGTCGAGGGCGCGGACCTCATACGGCGATCGGCATCATTCCTTGGAACTGTCTATGCGGCGGCATTACGTAGCGAGCGGTCCCTGTATGACCTGCCGTTGACCGGGCCGGTGGCATTCGTATTCGGCAACGAGGGAGCGGGGTTGAGCGCCACGTTGTTGCATACGGTTCAGACCTTTTCCATCCCTATGCCGGGCGCGGTCGAATCACTCAACGTGGCCGCCGCTGCGGCGGTCTGCCTGTTCGAGCGGGTCCGGCAATGCGCCTGTGCCGGGAGGTTGTCATGAGGTCGAGGGTGTGGTTATTTTGGGCGGCTTTTTGCTGCGGTCTGCTATTCGGGATGTCTGGCATTGCCGCTAATCCGGTCGCCGTGCCGGCCCTCAAGGCGCGGGTCACCGATCTGACCCAGACCCTGTCGGCCGATTCGGTTCAGGCGCTGGAGGCTAAGCTGGCGGCCTTCGAGACCGCTAAAGGCAGTCAGTTAGCCGTCTTGATCGTGCCGACCACTCAACCGGAAACGATCGAGCAATATGGGATTCGGGTCGTGGACGCCTGGAAATTGGGCCGCAAGGGAAGCGACGACGGGTTGCTGTTACTGGTTGCCAAGGATGATCGAACGGTACGGATCGAAGTGGGTTACGGTCTGGAGGGCGTGATACCCGATGTGGTGGCGAAGCGGGTCATCGAGGAGGTCATTACGCCCCGGTTCAAGATTGGCGATTTTTCCGGCGGCATCGATGCTGGTCTCGATCGCTTGATGGCACTGGTCAATGGCGAAGCGCTGCCGCCACCGCCGACAAATAATCGAATGTCGCAGGGCATGGATGGCGGTTTGCTGTTTGCCCTGTTGCTTCCGGTCATCTTTGTCGTGCAGATACTCCGGGCCCTATTGGGTCCGCTGGGCGCCGCCGTGGTCGCCGCCGGGCTGGGCTTCCTGGGTGGCTGGTTTCTGGGCGGGGTCGGCCTCGGTCTGATCGCCGCAGTCGTCGCCTTCGTGCTGGCGTTTTCGGGGGTCGGGCGCGGTATCGGTGGTGGCGGCTGGAGTTCGGGCGGCGGTGGCTTCTCGGGTGGCGGCGGTTTCTCGGGCGGCGGTGGCGGTTTTGGCGGCGGCGGGGCATCGGGGAGGTGGTGACATGAGCGGGATTATGCGTATCCTCAAACATCTGAGCTATCCCGGTTGGTGGTTGCGTCGAATGTTGCCGCCGGCCAGCCTGGGGCGCATCGAAAAGGCGGTTGCCGATGCGGAGGCCGGTCATGGCGGCCAAATTCGCGTGGCGCTGGAAACGAGCCTGGGGTTGTTTGCCTTGCTGAAAGGACAGACCGCGCGGCTACGCGCCGAGGAGGTTTTCTCTCAGCTCCGGGTATGGGACACCGAGCTGAATAATGGCGTGCTGATCTACTGGTTATTGGCTGACCGCGAATTCGAGATCGTCGTCGATCGCGGTCTTGCCCGCGCCGTTGGTCAGGAAGACTGGGCGCGATTGTGTCGTGAAATGGCGGCGCATTTTCAGGCCGGCAGGCATGAGGCGGCGTTGCTGCACGGCATCGAAGCCATGAGCAAATACCTTGAGGTCTTGTATCCCGGCGATGCCGGCGATATCAATGAATTGCCGGACCGCCCAGTCATTCTTTGACTCAATGCCGTTTTTTTTTCGCGTTGGGCGATCGGGTGAAGGTTTGCACGGTCTTTCTGACCACCGCGCGTGGGTTGGGCAGGTCTTCCTTGAGCATCTGACCCGTAGTCATGCTATGGGCTGGCTGGAGCGGCTGATGCGCCGCTGCCGCGATGGCCAGCAGGTGCTCCAGTTCGTCTTTGTGCTCGCGCATGTTGAACAGGTGCCAACGCCGCACCAGATACATGCTGACGACGATGAAGGCGCCGAACATCGCAATCACCGTCCAGATCGGCAGATTGGCCTTCACCATGAGGGTGTATAGGGCCAGCATAATCAGGATGCCCAGGTTTTCGTTGAAGTTTTGTACCGCGATGGAATGCCCGGCGCCCATCAGGATATGGCCGCGATGCTGGAGCAGGGCATTCATTGGCACCACGAAGAAGCCGGCCATGGCACCCACCGTGACCATCAATATCGAGGCCTGAACCATGTCATGTACCGGGATCATCAACAGCGAGGCGAAGCCCATGGCAATGCCCACGGCGATGACCTTGACCGATTTGTCGATGGTCACCAATTTACCGGCCAATACGGCGCCGATGGCGACGCCCACGGCAAAAATACCTTGCAGATTGGTGGCCTGGTAAAGCGGCACGTTGAGGGCGCTTTCCGCCCAGCGCAGCATGATGTATTGCAGTGTCGCCCCGGCGCCCCAGAACAGGGTGGTGACGGCCAGGGTGATCTGTCCAAGCTTGTCTAGCCAGAGTAATTTCACACAGTGGGCGAAATCGCGCACCATGTACCAGGGGTTGCGGTGCAGCAGACGGTGATCGACGCCGGTTTCCGGAATCCAGAGGTTGAACGCGGCGGCGACCAGATACAGACCGGCGATGGCGCTCATGCTGTAGTCCAGCAGATTTCCGGCCAGGCCGCCGAACAGCAAGCTATCGGCTGACTGGAATGCCTGTTGCACATAAGGACTGAGCAGCCAGCCGCCTGCCATGGTACCCAGGATAATGGCGCCGACAGTCAAGCCTTCGATCCAGCTATTGGCGACCACCAACTTGGAATGGGGCAGGTATTCGGTGAGGATGCCGTATTTCGCCGGGGAGTAGATCGCGGCGCCCAGGCCGACCACCGCGTAGGCGAAAAGCGGGTTGATGCCAAGGATCATCATGACGCAACCGCCGACCTTGATGCTGTTGCTGATGAGCATGACCCGACCCTTGGGCATCGAATCGGCGAAGGCGCCCACGAACGCGGCCAACACCACATAGGAGATCGTGAAGAACAGCTTCAGTAGCGGTTCATATTCGGCCGGGGCTTGCAGTTCCCGCAGCATGGCAATCGCGGTTATCAGCAGCGCGTTATCGCCAAGCGCGGAAAAGAACTGCGCCGCCATAATGATGAAAAAACCGCGATCCATGGAGTCTTTATGAGGTTCTGGATATATCGATGATAAAAAAGAGGGGGCGCAGCCGCACGATAAGGTGCCAGGTTTATATCATGCCGGCCTTGTCCGTGACCATCCAAAACCATGACAAGAACTGGATCGAGGTTTAGCTATCTTTGAGCGGGAAAATATGGTCCAATAAATTTTGTTGATTAGTTTGGCGTATTCTAGTTATGGCAGATCGTCGATTACAGGTTTTTTATACCGTGGCCAGACAGCTCTCTTTTACCAAGGCTGCGGAACTCTTGTTCATGACCCAGCCCGCCGTAACCTTCCAGGTCAAACAACTGGAAGAGCATTTCAACACCCGTCTGTTTGAACGCTCGCATGGCAAGATATCATTGACCCCGGCGGGCGCCCTGACCCTGGATTATGCCGAACGTATCCTGAATCTTACTCAGGAGATGGATTCGCGGATTTCGGAGTTGACAGGCCAAATCAGTGGGCCACTCCTGGTCGGCGCCTCAACGACCATCGCCGAATATATGCTGCCGAAGTTGTTGGGCGAGTTCAAGCGCTTGCATCCGGAAACCCAGGCCAGGCTGACCGTGGCCAATTCCGAGACCATCGAACACAAGGTGGCCGACCACACACTTGATTTGGGTCTGATCGAATCACCTTCACACAACCCGAATTTGATCACCAGTGCGTTCTGCGAGGATGAACTGGTGATGATCTGTGCGACGAATAGCGATTTAGCCAAGAATGCCATGATCAGTCCGTCCATTCTGGCCTCGTATCCCTACATCAGCCGGGAATCGGGTTCGGGTACGCGGGAATGTATCGATGATTATTTCAGCCAGAATGGCGTCAATACCGATGATCTCAATCTAGTCATGGAACTAGGCAGCCGGGAAGCCATCAAGGGCGCCGTGGCCGCCGGTCTGGGCGCCGCCGTGGTTTCGATTACCACCGTGGCCAAGGAGATACGCCTGGGTGAGTTGGTAGCGGTACCCATGACGCCGCCTTTGCTGCGCCAGTTCTCCCTGGTCTACCCCCAGGAAAAATTTCGCAGCAAACTATTGCAGGCATTCCTCGAATTCATCGAGACCACACCTCTGATCCGGGATCGGAACCAACTCATTATCTAAATATGTCATCCGACGAGAAGTGTCTGCTACGGCTGTTTCGCGCCTTATCCGAGGCCAACCGTAAAAGCCTGACCGATTATGCCGAGTTTCTGGGGACGCGAGAAGTTGTTGCCAGCGTGGTAGACGTATCGCAAACGCCGCTGGCTATTCCCCGTCCTGAACAAGAGTCAGTTATCAAGGCAGTGAAACGTCTAATGCTGACTTACCCCATGTTGGGCCGGGACACTCTATTGCAGGATACCTCTACGCTGGTAACCCGGCATGTGATACACAAGTTGCCGGCGCTGGAGGTCATCGATGAACTGGAACTCCTGTTCAAGCGCCACTATGATGCACACCTACAAGCCGCAGCAAACCAAGAGCCTAGCTAACATCATGACCAATGCCGATCAAGCCGAGCTGGATAAATTCAGTGCCCTGGCGCACCGCTGGTGGGACCCACAATCCGAGTTCCGGCCCTTGCACGAAATCAACCCGTTACGTCTGGAGTGGATCGACAGCCTGGCTGCCCTTGCTGGCAAATCGGTTATCGATGTCGGCTGTGGTGGCGGCATACTGGCCGAGGCCATGGCGGCCAAAGGCGCCAAGGTCACTGGTGTCGACCTTTCCGACAAGGCACTCAAGGTCGCCAAATTGCACCTGCTCGAATCCGGCCGGGAAGTTGAGTATCGATCCATCGCCGCCGAGGCGATCGCCGAGGAGCGCCCGGAGACCTACGACGTAGTCACCTGCCTGGAAATGCTTGAGCATGTGCCCGACCCAGCCAGCACCATCACGGCCTGCGCGCGCCTGTGCAAACCGGGTGGCTGGCTATTCTTTTCCACGATCAACCGCAACCCCAAGAGCTACCTGTTCGCCATCATCGGCGCCGAATACCTTCTCAACCTGCTACCGAAGGGTACGCACGACTGGGCAAGGTTTCTCAAGCCGGCCGAGCTGACCCGCTACACCCGCCAAGCCGGTCTGGACATGGTCGAGATCAAGGGTATGACCTACAACCCCTTCACCAAGGTCTACTCGCTCGGCCGCGATACCGACGTCAACTACCTGATCGCCTGCCGCAAACCCGGCTGATATGGTTCGCGCCGTCTTGTTCGACCTCGACGGTACGTTGGTCGACACTGCGCCCGATCTGGGCGACACCATCAACGCCTTGCTGGCGCGGCGCAACCGGCCGGCGCTGGCCGAACCTGCCATTCGCGCCCAAGCATCGCACGGTTCGCAAGCCTTGATCCGGCTCGCCTTCGGCGTTGCCGAGCACGACTCCGGCTTGCCCGAGCTACGCCGCGAATTTCTGGAACACTACTCTGCGCACCTGGCAGACCGCTCCACGCTGTTTCCCGGCATGGACCGGCTGCTGGCAGAACTGGAAGACCGCGCCATCGCCTGGGGCGTGGTCACCAACAAGCCGGCCTGTTACACCGAACCGTTGCTCGAACGACTTGGATTGTTGAAGCGCGCCGCCTGCGTGGTCAGCGGCGACACCTGCGCCCGGTCGAAGCCTGACCCGGAACCGATGTGGCATGCCTGCCGGAAGATCGACCTCGCGCCGGAACGTTGCCTATACGTTGGCGATGCGGAACGCGATATCGAGGCCGCTCGTGCGGTTCATATGCCGGCCATTGTCGCGCTCTACGGCTACCTGGCCGAGACCGACCAACCGGCGATCTGGGGCGGAGACGGTTTCATCCGCCAGCCACTGGAATTGCTTGACTATCTCAACCTCCGCCCGTAGTCTCAGCCACAGTATGAACTTATCCCGAAAAGGAAACTCTCATACTGTATTACATGGGGCCGACTTGGCTTCGACGTGGGTAGCAAAGCAGACGAGTGCATACCGAGGCCCAGTTCCCTCGTAAATCCATCTGGAAAAAATTAGTCGCCAACGACGAAACGTACGCTCTAGCCGCTTGACGGCTAGACTCCACACCGGCAGGTCCATGGGCCGGGCTGGGCAACCAGCGGTGGAGTCATTCACATGGACTCGCGTTGAATCGGGCCGCTTGATTCAACGTTAAACCAAGGTGGCTCGCCTGAATCCAGCCTGTTCGGCCGGCGTGATTCGGGTTAAAACCAAATGACCGGAATAAGTATGTAGATCTTGCTGTAGAGGACTTGCGGACGCGGGTTCGATTCCCGCCGGCTCCACCATAATTTGAAATCCCAACCCTTATCCGGTTGGGATTTTTTTTGCCCGGAGCGCCAGTGTTGGCGCGGTTCCGGGCCATTGCCTTGTGCGCGGCAACCCCACGACCGCGCCAGTTCCTGCACTTTTTCAGCCTCTCTCCTCGCTGTTTTCTCTGTTTGCCTCGCGAGCGCTTTCGACCCCGTATCCAGTATTCATGCGGGTTTGCGGGGTGCGGGTTGTGAATGGCAACTGCTGTACAGGCGGCGACCGAGAACCAAGAAGGCGAAAAAAACCGCCCGGAGGCGGCGGCTGGCACGAGAGTGTCGGTTCACGCCGGGGGCGCGAGCACCCTTATCTGGTCTTTCCACGCAGTGGGCCACGGGCAGCGCATCAATTGTTCCAGCGCCGTTTCCGACGTACCGACCAACTGCTCGACGACCGCCGGGGCCAGCAAGGTCAGGCGCATCAGGCGGCGCACCTGTGTCACGTTGATCTCCTCGGCCTCCGCAATCTCGGCCACCGACCCCACGCGCTGCTCGTCCAGCAACCGCTGCCAGTGATAGGCCAGCCCGAGGGCGCGTACCAGTGCGGTGTCTTGCGCCAACTCGCGGGCCCGCCGTTCCCGGCACGCCTCCTCCATGAATTCCTGCGGCGCGTCCAGCGGCGTGATGATCTGCTTTTTCAACCCTCGTTTGACCAGCGTCCAGGGCACGAAAGTCTCCAACTGGACGCCGCCTGCGGGTGATGGCAATTGGTAGGTGACCGCGTCACCCTGGTACCGACCCCGGTGCTTCTTGCTCATACATCCTCCTCAAAGCGTTGCACGATCTGGCGTTGAGCCACCCAATTCACAGGCACCGGATTTCGCTGGAACCAGATCAGGTTCATTCGGTGCGGCTGCCTGCCAGTCATCAAGCGCTCGATGATGTCGGGCGCAAGTAAGGTCATGCGCAGGAATTCATTCACGACCGAGCAATGCAGCCCTTCTGCACACGCAATCTCAGTGCCGCTGCGCATCGCGCCGGTGTCGATCAGGTGCTGCCAATAAAAACCCCGAGCCAGTCCGTCGAGCAGCGTTACGTCATGGAAGTGCCGGTCGTCTGTGACCACTCGCCGGGCACCACGACGACGAAACGCCAAGGGCACGAAGGTTTCCAGTGAATCGTCCATCAGGCTTCGACCTCCAGCATTTCCGCACCAATGCCGCTCGGCGCGAATTCTTCGATCAGCGCGTTCCAGCCAATCTCCCGCCATTTCACCTTGATGCCCTGAACCTCACCGGTGTGGACAAGGTCGATGCGCTCGATCATCAGATTCGCAATGCGATGGCGCTCGGCCGGAAACAGTTGCTCCCACACGTCGTTCAGCCGTCCCATCGCCATTACCGTGGTCGCCTCGTCGATCTGGGCCCCATTGCGCTGGATGAAGCGCACCACCGACGTAATGGACTCCGGACTGGTCAGCACGGTGCGGATCTGTCCGATCACCGCCGCCTCAATCTCGGGAGCAGGCAAGCGCTCGTAAGTCTTGCCCGGTGCGCCAAAGCGACTCTCCGACTTGGACACGTAGTAGTGGTACTTGCGCCCGTTCTTGCGCGAGTAGGTCGGGTACATCCGCTCGCCAGACGGCGCGTAAAGCAGGCCGCGCAGCAGCGCGTCGGTGCGCGACCGGATCTTGGTTTCCACCGACCGGGTGTGCCCATCCCTGGCCAGCACCGTGTGGACCTTGTCCCAAAGCTCCTGGTCGATGATCGGCGGGTGAGCGCCGGGGTACCAGTTCCCCTTGTGCGACAACTCCCCCAGGTAGATGCGGTTGCGCAGCAGCTTGTGTAGGTACTTCTTGTCGATGCGCGTGCCGCTGCGGGTCTGGCCCTCCTGCGTCGTCCAGGCCTTGGTCGTGATACCGTCGGCGGTCAGATTGACGGCGATCTGGGTTGGAGAACCAATGGTCAGCATCTCCTCGAAGATGCGACGCACCACTGCCGCCTCGGCCTCGTTGATGACCAACAGGCGGTTTTCGACGTTGTAGCCCAAGGTTGGCACACCTCCCATCCACATGCCCTTGCGCTTGGCCGCCGCGATCTTGTCCCGGATGCGCTCGCCGGTGACCTCACGCTCAAACTGGGCGAAGGACAGCAGCACGTTCAGCATCAGCCGCCCCATTGAGGTGGTGGTGTTGAACTGTTGGGTGACCGACACGAAGGAGACGCCGTGACGCTCGAAGACCTCAACCATCTTGGAAAAGTCGGCCAGGCTGCGCGTCAGACGGTCGATCTTGTAGACCACGACGATGTCGACCAGACCGCGCTGGATGTCGGTCAGCAAACGTTTCAGCCCGGGGCGATCCGTGTTGCCACCGGAAAATCCGGGGTCGTCGTAGTCGTCGGCCACCGGAATCCAGCCCTCGGCTCGCTGGCTGGCGACGTAGGCGTGGCCAGCCTCCCTCTGGGCATCGATGGAGTTGAATTCCTGATCCAGTCGTTCGTCCGATGACACCCGGCAGTAGACGGCACAGCGTTTACGCGGCTTGCTGGATGCGATTTGCACTGGCTCGTTCATTTCGCACCGCCTTGCGCCAAGCCAAAGAACAAAGGCCCAGACCAGCGCGTGCCAGTAATGAACCGCGCAACGGCGGTCAGGCTCTTGAAGGGGCGACCCTCGTATTCAAACAGGCCGGTGGCAGAAACCGTGACCTTGTGTTCCCTCTCGCCCCATTCGCGCAACAGCACCGTTCCTGGTGCAAAGTTGAACTCGCGGGGTTTGGCGCGCTGTTTGATCTTGGAATGCTTCGCGCCAATGGCCTCCAGCCGCTGGCGGGTGGCCACCGCGAGGCCACCAAAAGCATCCTCCTGCAGCTTGTAAGCGATGCGGGATTCAACGTGGGTGCGGTTTGGATAAGCCGGTCGGCGGGTGAAATAACGATCCCACAGTGTCCAGAGCTCCGCCATCGGCAGGCACGACAGCTCGGAGATGCGCGCGGCGACGGATGCTTGTTTTTCGTTCATGACAACCTCTTTTCTTGATAAGGGGTTGTATGAACGCGCTGGTCGGGCAGTAAGCCAAGGTCAACTTCTCTCTGTTTGGCGGCCTGCGCCAGCTGGGTGCGGACGATGGCGGCCGCAAGGATGGTCGTGATCTCGGCAGCGCGGGCGCTGGCCGACATCTCGGATGGGGGATTGAGTTCGATGTTGTTCATGACGGCTCCGGGGAATAGCAACTGTCATGAATACTGAGCGCGATCCTCCGAAGAGGATGGCAAAGGAGGGTAATCGCCTATCTTGCAAACATAAATACGCAAGATTAACTTGCGATTAACGATATGCGGTATTAGAATGTCGTTTTAGGAGGTCGTCACCATGCTTGAAAAAATCTCGCAAAAGCTGATCGGCTATCGCGTCAAAGCCGCACGCATTGCTGCGGGTTTGACGCAAGATCAACTCACTCAAGGGCTCGGTCTAAACGACCGGCAGTCGGTCTCGGACATTGAGAACGGCAAGCGCGCGCTAAAGCCGGATGAATTGCTGGAGATGTCCGATCTACTGAATCGGGACATCGAGTTCTTCATCGATCCATTCGCCGTCGCTGGCGAGGCGCAGTTCTCGTGGCGTGCCGCCCCGGAAGTGCCCGAGGATGGTCTCGACGGCTTTGAGCTAAAGGCCGGTCAGTGGATCGGACTGCTGCGTTGGCTGCGTGAGCAGCAAGACAGTCGGGCGAGCGTGCTCAAGCGCGCTCTGCGCCTGTCTGCGCAGTCCTCGTTTGAGGACGCACAGGAACGCGCCGAGAGTCTAGCCGCTGAACTCGACCTCGGCGTGATCCCAGCCGAGACCTTGATCGACAAAATTGAGCGCGAGCTCGACATTCCGGTGCTGTTCGTAGATACCGTCGAAGCCGACGACGGCAAATCAATCTCGGGGGCGACCTGTCACCTCGAAGAGATGGGCGTCGTCCTCATCAACCGCAATGAGACGGAGGCACGGCGCTTCTACGACCTGGCGCATGAATTATTCCACGCGCTGACTTGGGATGCGATGAAGCCCGACCACCGCGAATCCAACTCTATTGAGGATCGCAACAAGGGCAAACGCATCGAGCAACTGGCAAACAACTTCGCTGCCGCTCTCCTGATGCCCCGCGCTTCTCTCGACAAGCTGATCGACCCTGATCGCCACGATGACGTCGCGCATCTGTGCGAAATTGCCGCATTGCTGCGCGTTGCGCCGGTGGCGCTTGCATGGCGACTGTTCAACCTCAAGTTGATCGATGATGACACGCGTCGGCATCTCGTCCAAGAGAAGCAGCGGTCATCGGTATCTGGCCCACCCAAGCGGTTTTCGCCCACCTTCGTGCGGATGCTGCACGAGGCGCTAGAAAACGGGCGTTTGTCGGCGCGTAAAGCTGCCAAAGCCATGGGTCTTGGCCTGGGCGGTTTGACCGAGCTCTTTGCTCAGTACGACCTCGCAGCACCTTTTGAGCTGTGAGGTGCGAACTGTATGCAGAAAACACGAGTCTTCGCCGACACCAACGTCATCCTCGAGGCATTTCGAACCAATTGCTGGAAAGCGATCAGCAGTCATTTCGCCATCGAAACAGTCGAAAAATGCGTTGAGGAAACACTGACCGGAAATCCCGGTGATCCCCGGCATATCTCGGTTCCTCCGGCAGATCTGAACGCAGGCCTTGCCGCGCAGCATCCAGTGACACGCAAGGAACTCGCGTCACTGGTGCTCACCCATCCAGCCTGCACCACGCTTGACGATGGAGAGAAGCACCTACTGGCATGGCTGGTCGCGAGCAAGCTTCAGCCCTCAGTGCTCATCGTTGCCACCACCGCCGACAAGGCAGCGTTGGTCGCCTCTCACGGACTCGGCTGGCTCGACTGTGCCCTGTCGCTGGAAGATCTCGCTCGCAGCGCCGGTGTCGGGAAAGGCAACATCGATGCCCTCGCTCTGCAGTACCGGAACGATTGGCTGTCGGGCATCAAGACCAAGATTCGGATGGGAATCATCCCGTGAGTAAAACGTAACGCTGGCGGCGTTGCCACTTTACGGGAGGCGGCCACTCAGCAATGTTCAAGGAGCAACAGGTGGCTAAAAAATCCCTAAAAAACAGCAAACACCTTGTCGATCTGATCGAATCAGCGACATTGCGAGCCATTTCGGTGCTGGCTCAGGTCGACCAGTTTATGTTTCTCGGTGTGCTGGATGCATCGAAGCCTGAAGACATCGCCAGGGCAGCGCTGATCGACACACTTGCGTCCGTCAGGCGCGAGGCCATCGCCATTGCTGACGACGAGGCTGTGCGAATTCTGCAGTTGGCGCGATTCCGCACCGAGGAGATGCTCGAGCACGCCTATGCGGCCATTGAATTCGATGCCCACGCCGAGCTCGATTCCTTCGACCGTACTGCGGATGCGATGACTCGATTGGTCTGGTTGCGGGCCAAGGCACCGAAAGTCTTTGACCAGATCGAGACGATTTACCTGACGCATCACTTCCACGGGCACAAGAAATTCTTGGGCTTCACTGTCCGGGATGGTGATGGCCGGGATTTTGTATGGACAGAAGAAGTCGCCACGAAACTACACGAAGGTGTCGGCGAAATTCTCGGGTTGGACGATGAGGCCAAAGCAAGCTGCGAGGTCATTCACTTTGAAATGGATGACGGTGACGGCGACGCCAAACGCCGACTGCACTACTTGGTCGTCTACCACCCCGGAAAAATGCGCACGCTGCGCCAAATGAAAGATCGGCGACGCGACCTGCTGCTTTACATTCCGGCGCTGGAAGCCACGCTGGTCTACGACCCTGCCGACAACAAAGTCCACGTACTCTCCGACCGGCAGAGTACGGCGAAGCGACTGGCAGACCGGTTCTCGCTGATCGGATTCGACAAACCGCTCTCGAAGCAGCCAGTGGACGCCGTTAGTTACGAGTTGACCATGTTCAAAAACCGGGTCGATCTCAAGGCAGCCAAGGCAACCGGCGCATTGATCCAGGATGCGTGGATTTCGTCGCTGACCGTAACGCTCGGCCATACCCAGCACAGCGTCACCGTGGCACTCGCCAGCAGTGACAACATCTGGGGCGTATCCAGTCTTCACTTTGGCGATCACAACCCGCTGACTTCTTGCCGATCCGTCCAGGAGATAAAGCTGTCGTTCGTGATCCGATTCGATGGAGATTCGGAGTCGCGCGCACTGGACATTACCGTCGGGCAGCGTGGCTCCTGCAATTTGCTGACACTTCCTGATCCCCGGCTGCGCCGTTGCGGCGAAGATATTCTGACGTCGCTCGGTGTGATGAAGCGAGTGCAGCCAGCGAAGGTCGGCGCGAGCTTGGCGTTGTTCCGCGCAGAAATGAAGCTGCTCGACCTGACTGTTGACGAGGTCGATGGTCACCTACTCTCTGCGCTTGAGCTCTCAACCGCCGATCTGGTTAGCAAGGGGCTGCTGAAGAAAAAAACACTGGGCGACTACATCACCATTCCTATCGAGGACGATGATGGTCAATCCGGTTTCCGCCGCCTTGAAGTGCAGTTCGACAGCACCAGCACGTGGGCACACGATGATCTATCGGGTGAGCGCTACGACCTCACCGAAGGAGATATGTGCCGGTATTCGGTTGACAAGTCCTACCTGCGTGAGCGCTTGGATCAACTCCTCAAGCATCAGTTAACCGACAAATCCGTCACAGCAGATGAACAGGAGCCATTTGTGCTCGGTTACTACCGCATGGGTGATCAGCTGCTGCCGGTTGCGCTGGTCTCGCGCCTCTGGGAACCGAAGCATGCCGACAAGATGGATACCGAATTGCGGCAGGCCAACCTCGGTTTGACCGTCGTCCTGACTACAACGATTGGGGCGCACCGGCGATTCCTCGGCCCGGGCATCGTGATTTCCTTGGAGGCGCTGGTGCAGGAAGTTGGCGGCGAAGTCTCGCTTGACTTGTCTCGCGTCGAAGGCGAGGTGCGCCGCAGGCAGGCAACTGCCACCGTGACTGACATCCCTTGCCTGATCCAGGAGGACTCGCGGAACGCATTGCTGGTCGGCCCTTGGCCAGAACCTTGGGCTCTCACGAAGAAGGAATGGGTCGACGTCGTCGAGGTTCTCGTCAGCGCATGGACGTCGCATAAGCGGAAATGCACCAAGCTGCAGCTTGAAGACGCTGCTGGCGGCACTATCCGCTCGATGAACGAACTCTTTCGCGGCGCATCGGAGTGGCGAAACTACATCCGGGGCGCTGACGGCAATGACAAACCCCGGTTGTGGGAACTCAACATCGGCGTGCCCGACTATCAGCCTGTGGCAAGCGACGCCAACGCATCTACCGAGGAGTCCGTAGTCGCGTGAGAAGCAGGTCTATGTAATTTCTGCGTGATCTCTGCGGGAACACTGCGAAATATCGCAGGCCCATATGCGAGGAAATAGGAACACCCCAACAAAAGGAGTGTTCCTATGCAAAACCAAGCCCCATCTGTTCAATCTGGACGGTTTCCCAACCGCTCCAATCGAGACGGTGCCACGCGCATCGCCATCGATGAAAACGAGCTCGCCACCCGCTGGGGGCTCTCCGTCAAAACTCTGCGCCGCTGGCGGCAAGAGTCCTTGGGCCCAGTCTTCTGCAAGCTGGGAGCCCGTGTCACCTACCTGATCTCCGAAGTCGAAGCCTTCGAGCGGCGCGTTTCGCGCTACTCGACCTTCGCTCGGGCATACCAGTAAGGGGGCGGCCATGAGCGATCTGACCGTATTCCCCGCTGACCTCGCCGAAATGTCGGTGAGCCAACTGGCCAGCCTGCCGCCCGCCCAGCTGGTTGAAGCTGACGCCAACCTCGATCACTTGATCGATTGGGCCAAGAAAACGCGCACCAAGCTCGATGCTGCGTTGGATCAACGCTTCGGCGAACAGGGCCGCACCACACTGCGCGACTCCGGCCGCGACTTTGGCACCGCCCACATCAGCGACGGCCCGCTGCACATCAAGTTCGAGATGCCCAAGAAGGTCAGCTGGAACCAGAAGCAGTTGGCCGAAATTGCCGAACGCATCGTGTCTTCTGGCGAGAAGGTCGAAGTCTACATCGACGTCAAACTGGCCGTATCCGAGTCGCGTTACACCAACTGGCCTCCGGCGCTGCAGCAGCAGTTCGCTGCCGCCCGCACAGTCGAACCCGGCAAGCCCTCGTTCACGCTGACCATCGAGGGGGATGCGCAATGAAAAAGCTCCCCATCGTGTCCGCCGTGGAACGTATGGCCGAGCGCAAGGGCGTCAAGCTCTTGCTGCTGGGTAAATCCGGCATCGGTAAAACCACCCGGCTCAAAGACCTCGACCCCGCCACCACGCTGTTCCTCGACATCGAGGCGGGCGATCTGTCGGTGGCGGATTGGCCGGGCGACACCATCCGTCCGGCGTCCTGGCCGGAGAGCCGCGACTTCTTCGTGTTCCTCGCTGGCCCGGACAAGTCCTTGCCTGCCGAGAGCGCGTTTTCGCAGGCGCATTACGACCACGTCATCGAGAAGTTTGGCGATGCCACGCAACTGGATCGTTACCAGACCTTCTTCCTGGACTCGATCACGCAGTTGTCGCGGCAGTGCTTTGCATGGTGCAAGGCCCAGCCGGGCGCGGTCAGCGACCGTTCCGGCAAGCCTGATCTGCGCGCGGCCTACGGACTGCTCGGGCAGGAAATGATCGGTGCCTTGACCCACCTGCAGCACGCACGGGGCAAGAACGTGATCTTTGTGGCGATCCTCGACGAACGCTTGGATGACTTCAATCGCAAGGTGTTCGTGCCACAGATCGAGGGCGGCAAGACCAGTCTTGAGCTGCCCGGGATCGTCGACGAGGTCGTGACGCTGGCCGAGCTCAAGGCTGAGGACGGTAGTTCTTACCGCGCCTTCGTCACCCACACCGTCAATCCCTACGGCTTCCCCGCCAAAGACCGCAGCGGTCGCCTCGACGTGCTGGAGCCGCCGCATCTCGGCGCGCTGATCGCCAAGTGCGCCAGCAGCGCTTCCACATCCGGCACCGCCGCCCAAACCCATACCGAATCCAAGGAGTAATCGCAATGACCGCCAATGCATGGAATGACTTTAATGACGCCGACTCGCAGCAGTCCGGTTTCGATCTGATCCCCAAGGGCACCGTTGTGCCGGTGCGTATGACCATCAAACCCGGTGGTTACGACGATCCCGAACAGGGTTGGGGCGGCGGCTACGCCACCGAATCCTTCGACACCGGTTCGATCTATCTCTCTGCCGAATTTGTGGTCACCGACGGTGAGCATATCAAACGCAAGATGTGGAGCAACATCGGCCTGCTGTCCAAGAAGGGGCCGACCTGGGGCCAGATGGGACGCAGCTTCATCCGCGCTGCCCTCAACAGTGCCCGCAATATCCATCCGCAGGACAACACACCGCAGGCCGCCGCCGCGCGCCGCATCCAGGGTTTTCACGAACTGGATGGCATCGAATTCATCGTTCGCGTTGATATCGAAAAGGACGCCAAGGGCGCGGATCGCAATGTGGTCAAGGTGGCGGTCGAGCCTGACCACGCCGACTACGCCAAGTTGAAGGGTGTCGCTGCCAAAGCCAACACCGGCGGTGGCAACTCTGGCGCTCCCGCACAGGCAGCACCTGTGTATCAGGCTCCCGCTGCTGCTCCACAACGCGCACCCGTGACGGGCAAACCGTCATGGGCGCAGTAAGGAGAATGGCCATGAACGCACACATTCTCACTGCCAGCCACTACGGCGTCGTCCATTTCGGCGATCTGGAATGCGAGGCGGTTGTCCTCAAGGGTGGCGAGCGCGGCTACGTGCGCCGCCAGCTTGCCAAATTGCTCGGCTTCCACGAAGGCCACAAGGGTGGCCGATTCGCCCGGTTCCTCACCGATTTTGCGCCTAACTCCTTGTCGCAATTGGAAAAAACTCGTGAGCCGATTTTGTTGCCGTCCGGCCGACAAACACAGTTCTTTCCGGCCGGGATCATCGCTGACCTCGCATCTGCCGTTGTCAATGCTGCGCTGACCGGGACGCTGCACAAGGCACGCAAGGGGATCGTCCCCAACTGCATGAAGATCATGCACGCGCTGGCCACCACCGGCGAGGTCGCGCTGATCGACGAGGCAACGGGCTACCAGTTCCACCGTGCGCCCGACGCATTGCAGGACTTGATTGCCAAGCTGCTGCGCCAGTCCAGCGGCTCGTGGGAACGGCGCTTTCACGCCGACTACTACCGCGCCATCTACCGTTTGTTTGGCTGGAAGTACCAGGGCCACGCCCAGAACCCGCCCCACGTCCTTGGCCAGATCACGCAGCGCTGGGTCTACGGGCCGGTGTTGCCGGAGGAGTTGCTCGATGAGATTCGCAGTCGCAAGCGCATCTCGGACAAGCACCACCAGTGGCTGACCGACAAAGGGCTGACGCGGCTGGAGCAGCAGATTCATTCGGTGACGGCGATTGCGCGCTGCTCGACCAACTACCGCGACTTCAGCAGGCGTTGCGAGGCCGCCTTCGCGGGCGGCGCGCTGCAGCTCGGCCTGTTGATCGACGAGTTTGAGGAGGTGGCGTGAAATGCTGGGTCTGCACACGTCAGGCATGGGGATTCGGTCACACCGACAACCAACACGGTGTCGGCAATCCCCGCCGCTACCCCATCGACTGGGTGTTCTGCTCGCAGCGCTGCCAGAACGTCTTTCACGCGATGTACGGCAACTGGCTCAAAGCCAAGGACGAGCCGGGCAAGCGCAGGGAGGTCGTGATGATCGATCCCTCTGATATCGAGAACGCCTCGATGAAAAAGTGCCTGAAGGCATTCGGTGAAGCGGCTGGCGAAATCGGCTTCACGAAACCGCTCGGGGATTACTCGGAAGCCGAAGCGCTGCGGGTTATCGACGCCATCGTCACCCGCTACACCGAGGCAATGGTCGAGCATCACGAGGCGACCAAGTTTCCGCCGGTGCGCGGCATGCCTCCGACGCCCGATCCCTTGGCGAACCCGTTTGCCGATCTTGAGGACGATCTGCCGTGGGAGACGAAGCCATGATGGACTTCAATTCCACGGCAAGCGTATCCGGGCAAATCAGCGTGTTGGTCGATACCGGTCTGCAGCGAGCGCGTGCCCGGCAATCGGTGCGCCACTACCTTGGCGCATCCCGGTTGGGCGTGGCTTGCGAACGCGCGCTGCAGTACGAGTTTGCGCAAGCACCGGTCGACTACGGGCGCGACGTGCAGGGTCGGATATTGCGCATCTTTGAGCGTGGCCACGTCAACGAAGAGTGCATGGTCGGATGGCTGCGGGATGCGGGCTTCGATCTGCGCACACACAAGGCCGACGGCGAGCAGTTCGGTTTCTCGGTGGCTGACGGACGCCTGCAGGGCCACATCGACGGCGTGTTCGTCGGTGGTCCCGATGGCTTCGCCTACCCGGCTCTTTGGGAAAACAAGTGCCTCGGCTCGAAGTCCTGGCGCGATCTGGAGAAAAACCGGCTCGCCATTTCCAAGCCTGTCTACGCGGCGCAAGTCGCGCTGTATCAGGCCTATCTCGAACTACACGAGCACCCGGCGATTTTCACGGCGGTGAACGCCGACACGATGGATATCTACGTCGAGCTCGTCCCCTTTGACGCAGCCCTTGCCCAACGCATGTCGGATCGGGCGGTGAAGGTGATCACAGCGACCGAGGCAGCAGAACTCCTGCCGCGCGCCTTCGCTGACCAGACCCACTTCGAATGCCGGATGTGCGCGTGGCAAGACCGCTGCTGGAGAACGCAATCATGAACAACCACAACACAGGCATTGCCGACGACGAACCGATGATCGACGCCAAGCAGGCGGCGGCCGCACTGAGCCTGCCGTACTACTGGTTTGCCGATCAAACGATGCGCAGCAAGTACCGCATCCCGCATTACCTGCTCGGCGGCTTGGTGCGCTACCGGATGTCCGAGCTTTCCGCATGGGCGGCCAGCAGCAGAGCGCCGCAGGGCCGCGATGCAAGCAAGACGCCAGACGAGGGAGCCGAATGATCGACTTCAACGACATCTCCCTGCCCACCGAAAACCGCGATGCCGAACGCGACGAGATTCGCGCGGAACTGATCGCGCGACTGGAGTCGGTGTTGACCACGATGTTCCCGGCGGGCAAGAAGCGCCAGGGCAAGTTTCTCATCGGCGATGTGCTGGGCAGTCCCGGCGACAGTCTCGAGGTGGTGCTGACCGGCGACAAGGCCGGACTCTGGACGGATCGCGCGACCGGCGACGGCGGCGACATCTTCGATTTGATTGCAGCCTACCTCGGAGCCAGCATCCATGCCGACTTCCCTCGGGTGCTGCAGGAAGCCAGCGATCTGCTTGGACGTGCGCGGTCAACACCGGTGCGCAAAGCCAAGGCAGCTCCTCCGTCCGACGATCTCGGCCCAGCGACCGCCAAGTGGGACTATTTTGATGCCACTGGCAAACTGATCGCGGTTGTCTACCGCTACGACCCACCGGGCCGGAAAAAGGAATTCCGGCCGTGGGACGCCAAGCGCCGCAAGATGGCACCTCCCGAGCCACGCCCTTTGTACAACCAGCCGGGTTTGGTGGCCGCCAGCCACATCGTCCTGGTCGAAGGCGAGAAGTGCGCGCAGGCGCTGATCGATGCCGGTGTGGTGGCGACCACCGCAATGCACGGCGCAAACGCTCCGGTCGATAAAACTGACTGGCAACCGCTGGCTGGCAAGTCAGTGCTGATCTGGCCGGATCGAGACGCACCGGGCTGGGACTACGCCGACCGCGCTTCGCAGGCGATCTTGCACGCCGGTGCGACCACGGTCGCCATCCTCATTCCACCCGATGACCGGCCCGAAGGCTGGGACGCTGCGGACGCCATTCCCGATGGCTTTGACGTGGCTGGTTTTCTTGCCGTTGGCGAGCGGATGCCGGTAATGCGCTCCGTCGAGGAGATTGCGCCGCCGGATTTACTGACGGGCATCGACTGGAGTACCGAGGACGGACTGTCGACCGCCTTCACCCGCCGCTATGGTCAGGACTGGCGCTACTGCGCGCTGTGGGGCAAGTGGCTGGTTTGGACGGGCGTGCGCTGGAATGCCGATCAGATGCTTTACGTCTCGCATCTGGCCCGGGGCATCTGCCGCAATGCATCGCTCAAGGCAGACAGTCCAAGGCAGAAAGCCAAGCTCGCCAGCTCGTCGACCATCTCGGCGGTCGAGAAAATCGCCCGATCCGATCCGAAGCACGCGTCCAGTGCCGAGGAATGGGATGCCGATACGTGGGTGCTCAACACCCCGGGTGGCGTGGTCGATCTGCGCACAGGCCGGATGCGCGAGCACCGGCGTGACGACCGAATGACCAAGGTCAGCACGGCCACCCCCAAGGGCGACTGTCCAACGTGGCATGGGTTTCTGACCGACGTTACCGGTGGCGATGCCGATCTGATCGCCTACCTGCAACTGATGGTGGGCTATTGCCTGACCGGGATCACCAGCGAGCACGCGCTGTTTTTCCTGTACGGCACCGGCGCGAATGGCAAGTCGGTGTTCGTCAATGTCATCACCACGATCCTCGGTGATTACGCGGCCAATGCGCCGATGGACACGTTCATGGACGCGCGCAACGACCGGCATCCCACCGATCTGGCCGGACTGCGTGGCGCACGCTTCGTGTCGTCCATCGAAACCGAGCAAGGGCGGCGCTGGAACGAGTCCAAGGTCAAGGCGATCACTGGCGGCGACAAGGTGTCGGCGCGCTTCATGCGCCAGGACTTCTTTGAGTACGTGCCCCAGTTCAAGTTGGTGATTGCGGGCAACCACAAGCCATCGATCCGCAATGTGGACGAGGCGATGAAGCGTCGTCTGCACCTGATCCCGTTCACGGTCACCATTCCGCCCGAAAAGCGGGACGGCAGGCTCACCGACAAGCTGCTCAAGGAGCGTGACGGCATTTTGGCGTGGGCGGTCGAGGGGTGCAGCCGCTGGCAACAGCAAGGGCTGAAACCGCCTGCCAGCGTGGTGTCGGCGACGGAGGAGTATTTCGAGGCCGAGGACGCGCTCGGGCAGTGGATCGAAGAACGCTGCCTGCTGGCCAAGACCAGCCGCGAAGGCGTGTCCGATCTGTTTTCCGACTGGCGTGAGTGGGCCGAACGCGCGGGCGAATTCGTCGGGTCGGTGAAGCGCTTCTCTGAACTGATGGCGACCCGCAAGTTCGAGAAGTGCCGACAGACCGGTGGCGTGCGCGGTTTGACGGGGCTGTCCCTCAGACCCAAGCCCTACAACGCCAGCTATCCGTACCGCGATGACTGACCAGCAAAACCGTCGAGTGACGGATGTGACGGGTTTGCCGGATACTTCTCTTTGCCTGCGTATGTACGCGCACACGTGTAGAGAGTTATACGGAGAATCCGTCACATCCGTCACTCGCCCCAAAAATTCAGGAGCAATGACGATGAACACGACAACCAACAGCACCATTCTTGCCCTTGATCTGGGCACG
>Ga0210021_1000730_pt1 | contig 35422 bp, 30 predicted proteins | sample CryGeymeta201517_FD_183981 | JGI IMG/M metagenome (GOLD analysis project Ga0210021, IMG submission 183981) | Groundwater microbial communities from Crystal Geyser aquifers in Utah, USA - Crystal Geyser metaG 2015-17 (SPAdes) (version 2) | ecosystem: Environmental > Aquatic > Deep subsurface >... | reverse complement strand
GCACAGCGACCACAATTAGTATACCGGCCGCTACCATCCACCTGCGCCAATCAGGCAAGCCTGTATTTCGTAGCGCCAAAGCAAGCGCTAATCCCAAAAAACCATAGAGCACCATATGCGCCCCCTTACGAATGAAAAAGTGGATGAAATCAACAGGGTTTTTCCGGTTATCCGTTGGTTTTTGGCTGTAAGTAAACCGCATCTCAGGAAGCTTCCGCACTTCGCTAACCAGGGTTTTATGCTCCCGGATTTCCGGTCGCAAATCCTGCGCATGAAAGGTTTGGCTTGAAAAATAGGTTATTATTGTGAGGCAGAATAGAGCGGCGAAGTAGCGCAAGATAATATCAAGTTTTTCGTGTTTCTGACTCTCACCCATCACTTAACCATCACCGCACCAAAACAAATAGGCTTTTTACTTGTTTAGGTGCTCTCTAAATTGTTCAACTGATATGCCCATGTCTCGAAGGATGCTATTTAACACTTTTGGATGCAGGATTTTACCTGCGTGAAAGGGGACCGTTACTCTTCTGCCGCTGTTATTCTTGTAAATCTTGTGGCTACCGCTTTGCCTAGCAAAAGCGAAACCGATTTGCTCTAACACTTTTATCACATCAGCAAATGTAACCCTTGGCAGCTTGTTGCTCATACCGCTATTTCCATAGAGGTAAGACTTACGGACTCGGCCTGGGGCACTTCCTCGCCGCTTTCAATCCTATCCTCTACATGAAGGCGGATAACATCTTTTATGTTCTCCAGGGCTTCTTCATACGTTTCACCTTGAGCGTAACATCCTTGTAGCTCTGGACAAAATGCAAAATAACCATCCTTGTCTTTTTCAACTATGATTGAAAACCGATAGTTCTTCATTTGCCACCTCCACGTTTACATGTATTATAGCAGATAAGAATAATCAAGCAGACGAAAAACAAGGAGTCCTACCCCACCCTTTTCCTTCCGAAACTGTAAATAAGTCCGCCGGTGATTACAAGCCCGATCAACGAAATCATAGTCCACAGGCTCATACCCGTAAACGGGAGCGACTTTCTTTTTAAAGCAGCGGTAGTTTTTGCCGGAGCTGTTTTTTTCGATTTAACGGTTGTGGTAGAAGCCAGCCTCTGTGTCGTTACAGTTGAACCCCACACCGTCGTTGAGGTAGTTGTCGTTCCTCCTTGCTGCGTCGTTACCGTAGTGCTGAAAACTGTAGAGGTCGTAGAGCAAGGCGTCGTTACCGTGGTAGTCATCCCGTAAGGGTGAGTCGTGGTGGTCATGGCAGGTGCACCTGTCGTTGTGGTTCTACATAGCGATGTAGTGTTCGTGGTAGTACATGGCGCTGTCGTACATTTGGAAGCGGTCGTGGCAGTTGTCCCCGTAGCGCAAGTTACCAGTTGCGAGCACGTCTTTTATTAAGGATGGTGGCAACTCCGGCAATTACCATGTGGCTTGCAACAGTTCTTGCCTTGATCCCAATCGTGGCCGTCGCAATCCTGCTGGTCGCAAACATTGCCAAGCCTCTTCTCTCGAATACTGCTGTCACATCTAGCATCATCTTTGTCTTTGTATTTGCGACTATTCTTATTCCGACCCTGGGATTTATCCTCATTAGATCTTGTCTTCGATGATCTGTGGGTACTATTGTCGCTGTTGCAGACTGCATTGGCATGGTTCCCATTAGATTGACCACTTTTGGCTATCGCCGCCGGAAGCAGCCAAACTAAATACAATGACGATACCAGTAAAGCTATCAGAGCAAATGATATCGCCTGTGTTTCCTTTCGTACCCCCCAGGCGTTACACCTTTGCCCTTCCGTGAATAAGACTTGAACATCCTCTTACATCCTCCTCGATTATGTAATGTTGGATTAACTCCGCCATATGTTAATCAACAAATCGTTATGACAGAGAATATATAGTTGGTGAAAAAGTGGACGCGTTCGATAGAATGCTGCGGATCGCGCTGTGGTTTCAATTCGAGTATTCCGTGCCCGTTTCAAAATTATAAGACTTATTTCGTTAAGTGGGCAAGCGATTGTAGTAAATCAACTGCCTCATAGTTAATTTGGGAATAAATACTTCGTCATGTAAATTGACAGCATATCGGACGGTGATTATTGTGGACGCTGTGATTCCCTTGCTGCTGCTCTCGGCGGTTCTAATGGTTGCCTGGATCGGGATAAAATTATTCTGGAAGTAGCATTTATATTAGGTCGGATTTACTCTCGTGCGAAGAAATCTCTGTGGTAACTGTTTAATGAAATCAACCTCTTGCACCCTGAGAAGTAACGCTAATCCCACATACGTTATAGCGCCCATGGCCGCTGCGGCGATAATCTCCACTATCTGACCCACCATGTGAGACGGCATAGCGCTTTGCGCGGTATGGTGTATGAAATAGATTATGAGACCCGCAGGAATTGCCGCCGTAAGGTGTTTACCCATAGCCTTAACCATACCAGTAGCTCCGATAGGACCGATCTTCCGCCGCAATACATAGAGCTGGATTACAACGGCGAATGTGAGCGCTAAAGCATATGATAATGGAAGCCCCCTCACACCGAAAACCGCGATGAACAAAAAGTTAAAAGCAATCTGCAACGGTACGCTTACGGCGCCGATCATCATGGGCGTTTTTGTATCCTGGAGTGAGTAATATACCCGCGTCAGCATGCTATAGAATGACATCGAGAGTAATGCGAATGCAAACGAGCCGAGTACCGCAGCCGTTATCTGAGTACCGGCGGCATCAAACCTCCCATGCTGAAGGGTGAGCGTGATGATCGGTTTAGCCATAATACCGATAAAGACAGCTGAGGGAATCATAACAAATGATGTCGACCGCAAACCAAGGGAAAGGGTTCCCTTAAAGCTCACGAAATCTTTTTTGTTGGCAAAATGTGAGAGTTCGGGGAATATCGCCGTCATAATCGAAAGTGTGAAAATCGCATACGGTAACTGGAAAAATACCAGCGCCTGCATGTATGCCATAGCTCCACCCTTATATGGCTGAAGCAACACATAAATGACGGCATTATTAAGCTGCCATGTTGCGGCAAAGCCGATCATGGGCAGCCCAAGCTTGACCACCTGTTTCACCGCCGGATGTCTGAGATTGAAATACGGACGCAATGAAACTCCTGCTTTTAATACCGATGGTACCTGCACAAGGGCTAAAGCGGCCACCCCGACCGTGGTTCCGAGCGCCAGCAAGAAGAGCGCAAGCCCATGATTGCCCCTGCTGAGAGGTAGATAGAGCCCCAGTATTGTGGCGATAACTACCGCGTTATTAAAGATAGGGGCCGCCATAGGCATAGTAAATCGCCGGTGTGAGCTAAGGATGCCGCTAAACATAGCGGTAATCGCATAAAACAGTATCTGAAACGCAAATACCCTAAAGAACATTATCATCATCGGGGTAGCGCGCGAAGGCTCGCGAATCGTTATTAAGTGAACAAAAAACGGTGCGAATATGGCGCCGATCAAGCTTGCCACAGCCCCGATGACACAGATAATGGTCGTGAGGTTGTTTATCATGTAGCGAGCTTCGTCATCGCTCTTGTCCTGCAGGTATTGGACGTATACCGGGATGATCACCGAACCTAAAATACCGCCCACGATGAGCTCAAAGATAATGTTCGGCATAGCGTTGGCAGTAAAAAAGGTATCGCTTAAAGCACCGCTGCCAAGTGCGTAAGCCAGCACCATGTTCCTCAAAAAGCCGGTCAGCCGACTTAAAGCCGTCGCAACCGACATCTTGGCCGTCGATTTTACGATGGACGGCATCTTGACTTTGTCAGGGCCATCTTCGGTTGATAGTAGATACTCTTCATCTTGCATATTGTACGCCTTGATTGTACTCCAAGCGTTTTAACAGATTATACCATAACTATAGCAATCGATTATGGAGTGTTTTACGCGTTAGGTAGCTATTCGGTTGACAATATCCTGATACAAATTTCGTTCACGGCGAGAAATCAGTGAGCTATTATGCCACAGTAACGTAAAGTCGCCGCCAAATAATTTACATCGGTCTTGCAAATCGAATATGTGCTGGCTCGCCACTTCAAGGGATAACTCCATATAATCAAGGAGGGTGCCCTCCATTACGATAAGCGGACGTTCGCGGAGTTTAAGGATTTTACGGGTGTAAACATTAAAAACAGGATACTCATAGCATATCCCGCATCTAAAACCGGCCTGGTCGGCGAAGGTCAAGGTGCTATCATAATCGATGCCCGTATCCTCAAGGTTTTGCCAGGTAATCGGGTTCTCCCAGCGTAAGAAATGCTGCCGGGCGCCCCAGTTTGCCTGGTGGACTCCCACCTCTTCACATGTTGCTAGAAGCTTTTCGTATTCTAAACGCACTTGGTCCGGGTCGCGAAACGTATTGTAGCTTGTATGTAAACCGATCTTGTGTTCTCTCTCGTTAAACCTGCGCAAGAGCTTTTTGATCCACGGCTCTTCGATAGAGTAAATACCATCGATCAATCCTGCAGAGTGCTCGGTAATAACATAAAACGTACTTCGAATATTGTGTTGCTCGCTAGTATTCATGATAAACTCGAACGTGTTGTTGACATCGTAATCAAAGTTGCCGCGTAAAGCATAAGGAAACGCCCATATTCGCCGCACTGCGAGCATCGGTTCCTTTCGTTTTACAATATCAGCGGCGGCCGAGATAAACGGCCGTATAGGTTTCTGGGAGCTGGAGTACGGCCAATCGACATCGTGGGTTAACCTGACACGAAATCTTCTCTGTTTTCGCTCCAGGGACGGCCACAGCCGCTTTAACGCCCAGCACAGTATCTCGAGATATTCATTCACCAACGGCCGGGTTAGGAACCCCTCCTTATACGCTATGGATGCCGTCGCTGGAAACCTCTCCCGGGTATCGCGCTCTTCGACCACGAGTTCCTCGTAGCGGGTAAGCATGAAAAAAGCGCTTCCAAAAATATCTAACCCCAGGTCTATCGTTGACGGAGTCTCCTCATAGAACGAGCCGGAGGCTAGCCGGTCCCCATAAAGCACTGGAATCGCAGTGGAAATTACGGTAGCATCGATAGGGGCAGTTGAGATATCCCATATCCTGAGAGGCTGTTTCGGCAGCGAATCAGCTGTAAGCCACTCATTCTCGGGGGTCTTGAAAAAGTGGTCGGATAAACAAAGTTCTTTTTTATGAGGGTCATCTTTGAGTGTTATTTTTACGCCATCGCAGAGCCGCTCTTGAAGCTGGTACTCCAGCCCAAGAAACTCACCTAAAAGCAGGTCGTAAATATAAAGGCGTTCGGCCTTATATGCAGGAGGATGAATAATATGTAACACGATTGCCCTTCCCTTTGACTATCGCTTTATACGCTCGCTACAGGAGCAACAGAAACCCCGGCAAATAAAACAACAAACATGTGACTTATAAACTCCGGTATAGCTCAAGCGTTTGCTCTACCATAGTACGTTTACTATAGGTACTTCGGATTATTTCTAACGACGCTCTACCGAAACGCTCCCGCAGCTCGGCATCATGCACAAGCGAATAAAGCGCTTTCTTCAGGTCTTCGGCAGAATCCGGTGGCACCAAAAATCCGTTGACCCCCTCGCGAACCAGCTCGCAATTACCGCCTACCGCGGTGGCTACAACAGGTAGTCCTGTCGCCATCGCCTCTAACAACGTGTACGGTAATCCCTCGTACCGGCTCGGCAATACAAAAATATCAAAGGCGCTTAGAAACTCTTGCGCCATAGCATGATATCCGACAATGTGGATTGCCCCAGTTATATGATGAGCCCCAGCAATCCCCTCAAGCTTTTGGCGTTCGGGGCCTTCACCTAGAAAGACCAAATGCGTATCCACACCGGTTCCTAATGCAAGGTAAGCCTCGAGCAATACTTCCGGCGCCTTCTGGTAATCTAATCGCCCGCTAAATCCTATTACTACATCATCGGATGCAATATTGAGAGCTTGACGCTGCTCGCCTCGGTGTTTGAGAACATCTTTGGCTGGACCTACCCCATTAGCAATGGTATGCACCCGGGAAGCCGGCAGCCCGAGCTCTACCGCATGCTCGGCTTCCTGATGGGATACGGCAATAACGGCGTCCGAAAAGCGGCGTCCCAAGAAGCGCTCAATAGCACTATATGCCATCCTCTTCAAACCGCTCAGACCCGGTGAAAGGGTGATAAATGCGTGGGGGGTATATACTATCTTGGCCGACCTTGCACCAAATATTTTAATCAATCGCGCTAAAGCCCCCGCCTTTGAGCTGTGACCGTGCACTATGTCAAAAGGCCCAAACTTGCGGGTGTACTCTACTACTCTCGTATAGGATCGCATATCGTGCCATGGAGAAATCGAGCGCCGCATGGCAATATCCTTACTATATATCGCACCATCAAGTTCCCGGATTCGTTGAAGAAACGCGTCTTCGATACGCAGCGGTGAATAGAGCAGGTGGACCTCATGCCCGCTTTGCGCAAGCCCGTCCGCCAAGTCCAAGACATGCCGCCCCGCACCGCTTCCAGATGCTTCAATGAGTAATAAGACCCTGAGTTTGCCGTTCTTCATAAAAACCTGTGCTCTTCCCTTCTCTCAAAACCGGCGCACGTCATGTAATAAAAGTTGCGCCCCATAAGTCACCGCAGCTACTCATCGCTAAGATAGCAGCTGCCGAATAATGAACCACATATCCTGGGCACACTTCTCCCACGTAAACACCGATGCACGGGCCAGTCCTCTCGCTTGCAGATCGTCTCTAAGCGAGGCGTTATTCCAAAGAAGTCGTATCTTTCCCGCGATATCTTGCGGATCATAAGGGTCGCAGTAGAGCGCCGCCTCACCGCATACCTCTGGTAATGAAGCACGGTTAGCGGCAACTACAGGACATCCACAAAGCATTGCCTCGATCGGGGGCAAGCCGAAACCCTCATACCATGAAGGAAATGCGAAGCAATAGGCGCTTCCATAAAGCGCCTTCAGCTCTTTATCATTTATCGAACTCAACCACTTAACCCGATTGCGTGACTCCAGCCCGATGCGATTAAATACTTTATGGTTGGAACCCCCTACCACGACAAGATCAAGGTCCGTATCACCCAGGGTCGCTATGGCATCAACAAGACGAAGAAAATTCTTGCGTGGGCTCAGTGAGCTAACCGCTAGAACAAATTTCTTACCGGATAAATCATATTTCTGTAAAACGGATTCGTCTGCTTGCGTCTGATTGAAGTGGTCGATTCCGGGATACACAACGTGAATGTTGGTTTCGTCAGTTTTGCAGTAGTGGGCTAGTTCCTTCTTCGAGAAATTGGAAACGGTGACTACCTTCGCGGCCCGCTTGCATAGTCCATACAGCATGATCTTATACCAGGTGCGAAACGCTGTTGAAAACTCGTCGGGGCACGCATAGGTGGCAGCGTCATGAATCATGACTACCTGGTTCCTTTTTATCAGTGGCGCAGGCGTACATAGATTTACAAGAACCCTTTTGCCAGCATACAACGGCAACTCCACCTGCTCCCATAGATGCCCTTTTAGCCGTCCAACGACCTCGATATCAATATGTCTCAAGTCGGGTCGGTATCGTATATCCTTCGGTGCCAGAAGCGTAAACGAATAGAGCCCGGGGTCTATCACCCCTGAGTCCAATAGATCATCGAGTGCCTTGACCACGCCCAAAGCATATCTTTGCACGCCGGTGACGGCCTGTGAGAGAAACCGACCGTTAATGATGATGTTCTGCATATAAAACATCGACTCCTTTAGCCCACTCCTGCATGACTGGGCGGTCCCTCAGAATTATCGCCACCCATAACCACATTACGTCCCGTAAAACCAGCTTGCCGTAATCGGAGAAGGCTGACTAAAATACCGGCAACGGCTATGAATGCGACCGGTATGACAAAGATTGTCAGGAAGAAGTAGTTGATCCTTGTTAGCGACCAAATACCCGGATACGCAATAACAAAACAGAGCGTTACGAGAGAAATGCGGCCAGATGCCTTCTCTGCGACCTTGTATGCTACACCCAAGAGGGCTCCGACAATAAGGCTGAGCCCGTATGCCCATAGCCCCCAGTCATACCACCATAAGCCGAGAACGTTTACAGTACCAAATGCACTTGTCCAACCATGGATTAAGGTATATGAATCAAATCCGCTAAGAAACTCCCCTAGCATAGTGGTGCTAAAAAACTGATAGCTTGAATTATGGTCTAAAAGCACTAAAGCATTATTAAAATCAGCGGCGAAATATCCCTGAACAAAGAGATCGATGACATGCCTTTGGGTCTCGGCGGAAAAAACGCCAACACCGTAATTTGTCGCATACCATAAGCCGCCGCGTAACAGCTCACCGACCCAAATGATGGCACCCATGAACCCGACGGTTTTCAAGATATTTCTCCAGGTAAGGCGGTGCGAGTTGGGCATCACCAGCAAGTAAGCGGCGAACACGATTAAAACAAAATAAACAGGGAACATCCTGGCGGCAAAAATCAAGGCGTGAAGCACGCTGATTGTTCCAATAAGAATAAGTCGAAACCTTGCTTTCTTCACGGCCACCGGCCCCATATCCGGATGAAACATGATCATGGCATAAATGGCCGAAGGAATGATAAAAAGATTGTTGAGGGAGCTAAAACCTACAATCCGTACTTCATTGACCTGCTCACCTACGAGAGCGAGAGTCCCGGCGTCAAATGCCTCCCTGATGAGAGCCGGGTTAGCAATAATCTCGCGAACGTAAACAAGCTCTCCCGCAAGGCTGATCAGTAGCGTATAAGCTGCAAACGAGGAAAGGAACTTCACCCATCCTGTCGATAGATGATCGCTCTGATTGTTTGTTCGTTTCTGCCAAGTAACTCCCGCCATTTTTCCTATAGATACGCCCGCCAAAAGAGCCATCCACAGCAACAAAAACCGCAGTAGTGCAGAATCGCCTCTATAGCGAGACGCCGCCCCAAATATTGTGGGTACTTGCGGCATAAAGAACCACCACAAGAGCGCCTGAAGTGCGAAAAGCCCGAAGATAACCCAGAAGGGATCAAGAATAAATCGCTTACGCATGTTGGCCCCCCTCCAGCAGCTCGGCCAATTCATCCCAGGATTTGATGTCGTCTCTGTAGGTCTGCGAGCGGTTATAAGTCGAAGCCGCCAGCATCGCTCGACGTATACTCTCATCGTCGCCCGGATGATAGAAAATGATATTAGGTCGATCGGTCGAGATAAAACTAGGCGCAACTATAGACAAGCGGCAATATGTGTATTGGATTATTTTTAAGCTATCACCTAATAACTCCGCACCCGGCATATAACTCCACGTCGCTAAACCGATATCTGCATGCTTAATAAACGGAACGGTTTTGAGAAAATCCAGTTCGCCGTAGATTTTCACATTGGGGCAGTCTTGCACGCCATCGATAGGACCTATGATATGGAAGTTCCGCGTTGGAAAGAGACGGCTGGCGCGATCCAGAAAATCGATGTCGAAGTGAGAAACCCCCACGAACACTAAGTTAGGGCCAGCCGTACCGGCATACGGATTAGGATAATCGGCATCAAAGAGTTCTTTGTTGATTCCATGAAGATGTAGCTCAAGATGAGGGGTTTTACCCTCGAACAGTTTAAGCATGCCGGTGCTCGGTACGCTTACCAGGTCAAACCTAGAAACGTACTCTTCTTCCGCCTGAATGACTACTGGATGGCTACGCAAAAAGCGCAGGTCGTCTGAGACCCGGTATACAAACCTCGCATCTGGCCGTAAGCGCTTGAGGTATGGCACAAGCAACAATCCTGGACCGCTCTCGATAATAAAGACATCCGCCGACTGCATAAACGATTCAGCCGAACCCAAGGAAAAAGACCCGTAACGCCTAAATAAAGGCGTGCTCAACTTATTGAGAATCCCTGCACGGAGGTTGGCCGGGTGCCAGGGTGTAAACCAGACAAAACTCCAGAGTCCTTCCTCTTCGGCGATTAGTCTATTACGTGCCTGAAACAAACCGTCGTATTGAAGTCTTTTATCACGCCGTAAAAATGACAGTAAGCTTAACGAACAGGTAAAAAAGAGGACCTCTGAACCGTTTCGGTGAAATGCATCCGCAAGCCAATGAAATCCGGCCTTTTTGTTTGACCGCCAATAATGCCCGGTTATTAGAACAACACGTTTCATGATAATTTCTAGCCTTATAGTGCGACCATTCCTACAATATACCTAATATCATCGGTCGATTATTAAACAATCTTTCGCCTGGTCTGCTATTAAATCGCACTTTCCGGACCGTTCAACCGGTATTTCGTCAAACATCTTCACAATCAGACATACTTTGTTAAGCGATAGCAATTAGTTGCTGTTTGAGATGAGAGGGGTCGGCGTGTCGTGAACGAGTGTGGCATCTGCAACGGCGGGTGGCTAGTATGCACCGCTTCGCGACAGTACGATGCCGACGGTTCGGATGAGGATGGTGATATCCAACCACAGAGACCAGTTGCGGACATACCAGGCTTCCAGACGGACCCGCTCCGAGTAATCTATATCGTTCCTACCGCTTACCTGCCAAAGTCCGGTTATACCGGGCCGCACTATAAAGAAATCATTGATCGAGTACCCGAATCGAGGAACTTCTTTTTGAACGATCGGGCGGGGTCCAACTAAGCTCATCTCCCCTTTTAGCACGTTCAGTATCTGGGGAAGCTCATCCAGACTTGTCTTTCGCAAAAGGTTACCTATTCTTGTGATACGCGGATCGTTCTTAAGCTTGAAATTACTCTCCCATTCTTCACGAAGAGTAGAATCGTTCTTCAAGATAGCGCCCAATATCTCTTGCGCATTTATCGCCATCGTCCGGAATTTATAGCAATCGAAAATATCTCCATTGCGACCAACCCTCTGCTGTTTAAAAAACGCCGGGCCTGGAGATTCAATTTTTATAGCGAGAGCGATCAAAGCCATAAGCGGCAATATTATGATGGATAGCAATGCACTTGTGAATAGATCAAACGTCCGCTTGGCAAACATGTTTAACGGGTTTGTCAAACTGTTCTTGATATTGAGCGTAAGCACCTGATCGTTAAAAGCATGATCGACCTCGGCACCCATGACCGACACGCCGGCAAGATCCGGGATGACCACGACCGATGACGCTTTTCGCTGCAGGCGATTTATGAGGCCCACCATCTCTTTTGGCGGCATGCTCGGTGTAGCCACGATCAAACGATCGGTGTCGGTTGCAGCCATGATCCGATCACTATCGCGAAAGCTCCCCAGGACCGGGAAAAACCTGCCGTTTACTTCAACGCTACGCAGCTGTTTTGCTGGGTCCTCGCCCAGGAAGCCGACAATCCGGTACCCAAGGTGGTTCTCCTGCAGCAAAGCGGTCGCAATCGAACGACCGGCCTCGCCCGCACCTAATATTAATACCGCCTGCGTTCCAAGACCCGCCCTCACCAAAATAGATTTGACGACAAAACGCCCGATTGGCAAAAGGATTATCGACAGAATATAGCCCACTAAGACAACAGTCCGTGACGTCTCACCGGTCAGCTGTCCCATAGAAATAATCGACATCAGGAACAGAAAGGCCAGTGAGGCCGCTTTAGTGATTTGTTTTGCCTCTTGCCAGAAGTGAAGGCGCTTCGTATAGAGGCCTTCATATGCAAGGCACATGGTAAAAACGGTAGCGATAATCCATATCCTATCAAGAAGCATGTGCGGCACCTCAGCAACAAACGCCCGGCTTACGGCGGGTAGAACATCTACGCGAATGATGGAGGCCAGGGATATAGCGGTAACGAGCATAGCAATATCACTCGCGACCAAAGCAAGTAGGGCCGCGAACTTGGATATCGCTTGTTTATTCCTTGCTAGAGGCAATTTTACGGATATCGCATCTGGATATAATATACTTGCCCCCGAGACAAGCTCTTGGGGAACTTTGGACATATTCTAACCCCTCGCGAAACATTGGATAAGAAAAGACTTAAATAGTAGGAATTGTTCTTACAAATACTGGTACAAAAGCATTTCGTGCGCAGATTTTTGAATGAAGCCTATGGCTAGGGAAGGATATTACTTTCAGTGCTTAGATGTATAGTCGAAACGATAAAAAAACGCTGTTAAATGCCTACATCTCTTCCTTTAAATTCATTACTTTATATATCCTAATATAGCACAATAAGGGTCCGCTACTCAAGTAATTTACTTACAAATTGTGGTAATATTGGCGCATGTTGACCTATCTCTGCCTAAAGTGGCAACTGGGCGCTACTTCAGCTTACTTTAAGGGGCTCGCCTGAATCAAACGTGAAATAATCAGTAAACGCCTAGCTGCCGAATATATGGGGTCGCAGGTTGAAAGAATAAGACGAGGTTCACCCTTTGCGGTAACATCACGCCAGTCATCGGGCATGACCTGTTTGATTTGAGCGACCTCATATGTAAAGACGGCTCTCTTTGTGTAAATCGTGATCTTATCGGCAGGTGCCAGCTCGTGTAGGTTATGAAAGGGCGCGCTATACATCGTGCGATGACCCGATATCAAAACAGTCCCATTATTACCAAGCTTTGCGGTTTTTGAGACATGAATAGGTCCCTTTGCAAGATTAGCCCAGGTTTCACCCTCGATAACACTCAACCTCAAGTTAAGTTTAGGTATTATGAGAAAAGCGATATCCTGACCGGGTGAATAAACCCCCCGATCAGCCAGCGATGTTAGATCTGTTTTCTTAGGGTCGTTCTTTGCGGTTTTGGTCGCATTATCATGTTTCTTACCGGTTTGGGTGGAGCCTGCTTTGATCGTCGACTCCCATTTTTTTGCCTCGCTTAGCTGATAGTAATGAGCGTATAGCCATAGACCTGATGGTATAGCCAGCAGCAACAGTCCGATAACCAGCATTATGTTAGCGGTCTTATTGAAGTTTGAACTTTCTCGTCTATTCCCCATGCTCGGCTCCCTCTATGACCAAGTTATCTTTTGTCTCCTAGTAGAAAATCGAGTCTTGTATCCCGGACAAGGTCTTCGCCCCATGTCACGACTTCCCCATTCTTTTTAAACCCTGCCGGTAACCGGCTGAATTCAAAACCCTTCGGCGGCCGCACGATGAGCGTTAAACGTGGCGCATTAACCACGGGCTGCGCTTGGCAATCAAATATGTAGTTAAACTCGCCATTACGAACGGCCAAAACACTTGGGAGCTCATAGATAAACTCCACGGTTTTGCTTCCGCCGGGAGGCACGCGAACATAGTGGGAGAACACACATTTATCGGTCTCTTGCCCTACCTCAGTGGCACAGCTCTTACCCTCTTCCTTCGCGAAAATAAGTTGAGCCGACTTGGGTGTGTATACGTTTAGCCAGGTATTTGTGTACCCGCGCGGCACGATACTTCCATCCCCAGAGACATAATCGGTCAAACTGCCTGCAGGAGCTGTGTTTGAGATAACTATCTTTGCCCTGGCCCGCGCCGACCCATCAGCCCTTAGGTCGATAAAATAATCGATCGTTTCATCGACATAGACATCGAGCTTGTTCGCCCCATGGTTTTGCATTACTACCTGTAAGTAATCGCCGGATACAGGCATCAGCGCACCGGCGTAACCGACCTCTTGCAATAACTTTTGTTCCTCCCTGTGCGTGCTAAAAAACACCATATGCTTCTCAGCAAATGCACGATTAACCGCAACCATAAGCTGTTGCTTATTGGGAACATCCCCTGATAGTGTGCGTGCCCAGACCGCTTTCGCTATATCAGACAAAAAATTCTTGCGGTCTTGGCGGTTTTTATAGTGCGCATAAGGCTTAATAAGCGTCTCACTGACGACGTTTTTATCATCAATGACAAGGCTTTTATGTTCTGTGTCAGGCACCGTTACCGGGCCGATGACCGTTAGTAGGTATTTGAGCCCTATGGGATCGATGCTGATCACCCCATCTAATTGTTCGCCTTTCGCACTTTTGTATAATCCGAGCACCACCCTACCGACCGTAGGAAAATCTGGGCTCATATTTATATTTAGCCAGGTGCTCGCTGCCTTGAATCTGCCATACCTCTGCATATAATCCGCGGGAACTTTAATGGGGAGTTGATCGTATTTTTGCAACCTATGGATCTCATTGAAGTCATTGAGCTTGATTTGGCCGTGATCGGCGGTTATTATTCCATAATTACCTATAATTCCCCCGGTCGCCCTAAGCTCCGCGTTGTTTTGAATAGCAAGGAAGTACCGCCGCTTGCCTTGTTCCCCAAGCATACGCGGAACCACATCAAACGCCCCTTGCATATTCCTGGTTACGTCTAACAGCCTTGGTAGTTGCTGTGCGAGCTCATCGCGGGCATGCTTGATTGAGGAAAACAGCGGGCTCTGGGGGATTTCCCTATACTCTGCAAACGCCGCCCGTGCGTGAGCGGCGGCCTCATCGATATCGGGCTTTGCGCTCACAAAGACGTCGGTGTTCACCCTGCCGTTTTTAAGGCCAAAGCTCGGCAGCCTACCTTTCTGCATAAGCTTGGCGGATGCGCGAGTCAACGCTTCACCGGTCCATGCGACCTGCACTCCTGATGCGGTCACTTTCCTCAGGGCGGACACGTTATTATTGATTCCCGGCACAACCATAAGCACAGTGAACACCGGTTTTTTCAGGAGAGACTCGGCATGGATGAGATCGCTGCGCGCGAGCATAAACTGCTGTTTTGCGGTATCGAAGTCTGTAGATTCGGTGGCATGATATGCCGATGTTAGATGGTCGCGACCTCGGGTCAAAAGACCTCGAGCACATGAGATATCGTTCGCCAAAAAGCTTCCATAGACGACACTACAAAAGCATAGCAGAAGCAGACAAAAACCTACGATTCGTCCGCGTCTAGTACGCGGTAAAGTCACTTTCTTCAATTCTCCGTGCGATAGATTATCTTTTTCTGTCATCTTCTTGGGGAGCTGTCTCGGTTTTCATTTCAACATTTTGGAAGGATTTCGAGTTAGCGGGTGACATCACTTACTGCTTGATGCCCCGCGTAGGACCTATAACTATAATAGCCGCTCCTTTTGTCGTAAGGTATTCCGTTCATAATAAAACCCACGATACGAGCGCCTACCTTACCCAGGGCATCTCGAGTTCCTACGATATCGGTTTTCTTGGTTTTCCCAAAGCTGGCTACAGCAAGAACGGCATCGGCTTTCGATGCGAGGATCAACGTATCCGAGATACCTAAAACAGGAGGACAATCCAAGATAACAAGATCGAATTGATCCTTAAGGTCAGCGAGCAGGCTATCCATCCGTCCCGAGTTAAGTAAGTCTGCCGGATTCGGCGGAATCGGACCGCTGGTTATAATGTGCAGTCCTTCTTCATCGGTCGACAACAACGTAGACCCGGCATCGGCTGCCGCCCCTACCAGAATATTAGAAAGGCCCTTACTCTGATCACGGTTGAATAGCTTTCCTACCATGGGTCGCCTAAGGTCGCAATCAACGAGCAGCACTTTGGTACCAGCTTGTGCAAACACTACAGCCAGATTCAAGGCCGTCGTCGTCTTCCCTTCTCCCATGTTGGGACTCGTTACGATTAGCGTTTTTATGGATTGATCGAAATTAAGATATTGAAGGTTCGTCCTTATACTTCTGAACGATTCCGACGACCGATCGTTGTCATTATCCAAAAGCAGCGGTTTGCTTATCTTTGGAACATTCCCAAGTGAAGTAATGCCGATTAGTTTCTCAACCTCTTCGGTCTCCTTGATTGTTGTATCAAGCATCTCAAGCAGGAATGCAAACCCAAATCCCAGCATAAATCCCATGCATAGCCCTAAGATCAAGTTAAGAACCGGCTTCGGTTGCACGGGCTTGCTCGGGACAGCAGCTTTCTCGATGATGCTTATATTTACTAATGGTGAGTGATGAACCGCTTTCTCGGTCATCGAGATAAACTCATATGTATATACATTTGCGAGCATCCTGGCGCGCGTTGGGCTCGTATCAGTGATGGTCAGCTTAATTAGCTGAGTATCCTTTACCGGGTCCGCGCTGACCTTTTTCTCTAGGTCTTCCGGCGCTATTCGCAGTTTTAGCCTGTCTATAACCCGCTCGGCGAGTGTTCTGCTGCTGATAATCTGGCTAAATGTCTGCGCCAGGCGTTCGCTCAGGAGCACTGCCTGGTACGATTCTTGTATAGGCTGATTTTGCGAAGCCTCCTGCCCCTGAGAAAACAGCATCTGGGTCGATGCTTCATACTGGGGCTTGATATAAATATTGATCGATACAGCTATTATTAAACCGATCAAGATGCCAACGATAACTGCGATTTTCCTCTTGATGAGAATTCTCGCTAACTGAAATAAATCTAGTTGTTCTTCCACTATAACCTCTATCGTATGTTGTCATACCCGCTGAGCCGCTATGCTTTTAGATTCAGCGGACATCTCCCGCATGCTATGGTATTTCTCGGCAAAAAATACGCAGAGCTCAAGACATGTTAAGCTCTGCGTGTAAGTATCTATTTGATTGTTGCTTGTGTGCAGTTCACGTTAATTTTTCTTTAGCAACCTTATGCCAAGGCTACCGGCTATAAGCACTAAGCCCGCCGCGAGTACCGCCCAAAGAAGGGTTCCGCCGGTAAATGGGAGCTCTGTTCGACCTGACGCCGATGATTTCTCGCCGGAGACAGCGCCTTTTTGGCCTGGTGTAGTCTGCTCGCCCAAAAAGGCGGTCTCGCCTACCTGCACGGTACCAAGCAGTGACAGGGTACCCGTGGAATACGACTCGACCTGCTGCTGGTTACTGTCGGTCGGGCCCTGGGCGCTTAACGTATGGATTCCGGCTTTTGTGCCTGAAGGTATAGCATAGCTAAACGATATGCTGCCAGACGAGTTTGCCTTAACAGTCTTGCTATTGCTGCCATCCAAACTTACAACAACATCAGCGTTCGGGCTAAAACCTGCTCCCTGCGCGGCAACGGTGGAATTTGATCCCACGATGCCGGGTTTCACTGAAAGAGCGCCTTGACTCGCAGCAAAAGCGGTAGTGGCAGCAAACATTAAAGCCAGCGCCAAAGAAATAACAATATACTTTTTCATAACAGCTCCTTTACTTATCTCTTGTCGTCACGTCATTGCTACAAAGAGGCTTCCAATACTGGTGCGAGATATTATCTAAAAATAAGATTTACTGTAAGCATAGGTAGAGATTACCCACCTAGCTATAAATATAGTAGCAGGTAACGCCTAATACTACAATAGTTTTATCAAAATTTCCCAGTTAAAATGTGTTTAGTTATATGTGATTACTATACAGGCCAGAGAGCGAATTGTTAATAAGTGGTAGCTAGATAAACGGATATCAAGAAAACACTTGTCAACCGAGCCATAGCCAGTCAGCAACACTATGAGCGTGCTGCGAAGGCTGTAACTATCCTGATAACCCCTGGGCCGATAACAGCAACAAAAATAGATGGGAAGATGCATAAGATAAGCGGAAAAACCATCTTTACCGGCGCCTTCTGAGCGATCTCCTCGGCTCTCTGTCTTCTCTTAAGCCTCATCTCTGATGCTTGAACTCGCAAGATACTTCCAACGCTCACGCCAAAAGTTTCCGCCTGGACAATCGATGTAATAAAGTTGTTGAGTTCGTCAACATCCACACGCGCTGCCATACTTCTAAGAGCGTCTTTTCTTGATACGCCGATTTGTACCTCATGAAGCATCCGTGAGAACTCCTCGGCAAGCGGTCCGGGATGACTCTTGATCACCTTTGCCAGCGCTACGTCAAAGCTGAGCCCGGCTTCGACGCTGATTGTTAATAAATCCAGCGTATCCGGCAAAGCGAGGCGTATTTTTTTCTGCCTGTTTTCAACTAAATTCCCTAGCCATAGATCAGGTATGAAATATGAACAAGCTACGATTATCACACCCAGCACTACGAGCAAGGGGCTGATTCCCTTAATAGCTAGCAGTAGCACAATTAGCACGGCTACAACAATAACTAAAAGAGCTTTAAGCGATAGGAACCTATCTACGTCCATATTATCCGGATTCCCTGCCTTGATGAGCTTTATCTTTATCTGCTCCTCTATTCCTTTCGGGCTCATGCGCTTGACTACTTTTGATAACCGCCCGTAAAAAGGCATTATAATGCGCTCAAAAAATGACTTTGCCATTGGTTCGGCTGTATATAAATCTTGAACCTCATATGCATCAAGTTTCTTAAGGCTTTTCTTAACTACAACTTCATCTGAAAACACTGTAGAGAGAAGCGCATAAATAAAAAAAGCAACTGCAGCGAATACCAAGAGTACCAAGATAAAACTTGTCATAAAAACACCTACACCTCAATTGAAACGATTTTTCTCATCCAAATTATCCCTATGATCATAAGAATGCCGGCAACGCCAGCCATGATCCAACCGAGCACATTCGTGAAAAGCAGGCTCATATATCCTGGGTTAATCACCAGTAATATAGCCGTGATAGCGAAGGGTAACGCAATTAATATGTACGATGACAGCCTGCCTTCAGCTGTAAGCGTCTTTATTTGGCGCTTTAATGTCTCGCGCTCCCTTATTGTTTTGGCCACTATATCCAGAATTTCCGCGAGATTGCCGCCAACTTCGCGCTGGATGTTAATAGCCAACACCATCCAATGAAAATCATCGCTTTCTACGCGTGCTGCCATTTTATTAAGCGCCACCTCTATCGAAAGGCCCAACCTCGTCTCTGACAGTACTCTTTTGAATTCATCCGAAATTGGGGGTTTTGATTCTTCCGATGCAAGCGATATGGCTTGGAGCATGCTATAACCAGCCCTGAGAGAGCCGGCAAGCATAGATATAGTATCCGGTAACATTTCATTGAAGCGATTCTTTCTCCGGTCTATTGAGACTTGCACGAAAAGCATCGGAAGGATAGTGAGTAAAATAATAAACAGCAGTGTTAGCGCTAATTTGCTAAATAATACTTGCAGTAAAATGCTTGGAACCAAAACTATCAAGGCATGGAAGAAGATGTATTCAACAGGCCTTAAAGGAAGTCCGGCCTGCTCAAGCTTCACCCTAGCCAACTCAACAAAGCCCCGCTTCTCTGCAAGATAGCCGATCACGCCCAACGCCTTACTAATATATGGATTTGTGTCAGAAGGCTCATTTTTATTACCGTTCTGCGCCTGACTCCAAATCTGCTCATACATGCCCATCTGCTGTTTGAGTAAGCTTCTCTGCCGTGTAAACACAGCAATTACCCCATAGATAAAAAGCGAAGATGTGAGGAAAGCAACAAGTATAATCCCTGACCTGGCTAACCAGTTATCAACGATTGGTTTGATCCGAACAGGTGGATCCCCTGCCTTATCACCATCTAAGAATGTGGGGTTTTGGTAAGCAGCGTTGATATGTAATAATTTGGATCCTTGGCCTATGGTAATATCTAGATCAATATCTTTGGTATCAAACCCAGGGCTTCGATACTCGATCTCTATGTTGTTTTTAATCTGTTCGGCGATACGCGAATAAAAGGGGTTTAGCTCATCTGAATTAATTGCCTGCAGCAACTTTCCCCCTGATTGACTTGATATATTCTCAAGGGTTCCAATATCAAATTCAGGAGATTTCAGGGCAATAGTATACACGGGTACTTTTAATGCTCTTAACTGATCAATACATATCAGGGGCTTAGTCCTGCTGACGGTGTCTCCACCATCTGAAAGTAAAACTATATAATTTTGTTTCAGACCCGATGTTTTGATCTGCCGAGCAGCAAGTGATAGCGCATCGTAAACAGCGGTCTCACCGGATGCCTGGATTGCATTTATCGAGTTAATAACCCTTTTCTTGTTGGAATTATAGTCGGCAACCAGGTTGGGTTTCGAGCTAAAAGCGATTACGGAGATTTGATCATCGCTGCCCATCAACCGCACAAAGTGGCCCGCCGCTGCTTTTGCATCTGCAATTGGCTTGCCCTTCATACTACCGCTAGAGTCAATTAGCAAGACCACCGCTATTGGCTTAGGTTTGATCATCAAAGGACTTACACGAAGGCCCTTGACAGCTTGCTCGTTCTCGCTAACCTTAACCGCTTGATAACCAGACCCTGCCTTTTCTTCCTCATCGAAAGCTGTGCCTGACAATAGTAGTTTTACGTTCGGATAGTTCTTGGTATTGATATCATTTAAAACGGTGTCAGAGCGTGCGGTCTGTGTACCCAATGCCAGCCAGCATGTCAGTATTATGACTATAGCGCGAAGTGTTATGATAGTCCGTTTTCCCATAATCTTTCCCTTTTTTATATTATCTGCGAGCCATCGGATCGAATTTGAAAGTATCAAGCGGTATCTGAATTCCGAAATCCATTAGTCTTTGTGTAAACGTAGGTCTGATACCTGTTGATTTTAGCCTGCCTTTAAATCGTCCGTCCTCGGTGATCCCCATAGAGAAATCAAAGCGGAAGATATCCTGGAGGGTAATGGTGTCCCCCTCCATGCCTTGGACCTCGGTAATTTGCGTAATCCTCCGTGAACCATCGCGTAGCCTCACGAGGTGAACTATTAAGTTAAGCGATGAGCTTATGTATTCACGAATAGCACGCATCGGCAGGTCGAAACCGCTCATCAGCACCATCGTCTCGACCCTGGAGAGAACATCGCGCGGCGAGTTGGCGTGCACTGTTGAAAGCGAACCGTCATGACCCGTGTTCATCGCCTGCAACATGTCGAGCGCTTCACCCCCTCTGACCTCACCGATTACTATACGATCCGGCCTCATACGAAGAGCATTTCTAACAAGATCACGGATTGTTATCTCGCCCTTGCCTTCGATGTTTGCCGGCCTGGATTCCAGCCTCAGCACATGATCCTGGCGAAGTTGCAATTCCGCCGAATCCTCAATTGTCACTATGCGCTCATCCCCAGGAAGAAACGATGAGAGCACATTAAGCATCGTGGTCTTTCCTGTACCGGTTCCGCCGGAAACAAGAATGTTCAACCGGCCTGCGACGCAAGCCTTTAGCAGATTGGCGACTTCCGAGTTCATGGTTTCGAACCGGATTAAATCATCGACAGTAAATGGATCTTTTGAGAACTTACGTATTGTCAGCATGGGACCGTTTATCGCCAGTGGATGAATGACGGCATTAACTCGAGAACCATCAGGAAGGCGGGCATCAACCATGGGAGAACTCTCGTCGATTCTCCGCCCCACCTGACTTACAATCTTGTCAATGATTCTCAGTAGATGGTCCTCATCGAGGAATTTTCGATCAGTTTTATAAATCTTTCCAGCCCGTTCAATATAAATACTGTCCGCATTATTGACCATAACCTCAGTTATGTCTTGGTCTTTGAGAAACTGCTCTATAGGCCCATAACCTAGGATATTGTCGATAACGTCCCTTATAATACCCTCTTTATCCTGGCTCGATAGGGGCATTGTCTCTATCGCTAGGAGGCTCCGCAAAATCTGCTCAACACGAGATTTTAGCGCTTCCCTACCAGTTCCAGTGTCATCTAGTTCGGGACCCAGTTCGTTTACCAGAGTGTAATGATACTTTACCTTGAGTTCGTCAAGCTCGTTTTCACGTGCGGGAACAACGTCGGTATCAGACCCAACACTTGAATTGGCTGATTGAGCAAGTCGATCGGTTAGTGACATTTAAGATAACCTCCTGATAATTCTACGAATAACCTGGTTTGACTCGCTTGGCTGAAGGCCATCCCTTTTCTTAGTATTCTTAATCTTCTCCGAAAGGCCGACTAAGCTCTTGGCGGCCGAGGATTTTGGTTGCTCAATAACGACAGGTACCCCTTTGTTAACGCTTCGTGGGATTATCCGGTCGCTAGGTATCCGTGCATCTGCTTTTATGCCTAACGTTTTTTCAACCTCGTCAGCTTCAAGCAATACTTTACTGTCTGCTCGATTCAGCACAAACTTGACTATTTCCGGTGGGTAACCAAGCTGCTTTAATGTTTGGATTGCCAATTTAATATTTTTTATGCTTGGCATGTCCATGGTTGCGATCAAATAAATAAGATCACTCTCATCAAGTGCCGTAAGTGTAACATCGTTAAACATCGGGGGGGTATCTATAATTATATAATCGAAGAACTGCCTAAGTAAGCCTAGAATCTTCTTAATGTGAACGGATGTTATCGAATCGGATTCATGCGGACGCACAGGAGCAAGTAATGCTCTTACCCCTGATGAGTGCACCGCAAGAAACCCCTGTAGCATATCCTTATCAAGTTGATCTATTACCTGGATCATGTCATAGATGGTGTGCTCGGGCGTCATCTGATACATGATACCGATATCGCCGAACTGGAGATCAAGATCAATTATAACTACCTTCTTATCCGTCAGCTTAGCAAGGGCAACGGCACAGTTAGTAGAAATTACTGATTTACCCACGCCACCCTTAGTGCTGAAAAACGTTATTACCCTACCCTCTACCGGCACCTGCTCATTTGAACTCGCTGTCTTTAAGTTAAAGGAATCCTTGAACCTCTTTGAAATATCCACCGATCGAGAGATAGATGCAATAATCTGCTCATTAGGGGATCCAAACTCGATAACATCTTTTATTCCAGCCTGCATGACAGCACGAAGCACGGTTGGGTCAAGCGCTTCAACAGCCATAATAATTGATATTTCCGGACTGCTGATCGATAGGCTCTCGGCTTTTCTTATCGCTATATCTGATATGATCGATGGGTCCATCACTATGGCATTAGGCGAATGTTTCTCTATGGCTTCATCAAGTCCAGAAATATCGTTAACATTTACGATAGACAGGTCACTGGTCTTAAAAAGCGATTTTATCTGGTTGCTAAACTTCGAATCTTCACCGACCACTATTATCAAACAAATCACCTACTTAAAAATGGTTTTGATAGTTACGCCTTTGGTGGCTACGGCCTCAGCATTAGTTGGTGCATGAAGACCCAGCCATACTTTGCCATTTTCCTGTGCGTATACAAGCTTTTCTGCGTCAGCCGGAACTAGCGCAAGAGTTATTGTCTTTTTGCTGTTATCGCTGCCACTCTGCACTTGTGATGAACCGGGCGTTCGGGCGTTCGGGGTTTCCTTTTCGGCCCCGACGCTCTCACCAACAGCGATAACCTGAACTTTCTGAAGGAGTATTTTTGTAACGTCGTCGCCATCAGCGCCGGGATTGAATGAAGCAAACACCGTTACTAAATCGCCGGGTTTCGCCATCCCAGCGATGCCCCGTATGCTGTCGTAAGGGATCGAGACTGCGAGATACCCTTTAGGTACCGTAAACGAAAGGCCTGCCTCGGACGGATGCTTGAATTTGCCGATCGTCAACTGTTCACCGGCGCTTATCGACACGCTTAGCACCTGGCCTTCAATATTTCTCGTCGAAGATATTGCCTGCGAGGCTACATATCGCCGAGGTACTTCCTTGAGTTGCGCAAGACGGTTGGTGGTGATATCTTCGATGCTCGTTCCTTTTTCTATATCATGGTTCGCCACCCATACTTGAACCGTTTTCTGCTCCTCCACCGCCTGCTTCTTTATGTTATTCAAATAGCTATTTACTCCTAAGGCAACAATCGCTCCAAGTATAACCGCGACTATGATGATCACTAACCTTGGTTTCAATTAAAACCCTCCTACTTAGTCTAGTTTTCGCCATCAGGTTTAACTAGGCGAACTGTCTTTATATTTGGCTCAGGCGGCGGTTCTTTTTGATAAATTCCACCCTTAACATACTCCATGAACCTACCTTGTAGAGCAGCACCGTGAGTTGGATTCTCGATAAAAAATTGCGCGAATCCAACGATACTTACTTTCGACCTACCATTAATAGATTCATACGTTGTTTCCTCCACCAGGGGAATCGTTGCAAGTCGGGGACACTGATTCCTGCTCTCGTGGGGTGTCGTGTTACTTTTCCACATATCCCAGGTGCATGTATCAGAACCGATACGTGCATTTACGCCCTGATCTAATGGACCAACCATTGCGCCTGTTTTGGTCCATACATAATCCCCGACCCTGTAATAATGGATAGGATGTGTGGCAGCCCAGGGGTCGGCATGAAGCAGCCCTGCAACTGCGTCACTAAATGCATTGCCCCCAGAGCCATTTCCTTGGCCCCCTGTCGGTGAATCCGGCAACCCTGTGCCGGGAGCAAATTCAGCATAATCTAAATCAAGACCGTAATAATTTCCCGGAGAAGTACCGTTATCAAGAAAAAGCGTATACAGTTTCTCATACTCAAAACCTTGCACTTTAACATTTACCGAAACTGGATTACTGGTTGAAATATAGTTAACGCCAAGGTCGACATCGTTAATTTCCTCACTGGCATCCCTCGAGACAATGTACGCACCAGGCCCACCGTTTGGAAGCACGGTGGTATCATCAATTTTTATTGTGATTGGGTAGGCCTGATATCCTGCATCAGACGCCGGAAGATCAACTGATGTGGTCGCTCTATAAATACCGCTCCCTAGATTTGACAAAGCAACCGAGTAACTGCCGCTGCCGTTCTGTTTTGGCCAACACGCTTCAACCTTGCTCGGACTGCCGGAAACATGGGCAGTAATAGTGATAGCCGTCGAAACACCGGCCTTTACAAAGTTTTCATCAACGGCTACCTCGCCGAGAGCTCCATTTGAGCCAACCACGAGAGCCGATGCACCGTTAAGCGGTTCTTCAAGACCCTGGTTATTAACCCTTATAATATCAATCCGATAATTCCCGTCAGGTAACGCCGGGATCATCCCGGAGTATTCGAATATATCGTTAACAAAACTACCGCCACCTAGTTTTTCTTTATAAACACTTGTCCCTATCGCTAGATCAACTGCTTCGACATAGACCTCTTTTGGCTTAGGGTTTGGAACGCCCATTGGATCCAAATCCTTTACGCCAACAAGGTAAGCAACTTCCGCCTTCGCAACTGCCGACACCGTTTTATTGAGAACTCCGAATATCTTTGCAAAAAAAAGATCGACTTTGCGACTTGTCGTTACCGTAACGCTTTGGTTGCCGGTATCTATAATAATCGGGTCGGCCGTTTGCGCAAGATTTCTGTTTACTGCATAATCACGCGCAACTGCCTCGGAAAGACTTACTACATTGGGATCTTTGGCTTGCATAATCATCTCTTGGCATCCCGCAAGTGCAGCCGCATCAGCTGCGGATTGAAGCTGGCACCGAATCTCGTAAAGATATCCGACGTCGACCGCTAAAGCGGTGAAACCGATGAATACCGTCATCATTAACGCAACGATTATCGCTACTGCTCCTTTTTCATTTTGTATATTTAAACTAGAGATACTTGCCATCACTCAATCCTTTGAGTTGCGATATTCGAGAGCGTTATATCAGGCCCTGCTATACCTATCGCAGTGCCTATTAAAGGCGCTATGATCGGTGTTTTATAGTGTACGGTAACCGCAACCTGCTCACCGATAAGTCCACTTCTATCACCGGCAGGGCTTATATCAATATCGGTATCAGCAAGGCTCAGGCCCGGAATCGAATTCTTTACCTTAGCCCGAACATCTGCATCGGGTTGCTCTAAAGCAGCCCACCGGGCGCCCTCCCGTGCAGCATGAGTTATTGAAATATAGTTAAAAAATATTAAGCCGAACTGCATAATCCCGAGAATTAGCGTTAAAAGTAAGGGTAAAACAATGGCAAACTCCACTGCGCTCGCCCCATTTTCGTTATGTAGACTCGTTAGAGACCTCTTAAATCTGATTGTTGACATACGTTCACCATAATTGCATAACCCATTTTTTAGATTAGCCCCGTATTAAATACGGGGCTAATCTAAGTAGCGGCCCCTACAGGTGTAGCGCAGCTGCGACTCCGTTGAACACAACGTTAAGCTGTGTGCCAATAGATGTTACAGCCGCGATGATAACTGCGGCAATTAGAGCCACCATGATGCCATACTCGACTGCGGTGGCCCCCTCCTCACTCTCCATGCGAGCTGCTAGGAGCCTGTCTAAATACTAGACCCCTTACCGGCCCCGCCCAGAGCCCTATCCAAGGCAAAAAGCTAGTGCCAAAAGTTATCATATCCCCAGCTAGCACTATCTATTGCGCTTAATTTGCGCTACACTATAGGTGGATAGCAATCAGTCATAGCTCGGAGGTACCAAGTGTTTTCAAAGAAGTTTCGTAACCATTCTACGGATCAGTTGCTTTTATTGCCGCCAGATGTAAGAGAGTGGCTGCCAAAAAATCACCTGGCCTACTTTGTAAGCGATCTTGTCGATAATCTCGATTTGTCCGAATTCATTAAAGCATACAAAAACACTGCCGAAGGCAAACCCCCCTTCCATCCGGCAATGATGCTTAAAATTCTTGTCTACGGCTACTCGACAGGAATATGTTCATCAAGGCAACTGATGCGCAAAATAGACGAAGATATAGCTTTTAAATTCCTTGCAGCAGGAGATAGACCGGATTTTCGCACTATCGCTCTTTTTAGAAAAAAACACCTGAGTGCCTTAAGAAAACTATTTTTGCAAGTGCTTAAGCTGGCTAAAGAAGCAGGGCTTGTAAAGATTGGCGTTATCGCCATAGACGGAACGAAAATGAAAGCCAACGCCTCCCGGCACAAAGCCCTCTCCTACGGGAGGATGGATGAGGTCGAAAGCCGCCTTAAGAGAAGAATAGACGATATCTTAAAAGAAGCTGGCGATATCGATATTTCCGAAGACGAGCTATACGGTGAAGACAAACGCGGCGATGAATTACCCGAAGAGCTGGCCGACCCGGTAAAGCGGATAAAAAAGATAAGGGAGCTGAAAAAGAAGATAGAGGAAGAAGAAAAGGCAAAGACGAACAATACGGGCGCCACACCAAAAGACAAGGAACAAAGAAGTTTAACCGACTATGACGCCCGGATTATGAAAATGCCAAATAAATCTTTTGATTATGCATACAACGGCCAGGCCGCCGTATGCGGAGATCCGAGAAAAGGCGAAGTGCAGATAATTGTCGCTACAAAACTAACCAACAGGCCCTGCGATGTCACAGAACTTGAGGATATGTTGAGAATCGCTGAAGAAAACTTGGGCGAGCACCCAAAGAAGCTGGTAGCCGATGCCGGATATTATTCAAAGGACAATTTAAAATATTGCCAAAATCGAAAGATCGACGCTTATATTCCGCCAAATAGACAAAAACATACCGAGCTGGGCGAACCATCCCCTAAAGGACGAATACCGGCCCATGCCACACAGGCTTTCCTGATGAGACGAAAGCTCAAAACCAAAAAGGGCAAAGAAATCTACGGCGCCCGGAAGGTAATGAACGAACCTGTCTTTGGGCAACAAAAACAGGCCAGAGGCATTCGGCAATTTCTTTTAAGAGGTCTTAATAACGTAGCTGCCGAATGGGATTTTATCTGCGCTACGGGCAATATCTTGAAACTATTTAGATACGGCAACCTACCGCAAATCGGCTGGGGGAAGAGTTGAGAAGCAAAAGGTAATAAAAATCAGGGACATGGGCCCGCAGATGCAATCGGTTTGCGAATTGAATTCAGTAATCAAAATTTAAGACGCAAACCTTATGGAAAACTTTTTTCTGTTTAAAGCTGATAGCAATATTTAGACAGGCTCCTAGGGCACAATATAGTCTGTTTAACATCCCCTTCACCTCCCTCCAGCGTATAAGTGAATATGATTTCTGAAATGTATATCGCATGCTTAACGAGCCTCGCAAATGGGTTATTGAATTCGTTAGCTCGGTAGATGATAGATTAGTAGAGGTATTAGTAGAGATACTTACAGACGTTGCCACATGCCTTGCTATTCTTATTGGGCCACCAATGGTTGAAAAAAAGAAAAACCCGGCCCCTTTTATTTCTTCAGGGTCGGGTTCACTACTTGCTCCGATATACCTAAGTGACCACATGATAGTATATCATCATCGCTTTCCCCGTAGTTACGTAGTATTGCTGCATAACTACCATTATATTACTGGTAATTATAACCAGTTATTGGGTGGTTGGCAACCATTCTAAGCGCTTTTTTTGCTTAAGTTATTCAAATAAGCCCTTTTACTGGGTCAAAATGCCTAGTATATCCCAGCAGAATGTTTTTGTGGCGAGTTTATTTATTGCTGTTCTACAGACTAATATGTGGACGACTACCGGATATTTATCTTTGCTTAGGGGGCACAGAATATAACCACGGGATGCTTAGCGAAAGGAACTGTGGTGAAGCTCTATACAGCCAACCTGATGATCAAATCCTCGAGGATGACCTCAGCCGGCTGTGGGCTCGATTTAAGCGCGATATCGGCTTTAAGTAGGTGTTTAAATGCGGTTTTAAGCTCATCGGTCGGGAAATTATAGCTTTGGTCGCGGTACTTCGCTACGACGAAATACGGCAGCTTCTTGCCTTCCTCCCCGGTCAGGTGCTCGACCACGTACTTGTTATCATGGCCGGCCTCGACCCATACCTTGGTGCGAAGCAATAGGCGGAAGTGCCTTGCGATAAGGTTTAGGATTCCGAGCGGCGATTCCTTTTGCTGGAGCAGATGATGCAGGTTATCGATGGCTTTATGGATGTTGCGGTCCCCTATGCTGTCGGCAAGGCCAAAGATAGAGGTCTCGTGTGATTTAGTAACGACGGGTTCGATATCCTCCGGGTCGACGATGCGGTCTGATTCGTGGTAAAGGCTGATTTTCTCGATCTCAACGCTGAGCCGCTCAAGGTCTACACCGACCTCGCGGAGCAAATACCGTGCGACGGCATCGGAGACGAGCTTTCCCCTCTCGCTGAACTGCTCTTTTATCCAGACGTTTGGGGTTTTATTAAATTTCTTCAGCGTATACTCGGCGATCTCACCGGATTTTTCAGCGGCTTTATATAGGCGGCTTGCCCTGTTGATAGAGCCGGCAACCAGCACCAGGCACGTCGATGGCGAGGGGTTCTCTATGTACTTGGCGAGCTGCGAGGTGTCCTCTGAGGAGAGTTTTTCCACGTCTTTGACGATGATAAGCCGCTTATCGGACATGAATGGCAAGGTGTTCGCCGCCTGCATGATCTTGCCCGCGTTCGTTTCGGCGCCGCTAAACTGGTCGAAGTTAAAATCCAGGTCGAACTGCGCCGAGATCCGCTTGCGCAGGCGCGCAAGCGCCTCGTCTATCATCTTCTTGTCCCCGTGTATTAGATAGACGGATTTGAGCGGTTTTGGTTGTGGTGGCTTTTTTGTTTGCCCGGCTATTATTCTGTCTCCTTTTGTGTGCTATATCTAAGCTTAGACGGCTTGCTATATAGCAACTGTGAGTGCCCCCTAGATTCTTCGCTATCGCTCAGAATGACAGGGAGTCGCTACTTGCTGCCTTTTTCAACGAAGACGCGGTAGGTCGTGCCGTCAGTGATTATTGTAACATCACCGTTGCGGTCTGTGCGGTAAATTTTTGAGCCGCCGGCTGCGAGTCGGCGGATTGCAGAGCGCGAGGGATGGCCGTATTTGTTGCCTTCGCCTACCGATATAACCGAGACCGCAGGAGAAGCGTGGCGCAAGAAATCCCGGGTGCTTGAGGCGGCGCTCCCGTGATGGCCTACTTTGAGGACATCTGCATCGATATCAGAGTCCTCGTCCACCAGACGTTTTTCGATATCCTCACCGGCATCGCCGGTGAAAAGCGCCTTGAACTTGCCGTATTTTATCATAACGACCGCCGATTCCTCGTTGCCATCGCCGGAAGCACTACTATCTGTTAGCTCTCCAGTTAAGTCTCCGGTTGTATCTTCGGCCAGCTCTGTATACAGGGTGTCTATTTCAAGCGAATTGCACAGGTGCAGCACATCGCCAACATCAACCGGAAGATCGCGTGCCCCTTTTACTTCGAGACCCGTGAGTAATGCGGAGCTGGCCCTTGAATCCTTCATGCTGCGGGGATAGATGATGCTGCCGATTGTAAGCGCATCGGCAAGCTTCTTAAGACCGCCGGCATGGTCTGCGTGGGAATGGCTTATAAGCACGGCGTCGATTTTCTTGATTCCCCGCTGCTCGAGCTTTTTTCGAAGAGTTCCGGGGTCGGGGCCGCCGTCGATGAGGAGCCGCGTGCCGTCGGGTGCGGTTATGAGTGCGCTATCCCCCTGGCCTACGTCCAGAAAATCAATCTCAAGACCCGTGGGCGGCGCCGATATCGCGACCTGCCACCAGATCGATGCGGTTACTAGCCCTATAAGCAGTAGTGAGGCATGCCACAACCTAAGCTTGAGGTTTATTCTCTCAAAATACAGGGCAAGAGCAGCTATTATAGGGTAACTTATAAGAACCGTTATGAGCGAAGGGCTACCAAGGGATAGTGAAGCACCCGGGATTTTTGATAACGTGCTTGCTAAATGTATCATGGCTTCTAGGATAATTTTTACAACAAAAAAAAGAAGTGCGCCTGCAAATTTCGATAGTGCGGCCAGCGGCAACGCGACCATCCCCAGAACGAGCGCGGGCCCGGTAAGTGGGATAACTACCAGGTTCGCGATCGGCGAGATGGCCGATACCTGGCCGAAGTAATAGACCATAATAGGCAGTACCCCCAGCTGGGCGGCGATGGTTACGGACAATCCGGTCCGCAGGGCTTTGGGAAGCTCGGACATAATGCGCTCGAAGCGGGATGCGAACATAATCAGCGAAGCCGTCGCGACAAACGACAGCTGAAAGCCGATGTCGTAAAGCGTAAAAGGGTTTATGATAAGAATAACCAGCACGGCTGCGGAAAGCGATGTGAGGCCGTCCTTTCCCCTGCCGAAAAGCCACGCTATAAGCGCGATTATCGCCATAACAAAGGCCCTGGTGATTGAGGGAGACATCCCGCTTACCATGGTGTAGAGGGCGCTAAACGCTACAAGAATACCGAATTGCAAGCGCGGGCGTAGGCGCAGCAGGCGCAGCAGCGGCCAGAGGGCGCCAAGCACTAAGGCGATGTTCATGCCGGATGCCGCAAGTATGTGTGTGAGGCCGGTCGACCTGAATGACTCCTCGATTTCATCGTCGATTGTCGATATGTCGCCGAGCACGATACCGTTTAAAAGGCCGGCGCAATCCGGCGGCAGGTACGACGAGTTGATGCCCTTTACCCAGCGCCGTATCGATCCGGCATAAGACATTACAGATGAAACTACAGAAGACATAGAAGATATATTTGTGAGGCGCTGATGCGGTAGGTGTTCGATATCATCCGGGTGGGCGCTGAGAACCGACATAATACCCTTATGGTAAAGATACCGCCGGTAATCAAAATCACCGCTTGACTTAGGGATTGCAAAACGGCCGGACACCCTGATACCGTCCCCCATCCCCAGCTTAAGGCGACCGCGCGAGCGAACCTTAATCCTGACCTCCTCATCTACCCGCCACCTTCTATCGTCAGACGCCATGCCGTCGAGATAATATGCGGTGGCTTTTAGGTTAAAACTTGAAATACCTTCCTGGTAGGTGGGGTCGCTGGTAATATATCCCTCGATGGTTGCATGCGCCGATTGGCGGGCCGCCTTGTAGAGCAGGCTTGATTCCAGCTCGGATACGGCCAGCGCCGTTAAAAATATCCCAAGCGCAAGAAATAGTATCGCGGCCGAAACCGTCTTGCGGTTCTCCCTCCTGTAGATTACGAAAAGGTGGGTTGCCAATGCGGTGCCTGCAAGAAACGCCGCGCTGAGCGTTGTGATATGGAACGAGTCAGCGATAACGATTCCGAGGATATAGGTGACGGCGAAAAGAACAAGCGGCTTAATCAGCACATACCAAGTCCTTGAGCTGGTCGAATTTCTTGGCGCCGATGCCGTCTACATCCTTGAGGTTATCGATCCTCTTAAACGGGCCGGATTTGTTCCGGTAATCGATGATCTTCTTGGCGGTGGACGGGCCCACACCCGGCAGTGCGTCGAGTTGCTCCATGGATGCGGTATTGAGATTGACCTTTGCGCCACTCACGGGCGGTGCCCCCGAGCCCATACCCGACGCTTCTTCCACCTGCGGCGGTGGTGCCTCACCTTTCTTAGGCACGTAGATTTTTTGGCCGTCGCACACTTTGGCTGCAAGATTGAGTGCATTTGCATCCGATACCTTAAGCGTACCGCCCGCAGCACCGAGGGTATCAATAACACGGCTTCCCTCTTTTACCTGGTAGACCCCCGGACGGGCAACCGCCCCCGCCACGTGCACGAAGAGCACCTTCACCGCTTCGTCTTTTAATCGTTTCGATGATGACTTGTTGTCTTTGCCGGTCGCCCCGGTAGCGTGCCCTGTAGTGTCCCCGGCCTTTGCTACGACCACCGGCCTTGGCTGGGACGCCCTGTAAAGCATCAGGCTTCCGCCGATGGTTACGATAAGCAGCAAGGCAACAGCCAGCGCCTGGCGCCTATCCAGCGTTATGCCGCTCTCCGCCAGCTTCTCCCTGGCGCTAAAGAGTATGCGCTCGATATCAGGTTTTATATCGGTGCTTGTATGCTTATGCATAAATGCATATATTCGATTACAAGCGCCCTGTTTCCTTCCGGTTGTTTAAAAAAAATATTCTCACTATTCAAAAAAGGCGAAATTTAGGACCCTCAGGAAACAACGTCCCCTAAAACGTCCCCTAAAACTATGGTTTTCTCTTACTTGACGACTATATTTACCAGTTTCCCCGGCACGATGAAGATGTTTTTGACTTCTTTGTCGCCGACGTGGGCGAGGACGCGCTCGGATGCCAGCGCTGTTTTCTTCATCTCGTCTTCGGCGATATCGGCCGGAACGGTGATTTTATCCCTTACTTTGCCGTTTACCTGGACGACCAGCGTTACCTCTTCGGATTTTGCGAGTTCAGGATTATATTTCGGCCAGGCGATTAAATGAACGCTCTCGGTATTGCCGAGCTCGTGCCAGAGTTCCTCTGTAATATGGGGCGCGAACGGCGCTAGCATCAGCACCAGGTTTTCAACGGCCTCCTTGACAACCCCCGGATTGCGATTGGCATTCTCGTTATATTTATACAGGGCGTTCACCAGCTCCATAATCGCGCTGATGGCGGTGTTGAAGCTGAAACGTGCGATATCATCGGAGACGCGCTTGATGGTTCGGTGTGTTATGGAGCGCATGTCTCTCTCCGCCGGGCCCAGGCCATCCAATGAATCAGATGATACGGCGCCGGTGTTTGCGACGAGCTTTTTGTTGTCCTCGACCAGCCTCCAAACGCGGTTCAAGAAACGATACGAGCCCTCGACACCGCGGTCGCTCCATTCGAGTTCTTTTTCCGGCGGCGAGGCGAACAGGATGAATAATCGTGCGGTATCCGCACCGTATTTACCGATAATTTTGCCGGGGTCGACGACATTGCCTTTGGATTTCGACATCTTAGCGCCGTCCTTGATAACCATGCCCTGGGTCAGCAAGTTCACAAACGGCTCGACGACGCTTACCATCCCCATATCGTAAAGAACCTTGGTGAAGAACCTCGAGTACAGCAGGTGCAGCACGGCGTGCTCGATGCCGCCGATGTATTGGTCGACCGGCATCCAGTAGTCCACGGCATCCCTTGCAAACGGCAGCGTATCCTCATGCGGGCTGCAGTAGCGCAGGAAATACCAGGACGAGTCGATGAAGGTATCCATCGTGTCGGTTTCGCGCTTTGCCGGACCGTCGCATTTGGGACAGGTTGTGTTAACGAAATCCGCATCGCGGGAGAGCGGCGAGCCGCCGACACCGGTGATCTCGATATTTTCCGGCAGGATAACCGGCAGGTCATCTTCGTTTACCGGCACGAGGCCGCATTTCTCGCAATAGACCATCGGTATGGGGTTTCCCCAGTAGCGCTGGCGAGAGATCAGCCAATCGCGCAAACGGTAGTTTATCGCGGGCTCGCCGACACCTTTTTTTTGCAGGTACTCGGTGACGTTCTTTACGCCCTCGGTTTGCGGGGTGCCGTCAAACGGGCCGGAGTTTACCATAACGCCTTCGCCCTCAAAGGCCTGGGCCATCATGGTGGGATTGATCATCTCCCCCGCCGGCTGAATAACTATCCTTATCGGCAGCCCGTATTTAGTGGCGAACTCAAAATCGCGCTGGTCGTGCGCCGGAACGGCCATAACCGCGCCGGTCCCGTACCCCATCAAGACGTAATCAGCCAGGTAGACGGGCAGTTCCTCGCCGTTTACCGGATTTATTACATAGACGCCGGTGAAGAAGCCGTTTTTCTCCTTTTCGGCGGATGTGCGGTCGATCTCGGTCTCGCGGGCGACCTTATGCCTGAACTCGCGTGCCCCGGCCTCGTAGTCGGTGCCTTTGACCAGCTCATCGACCATCGGATGTTCGGGGGCCAGCAGGAAGAACGTCGCGCCGTACAGCGTATCGGGCCTCGTCGTAAAAACTGTAATCTTCCGGTCGCTCCCCTTTATCTGAAAATCGACGTAAGCGCCTTCGCTTTTGCCGATCCAGTTGCGCTGCATGATGCGCACGCGCTCCGGCCAGCCGTCTAAAAGTTCGAGGTCGTCAAGCAGCCGCTCGGCGTAATCGGTAATTTTAAAGAACCACTGCTCGAGCTCACGCAGCTCCGCCGGGGTGCCGCAGCGCCAGCATACGCCGGCGACTACCTGCTCGTTGGCGAGCACCGTCTCGCATCCCGGGCACCAGTTAACGGTCGCCTTCTTGCGGAAGGCTAGGCCGCGCTCGTAAAACTTCAGGAACATCCACTGGCCCCACTTGTAGTAATCGGGGCTTGCCGTAACGACTTCCCGGCTCCAATCGTAGCTTAAACCAAGTTGCTTGAGCTGCTCGCGCATGCTCTCGATATTGCTGAACGTCCACTTCTGCGGCGGTATCCCGCGCTTGATCGCGGCGTTCTCTGCGGGAAGGCCGAAGGCGTCGTAGCCGATTGGATGAAGGACGTTATACCCGTTCATTTTGTTATAGCGGGCGACAACATCGCCTATCGAGTAGTTGCGTACATGACCCATATGCAGGTTACCCGACGGATACGGGAACATCTCGAGGATATATTTCTCTGGTTTGGAGGGATCTTCTACCGTACGATAGATGTCCTCTTCTCCCCATCTCTTTTGCCATTTTTCTTCGATTGCTTTATGGTTATAACGCTCGGCCATGCACAACCCTCCATCACTTATTTGATATTAATAAAAAACCTTCCGCCCCGTACAGGGGCGGAAGGCAAATCCGCGGTACCACCCTATTTAGTAGAAAAGCAGTCTTCATCAAAGAGACTGCTTTTTGTGGAGCCAGAGGGATTTGAACCCTCGACCCCTTGGCTGCCAGCCAAGTGCTCTCCCGCTGAGCTATGGCCCCATTATTTCCGCTCACTCTTTGGTATTATAACGGTTACCACCCGCGCTGCCTAGTACCGCGACATCCTACTTTCTGTGCATGTCATTCTGAAGGAGCGATTAGCAATTGATTGTCATTCTGAAGGAGCGAAGCGACTGAAGAATCTTGGGCGCAGAAACCTTCTACATGTGCAGGAG
>Ga0210021_1000729_pt1 | contig 35464 bp, 41 predicted proteins | sample CryGeymeta201517_FD_183981 | JGI IMG/M metagenome (GOLD analysis project Ga0210021, IMG submission 183981) | Groundwater microbial communities from Crystal Geyser aquifers in Utah, USA - Crystal Geyser metaG 2015-17 (SPAdes) (version 2) | ecosystem: Environmental > Aquatic > Deep subsurface >... | reverse complement strand
AAGAAGGTTATCGAGTTTGACAGGTTAATGGATAAAACAAGGTAGAAATTGTGTCGCTTGAGTAAAAATTGACGCCAAGCGACATAGGGTATGGTTCCCTTGTAAAGGTATTTTTCAGGGGGAACTAATTAGTTAGTTGGTTAGACTAGTACCGGTCGGTTGCACATAGTGACAAACTAATAAACATCCCTTAAACAAATTATTATATCACCGCTTGCTTAGATAACATACAATCAAACACTACTATATAACACTGCCGATCGCCGGAATGTGACAGAAACGAAACAAATCCTTGAAACGCGTCTTCGATAAAGTCACCCATCTCCGCATCTTTAACCCCCTCAATCTCTACGACCGGGACAACGCCCACGACGATAACCTCTGAGCGCTCTTCTTTCGCAAGATCGGCTACAATTCGGAGCGCGTCTTTAGCAGTTGGGGATCCATCGGTTGGATAGACTATCTTCTTCATTATTCTTCCTCCTTGCTCTCTCTGAGCACGGGTACGTTTTTAATTAACCGTTCCATAATCGGCGCCATTACGAATGCGGATGCAAAAAGCAGAAGCTGCCGCACGAGTGTAAATTTCCAACCAAAAAAGCGAAGCTCAAGAGGTATCATCGGCACCTTGATCGCCCACGTCGACACGATTGCAATGACGACCCCAAGCCGGGCGCCTTTATTAAGAAGCGTTTTAAGCAGCGGAAACACCCCGACCAGTGGGCCGTGAATGGCCGTCCCAAGAAGCGCGCCGAGATGCTTTAAAATAAACTCTTCGCGCACCCAGACCTGAAAAAGCCCGACAAAGATAAAGACGGTTACAAGCGTCACCGCAACGCTTGCAAACGTTGTCGCACCGATGATAGCCGCCGTTTTTGCCTCGGTAAGGCGCACCGCGGCCAACAGGGCATAAGCGGCTATCGCAACCCACAAAAGCCAGTTTTTCTTTGACCACCCTATAAGCCTAGTGGCTACAAGTCTCATAGCAGCCACCCCATAATGACCCCGACTATGATCGAAAAGACAAATGTTACCGCCCAGCGAGTCAATGCAAAGCGCCTGCCCATATAGGCAATCTCGGCCGGAAGCGACGCCGTCCCCACGGCAACCCACGCGGTAAGAAGCGTGGCAACGGCGGTAACCGATGCGTGCTGGTCGAGCAGATACCGCCCTATTGGGAACACGGCGGCAGGAGGCCCGGAAGCGATGCTTCCAAGGACCGCAGCAATAACAGGTGCCAAAACTCCCCGTGAACCGCCGAGCAGGCCGCGGATTGCTTGCGGCGATATCAGCACCTCAAAAAGCCCGATTGCGGCAAAAACCACGATGAAAAACGGCAGCACATTAACAAAGCTCTTGTATCCTATCTTAATCGCTTTTTTTGTGAGTTCGCGGTTCTTGATCCAGGAGATCGCAAGCGCCGCCGCCATCACAATAAGCAAACTCCAATCGGTGGTTGTCAACTTTGCCTCCTAACCGTTTCAATATCAGCGCTCCTCGGAAAGCAGGCGAAGGGCCTCGACGGAATTCGTAAATACCGTTGAAGCAACCGCAAAGCGGCTTAGTATGAGCGCATCGACGATCTCATCAGCGGAGATGCCTTTGCGAAGCGCGATCTGACCTGCGTCGCGATGCAAGTGGGCACTCCCGCGCCCGCAACCGCCGCAATCGTTATCAGCTGACGGTACTTTTCCGGTATCGATTCCTGAGAGAATGCAAATTGCTTGCTTCTCACGTGCTCGCGCACCATCTCGGGCTTGAGCGAAGCCAGGTGCGTCATGGTTTCAGGAACCGCCCCCACCTCGGCCTCGATTCTCTTTAGGATTTCATCAATAGTAGGTTGCATGTTTTCAGACATTTGTTCTTGTCTCCTTTTCGGTTAATTATCGAATGTTTTAAGCTTAAAACGTGCCAGGGCACCTCACTGTTGGTAGCTAAATGCACAGGCGGCTTAGCCAAGAGCCATAATGCCGCACTTACAGCGCAAGCTCTGCCTCCTCCTTTGCAAGTGAAACTTCAGATATAGCTACATAAGCGATAAGGCTTAAGACGATTAGCAAAATCCCGTACGTCGTAAAAAACGACTGATAACCGAGCGCATTGATAAACCTGCCACCGATGCTGGTCCCAATCGCGCCGCCGACCATAAACGAGAACGCAACCAAGGACATGGCCACGCCTCTTGCCTTCTTGGCAAACTCCGTTGCCAGCGTTAAAAGAGTAGAGTGGGTGAACATAAAGCCGAGTCCCAGTAAGAACACCCCGATAATAGTTGCTGCAAGGTTAGTTGAGAATGTGGCGATTAGAAGATCGGCAGTTGCGGCAAGCAATAGTCCGAAAGCAATAAGACGCCTTCTGCCTGTCTTGGCTGCAACTTTTCCGCCCAGGCGACCAGCAAGGATGGCACCGATACCAAAAGCCGTCATAATAAGGCCGATGGCCAAATAGCCGAAGTTAAAAACGTGGGAGATATTCGCCCCGAGATATGAAAACGATCCGAGAATAAAGATGCCTTCAAACACAACCACAATATATGCCCTTAAGCTTGGGAAATGACCCAAAAGCTTGGCGTACGGCGCTAATACTTGACTATTAGGATTCGAAGTTAATTGACCCGATAGCTTTTTACTGGTTGAAATAAGAAGCACGGTAATGAAAGCAGCAATGATGGCGTAAGCAAAAAAGACACCCCGCCAGCTTACGAAAAAGGCAATCGTGCCGCCGATGCCCATCGAAAGAGCTTGCCCCAAAAACGAGATTCCCATGAAGGTGCCGATGGCCGTCTGACGGTTTTCAAGAGGAACCACATCACCAATAAGAGCGAGAGAAACCGGCATCGTAGCTGCTGCAAATAGTCCGGTTAGAGCCCTATAAACACTTAAATCCGTAAGCGCCGTGCCGAGGCCGCAAAGTGCGGTGGCAATAGTAAAAAAGATCATCGTGCTCATAATCACCCTGAGCTTGCCATAGCGGTCAGCAAGCGGACCGAAAACCAACTGGAAAAGTCCAAACGGCAGCATATATGCGGCGATGAGAATGCCGGCAGATGCAGGATTTACTTTAAATGACTTTGCAATAGCCGGCAGAATCGGCGAGACGACCCAGTTGTCCGCCATGACGATAAATCCGGCAAGTCCAAGTATTAATATAAGGCGTTTTGTATTCATATCTCCTCCCCCATTTTAAGCATTGCCAGGTGGCAATAATAGCGAAATATCAATTGGTGTTGATATGTTTGCTAAAATAATCCCATTTACTTGTTTCGATAGCACCCCCTTTTTTTTAAGAATTTGGCCTGTTTTCCTGTCTAAATCTCCCGTGAAATGCCCGGCGGACATGCCTCTACCACGGTAAAGTACCGCTTCTGAAAATAGAGCGCAACATTTACAAGGCCAATTAAGACCGGCACTTCAACAAGCGGACCGATGACAGCCGCAAATGCAGCACCCGAATTAATACCAAAGACCGCAATGGCTACCGCGATTGCAAGCTCAAAGTTGTTGCTGGCCGCCGTAAAAGCGAGCGTGCAGCTTTTTGAGTAATCAGCACCAACTTTTTTGCCCATATAAAACGAGACCAAGAACATGAGCACGAAGTAGATAAGAAGCGGGATGGCAATGCGCACCACATCAAGTGGTATTCTTACAATAATCTCGCCTTTTAGCGAGAACATAACAACGATGGTAAAGAGCAGCGCTATTAATGTTAACGGGCTAATCGTCGGGATAAACTTGGTTTCATACCACTCTCTACCCTTTAATTTGAGCATAACAAAGCGTGTAAGCATGCCGGCGATAAACGGAATACCAAGATAAATAAAGACGCTTTCGGCAATCTGCCCGATGCTAATATGTACAATCGCGCCTTTCAGACCAAAAAGCGGCGGCAGCACCGTTATAAAGATATAGGCGTAGACCGAGTAAAAGAGAACCTGAAAGATCGAGTTAAATGCGACTAAACCCGCTGCGTACTCACGATCTCCCTTGGCCAGCTCATTCCAGACGATAACCATAGCGATACAGCGAGCGAGGCCGATCATAATAAGACCGACCATGTACTCGGGGTAGCCGCGAAGGAAGGTAATCGCAAGCAAGAACATGATAATCGGCCCAACAACCCAGTTTTGGACCAGTGAAAGACCGAGCACCTTTTTGTTTCTAAATACCTCGCCTAGTTCCTCGTATTTTACTTTGGCGAGAGGCGGATACATCATCAAGATAAGGCCAACAGCGATTGGAATTGACGTGGTGCCGACCTGAAATTTGGTGATAAGATCAATCATGCCGGGGGCGACAAAGAACATAGCCACGCCAACCGCCATGGCAAGAAATATCCATAGAGTCAAAAAGCGATCAAGAAACGAAAGTCCACTCCTTGAGGGTTTGCATGCCTTTACATCGGTCTGCATTTTGTACCTCCTATAAAGCTTTAATTAGTATTTAAAGAATCAGGTAAAGTTTCTATAAACTCTCTTACTAGCTTTGATCGTTGATTCGATATGTCAACATCTGCCGAGTACGGCTCAATCACATCGCCTTTTAAGTGCTGAGCCCACCCTTCAGCCATCTGGCTTCGGGCCGAGTTGCCGGTGCATAAAAATAGAATTCTTAGTTTTTTATTATGTGCTTGCATAACTACCAATCCTCTTATGATTAGCCTTTAAGCCTGCCAAAGGAAATAGAGGCCAAGGCCGATAAAAACAACCCCGCTTATGACTTCAACTTTCTCTCGATGTTTTTGCAGAAAAGATGTTTTCGTAATAAAGCCGGTAGATGTGCCGGCCGCCATGAGCGGCAAACCGTGTGCCAAGCTATATGTAAACAGCAACGCGCTGCCAAGAACAGCATTACCCTTCGATGCAACATACGTTAAGATAACAGCGACCACCGGCGTTGCACAGGGCGAGAGAATAAGTCCAAGAAGAATACCAAGAATAAACGCGCCCAAACCGCCCTTAAACTTAATACTGTCTGCTGTCAGCTTTACCGGCACCGCTAGACGCAACTTTATAATCTGCATGAAATGAAGGCCAACGATAATTAAGACAGCCCCAACAATGAAGTACCAGGTGCGATTAGTAAGCGATACAAGCCCGCCGAGATATGAAGCAAACGCCCCGATAATTGCAAAGGTAGACGAAAAACCCAGGACAAAAAGAAGCGACAGCAAAAAGCCTTCTCTGCCCGCCGCTTTTGACCCTTCGGTATTTTTGGCAACATAGCCGATCACCGCCGGGAAAAACGGCAGCACGCACGGGCTAAAGCCCGTAAAAAGGCCACCGGCAAAGGCCAGGCCAAATGCCAATACGGGACTTGTTGTAAGCGCCGTGCTGAACTGCTGGGCAATTGTTTCAAGCATCTACTTCTCCAAGGCCGTTAATAGCTGCGTGAGCTTGTCTTTTTCAATGACTCCGATTTGCCGGCCGACCGACTTGCCTGTTTTATCATAAAATACGCTCGTCGGGATGGTGTTTACTCCAAACTGGTTAATCAACCTTTGCTCAGCTTGGTCATCCACTAATATCTCAATGATATTGACCCGCTTTTCATATTCCGGCCTAATCTGCGCAATGATTGCCGCCATCTCTTTACAAGGTGCACAAGAGTTAGTACGAAACACGATCGTGGTCGGCTTGCCGCTTTTAAGGCCTGCTTGAAGTGCCGCCTCGCCGGGGCTCAATGTTTGACTTGCCTGGCCGGTTGATTGGTTTACAGGTGCCGGACATACGTTTTGTGCTGATGACGTAGCTTGCCCTGATGATACCTGCTGATTTGATGTCTTTTGGTAGATGATAAGAGCTGCTACAACAACTACGGCTATTACCACAACGATTTTCCCTAACGTACTTTTAGACATGCAAGTACCCCTCCTCTTTTAAATCACCAAATTGAACAGATAACCGGTAAAGATAATGGCAACGCCAACCGTGGCAAAAAACGTGGCAAGCAGTGGCTTTTTTAGAACCTTCCTGAGAATAATCATCTCGGGCAAGCTCAATGCTGTAACCGACATCATAAATGCAAGGGCTGTTCCCATCGGCACGCCTTTACCGATAAGAGCAGTTACGATTGGGATGGTGCCAGCCGCATTTGAATAAAGCGGGATACCGATTAAGACAGCAACGGGAACCGCAAACGGATTGGTTTTTGCTGCAACGCGTGAGATAAAGTCGGCTGGCGCATAGCCATGAATAAAAGCGCCGATGCCCACACCTAAGGCAATATAGGGAGCAATCTTCTTAACAAGATCAAGAGTATAAGTTCTCGCGTCATCTGAGCGGTTTTTCCAGGTAAGCTTAGCGGCCTCTGTTGCGGTCTTGCCTACTTTAATTTGATAGACGAAATCCTCAACCCATTTTTCAAGGCCGAGTCTACCGATAATGATGCCCGCTACTATGGCAATTAGAAGCCCGGAGACAACATAAATTACGGCAATCTTCCAGCCAAAAAGCGTCCATAAAAGGCCAAGGGCAATCTCGTTAATCATCGGCGAGGCAACGAGAAACGAGAAGGTTACCCCAAGAGGAATCCCCGCTTCAACAAAGCCGATAAAGAGCGGCACCGCCGAGCATGAGCAAAACGGGGTTATAATCCCAAACAACGCCGCCAGCACGTTGCCGACGTATTCGTTTTTACTGCTGAGCATCGCTCTTATTTTTTCAGCCGGCAAGAAGGAGCGGATAATGGCGATAGCATAGATTATGATGGTGAGCATAAACAGAATCTTTACCATGTCATAGATAAAGAAGTTTATGGCCCCACCGAAAACCGAGGTCTTACTAAACCCAAGCAGACTATATGTAAACCAATCTACAGCGCTTTGCCACATAAAAAGTTATCCCTTCAAGATGTTAACAATCTCAGAAACGCTCGGCACGCGCCCGCTTACCTTAACTTCACCGTTCACGACAAGGCCGGGGGTTGAGAGTATGCCATAGCTCATAATCTCTTGGATATCCTCTACTTTCTGGATATCGGCATCGAGGTCAAGCTGAGCGGCGGCCTCAAATACATTTGCCTCCAGCTTCTTGCAATTGGCGCAACCCGGCCCTAGTATTCTGATCTGCATCGCATTCTCCTCCTAAAATTATTTGATTATATAGGTTAGTGAAATAAGCAATTTTTTCGGTATTGATCTGGTAATGAATCCATTTACCCTCGCGGCGTGTCGTAACAAGCCCCGCACCCCTAAGCGCTTTTAAGTGGTGGGAGACAAGATTCTGTGGCAGGTCGAGCGGTTCATGTATATTGCAAACACAGCGCTCGCCCTTTTTTAAAAGGCAAAGGATTTGTAAGCGGTTTACATCTGAGATGATTTTTAGATATTCCGAGAACTCTTTTAGCTGCTTTAATTTAAGAGATCCATCCCTGCAACACTCTTCCATAAGATACCTCATATCAATCGTTATTATATCAGTACACATTGATATGATATATCGTCCTATCCCAGCTCGTCAATAGTTTTTAAGCAATAAGGACAGCGCTTACATCAAATCATCTACCGGAGTGCAACAAAGATAGGCAAGGAGAAGAAAACATAATGCTATTTCTGAAAGTACTCTCGAACTTTCGCCGCTATCTGATGATCCGTCATCTTGTCAACTGTTTCAATACCTATGATGCGTCCACCGAGGTTGTTGCTTTCAAGCCGTTCTTTTAGTTCGCCTTTTGCCTCACCGGGGCCAAATATCAGAATCGCTTCCGCATCGCGAATTTTCGAAAATATTTCATCATAATATATGTTGAGATGTCCCGTATACGCCCTCTCTCGGCTATCATCCGCCGGTACCTGCAGCGGTTCATAGGGGCCCTCAAGAGGTGAATCACCAGAGCGGCGGAGCTGTTTTTCTAGCCCCGACATTATCTGTACAACTTCTTCCCCTTCGTCGGTAACGACCACGACAACAGCCTTCCTACGATCAATCCATAAACCTACTCTTTTACTCATCGATTTCTCCCTTATCTATTAGCTCCACTACTAGCTTCACTACTGAATAGCCGCAATATGAGTTGTTTATACCCATGGCAACCTCTTTAGATGCAACTAAACTCTGGTCATCCTGATGGGACTATTATTTAGAGTATTTCTTAGTACGAATCCTTACACCGGCAAATTGTAATTTCATGCCAATAATTGGATTAGAATAGACTGTATTCGATTTTAAGCGTTTAAGTGAAAGGGGCTTCAATACTTTTTGTGTCATTCCAAGGCCCACCGGCAGGCCAAACATTACTAAAAACGCAATCAGCGACAATTGCTGAAATAACTGGGTTTAAAAAGGAATATATATCATCGATAATTTGACTAAATTCAATGCTGCCTACATCTAGGCGGTTGCGCCTCAAAAATGCCCTCCACTGCTTCTTATGGTCCCTTTCTTCTGCGAACTCACGTGTGAGAGCTATAGGTGTTAAGTCTGGTATCGGTGTCTTGCGCCGATTAAATGTTGCATTGATTGCTACCTGCAGAACATGGCCGGTGAAAGTAAATATTTTTGACATCATCCAGATATCATAAAAATCTTTCATACGGCTATTCACCATACCAAGCTTAACTATAGCTTCAAGTTTTTCAGCAATCACCGTCTCTTTAGGGTATGCCCGAAGCCTTGGTGCAGGCGACTCAAGCATTGTTGGATACTCGATTATTTCAATCTCAGAAACAACTGCATCACCAAAGCCAAAATCAAGTTGTAAAGGAATCTGAGCAGCCCCAAGACTTGCATTAAGAGTTATCCGTTTACCCTGATACTCCTCATCCTCACGAATATCCATAACTTGAATATCCTCAGTATTAAATACTAGACCATCTAATTCTACAGGGGTAACACAAATATCTTTAACCGTGTTGATGAGGTTGTCATCGGCGTTGTCGCCAAAGCCCAGAAAATCAATATCTCTGGTCGGTCGATATAGCTCTTCTGCCCACGCGAGAAAGAGCATTCCACCTTTTAGAATAAATCTGTCAGCATACTCAGACTGGTAGAGGCGATATAAGAAGCGCTCATTTGCATACCTGGTAAGAACAAAGCCAAAATCTTCACCGTGAATCCTGCTTATATTTAGTAAGCGTTGGCGAATTGAGGCTTCTACGTTGGTGATCTGCCTATCTTTCACATAATCACCTCAAGATATGGTTTCATAACATTTGCTACCCGGCAGATTTTAGCGTAATGCCAAAGTTCATCGTTTGAGCATTTCCTCTGCCTGCGGCATTCACGAAGCGCTTCAATGGCGATATCAATACCTATCTTGTTGCGATACTTAAAACAATCAGCCACAGTCTTAGCTGGAGAGTAAATCTTTACAGTTACCCCTTCTATCTTATGCTCTTCAACACCAGCTTCAAATGCAAGTCCCGAGAAACGAACGAAATGCATCATGGGGCGGTCGATCCTTGGCCTTCTTGCTTTTTCTTCGATGGCACACCATACTTCGAAAGGTAGCTGCGTAGTCAGACCATGGAATTTTAGTGCCGATAGCAAACATACTACTCCACGAGGCACCCGTTTGGCGACTTCAGCAATCGTATGATTCTCAGTAGGAACAGCATTCGGTAGAGAATAAAGACCTCGACCGACATGCTCGATTAGCCCGCGATCACTCATTCGCTTCAGGTATACCCGTTCTATACCATAAGCATTAAGGTCTCGGGCTCTTATTGTTCCCTCTCTATTAACTATCTTAAGAATTTGTTGTACCTTTGATCCAGCCATTAACTTCACATCTCATATGATACTTATTGTCGGGATTTATATAATTATCCCGACATATTGTAACATCTACCAATCCTATCGTCAATTTCTTTTAGAAGCTTCAGCAAAATAAAGGGAATTAAGGCAGCATAATTCAAGTATTAGGATAGCAGTTCGAATCCTGTCACCTCCCACCCTTCCACAAAAAGAAAATGGCTTGTGAAAAGCATTTTTCACAAGCCAAGTTGTTGTCGCCCTCACAGGACGCTATTTGAACTACGATGTATTAAAAAGATTGGCAAAGTATGTGTCTGAACTGCGATGATATATTAACACGTTATGTTTTTGAAACAAAAGGTTTCTATCAAGACTTAAAAATTGAAAGGCTTATAGCGAAACAAGAACGAGCTTAGCTTAGCCCATCTTTTTGGAAGAGATTTTTTTCACGGCCTTCCCTTTTTTAGACGGAGCCATTACTTTCTTAAGCTCACTTGCTGAGATGCCTTTTTTGGCTCTCTGCTCAACCTCTTTTTTGACCTTTTTTAATTCCTCGGCGGTTGCCATATATTTTGGCATTGTGTCTCTCATAGTCCGAGAGCCTCCTTCAAAGCTTTACGCCTATCCCCGGCTAAATTTTCGAGCTGTAAATCGGCGTGTGCTGCATGTTTGTGAGGATATGGTGAACTAAAATCCAATAATAAACGATAGTCTTCTGCAATCCATTCGCCTATTTCATAAAGACTAAGCCCCTGTAAGCCGCCAGACCTCATTTTGCCAACGTATTCTACATACTCTCTAAACCGGCTATCAAAACCATTTTCTGTATAATTTCCCGTGATACCAAATGTTTTTAAGTGGCCGCGTTCATGCAACAACGTCTTTGCTGTTAATTCTACGATATCGCCAGCCCGTTCGGCAAGTGATTCATCCATTCCTAAAGCATTGTAAAGACCCCTTAATTGCTGAACAATGTTATTTGCTGATGCCTTTAAATCCATGCCTTGAAGATAGATGATCGGGCGGCCGAAGATTACAAAGCCAAATGATTTATCGGTATGATACCTGCTGCTTTTTATGGTTATGCCAGAAAAATCTCCACCCTTTGCCTCTGCCAAATCTATTGCTTGTTCAATAAACTCTATGGATTTTGCAACACCTTTTAGGTGGCCAAAGTATGCATCATCGTCTCTAGGGCCATTAATTATTTCGATATTTCTCACAGCAGCTCTTTATTCACTCCTAGCCAACACAGTTTTTTATTTATCAAATCTCCGCATTACAGCGCTATCCCCTAGACTTACTCTTTGATGCTATTTTAACATAGCATAAAGTTAATAGTTTATACTGGTAGTGGTTGTTGGTAGAGAGAAACGTAGCTATGGACTTTACGGATTCTCTTAAGGATTAGAAAGCGATGGCACACAACCCATAACCATACCCCATAACAATAGGCAAAAATAGAAAAATGGCTTGTCAAAGCCATTTTCCCAGGTAGGTGTCGGGATGAGAGGATTTGAACCTCCGGCCTCCACGTCCCGAACGTGGCGCGCTGCCAAACTGCGCTACATCCCGATTGCGGTTTTTATTATACCATCTTTTCGCGTAAATACCAGCTCTTTAGCGTTGCCAAGTGCTGTGCGTAAATATTTAAACAATTTAGTTTAACAAACTTCTCATAAATGCGTCAAAAGCTACAGGATTGCGGGTATGCTATCTAGTATGAGAAAGATTGCGTCACAGCAGCTTAAAATTGCACTTATTGCGCCTCCCTGGTTCCCGGTGCCGCCGACCGGGTATGGGGGCATCGAGCTTGTCGTTTCGATTCTCGCCGAGGGACTCTGCCGCAGGGGCCATGATGTCACCCTCTTTGCGTCCGGGGACTCGGTTACGCAGGCGCGGCTCGTATCTGTGTTTGACACGGCGACGTTTAATAAGCTCAAGGAGAACGTACACCTTGAGAACATACAATCCTTAGCGGCTTATGAGAGGGCCGGGGAGTTCGATATCATCCACGACCATGACGGCTATGGCAGCCGCCTTCTCGGGGCGCTTACATCAAGGCTTTTGGCGAAACCGGTTATCGCAACGATGCATGGGCCGGCCGAGCCCTACAGCCTCGGGTTTTACCAATCACTCGCATCTGATTTACTCTTTGTGGCAATCAGCGAGTATCAGCGTTCAAGCTTCAGCGGCATCGATTTTTTGGCAACTATACCAAACGCCATTAAAATCAACGACTATCCCTTCTCGGAAAATGCCGACGATTATCTGCTTTTTGTCGGGCGCATGAGCGAGGAAAAAGGGGCGCGCCAGGCTGTGTCCGTGGCCAATAAGCTTGGAAAGAAGCTTGTTATGATCGGCAAGTGCAGTGAGGCAAACGAGATCAAATACTTTAACGAGTATGTCAAACCCATCCTGGGGAACAACACCGAGTACCTTGGCGAGGTTGATCTTGCAACCAAACTGGAGCTTTACAGAAACGCCGAGTGCCTGCTCTTCCCCATCCAGTGGCCGGAGCCGTTTGGGTTGGTAATGATCGAGTCGATGGCCTGCGGCACGCCCGTTGTGGCGATTAGGAACGGCTCGGTACCGGAGATCGTACACCACGGACGCACGGGATTCATCGTCGAGGATGAAGAGGGTATGGTCGAAGCGGTCAAAAATATTGAAGGTATCGAGCGCCTGGAGTGTCGCAAGCGCGTGGTTGAAGAGTACAACGAAGAGGTCTTTATCGACCGACATGAACTCGCCTACGAAAACGCGCTCACCCTCAACGGGCAGAGAAAAGCGGGGCTTTCCGCACATCGCCTTTAGCGATTAAGCGGCACGCCTTTGTTCTCTTTGCTCTTCTTCAGCCTCACGCCGCAGACGTGCTTTCGGCCCCAACTCCTTTGCGGAACATCTTTTCTCGATCGTAATATCTGGAGAGACTGTTGCCGGGTTCTCGATCATTTTTAAACTCGATACCCGGGGTGCGCGGCTCCTCTGTCATCTGGGACACGCCACCTAAGAGCATAAGCCGTATGCCCTCGATAGTCATCCCATAGCTCTTGGCGACAATTGAGTGCATCATCTCGTGCAGGAGAACCGAGCCAAAGATCAAAACAGATTTCGGACCAGGGGTTATTGACAATACTGAAATCATCGGAATAAACTTCTTATGTTGGCAAACACAGATTGCTTGCCAGACGCTCAAAGATTAACTTTTTTGGAGGAGATAGAATGCGCCCTGTCGTTGATCACGAAGAGTGTATAGGATGCGGACAATGCGAACAGATCTGCCCCGAAGTGTTTGAACTTCGCGAAGACGGATTCGCCTATGTGATTAAGGCGCCCGGTGAGGAGTTTCGCGCCCAGGTGGATGAGGCCATCGAAGAATGCCCTACCGGAGCTATAACCTGGGAAGAATAAAAAAACTGGTTATGCGATATAGCGGGACGGGGGCTCGTCCATAAAAAAGCCGGATTGCTTTGCTTTGAGCTTGAAGTCATGGGCGTGGCTTGACATGGAGATCGCATTTTCCATGGTAACCTTGCCCTCTCCCACAAGCTCAAGCAGACCCTGGTCAAAGCTTTGCATGCCGTAGTATTCGCCCTGCTCAATGGCCTCGTAGATCTTGGAGGTCTCTCCCTCGTTAACGATGTATTCCTTGATGGTCGCGGTGTTTATCATAACCTCGACCGCCGGTATCCTTCCTCCGCCGACTTTTGGAAGAAGCCTGAGGGATATAATACCTTTAAGCGACGAGGCAAGCATGAGTCGTACCTGTTTTTGCTGGTGGGGTGGGAAGAAGTCGATGATCCTGTTGATGGTCTCCGTCGCGTCGACAGTATGAAGCGTGCTCAAGATCAGGTTTCCCATCTCGGCTGCAGTAAGCGCGGCCTTAGTGGTCTCCATATCCCGCATCTCGCCGATCATGATGACATCGGGGTCTTGTCGTACCACGTACTTGAGAGCGTCGGCGTAACTATCGGTATCGATGCCGATTTCGCGCTGGTTGACGATGCTTTTTTTATCCTGGTGAAGAACCTCGATCGGGTCCTCGATGGTCATAATATGGCACCGCCTCGTGTTGTTGATGCGGTCGATTATCGCCGAGAGCGTAGTCGTCTTGCCGCTTCCGGCGGTACCCGTAACGAGGATAAGTCCTCTGGGCTCATCCGCCAACTTCTCAATGACTGAAGGGAGGCCCAGCTCGGCCATATCGAAATTCTCGTTTCGCACTTTCCTTAAAACCACACCGACGCTTCCCCGCTGTCTAAAGGCGTTTACCCTGAACCGCCCGACCCCGGCCAGGCTGTAGGCAAAGTCGACCTCTTTTCTGCTTGTGAACTGCTGCTTCTGGTGCTCGTTCATGATGCTGACCGCAAGGCGCTCCGTATCCTGCGGTGTAAGCGGAGGAGCATTCACTACCAGCAGCTCGCCATCTATTCTGAGTGTTGGCGGGCTGCCGACCTTAAGGTGTATGTCCGAGCCATTTCGCTCGGTTAAAACGCGAAGCAATTCATGCATTTCCATATTGGATAGTTCGGTTTGCATGATGTAAAACTTTACACGCTACGCACCGATGACTTTTACGATCACCTTGCGGCGCCTCGGCCCATCAAGCTCGACTAAGAAAATATTCTGCCAGGTACCACATTCCAACCGTCCACCCGTTATGGGAATGGTCAGGCTGCACCCTATTACCGCGCTGGTCAAATGCGACCACGCGTTGTCGTCAATGCGGTCGTGCTCGTAACGCCGATCTCTTGGGATAAGATCGGATATGGCCGCAGTCATATCCGAAATAAGCCCCCGCTCGTTCTCGTTGATGATAAGTGCTGCTGTCGCATGCGGCACGTAAACCAAAGCGATGCCCTCTTTTACCCCGCTTTTGTCGATCTCGGCGATTACTTCCCCGGTTACGTCATTTAACTCCACGCGATCAGATGTAGACACGTTAAAACTCATACACACCTCCTCGTATCTTAATTTCTTGTTACACTTGAATAACAAATTGCTGATTTATCTAAAGGGCGTAACAGACCGACACCTCACAACTTATAGATATAACTTATAGATATAACTTATAGATGTATAAGATAAGGATGATTTCTTTACGTAGTACCCATTTCCTTTATTTTAGGATCAAGAGTCTAGGGATGAGGGTCTAAAATGAAAGCGGAAGCCAGGAGCCAGAATCCAGAAAAGTGTGGGTTGAGAGAGTAGGTTTTAGTAGACAGCATGATGATGCGTATAGCAATGTAGTGGCGGAGCTAGTCTCCGCCCAGACGTGTGCTATGTCGAGGAGGGCCGAGACAAGCTTAAGCCCCTTACCGGATGCTAGAAGTCATTCTGAGCGAAGCGAAGAATCTAGGGTGCGCCCACAGTGGTTGCTACCGCCTAGCGTCTAGGCGTAGTTAAAACTATTTCTTAAGAAGGTTTTTCCGGATCCTGACCGCTGGACCCTGGACTCTGAAAGGTCCCGGCCCCTCTTACGGTCGTACCGCGCCGACGTAGCCGTCGTGATCGCCTAAATTGCTGATCTTTACGACATCGCCCGTGCTCGGTGCATGGATGAAGTTGCCGCCGCCGACGTAAACGCCGACGTGTGATATTGTGCCGCCGTGGGCGAAGAATACGAGATCGCCCGCTTGCAGCTCGTCACGGCTTACGTGCTGGCCGCAATCGTACTGCGCCCTGCTCGAATGCGGGAGCGATACGCCCACCTGGCCGTACACATAACTGGTTAAACCGGAACAATCAAACGACCCTGGACCGTTAGCGCCCCAACAATACGGCTTGCCAAGCTCATTCATAGCGATGCCGACAACGCCACTACCGCTACCCGATCTGCTTTCACCGCGTGAGACCATCTTATGATGGAGCGCCAGCTTAAAGCTCGTTTTAAGCTTATTCCTAAGCGCCAGCTGCGTCTTGATATCGGTTTGTTGGTACTGGGCGAGCTGTGTCTTGATTTTGGCAAGCAAGTTGTTTTTCTCTTTAAGCTGGGAGGCGATTTTGTCCTTTTTCACCTTTAGCTCAGCGACCATTGCCTTTTGCTTCTGCTTCTTCTCGAGAAGTAGCACGCTGTCGGCTTTTATCTCCTGCTCGATCAACCTAAGTTCGGCGATGGTTTTTGTGTCCCGCTTGGACTGGCGCTCGATCAACTCCAAGTAGAATAGAAACTGGTCGATGCTTTTGGTGTTAAGGAGAACCTCGAGGTAAGAGAGCCCGCCTTGGCGATACACACTTGCAAATCGCTTGTTAAGCATGTCCTGGCGTGAGTGCAGCTTATTCTCAGCAGCGCCTAGTTTTTGCCGATAAGAGCGAAGCTCTCTCTCGGTCTTGCTGAGATTAAGCGCCGAGGCGTTGTACTGCTCAACAATGATGTCGAGCCGGTCGTCGATGCTGTTAATCTGTTGCTGAACTCTTTGGAATTCAGCTTGTGTACCGCTATGTGAAGGTTCTGCGTAAACCGCTGGTACAGCAGCAGTTATTGCAAATATTGCTATAACGAATGTAACGAAAAATGCTTTGACTTTGCTACGTAAAATGCTACATCTCCTCCTATTTTTGGCGCTATCCTAAGTTCTCGGCACACTGTTTTCAGAACTTTAATGCCGTAACTCTGCAAGGAATAGTGGAGCTGAGTTAGTTTAACATAAAACAATTATTGAGGGCAAATCCAGTGAGCAGCCGTAAACTAGAGGAGCTGCAGGTAGTTCTTTATACCGTCAAATGCCGCTACAGCAATTTTTTGTCGAAATACCTCTTGATCTAGCTGCGCTTTTTCCTTTGAGTTCGTAAAAAACAGTGGTTTTATTAAGATTGCCGGTGCGGTGCCGGTGATTCGCGAGTCTATTTCGGATGGCGCTACGCCAAGGTCTTGGGTTCCCAGGCAGCGAATCAGCTCTTCTTGTACACTGGTGGCGAGGATTTGGCCGTGCTCCTCTGTCTCTCCCAAAGAGCAACAATACACCACGGTGCTACCGCGGGATTTGCTATTCGTGGCGGTGTTTAACATAAAACCGATGCTAAGCTCAATATCCTGATCAAACCCCGTGGGGGTGGCGCTTTCGTTATGACCGAGATAGAACACATGGGCGCCGAGCAGCTCGAGCAGATTTCCAAGACGCATGCCGAGTTCCCGGTTTATCTCGCCCCTCGCCGGGTCGTCCCGTCCAGCATCGGCCTGTTCTCTCATATCAAGCTCAATGGCGATCTTCTTGCTTTGGAAAATCGATATGGCCGAGGCCTGGTCGCGGTGCGGATCGGGAAAGATGCGGCTCACTTTATCCGCCAACAGGTGTCGCAGGTTGCGAATGGCGGTAAGCGTGGTTGGGCCGAAAATGCCATCACTTGTCAGGCCGAAGTTACGCTGAAACTCGCGGAGCGCGCGCTCGGTCGTCTCGCCGTAGATACCATCGACTTTACCCGTGTTAAAGCCGATGGTATTAAGTGAAGTCTGTAACTCTCGCACATCGTCTCCGCGAAAGAACGGTGATCGTAAATATAAAAAGCGATCTCCCAGTTTGTAGGTGGCCTCGACAAGGGCCTTCCAGGTCCCTTTATTGACGATACCGGTGATCGTAAGGCCGCGGCGATGTTGAAAGGCCTTAACAGCCGCCTCCGTAAGCTCACCGAAGCAGCCGTCGGCGCCGTTTAGACCGAGATTGTACCCAAGCGTTGAGAGCTTAAGTTGTATATCAACGACCTCGTTCCCCAGGTCTCCTTTTGAAAAAGCCTGCATTGTTTCCTCGTATCTGTGGTTAAACAAAATAAAAGGCTCAGGATCATGGGTTTTGTTTTAGTCCCCATTAGGGGGTTTCTATGGAGTCAATTCCTTCGAGTACTCCCAAACAAAAGCAACCGTAACCCACGACGTGGCAGTAAGATCCTGAGCCTAAATATATTCGCTTAAGCCCCATGATACAACAAGGCTTGGCTACTTATCAAATTATTCTTTCCCTGAAAACCTCTAGCGACAATCCTATCTTTAATTAGCGTTTAGGGCCGACACCTGCTTCTTTGCAGCCTTAGCGCTTTTGGGGCCATTCTTGCTTTTAGCGCGAAGGGCAAGCTCAAGAACTTCGTCCATGTGCTTTACGAAGAAGAATTTTAATTCTTCTTTGACTTCTTTTGGAACCAGCTCGAGGTCTTTTTCGTTTTCCGCCGGAAGTATAATCTCTTTGATACCCGCGCGGTGCGCGGAAAGGACCTTTTCCTTAACGCCGCCGATCGGGAGCACGCGACCCCGCAGGGTAATCTCGCCGGTCATCGCGACTTCGCGCTTGGCCGGGCGTTTGGTGAGCTCTGAGGCGAGCGCCGTTGCTATCGTGATACCTGCGGACGGGCCGTCTTTAGGGATGCCTCCGGCGGGCACGTGGATATGGATATCGAATTCGCTATAGAAGTTCTTATCGATTTTAAGCATCTCGGCGCGCGAGCGAATGTAGCTGACCGCGGCCTGCGCGGATTCGCGCATGACCTCGCCGAGCTGGCCGGTCAGCATGAGTTTGCCCCTGCCTGAAAGCGTCGCCGCTTCGACCGAGAGAACGTCGCCGCCGAACTCGGTCCAGGCAAGGCCGGTTGCCACACCGATTTCGTCGGCTTCCTCGGCAAGGCCGTAGCTGAACTGGCGCGGGCCAAGGTATTCATGCAGGTTCTTCTCCGTTATTTTCAGGCGCTTTTTCTCACCCTCGACGACCTTGCGGGCAATTTGCCTGCAGATGCTTGCAATGCGCCGCTCAAGGCCGCGCACGCCGGCTTCTCTGGTGTACTCGCGGATAACTTCTCTTAGCGCCTTGTCCTCTATCAGTATGTTCTTATCTTTTAAACCGTGTTCTCCAACCTGCTTGGGGATGAGATACTTGGTCGCGATCTGCACCTTCTCCTCCTCGGTGTACCCCGAGTACGGGATAATCTCCATGCGGTCGCGCAGCGCCGCCGGGATGGTTTCAAGCATATTGGCCGTCGTTATGAAGACCACGTCGGAGAGATCGAACGGGACCTCTAGATAGTGGTCGGAAAACGCAAAGTTCTGCTCGGGATCGAGCACCTCTAATAACGCTGCAGTCGGGTCGCCCCTGAAATCAGCGCCGACCTTGTCGATCTCATCGAGCATAAAGACCGGGTTATTTGTTCCGGACTGGTTGATCGCCTGGATAATGCGCCCGGGCAGCGCCCCGACATAGGTGCGTCTGTGGCCGCGAATCTCGGCTTCGTCATGTACGCCGCCGAGCGAGATTCGCACGAATTTTCTGCCCAGTGAGCGGGCGATTGATTTTCCAATCGAGGTCTTGCCCGTTCCGGGAGGGCCGACGAAGCAAAGGATCGTGCCCCTCATCTTATTGGTGAGCTGATGCACCGCCAGGTACTCAAGCACCCGTTTCTTGACCTGCTCTAATCCATAATGATCCTCATCAAGGATCGTCGACGCTTCTTTAAGGTTAAGCTTTTGCTTGCTCTTCTTCTGCCACGGCAGCCCGATCAGCCAGTCCAGATACGTACGGATAACCGATGACTCGGCCGATTGGGGCGACATTCTAGCAAGCCTATCCAGCTCTTTTAATGTCTTTTCGTTTACTTCCTTCGGCATCTTTGCCGCTTTAATCTTGGCGCGAAGCTCCTCCATCTCGGCGGCCTGCTCATCCATCAAACCCAGCTCCTGCTGGATAGCTTTAAGCTGCTCTTTGAGGAAATATTCCTTCTGCGTTTTGGTAAGCTGGTCTTTAACGCGGGACTGGATTTTGCTTCCGATCTCAAGTATCTCAAGCTCGCGGTTTAAGAATATGCTGACCTTCTCAAGACGGTCGTGCGCATTTACCGCTTCGATAATCTGCTGCTTCTCATCGATTTTAAGATTAAGGTGAAATGCGATGAAGTCGGCAAGCCTGCCCGGCTCCTCAATATTTGAGGTGGCCAAGAGCACCTCTTGCGGAATGGGTTTGCCGAGGCTTGCCGCGCGCTCAAACTGAAGTACCAGGTTGCGCATGAGGGCCTCGACTTCTATATCTTTGTCTTCCTGCTCGGGAAGAACTTTAACCTTGACCCTAAAATAAGGTTCGGTCTGGGTGAACTCGACGATCTCAATACGGGATAATCCTTCAACCAGGGCTTTCGCCGTACCATCAGGAATTTTCAGCTCCTGCATGATAACCGCAGCGGTTCCAATACCGTAGAGGTCTTCGATATCGGGCTCCTGCAGCTCGGTCATCTTCTGGGTAACGAGGGCCACGATGTGCTCTTCTTTCATGGCCACCTCAAGCGCCGCAATGGATTTCTCCCTGCCTACAAAGAGCGGGACCACCAGGTTTGGAAAGATGATCATATCTCGTAGAGGTATAAGAGCGATTTCTTCGGGAATTACTATTTCTTCTTTGTCTAGCTCATGCATTGATATATCTCCTTCTAAGTTTCCTTCTAGATGTTATTCTAAGTTTCGTCTTATCGTTCTTTCAGCATTTTCTAAGAATCAGTTGTTATAGTCACAACTATCGGGGTTTGGTGTATCCGTTTAGTTATCGGATAACCCCAGCTCTTTCTTAATTCGATAATACCACCTAATTTGTCATATACAATAAAGGTTGCCGTAACGGTTTCATCGCCCTACGGCAAAGCTTATACGCAGGCTCTATCCAGCGGCATGGCAAGCGTAGGGGGTTTTTATCAAACCACTACCGATTATAGTAGATAGAGTTTATAATGAAGGTATTATGTCGAAGATAAATAAAAAGCGACCTATCTATGTGCTGGATACAAATGTGCTTCTCTACAACCCAAAAGCCGTTTACGCGTTTCCCAACGCAGATGTCGTAATACCGGACATCGTACTCGGGGAGCTTGATAAAATCAAGACGTCCCGAGCCGACCGCGAACTGCGCTATCGGAGTCGGCAAATATCCAGAATCCTGTTTGAACTCTCAGAACACGGCAAGCTTACCGATGGAATCCCTTTTGGAAAAAACTCTGCCTTACGGGTTATGAATTTCGACCCGTCGAAGGGGAACCATGATAAGTTCGGCAGCAAGAACTCCGACGACAGGATTCTGTCTGTTGTCTACCAGTTAAAAAGCGAGAGCAATGGGCGTCCGGTCACCATTGTGACAAACGACCTTAATATGCTCCTGAAGGCGCAGACGCTAGAGATCAAGGTCGAGCATCCCGGCGAGGAATTCGCGTACAGCGGTGTTAAACGGGCGCTGTTTAGGCTAAAGGCAAATAAAAAACCGGTTTGGACGACGGTTGCCGCGGTGGCCATCATCGCACTTTTCATGGTGCTTAAACAGTACCCGGGTGTTTTAGGATTACAGCCGACGCAGGCAATACCTAGCGGTCCGGCTGATTTAATGAAGCAGTTTTCGCAGTACCAGAGCCAGTACAACGCACTACAGGCACAAAAGAATTCCTACGAGGCCATCCTGAAGAAAAACCCGAAGGATGTAACGGCGCTCTATGGCCTTGGCAACACCTACTTTGATCTGGCCGGAGTAACGCAGGATCAGACGAACTACCAGAAAGCCGTAGACTATTACAAAAAAGCGCTGGATGTCGATCCGAGCAAATCTAATATAAGGACCGACATGGCGGTAGCGTATAACTACCTGGGCATGACCGACATCGCAATGAGCGAATTAAATAAGGTCGTCGAACGCGATCCGAGCTTTTTTCAGGCCTATTTCAACCTTGGCGTGATAAAATACCAGCAAAACGACCTTGAACATGCAAAGCAATTCTTCCAAAAGGTCAAAGAGAAGGCCCCCGCACAAAGCCCATTCGCATCACAAGCCGATGACTACTTAAAACAGATAGATGCCCAGGCTAAAGGCGCTCCCAAAAAATAAATAGAGAGGTTGGTGGTACAAAAGTGGCTGAAGAGTACGATTTGATAATAATCGGCGGCGGCCCTGCCGGTCTTACGGCCGGTCTTTATGCGGCGCGCTCGATGCTTAAAGTACGACTTTTCGAAAAAGAAGTTGTTGGAGGACAGACATCCATCACGGATATAATCGAAAACTATCCCGGTTTTCCGAAGGGAATTTCCGGTTTCGAGCTTACGGATAAAATGCGCGAACAGGCCCAGGAGTTTGGGCTTGAGCTGGATATGGTCGAGGTGACATCGGTCGATTTTAGCGGGCCGGTGAAGAAAGTGGTTACCCCGAGCGGCGAGTTCAACGCCAAGGCCGTAATTATTACAACCGGCGTTCGCCCGAGCAGGTTGGACGTACCAGGTGCGCAAGAGCTTACCGGCCGCGGTATTTCGTATTGCGCCACGTGCGATGGCCCCTTCTTCCGCAATAAGAAGGTCATGGTTGTCGGTGGCGGCAATTCGGCAGTCGAGGAAGCCCTGTATTTGACAAAGTTTGCAAGTCAGGTAACTATAATCCATAGAAGAGACCAGCTAAGGGCGGATAAAATCGTCCAGAAGCGGGCTTTTGATAATGAGAAGGTCGACTTCTTGCTCGACTCGGTCATCACGGCGGTCTCGGGCGACGGGTTGGTCTCAGGCGTTACGGTAAAAAACGTTAAAACCGGTGAAGAGAAAGAGGTTCCGGCCGACGGGATATTCGTCTTTGTTGGAAACCTCCCGAATACCGAACTGTTTGATGGAAAGCTTACGCTTGATGAAAGAGGCTACATCACGACCGATGAGTCGCTCATGACCTCGGCTGCCGGTGTGTTTGCTGCCGGAGATGTGCGGTATAACCTGCTGAAACAAGTTGTAGTGGCGGCCGGGGAGGGTGCGCTTGCCGCTGTGTCCGCCGAGAAATACATCGAGAGCCAAGAGTAGGGCGCGAAAGGAGTAGGTACGAGACATATGGGTGCGAACGTTGTTAAAGTTGACGAGCAGTCGTGGGATGCGGAAGTAATCGGCTCTGATATGCCGGTTCTGGTTGATTTTTGGGCTGAGTGGTGTGGTCCGTGCAAAATCGTGGCCCCGGTTATTGATGAGTTGGCAAATGAATATTCGAGCAAGGTGAAATTCGCCAAGCTTAACGTCGATGACAACCCACGCATAGCGGGCCAGTACCAGGTGATGAGCATCCCGACCTTCGCTCTCTTTCAGAACGGCGAGGTAAAGAAACGCTTTGTCGGGGCGATGCCGAAAGAGCGCTTTGTTTCGGAGCTTTCGGAGTGGCTCGGATAAAGGCTGAAATCGAGGGCTAAGTATAATTATGAAGATACTGGTAGTCGATGGGGCGGGCGGAAGCATAGGACAGCAGATAATAACGCGCCTGCGCGAAGTCCTGCCCGACAGAATAGAGATACTCGCGCTTGGAACAAATGCGATAGCCGCAAGCACTATGATGAAAGCCGGTGCTAACCTGGGTGCGAGCGGCGAGAACGCGTTTAAAGTGACCGTCCCCGAGGCGGACGTTATTATCGGACCGGTTTCGATTATGATCCCGAACTCGTTTATGGGCGAGCTTACGCCGGGGATGGCCGAATACCTGTCGTTGTCCAAAGCCAGGAAGATATTGCTGCCGCTAGGCAAGCATATCGACCTTGTCGGGGTGAGCAATTTGCCGCTCCCCCACTTGATGGATGAGGCTATCAAACTGGTTCAATCGGCGGTTAATAACGCTGCATCCAACCGCAGTGCGGAGGTGAAATAAAATGTGTGAAACCAACGTCTATGTTGAAAAAGACGGTAAACAAGAGATCCTTATGAAGGATGTGATATCGATCACACCGGTTGATGATAAGCTCTTGCTTGTTGATCTCTTTGGCGAGCAGAAGCAGATCAAGGCCGAGTTTAAGGAGCTTAAGCTGCTTGAGCACATGGTAATTCTTGAGCCCAAGGAATAGCGCCGCTAGGTACTATTCCGGTTGAGAGATACTGCTCTTCTCTCTACTATAGTATGTGTTATAATATGTGCTATAACGTGATTTGAGTTTCAACTCAAAACACGTAGCAAGCAAGTTACATCTAGAATCGAATAGCTACTATTATCTAACTGACCACGAAGGTTACAGCGAAGCGAACTTCGCAGTATTCGTGGTTGTTGTGTTTTTACGGAGGTGGAGTTTATGTGCCAGGCAGGAATCAGTACCGCCGACTACAAGTTGGCGATTCACCAGTTAACAGAACTATCGAAACTACTTAAGAACAACACCGAGCAGTGGGCGCGGCTTGCAGGGGCGTCCCATGAAAAACTGTTATCAGGGCATCTTGAGGAAGCGGCGGTTAAGGTAACTGAAATTACCACGCTGCTCGAAGCGGCTTTTGCGGCCGTGCACGACCACGAGCACCCGCACGTCCATATTTCGAACCCGTAATGTAAGGACGATGTGGCCTTCGGCCCGATCAACCAGGGGTTAAGCGAAGCCGAGGTAATGGAGCGAGATGCTCGTGGATTAAGAGCTTCTTGAAGCCAGCGGCCTTGAGCTGCCGATGAGCGCCGTCCTTGAAAAAACCGGGGCTTAGTTCAGTTTGCACTGCTAAGTGACTAAGAACCCGAGTGATTTTGGCGGGCCCCCATAACTACCTTGCAAGTTGATTTAACAACAACGCAAACGGGTACATATCCTTCGTTCCGATGCTTAATCCTAATGTTATATCACTGCTGATACAGGAGCCGTAAGTATGCCGATAGACAAAGAACGAACCATTCAGTGTTATGATGCGTTTGCGCCGCTTTACTCATTCTTTAGAAAGATAACCCACAAGTCGGATACCGAAATCATGCCGTTTGTTCTCGATACTCTCGACCCCGGTGAGGGTGAAGTCGTGTTGGATGCGGGCACGGGGCCGGGTATCTACGCCATCAAAATGGCCGAGCGGGTGCCGGATGCGAAAATATACGGGGTCGACCTCTCGCCCACATTTTTAAAGCTCGCGAAGAAAAATGCCCTTGAGGCGGGCATCAACCATATCGAATTCGTCCACGGGGATATCGAAAACCTCCCTTTCGAGGATAATCGCTTCGATAAACTGGTCTGTGGCGGAGCCATGGAGGCGGTTCCGAATAAGGAACGGGCCGCACGGGAACTTTATCGCGTTCTCAAGCCCGGTAAAACAGCGGTATTCATCGAACCCGATAGGGGCCAAGACATCCGCGACCGGGCATTTTTGTTCTTTCTCTACGGGTTGGGCCTTATTAACCCCAAACTTCGCGGCTTCACCGCCAAAGACATCCCAAAATACTATTTCAACCGCGAGAGCTTCCATACCCTATTTGCAAACGCCGGGTTTGCAACGGTTGAGATATTCAAGCGCGCCGGCAGCTTTTGTGCGGTGTGCCTGAAGTAGCCACCGGCATCCAAAATTGGTACAATCCCACTATCAGCACTTATTAAAGGTTATCGGGAGTAAAATGAAAAACGACACGCATCGGATTGCGATTATCGGCGCGGGAAAAGTGGGAACCGCGGTCGGAAACCTTCTTGCCAAGCAAGGCCACCACCTGATAGCGGCGAGCGCCGCAACACAAGCGTCTCTTGAAAAAGCATCCCCCTTCCTACCGGAAGCACGCCTGACGCTTGACAGCGCAGAAGCGATAAGGGATGCGGATATCGTTCTCATCACGACCAAAGACGAGCAAATCAAGCTGGCCTGCGATGAGATCGCGACGCAAGGCGCCTTCAATGCTTCGCATGCCGTTATTCACATGAGCGGCGCCGGTTCGTTAGAGCTGCTTGCTTCAGCGAAGGCGGCCGGGGCGAACGTCGCAAGCATCCACCCTATCCAGTCGTTTGCGAGCGTAGAGCTTGCCATTGAAAAGCTTCCCGGATCGTACTTCGGCGTTACCGCCGAGGGCCGGGCAAAGGATATCGCGCTGGGAATCGTACGCGACCTCGGCGGCAAACCGGTTGAGGTTGCCGATGAAGACAAATCGCTGTACCACGCGGCGGCCTGCATTACCTCAAATTACCTGGTAACCCTGCTTCACCTCGCAAATAAGCTCTACGTCGCCTCAGGATTCGACGAGAGTGTAGCGCTCGAGGCGATGATGCCCCTCGTTAAGGGAACGGTCGCCAATATCGAGAGCGTGGGTACGGTCGCCGCCTTGACCGGACCGATCGCGCGCGGAGATACTAAGGTCATCGAGCAGCACTTGTTAAGCCTGGCGCGACTCGATGACGGCATCGGTGGTACGCTAGGCACTACCATACTGGACGTATATAAGGCCTTGGGGCTTGAGACAATAGACATTGCACTTCAAAAGGGCACATTAAGCGCAGAGGCCGCGGAACGGCTGTCCGCGGCGCTAAAGAGGACCTAAGTTGATGGTGAAGAAAAATAAGGCTCGGTGGAGTTCGTCATGTTGAGCGGTGCCCGAGCAACCCGGGAGGATGTTGAAGATGGATAAGGTAACGGTTAAGTCGGTAAGAGAGATGAAAGCCAAGGGCCAAAAGATAACGATGCTTACGGCCTACGACTACGCGTTTGCGAATATATTAGACGGGGCGGGCGTCGATATCCTACTTGTCGGCGATTCGCTCGGCATGGTTACGCTGGGCTATGACGACACGCTTCCCGTCACCGTCGAGGACATGATGCACCATACAAAAGCGGTGGTGCGCGGCACAAAGCGGGCGATGGTGGTAACGGATATGCCGTTTATGTCTTACCAGGTATCCGATGAGAAAGCGATGGAAAACGTCGGCAACATCATGAAGTTCACGGGTACGCATGCGCTTAAACTCGAGGGCGGCGAGCGCATCGTGGGGCTCGTTAAGAGGATGACGGACGCCGGCATCCCGGTCATGGGCCACCTCGGCCTCACCCCGCAATCGATATTGCAGTTCGGTGGCTACGGTTTGCAGGCAAGCAGTATCGAAGAAGCACAGCGGCTTCTTTCAGACGCTATCGCCCTTGAAGAGGCCGGTGCGTTTGCCCTAGTGCTTGAAAAAATCCCTTCAGAGCTCGCAGAGCTTGTCACCGCAAGCCTTGAGATCCCCACCATCGGCATCGGTGCGGGGCCGGCCTGCGACGGCCAGGTGCTGGTCGTGAACGATATGCTGGGGATGTTCGAGAAATTCGTCCCCAAATTCGTCAAGCAGTATGCAAACCTGCGCGCCATCATCGACCAGGCGGCTAAAGACTACATCAACGATGTGAGGGGCGACGTGTTCCCCGCCGGCGAGCAAACCTTCCACATGGATAAAGAAACGCTCGGCAACTTCATGGAAGAGATCGACCGCGGCCTTGGGAGGAAATAGGGGCTTCCGTTTTTGCTATTCTGAAGGAGCAAATGGCGGGTGACGATTACATGTCATTCTGAAGGAGCAAATGGCGGGTGACGATTACATGTCATTCTGAACGAAGTGAAGAATCTTGGGTGCAGTGCCTTTTTTATAGCAGGAGGGTCTAAGCTTAGATAAGCCAGAGTGAGACAGACGGTTTATAGGCGGTTGGTATTTGTTTGATACATGCTTGGTAGATATGATACACGCTTGGTAAACGCTTCTTAGAAAGGTATATCAAAGCTTAGACATACTCAGTGACAGAAGTCGGTGAGTGCTCTCTAGATTCTTCGCTTCGCTCAGAATGACAATTGCCGGCGCTTTAGAATGACAATTGCCGGCGCTCAGAATGACAGGCAGATGATCGCAGACCATTATATAAAGGAGATTTCACGGGTTGGATGTTAGAAATAAAAACCATACGCGAGTTGCGCTCGGCGCTTAAAGAAGAGCGTGCGCGAGGTAAGAAAATAGGATTTGTGCCGACCATGGGGTATATGCATGAGGGGCACCTGGCGCTCATGCGCGAGGCCAACAGGCTGGCGGATGTCGTGGTGGTCAGCATCTTCGTTAACCCCACCCAGTTCGGGCCAAACGAGGATCTGGGCAAGTATCCGCGAGACATCGAGGGCGATCGGGACAAAGCCGCCGGTGTCGGCGTAGATTTCCTATTCGTGCCGGCGGTAAAGGAGATGTACTCGGAAGGCTATTCCACCTATGTAGAGGTAACCGGAGAGATGACGCACGTGCTCTGCGGCAGGAGCCGACCCGGGCACTTCAAAGGTGTTACAACCGTGGTGGCCAAGCTTCTTAATATCGTTGAGCCGGATATCGCGCTCTTCGGCAATAAAGACTGGCAACAGCTCGCGGTTATCAAGCGGATGGTGCGCGACCTTAACATGGATGTCGAAATCATCGGCGTGCCCACGGTGCGTGAAAACGGCGGGCTTGCCATGTCGTCAAGGAATACCTACCTGTCTCTCGAAGAGCGAAAAGCGGCGCTTGTCCTCTCAAAAGCGCTTAGACTTGCGCAGGATATGGTACGTACAGGTAAAACAAATGCTGGCGAAATCGCGGCCGAACTTAAGGAAACGATTGAAAACGAGGGGCTTATCGAGGTAGAATACCTGGAGGTGTGCGATCCTGAGAGCCTGTCCCCCGTCGAGACGATCGAGGCGAACACGCTTATTGCAGTGGCCGCCAGGGTTGGCAAGGCCCGCCTTATCGACAATGCGCTTATCGTGCCTGAATCTTGATAATTATGGTAAATTGTTTTACATTGTGAGCAGGGGAACGTTATGCAACGTCATATGTTAAAGAGCAAAATTCATCGCGCCACCATCACCGGGGCAAATGTGGATTACATCGGGAGCATCACAATCGACTCCGAGCTGATGGAGCGGGCCGATATACTGGAAAATGAGAAAGTACACGTAGTCAACGTAGATAACGGCGTGCGCCTTGAAACATATGCCATTCCCGGAGAGCCGGGCTCGGGTGTGATCTGCCTCAACGGCGCCGCGGCCAGGCTGATGAACCCGGGGGAACTGATAATCATCCTCGCCTATGCGGTCCTCACGGAAGACGAACTCAAGGGCTTCAAACCGCGGATTGTCTTTGTCGATGAGAACAACAGGCCGTTTCAAACACAGTCCCTGCAAGAAGAGATTCAGAACAAAGCTTAAAGTACGTCTATGATACACCTCTCGCCACCATTAAGCGCTCTCTTTCAGCTGCGTCGGACGTGCCAGGTGTTTTGGTTGGTAGCGCTCTTTTGCAACAGTAAGCTCTGCCCGGTGCTCAAGCATCGTTCCCCGGATTATCGCAAACATCCCAAGAGCGATGAGAATATCACCGATGCTGAAAGCGTAGCTTAGCGAAGAGAACAACGGCAGCGTGAAGGTGTCTCCTAAAAACCACAGCGATGATCCGGCATTTGCAACCTGGGCCGAGGATGCGGCCGACTCGAGGGTACTACTTGCAAATACCACGGTTGGACCGGGCATATATCCCCCGTTCGAGACAATCGCAAGAAAGTTAAGGGTAAGACCGGCGGCAACCACTTCGATCAACTTGACCTGTCTGTTAAGGAGTAAAAACGCGATGACAAGCATATATGAGACGATGTTTGCTACCATTCCTTCAGGAAGCGAGCTATACGGCGTAAAACCGCACACAAAGAGAGTCAACTGGATGGCGAGCGCCATCATAACGAGTGATCCGTAGCGAAGTGAGATTTGAGAAAGGGCGCTCATCCTGCCGCCCTGAATATATCCAATAGCTATGCCCAAAGCCAAAAACGGTACTAAAAACATCTGCCGCATCTCCTTTATTATAATGTGGTGCCCTGTTCTTAAATCTCGGCAAAATCGGGGTGGGGTTTAGAGGAATTGGTGTATCCGGTTCGGGAATATATACTTGATACTGCGCAACCTTACAGGAGCATTATGAGTGGGTATTTTAAAATAATTTTAGCGGCGATTATCTGGGGCTCGCTCGGAACGGTGGTGCGCTTCATCCACCTGCCAACCCTAATCTTGGTCTTTTATCGCGTCTCCTTTGCGGCGATCGCCATTTTCGTCTATATCGCCATGCGGCACAAGACCGAGGTTCTTGCAGTAGGCAAGCGGCTCTACTGGATCATCGCGATGGGTATACTTCTAACAATCAACTGGACCGCCTTTTTCTTCAGCATACGACTCACCTCGGTAGCAAATGCGGTCCTGATAACGTATACCGCGCCGATATTCGTGGCGATACTCGCGCCGCTTATCCTAAAGGAAAAGCTCGAGAAGATTACCATACTGAGCCTAGGCATATCACTCGTTGGGACGGCACTCATCGTGTCTGCATCGGTTACCGGATTAAGTAAAAGCGCCCTTGCGGGCATACTGTGGGCCGTAGTCTCTGCCATCACCTATGCGGTTCTTGTCATCATAAGCAAACCGCTTGCGGACAAAATCGATCCTGTTGCCATCATATTTTACGAGGAACTGGTCGGGGCGATAATTTTAAGCCCGGCGCTCTTCATCTATAAGTTCAGCATCAGCCCGCTTACCCTGTTTATATTGTTTGTGGTCGGCGCGTTTCATACCGCCTTTGCCGCAGCATTGTACCTTAACGGCCTGCGCGACGTAAAAGCCCAGCAGGTCGGCATCTTCACCTACCTCGACCCGGCAAGCGCCGTGGTGTTCGCGGCCATTTTCTTGGGCGAGATCCCGCGGCCTGTCACCATCCTAGGCGGACTCTTCATCATCGCCTCAGGCCTGATTTTGGTGATGGTGACCAGACAACGGGTAGAGACCGAGGTGGTATCGGAATAGATATACCCACAGATATCGCACAGATATAGTAGATACTAAAAGTAGATACTAAAATAGATACATGATCAAGAGATATAATAAAGAACTATAATAGACATCCATGCCGCTAAAAGTGGCACCGTCAGAGGATGAAAATAGTAATGGCATATACTGGTTATTTTCAGGGTAGAGTTATGAACAAAAAAACAACCGTAATCGGGTATGGAAACCCTTTGAGGGGAGATGATGGGGTTGCCCATCTTGTACTGGATGAGTTAGAGCGCATTTTGGGGGTGCCCGATATAGAAATCGTTCGACGGCACCAGCTTGACGTGGTGGATGCGGAGCTTATCGGCGAAAGCCATGCGGTGATTTTTGTGGATGCGCATGTGAGCGAGCAGCTTGGGGATATTGAGGTGCGAGAGATCACGGACGCGCGGACGGATGGTATAAACGTAACCCATATCTCGTCGCCTGAGGAGCTTATCGTACTGGCCAGAGAGATTTATGGTGCGACGCCCAGGGCGTTCGTATGCGCGGTGCGTGGCTATGACTTTTCATTTGGAGCGCAGGTAACAGAGCCAACCCAAAGGCTGGCTCGTAGTGCTGCGGGTGAGCTTTATCGCCTTATAGAAGCGTTGCGATAACCTCACAATAATTACAATAAGTTATAGAGAACCGTTTACCTGATGTAGCTCATCCAGGACGTGACTTTGCTTCTTGCGCCGGCTGCACCGAGCATACCGACGAACTTCTCGTCGCTTCCTATACATTCGAGAAACAACTTACAGCGCCCGTTCTCATCCATTCCCTTGCCCTCTCCCATGACACGCACCCGGGCTTTGGTAAAGAGTACGTTTGCCATAACGCCACCGAACGTCGACTCAATATCCGGCCTAATTTTCTCTTTTAGTTCATCGATTGTCATGTTAAGCTCTCCTAATCGAATCGAGCACAAGCCCGTCGTGGCTGTAGAGTGTAACCTCGAGCGGCATCTTCCCGATAGCGTGGGTGGCGCAGGAGAGACATGGATCATAGCACCGTGCCGCCATTTCAACCAGGTTTAGGACGCCCTCGTTGAGCTTCTTGCCTTTGATATTATCTTTTGCGGCCATCGCAATCGCGGTGTCGATCGCCTTGTTATTGTGCGTTGTCGGTACGATGAGGTTTGCCTTTACGAGCTTGCCGAAGTCATCGGCCTGATAATGATGAATGAGCGTGCCGCGCGGGGCCTCGACGACACCAACGCCCTCGCCGGCTTTTCTGTCAACCTTAACACGAACATCCTGGCTCATGATTTCATCATCCTGCAGAAGCTCTTTTATCTTCTCCGCCTTATATAAGAGTTCGATTACCCGTGCATAGTGATAATACAGTGAGCCGCTTAAGGGTTTTCCGTTGCCGATTGCCTTAAACTCATCAAACGCGACTTTTGCCTTTGGCGTGTCGATGTTCGTTGCAACGTTGAGCCTGGCCAGAGGTCCTACCCTGTAGGTTTCGCCCCCCGACTTCCAGTAGGGGAACTTGGCCCAGGAGTAATCCTCAACGGCTTCATCGATATAATTCGCATAATCCTGCGGTGAGAAATCGGCGACGATGGCGCCGTCTTTATCGACAACGCGGATTGCACCATCATACTCTTCAAACATGCCATCCTTAGTAAGGCCCATGTACAAGGAGTCAAAGTTTGCAAAAGACGGTGCAAGGTCGGCGTATTTAATAAAGAGGTCTTTCGCAATGTCAAGGGCCAGCTCGGCATAGGAGATCGCCTCGTCTGCGTCCTTGAGCATACTGTATCTGTCGTCGCCGGTGATAGACTTGCTCATGCCGCCGGGAATGGCGGTGACCGGGTGGATCGAGCTTCCTCCCACCCGCTCGACGATGTTCTTGCCGATCTTGCGCAGGCGGATTGCTTTTATGGCGAGGTCCTTGTTGGCCTCCACGATACCAAGGACGTTTCGCTTCAGCGGATCGGAGTCGGGCCCTAAAACAAAATCGGGTGCGGCCAGGAAGAAGAAGTGGAGCGCCTGGTCTTCAAGGCCCGAGCCGAGGATAAGAAGCTCGCGCAGCTTCTTTGCCGCCGCCGGTAGCTCGACATCAAAAACCGCCTCGCAGGCCTTAACCGATGCCAGGTGGTGTGCGGTCGGGCATATACCGCAGATTCGCGTTGTGATAAGGGGCATATCCCATACCATCCTGCCTTCGCAGAACTTCTCAAACCCCCTAAACTCCATGACGTGGAAGCGCGCCGACTCGACGGTCCCCGAGTCATCGAGGTGGATCGTTACCTTACCGTGTCCTTCTATCCTTGTCATCGGATCTATCGTTACTATATTTGCCATGTCCTACCTCCAAATCCTTCCCGGTACTTCCGAGATCGCCATCGAGTACCGGTATCCGGTGCCGACGATATCGTCCATAAACATCATTGCCCCGGCCGGAAGAATTGAAGCCAGGGAGTTAACCATCTTCGCTCCGACCTCGGTTATCCCCGGGGTCGGACCCCAACAGCCCCTGCACGGCATATTGGCTTTGCTGGGGCATTTCGAGTGACAGCCTTCTCTGGTAACAGGGCCCATGCATACAATCCCCTGCTCAAGGAAGCACTTTTCCGGGTCTATGGTATCAAGCTCCATAACAGCTTTTACGCCGTCGGTTACGAAATCCCGCTGCTGTATATAGAGTTCTTTTTTCACGCGGCTGCACTGGGCGCATTTGCCGCGACTTTGCTCAACCGGCTCCTCCCCGTTTATGAGAGCGAGCAGTGCGTTTTTAATGTCGGCGGGCAGCGGCGGGCAGCCGGGAATCTTGTAATCGACCTTTACCACCTGGTCGAGGGATTTTACCTCGGGCAAGTGCTTCGGTATCTCATCCGAAGACGGTATCTTGTCACCGTAGACGCTTGTTAGAACATCCTGAAGGTCGAAGAGGTTTCTCATCCCCGGGATACCACCGTAACTTGAACAGGTCCCGAGAGCGATGAGGCAATCGCATTTCTCTCGAAACTTCTTGGCGGTTTCTTCATTGTCCTCGGTTGCAACGGCCCCGTCCAGGATACCGATATCGGCATGGTCAAAGTCTTTGGTGTCGATAATGGGTGAATATACGATTTCTACAGCGCCAAGAACATCGAGAATCTCCTCATGCAAGTCGAGCAACGACATGTGGCAGCCGAAACAGCCCTCCAAAATTCCAGTAGCTACTGTTTTCATACGGTAACCTCCATCGTCTTAAGTTCGTTTAGGAAGGTCTCCGCCACCTCGGCTGCCGTTGCATCCTCGCATCCATCCATAGCAACTATCCTGAGGCGTTCTGAGTCGATTCCTCTACTTCTCAGAATCTCTCTAAAGAGGTTGGCCCTTCTATCGAGATCGACAGAACCCACGAGGTTCTGGCACTTGTCTTCTTTACACTTACCTATGATGACACCATCAAACCCTTTAGCAAAAGCCTCAAGGATAAGCTGGGTATCGACCCTGGCACCGCACTTAACACCTAGCGGCATGATATTGACAGAGTATTCGGTATCCGATTCGCCGGCGATATCCAAAGAAGGATAGCCGCAGCCCTCACACAGCATATAGAGCACTTTAGGGTCTCCGTTGGAGGGGAGTTGGGCGAGTATTTCGATTGCCGAGTGTAAATACTTGGTTGGATTGGCGAGTAAGTCTCTCGCACCGGTCGGGCAGGATGTGACGCAGTTTCCGCAGCCCCGGCAGCGCATGGCATCCACGATTGCGATCCTCTTCGCCTCATCGATGCTTGAAGCCTTAAACATGCAGGTCTTTATGCAAGTGCCGCATCCGCCGCACAGACGCTCGTCCACCTGAGAGACGGGGACTTCGTAGAGCAGCTCCTCTTTATCCAGAAGGGCTATGATGCCCATTGCCGCGCTTTCGGCATACGATACTTTAGCACATATGGAGTCTGCCGGGGGAACGATAAACATGCCCGACCTCCTAGTTGCAGTAGCCATAGTATGGCGGTTAAGCGGTTTGAAATAGCCGTCCTTATCTACAGCGAGATAAAGCACTGAGCGTAGCTCATCGGTGTATTCAAGATCGCTTCCGGTGGCCGCCATGACGGCGCCGACAGGAAGCGACTGGGTAGTGCCGTTTTTCTCAAGGGTTACGGTGAAATCTCCCCTGCGTCCGATGACTTCTTTTACCGTGGTCTCCGAGAATACCTGCAAGTTTTCATGCCCGAGCACGTAACCGACTGATGTGCGCATAAAGGCCTTTTCCTCCTCGGGCATGCGCACTTTGCCATCCTTATCTATAAGATAAACCTTGTAGCCGTGCGCGAGGAGTCTCTCGGCGATGACGATCCCCTCAAGGGACGCGCCGATAACGGCGACCCTCTTCTTCGGCGGAAACTCGATTATCTCAAACGGCGGCGAGGTTTTTACTTTTTCGATAGCAACATCTATCAGTAATTTTGCTTTCCGGCGTGCCCCCTGTGGGTTGGTTTTGTGGGGAAGCGCTGCATGTTCTTTGATGTTGGCAAAGCTTATCCTATTAAGGTTGATACCGCTTTTCTCTATCTCTTTGATGATAGAGCTTGCCTCTCTGTTGTTCTGGAAATAGAGCGGCGATTCACCGGCGAGGACAACGGCGTCGAGGTTGTTGTCCGCAATATCGGCCTTGATGGCGTTGATCGACCTTGCCGGGAAGAAGTTGTCGAACACCCGGACCACCGAGAGATCCATATACTCACCGGCCAGCCCGGACACATCAAATACCCTGCTTACCTCCCCGTTCGACTCAGATAGATACAGACCAATATTCATATAAGCCTCCTACTACGTGCGCTAGACTTTACTTCGATTAAATCCTCGGTCAATACTGTATGTGCAATAGGCTGTGTTACCCTATGTTACTTATTTGTCACATGCCGACTTATATCCTTCGACGACTAAGCGCTGTATCCTTTAAATTAGGAATACTTATTTCTTAATTATCAAATAAGCGCGTTGGCTGATTGGGTGTATGAAAAGAATGGCGGTGGATGCAACACTATTCGAACCAAAAGGAGCTAATAGACAGGTTGGAGGGGTACAATCATTATTTGCAGGGTTCTCTCAACAATCCGCTGGGTTTTCCAGTCTGTTTTGTAATTTTCCAGCGTTACTGCAGAGAACTCCGTTAACTGGCTTTTGTAAAGATCAAGTTCTGCCAATTTTCTTAAAATCAGGGACTTATCAACCAATTCCGTACCTCGACAAAAAAATCGATTTTTCTTTGATGCTAAAATCAAAGAACTCTCTTAAGGTTACTGATTCGTATTCGTGTCG
>Ga0210021_1000727_pt1 | contig 35466 bp, 27 predicted proteins | sample CryGeymeta201517_FD_183981 | JGI IMG/M metagenome (GOLD analysis project Ga0210021, IMG submission 183981) | Groundwater microbial communities from Crystal Geyser aquifers in Utah, USA - Crystal Geyser metaG 2015-17 (SPAdes) (version 2) | ecosystem: Environmental > Aquatic > Deep subsurface >... | reverse complement strand
TCCAGCCCCACCAGTCCCCCTGCAAGGACCGCTACCCCCACACGCATTAAGATATCATTAATTTCGCCGGCCATCTCGATCCCTCCTGCCATCATAAGTAAGCGCAACAACGCAGTATAAAAGGGACAGGCTATTTTTAAAGTAGACTATTCTTTATCGGAAAACCAGTCTGTCCCCTTTTAGCCTTCCCCACATCCTCCCTGCCGTTCCAAAACTTCCTATCCATTTTAATTGATATTTGAAGATGGTGACCCCAAACGGGTCCCTTTTTAACTTCATATTTTTAGTAGAGGTTCGTTGAACAATGCTTTTATTGTTTCATAATCGAGTCGTGCTTGTTTAATGGAGGCCTTCAACTCGTCCTTCACAGCGCCGTATTCTTTCCCTGAAAAACGAGTGCGTAATGTCCCTAACTCTTTCGACACTTTACTGGAAAACTCACGAATTGCATTAGTCGATATATAATTCAAACCACCTGCGTGTGGCTGCGCAGTCTGATCTATGCGCATGGTAGGAGATACGATTAATGCTTGAATTGGAATATGCTTCAGACTCTCTCTCTGCGACCGAAGCCAATCTGGATGGCCCTTAGCCTGTTGCAACTCTTTTTTTGAAAATGCGCCTTCCGGTTTCTTATCACACTTAACCTCAAAAGTGAAACAGCGGTCTGGGAAAATCCAAACAACATCAGCAACTCCCGGCGCCGTCTTGCGTATAACTTCAGCGCCTAAGCACTCGCCTAAGCGTTCCAAACCTATGTGGTATTGGGTAGGATTTGATAGTACTGTAAGCCCCTCTTGCATTTCCTTTAGCTTCTCGCCGAATTTAAGACCATGCCAGCCCCACTCCTCCAAACGATCCCATATGGCTTCTGCTTGTTGATCTGTAATGTCAGAAGCTATTTTCTCAATCGACTCTTTACTGCGTATACGGAGCAAATAGTCTAAGTTACCTGTGTTTATCCCCGTAGCACGCGCCCGCTTTAGACAATCTATTTCACTCATCAAGTCTTTTTGGTGATAAGCCACCATAGCGGCCAGGTAGAACCACCACGCACGATACCCAGCAAGCTCGGGTTCATTTGTTTTATCAGCGGCGTTTCTTGCTATATCATAGGCCATTGAAAAGTTTTCTTCCCATAGCGCTTTTGAATATTGCACTTCTAACTTACCACTTTCTTCATAACTCGCTGAATCAACTTTTGGTTTTTGCACTTCCACTTCTTCTAGGCTCTCATTGGCCTCTTTTCGATAGTTTGGATCTGTGAGTAAACCCAAAACTATTTCTGAGATTGCATTTTTATTTTTTCTTACTAATTCGCTCTGCTCAATTCCCCAGGTTAACTCGCGCTGTATCTCACCTGGCAACCCTTGAGTGAGTGCGGACGTGGTGATGCTGTCTATTAATGACTGACCTAATAATATAATTACGGCGTAATCAGTTGCGTCGCGCGTGCAACGACCCATTCCTTGAATCAGCCGTACTCGCTCACGTCTACGAAATAACGGGCCTAGTTTCCATCGTTCACGCATATGTCGTTCTAATGCACCGACTGCAGCAGGACTCTCGGCCATTATTAGTAGCCTACAGTCATCACCAGGCAGATCTAACCCATCATAACGTCCAGCCAAACATAACATCACATTTTCTTGTGAAGTAAATGGCTCAATGGAATCCTCGATGTCAGCAGCATCGAGCCTTGTAGGTTTTGGATTCATTCCTTGCGCCACAGCGTTATATGTTTTCTGTCCAATATTATATGAAGGAGCCAGCATGAGAACTCGTCGTGTTTCCATGTAGCGCCATATGTCAGCAATAACTTTATGACATTCATCTTCTTCCATATAGAGCCCAGGTATAAAAATATAACGTTTCCCCCATTGTGCATGTTGAACGCGAATCGTTTTAATAGATGTGATTCCATAACTTCTTTTAAGATCTCCCTCCCCTCCGAGTGTTGCTGACATATAAATCCGCTGACTAGTCTTACTGAAGGCTTCATGAGTATATGTCGGGGGGATTAACGGTCTTATAATAATTTCATTAATCGAGGCGAGCCAGAGACAAGCGTGAAGCGAGTTACGAATCAGGCTCCATGGGAAATATACACCTGGCGATTCGACAGAACCCAGTAAGGTGATAATATTCTGTACTATCGCTTTATTTACGCAAACATCCACAAGCTCAACAGCGCCATATTCTGCCCCATCGGTGATAATTCGATATTGATTATCTGTTAAAACCGGTCGCAATATGGTTATTAGTTCATTGTAAAGGTCGGCATGCTCCTGTTTACGAATACGAACTGTCCACATATCAGCAACAACATGTGCACCCCCATGGGCATCATCGAAAACGAGGACATCTGAAGCTTTCACTACTGGATTAACATTAAACAAGTTCGCATAAGTTGTTATACCGACAGCTTTGCCAGTCTGATAATGTCCAACTTCAACCGGATCCCGCGACTCTTTCGTTCCCGTAATATCAGCACAAGCAATACCAAGCTTTTCTGACTCTTTTAATACTTGTTTAGCAAGTTGATTGGTTAGTGTTAGATAGGCAACTTTTTCACCAGACTGACGCCGACGCCACTCTGCGATCAACAATCCAACTATGGTTTTTCCGGTTCCGGTAGGTAATTCGAATGCAACATCAGTTTCATTTTTGAATTTATCGTACGCTCTTAGCGCATCTACCTGTGGCGCACGAAGATAACCATGGCTTCGAGCGCGATTTGGTAGTTTTGTAAACAGCTCCTCAGGAGAGGAATAAACTTGCGAACCCTTCGGTTTACGAAAAGATGGCCTTTCTTTGTTCATGATTCATATACCTCTTCACACAAATTTGATATTGCTGGGCCTTGCTATTTTAACCTCTTACATGGGGAATCTTCGAGGGGCACCCAGCCCCCTCTCCTATTTAGCGCCCTTCTTCGAATTACATTGCCTGCACATGATTTTAGCGTTATCCATAGATGTCTTGCCACCACGAGAGTGCGGTCTGATATGATCTATTGTGAAGTTGTTCCAAGTCAATCGCTCTCCGCACTTGGCACACTTCTTTAATTCATCTGAATGCCAGATCAACCGTCGTTGCTCGATTGTAAAGCTACGATGTGCATCCTTCTTCTCAAAAAGGCCACCCAAGACCTGCCCAAGAATTTCGCCCCGTTTTTTACGCTGGGGAATGTAATCTGTTTGAGCCTGGATCGTTAGAAAGTAGTCGCCAAAAAGCCGCTGTTCCGGTTTGATAGCTTCCGTTCTTTTCAATTGTTGTCGGACCGTATCTACTCCATTAGAGAGCCAAGTAAGGAGCACTTGAGCTTGACGATTCCTTCTTGGATTTGTAAGAATGCAACGAGATTTATCTAATTGCCAAACCAGCAAGAAGAGAGAATAGAAATCAACGGAATGTGCAAAACGCGTAGTATGGAGTGCGGGAAACATTTTCCTGATTATATTCAGAATTCGATGGCACTCACCCACACATCTTTTCAGCGATATCGCGTTAATTGATTGTCCACCTATTATACTGTCTAACGCTGTCTTCTTGTTGATAGGTCCCTCAGAATGAATCGAGGCTATCAATTCGCAAACCAATTCAACATGTTTCATTCGACTAATCTGAGATGGGGAAAGGATGCGATTTTTTAAGAAAAACTCTTTCTCGCGTAATGCTAATTTCGATGCTTGTTTTAAAAAGGGACTAAAGAAGAAACGAGCGTGGCGTTTCTCAGCACCTGTTAATCGTTTGCCTGTCGAATTAATACGTACAAACAAATCCACAATATCGGATAACTCACCCGATATATCGACGGTTTGAATTTTGTAAGACATAAGTTTATGCTCATGCCCCTTTTGTTGCACCCGTTTCCATGACCATTCTATAACTTCATCCAAGGGGCCGAAGCGTGATTTTATTGAAAAACGCATTCCTTTGAATCCAGTTACCCCCTGAAACATTAAGATTGACTCAAGCCGTTGTTTTCCATCGATCACATCATATGTTAGTTTTCCATTATCCGATCTCTTGTAGAGGAATATTGAGGGGATCGGATAGTTTTGAAATATTGATTCTATAAACTTCTTTCTATCATTGATAGTCCAAACAGAATCTCTCTGGAAGCCTGGCTCAAGATTCAACTGGTGGTTATTGAACAGTAAGACGAGTTCCTGTATTGTTTTATCGCCATACTCGAAGTTCAATGTATTGATCATTTTTCGCTCCTGAGGGTCCCATGAGGGATACTCGCCCTTGTCAAGCCTTTAATGAATCAGAAACTTTACCCAAAAAACAAAAAACCATCTTCGATGTTACGGATTCACCCATAAGATATCCGACGGTTTCATTCAACAAATCCACCTCTAATTATAACTACAGCGATCAGCATTCAGCGTTCAGCGGACAGCAAGAACTTCAGCGATCCCCATTAGACGGCTCCCGTCTAACGGGGCGGGCAACGGTCAGATCTCAGCTATGACCTGATAGCAAGCCCACTGGCCGAGGCCGGGAAGCGAAATTCGGCCCGAACCCCTGGAATGCAGGGATTATACGAAGAAATGGGGAGGGAGGCAAGGGGAAAATAAGAAGACGGATGGACGGCATAGACCCAGAGGACAGACGACAGACGGCAGATGGCGGAGAACGGAGGACGGATCACAGAGGACGGCCAAAGACAGGGATTCGGCGGAGGAAAGGGGAAAAGACGGATCAATGCACCGCGATCTTGACGCCTTGTCTCTTCTTGTATTTGATGAAGAAGACGGTCACGATGCAGAGGATGCCGATGATGCCAAGCCAGATGAAGGTGCTCTGGAAGGCATACGAAGAGGCCGTCCGGCGGATCAGCATTTCAAAAAAGGCGGCGGCCTGCAGGCGCGCGGTCTCGGGCTGGGCGCCCTGCCCCATGAGGTAATGCTGCAACTGCTGGAAGGCCCCGAAGGCGGTTTTGTTCCCATAGTGGATCTGCTCGGAGATCCGGTCGAAGAAGAGGTCTGTCCTTCGGGACAGGATCGTGACCGAGATGGAGGTCCCCACGGACCCTGCCACGAGACGGGAGATATTCTGGATGGCCGAACCCATGTTCACATCCTCGATAGGAATGATATTCAGGGCGATCACGGTCAGGGATGGGAACAGGGGGCCGAAGGCGCCTCCCCAGAAGATGTAAAGAAGGATGATCGTGGACTTTTCCGTATTCAGATCGAAATTGGCCAGCATAAAGGTTGCCAAAGCAAAGGCCACGGCCGAGAAGAGCGCGATGAGCTTGGCGTTGAACTTGTCGCTCAATGCTCCACCGAGGACCACGCCTACGGAAGTTGCGATGGAGCCTGGGAGCATGATGATCCCGGCATCGAGGGTTGTAAAACCGCGGAGCCGCTCGAGATAGAGGGGAATCAGGAAGTAGCCGCCGTAGATGGTCATGGAAAAGATGAACATGCCGACCACGGCCAGGGCGAAGACAGGGTTCCTAAAGAGCCGGATATGAAGAAGGGGTTCTTCGGATCTCCGTTCCCGGTAGATGTAGAGGGAGAAGGTCACCACCCAGAGGGCCATGAGAAAGACGATCCGGTCCGAATGGGTCCATCCCCACTCCTGCCCCTTGGAGAGAAAGATCAGTAAAGAACCGAAGCTTATGGACATGAGGAGAAAACTCCCCAGGTTGAAGAGGCCCGCCCGCTCTTCTTCGGGTTTGCTTTTCTTCAAAAGAAGGACCGCCGCGGCCAGACCGATCACGGACACGGGGATATTGACATAGAAGATCCAGCGCCAGGTAAGATGCTCGGTGAGAAAGCCTCCAAGGATCGGGCCCAGGGCCGGGGCGGCCGAGGCCCCCAGGCCGAAGATCCCCATGGCAATCCCCTGCTCGTCTTCAGGAAAGACCTCATAGAGCATGGTCATGGCCACGGGCACGACCATTCCCTCCCCGATCCCCTGGATGAAGCGCCCCAGGGTCATGATCTCGAGGTTCGCGGCCTGGCCGCAGAGCATGCTCATCACGGTGAAGATGACCATGCCGTAAATATAGGTATCCCGGTGCCCGATCTTCGCCCCGATCCATCCGACCGCGGTCATGGAGATCGCGGAGCCGATCATGTAGGCGATCACCACCCACTGGATTCCGTGGGTGTCGGCATTCAGGGAGGCCATCATCTTGGGGAGGGTGATATCCACGATCGTGGTGTCGAGCAGGGTCATGAAGGTCCCGATCATGACGATGACCGCGGCATACCACTTGTATTTGATCCCCAGGTAATAGGGTTGGTTTCCGATCCTGTGTGAGGGGGTCATGGTCTGTTACTCTTTGGCATCATCGGAGTGCGCCTTGTCCTCATTCAATTCAATACCCACGGTGACGGACATCCCCGGTTTGAGCAGGCCCTTGTCTTTTTCCTCAACCGAGATCTTGATCGGGATCCGCTGGACCACCTTGGTGAACTCGCCAGCGGAGTTGTCCCTGGGGATCAGGGCAAACTTGGCCCCGGCCGCCTCTCCGACCAGGATCACCTTGCCGTGAAAGGTCTTACCGCCGTAGGTGTCCACATCCAGGTCCACGTTCTGGCCCACCTTGACTCCCTCGGTCTTGGTCTCCTCCAGGTTGGCCGTGACATAGACACTCCCTTTGTCATACACAGACAAAACCGGATAACCGGCGCTGATGAAATCCCCCTGGTTCATGAATTTCTTGGCCACCACGCCCTGCACCTGGCTTTTTATCCTCGTATATCCCAGGCTGGTCCTGGCCACGTTCAGCCCCTCCTGTGCGGCCTTGAGCGCGGAGCGCATGGCCTCCACGGCGCTCTCAGCCTCCTTGACCTGATAGCTGCCTGCCCTGGCCTGCCGGAGGTCCGCCTCCGCGGCCGCAACTTTGGAGCGGACGCCGATCCGCGCCGCCTCCATGACATCATACCGGCTTTTTGAAACGGCCCCGGATTGCAACAGACCCTGGATCCGGTCATAATCCTTCTGCACCTGATCCGCATCGGCCCCTGCGGCGGTCAACTGGCTTTCGGCCCTGCGGATCTGCTCTCGTGAGGCCACACGAAGGTTCTCCAGGGCGGCAAGGCTCCGGTTCAGGTTGCTTTGGGCTGCCCTGACATTGGCCTCCTGAAGGGCGGCCTGGTTCCGGTAATCCGTTTCATTGATCTCCACGAGGAGCTCCCCTTTTTCAATCGGGTCGCCCTCCTGCACATGGATCTTCTGGATATAACCGGAGACCAGCGGGGCCACGTTGATCATGTCCGATTCCACGAAGGCATTGTCCGTAATGGCATGGGTGAACCGGTAATGGAACCACTTCACTGCGATCACAGCAAAGATGATCAGGACGATCAGGAAAAAGACAAGGAAGACCTTTTTGCCGGTGGTCATGGCCGGTTTTTCTCCTGAGGCTTCCTTTTTTTCTTCGGATCTTTTTTCTTCCATGGATGGATCTGTCATCTCTTCTTCCCTTTTTTGGCAAGGCCGAAAGCGTGACCGTGGTTTCTCGGCAGCCTGCTGATATTTTTACGCCTGGATTAGACAACCCGGATCACAGGCAGTTCAAAAACCTTGAACCCGGAGCCGCCGAGTCTGTCCGACAGTTCCTGCACGGCCTTCATGACCGTGTCTTCGATCTCTTCTTCTACGGCCACAGCCACGGCGCGGTTGAAGCCGGGCCAGACCGGGGTGTCGAGCTTAGGATCGGAGTTCTTCCCTTTTCCCAGGACGCGGTCCCACTGGGTGTAGCCGGTGACGCGGCAGTGGTTGAGAGTCTCCATGACGTCTTCGTCGAAGTCCACATCATAAATTATGAATAGCAGCTTCATTTTTGGTATTTCCCCCATTTCATTTTAGGGTCTTGCTTCGCCCGTAAGGTTAGCGGCATAGGGTTCAAGGGGCCGAGGGGTCAAGGGTTCAAGTGGTTCAAGAAAACAAGTATCCCAAGGGTTCAAGGGTCCAAGTGAAATGCTGAAACACAACTAAAATCTCCGGAGAACATTCACTCGAGCCCTTCAACCCTCGGACCCTCGAACCCTTCCTTTTGTCTTTCCTCTCACTCGACCCCTTGAACCCTTGACCCCTTGAACCCTGATTTCTTCAACCCCTGACCCCTCGACCCCTTGAACCCTCGAACCCTGTCTTTTTTCTTTCCTCTCACTTGACCCCTCGACCCCTTGAATCCTCGAACCCTGTCTTTTTTCTTCTCTCAAACATATAGTAGATGGTCGGGATCAGGACCAGCGTCACCAGGGTGGAGACGGTGAGTCCTCCGATCATGGTGATTCCCAGGGGGTTCCAGACCTCCGCGCCCACCTGCCGGGACACGGCCAGGGGGACCATGCCGAAGAGCGTGGTGAGCGTGGTCATGAGCACGGGCCTCAGGCGGTGCTTTCCGGCCTGGGTCACGGCATCGAGCAGCTCGTAACCCCGCTTCTGCAGGAGATGGATATAGTCCACGAGGATGATCGCATTGTTCACCACGATCCCCATGAGCATGATCACTCCCATGAAGGAGATGAGCCCCAGGCTCACGCCGGTGAGGTAAAAGGCATAGATCACCCCGGTAAAGGCAAAGGGGATGGAGAACATGATGATGAACGGGTCCCTCAGGTTCTCAAACAATGCGGCCATGATCATGTAAACCAGGAGGATCCCCAGGATGAGCAGGGACGTCAACTCGCCGAAGGCCTTCTTCTGCTCCTCCACGTCGCCGCCGAAACTCACGGTAACCCCGTCGGGAAGCCCCATGCCCTCAAGGGTCTCTCGGATCTCTTTGGTGGCGTCGCCGAGGGCGCGCCCGAACAGATCCGCCTCCACGCGTACGACCTGCTGCCGGTTCTTGCGCTCGATCTCAATGGGACCCTCCCCTTCCACAATCCGGGCCAGGTTGCTCAGCCGGATCTTCCTTCCGTCGGGGGTGAAGATCGGGGCGTCGAGCAGGTTTTGGAGACGATCCTTGTCGGCCTCGTCAAATCGGGTGAAGATGTCGTAGCTGTCCGCTGCGTCCTTGTATTCGGAGGCATCCTTTCCGTAAAAATAGTTTCTGAGAGTCCCCGCGACGGCAGCGATGTTCAGCCCCAGGGCCGCGGCCTTTTGCCGGTCCACATCCACCCAGAGCTCGGGCCTCGGGTCCTTCTGGGTCACAGCCACGTCCACCAGCCCCGGCATCTTGTAGAGGACGTCCCTGAGCTTTCGGGCGAAGGCGACGTTTTCGTCCAGATCCGAGCCCTGGATCTCGACGGAGATCGGTTTATTGCTCCCCATGAGCGCCATGGAGACCGGGTCCTGCGCGCTCACGCGGATCTTGCTGATCCCCGGGATCTTCTCCACCTTCTTTCTCAGGGCCGCAGCGATCTCATCGGTGCTCCTCTCTCTCTCTGTCTTGGGTGCCATCTTGAAAAAGAGGTTCCCCACGTTCGGCCCTTCATCAAAGCCCAGGGCTACGCCGATCCCCCGCTCGGTCTGCCCGCCGAAGGCATAGGAATGCAAAAGCTCTTCGGGACGAATCACATCGTCAACATTATGAAAGATCTCCTCGATGACCTTTGTGCTCTCTTCGATCCGGGTCCCCTCGGGAAGCCTGAAGTCGATGCTCAGGTCCCCGGTGTCGGTCTTGGGCATGAAGGAGGTGGAGAGGAACGGAATGAGCGAGAGCCCGCTCATAAAAAAGCAGACGGATAGGAGAACCACGGTCTTCTTATGGCCAAGCGCCCAGGTGAGCAGCCGGCTGTAGGCCTCTTCGATCCATTCAAACCACGCTTCGGTCTTGCCGTAGAACCTCCCCAGGACCCCGTTCCGCTCAGAGCCTTTTCCAGGCGCGGGCCTGAGCCATCGGGAGGAGAGCATGGGCGTCAAAGAAAGGGACGTGAAGAGGGAGGCCATGAGGGTCGCCACGAGCACGAAGCCGAGCTGTTTGAAGATGATCCCCGCGAGCCCGGTCAGGAACATCAGAGGGAGAAAGATCACCGCCGTGGTCATGGTGGAGGCGGTGATGGCCATGCCCATCTCGCTCGTCCCGAAGACGGCCGCGGTCGTGACGCGGCCCCCATGTTCCACGTGCCGCGTAATGTTCTCGAGCACCACGATCCCGTTGTCCACGACCATGCCCGAGGCAATGGCCAGGGACATGAGGGACATGAGATTGATGGTATAACCGAAGAGGTAGAGCAGGATAAAGGAGATGATCAAAGAAAAGGGAATGATCAGCGAGATGATCACGGCGGTCCGCACCCGTCTTAGGAAAAAGACCGTTACGATGACCACGAAAAAAATGCTCCACATCAACGTATCGGCCAGGTTCCTGACCGAGGTCAGGATGTTATCGGAGTTGTCCATGACCACATTGACCTGGACGTCCGATGGCAGGCCGGATCGGATCCGGTCGAGCTCGTGCTTGACCCGGCGGGTCACGTCCACGGTGTTCTTGCCGGTCTGCTTCTGCAGGATCATCACCAGGCCTTCCTTGCCGTCCCCCCAGCCGTGCAGGTCCACGGGCTTGTACGCGTCCTCCACCGCGGCCACGTCCCGGAGATAGACGGGCCTTGATCCTTCATGCCCGATCACCGTGTCCCGGATCTCCTCCATGGTCCGGTACCGGCCGGGAATCCGGACAAAATACTCACGCAGGCCTGACTTGATGCTCCCCGCCGGGATGTTCAGATTTTCGGCGGCAAGCACGCGGTTGACCTGTTCGATGGAGAGGTTGAAGCCCTCGAGCTTTCGAATGTCGAAGTAGATGTTGATCCGCCGCCGGAGCCCGCCGTAGATCTCCATGCCCCCCACGCCCGGGATCCGCTTCAGCTCGTCGGCGATCTTTTTGTCCGCGAGATGGAAGAGCCTCGGCCAGGTCAGATCCCCGGTGACGGTGAGAAAGAGGATCGGGGCCGTGGCGCTGCTGAACTTGAAGAGCATGGGCTGTTCGATATCGCCGGGCAGCTCCTTCTTGGCCATCTCCAGGGCGTCCCGGATGTCGTTTCCGGCTTCGTCCAGGTCCGTGCCCCAGTCGAACTTGCACTGGACCAGGGAAAGGTTGTCAATGGACTTGGAGGTCAGGGTGTCGAGATTGTTGACCACGCTGACCCAGTTTTCGATCTCCTTGGTGACCTCGGTCTCCACGTCCGATGCCGAGGCCCCTGGCCAGTTGGTCATGATGGAGATCACCGGCGGCTCGATGTTGGGAAACATGTCGATGCCGAGACGGGACATGGAGAAAAGGCCGATGATGAAGACCCCCAGGAAGAGCATGAGGATGGCCACGGGCTGTCTGACTGAAAACTCCGGAAGCTTCATCCCTTGCCCTTTCCGTTCTCTTTGTTCTCTTTGTTCTCTTTGGGCGCGGCCCCGCCCTCCCCGGTTTCAACGGTTACGGCATAGCCGTGCTTGAGCCGGTTCTGCCCTTTGATCACGACCTGCTCTCCGGCCGAGACCCCCTCCAGGACCTCCGCATCATTCTCCTGGTATCGCCCCAGTTTCAGGTTGCGGAGTTCCGCTTTCCCGTCTTTGACTACAAAGAGATAAAAACGGCCCGTGCCCGGATCGGTCTTAAGGGCGTCCCTCGGCGCCACGACCCCCTCTTTCTTTCCGAGATGAATTTCCAGATGGGCGAACATGGCTACCCGCAGCGTCAGGTCCGGATTTGCCACATGGATTTCCACCTCTCCGGTGCGGGTAGCCGGGTCGAGGGTCGGATTGATCAGCGAGATTTCCCCGGAGAAGATTTTGTCGGGGAAGGCGTCCACGCGCATCTCAATGTGCATCCCCTTCCGGATATTCGGGAAGTCCCTCTCCGTGACCGTGGTCACGATCTTGAGCGTTTTGTCTGAGGAGATACGAAGCACGGGCCGGCCTGGATCGGAGAGCGAGCCCCGGTCCACGTAACGGGCCGAGACATAACCGCTGATCGGGGCGAAGATCTTGTGGTCGTCCCGCAGGACCTTGAGCTGTCTGAGCTGGGCCTGGATCCCCTCGACCTGGGCCTTTGCGCTCAACTGCCGGGCCTCGGCCACGTCGAGCCGCTGCTGGGACACGGCATTCATCTCAAAGAGTTTCCGGAGGCGCACAATCTCCTTTTCCGCCAGATCAAGATCCGCTTGCGCCGCGTGCAGGGATGCATCCTCCTGCTGGATCTGCGCTTCGATGCCCCGGGCCTCGAGCGCCGCCAGAAGCTCCCCTCGATTCACAAAGTCCCCCTTGTCCACCTTGAGGATCTCGATAATCTTTCCCGGAACCTTAGGATAGACCGTGACCTCCGCCCCCGAACGGAGATCGCCCGTCTGATCAATCACCCGGTCCAGAGATGCCGTCCTCGCCGGGACCGTCTGAACCGGCACGACTTCGACTTTGCTCTCCTCGGCGGTCTTGCCCAGCCTCGCACGGACCACGTTGATCAGCGTCACGGCGGTAAAAAGGAGGATGAGTATGACCGCAATCGAGATACCTCGTTTCTTGGCGTCCATAGGTTCCATCAGTCTGAGCCCTTTCTTTAATTCAGATTCTTCTCCTCTACGAGCCATCGGCCATTTGGCGGGCCACAGGGTTCGAGGATTCCAGGGTTTAAAGGATCCCAGGGTTCAATGGTTCGAGTGGTTCACTTGACCCCTCGGCCCCTTCTGCGCCGGCCGCATACCTCTACCCGCTCATTTGGAGATGATCCTCAATTTATTGCTCCCTCCCCGCGCCCATGGCCCGCAGCAAAGAGGCCGAGGCCACGTTGTATCCGTACAGGGCGCCGTAGTAATGCGCCTCGGCCTGAGAGAGGAGGGTCTGCGCATCCAGGACTTCGGTGGACGTGGTCATCTGCTCCTTGTACTGCAGGTCGGTGATCCTGTAATTTTCCTTGGCCTGTTCCACGGCCCCCTTGGCGGTATCCATGTTTTTCATTGCGGTCTGAAGATCGAGATACGCCTGCTTGATCTCGATTGCGACCTTGTCTCTCAGCCGGTTTCGGGACTCCTCGGCTTTCTCCTTTTCATAGAGGGTCTGCGCCACATCGTCCCCGGTTTTCCCCCACTCGAAGAAGGTCCACTTGGCCTCAAGACCGATCAAGGCATTCTTGGTGTTGGTGAAATCGTTTCCATTGACTTCGGCGTTATCGCCCTGACGATAGTACTCCCCGACCAGCATGACACCCGGATAGTAATGACTTCTCGCCAGCCTGACCGACTTCCCGGCCTGTTCCACGGTCACCTCCATCACGTGGACCTCGGGCCTTTTCTCCAGGCCCTGACGAAGGGACTCCTCCAGGGACGGCGCATAGGGCGTCCAGGAGAGGATATCTTCCAAAAGAAGATCATCATTGATTCCCCGTTTGAGCAGGAGATTCAGATTGGACCGGGTGAGTTCCTCTCGGTTGCCCGCCCTGACCAGTTCCTGCTCGGCATCGGCGAGCTGAACCTCGGATTTCAAGAGATCATTCCTGGGGATCATCCCTGCATCATACATGGCCTGGGCGTCCTTGAGGTGGCTTCTGAGTCTTTTCACCGCGTCTTCCGCCACGCTGCGGAAACGGCCGGCCAGAAGATGCTGGAAATAGGCCTCCTTGGTCCTGAGGATGATCTCTTCCCTGACCTCCTCCTTTTCCAGTTTAGCCGTATCCACCCCGAGTTCGGCGAGCTCGTGAGCGGTGGTCAGGGCAAAACCCGTGAAGATGGGCTGTGCAAAACCCACGGTCCACCGGTAGTTCGGTTTGCTGCCGATGATGAATGCCGGATTGGCTCCGAAGACGGCCTCCGGGTCATCGGAGAGGCGGGTCATGCTGTAGCCGGTCTCGAATTTCGCCAGGAGATCGGCCGAGGCGCTTCGGGCACGGGCCTTTGCCGCGGCCACGGAGCTTTCGGCTATCTTGATCTCGCTGTTTTTCTCCAACGCGATCCGGACCGCCTCCTCAAGGGTGAGGTGGGAAGCCGGAGCAGACGCCTCGGCTGTTTCTTCTTTACCTTCCGGATTCGCCCCTTCTTCGGCCCCGAAGAGCGCCGGAGGGAGAGGGAGTCTGATCAGTATCCATACGAAAAGCCATATCCATTTTTTCATTGCCTGCCCCCCCCGTTTTTGAAGCGCCGTTTAAAAATATATCCATGATCGTCTCTGCGTCAAATGGATGTCTGTCAGGACTCTCCATGTGCGCCACTAAAAAGGCTGTAGAGATACTGTCCAACGTCAGGGCTAAAAGGTAAGGATCCTGTTCTCTAAAGAGTTTCTTCTTCATCCCGCTCTGAAAGACGCCGGCCAGTTTCTGAAGATACTCCTCATACCGTGTTCTGATCTCCTGGTCCAGGCCGGTCTTGATATGGATGGTCGCCCCCTGGGTCTCAGCGAAGTAGATGCGGACCGAATCCATATTTTCAAGAAAGACGCGGGTCTTGGCCTCCACGCAGGCCTTGAGCCTGCTCAGCTCACCGGTGCGGGTCTGAAGCACCTTCATGAGGCTAAAATGAAATTGATCAGCCGTGTCCGTAATCAGGGTCTTGTAGATCTCGTCCTTATTGGCAAAGAAATTATAGAGGGTCCCCACGGCGAATTCCGATTTCTCCGCAATCTCCTGCATGGAGGTCCCGTGAAACCCCTTTTCGGAAAAGAGCGCCAGGGCCGTTTTGAGAATCTCCGACCGGCGCTGCCGGTATTCACGCTCTTTTCTCGGAGGCCTTGTGTTTCTCATAAAATTCAACCTAACCATGATTGATGATCCGCATAAGGAATGAAATGATATTCATATTATGAATTATGATTCAACTTGTCAAGGGGAAAATCAGCGGTTTGCGGCCGGGCATAAAAGTTTGCAAGAGTAAAGAGAAATATGTTTAAAGAAAAATATTGCTTAAATACCCCTTTTGAAATAAAATATATCTAACAGCATTCAGGCAAGGCAGAGAAATTCTTTTCAAAGTATATCGCATTTAAGGGATAAGACCGTAGAAAACCGGGCGTTTTTCAATCCCACTGGATATACCGACTCCAAAAAAGGGTTGCAAGATGGCCAATGATGTGCTGATCGTCAGTCCGGACCCTGCCGAAATAAAAATCCTCAAGAGTCTGTTCAGTACACGAGATCTTAAAATCACGGATTGTTCCAATGACCAGGAGGCCTTGAAGCTCATCAAGGACAACCCGTTCTCTCTGGTCATGATTTCTCCTCTCGGAGAGGGTGTTCACGGTCTGAGCCTCAAAAAAATATACAGCATCTAAGACCTGAAACCGAGGTCATCCTTCTCACGAACTTCAAGACCATCCGCACGTCAGACGATGTGCTGCATTACGGCGCTTCGGATTACATCCTCCATCTCGAGGATCTGCGGCGGCTCCTGATCCATTCCACCATGAAAAAGGGCCTGGAAACCCCGGAAGATCCGGAAGAGATGCGGATCAAGGATTTTTTCTTCAACCTCACGGATCTTCTGGTCGGCATCCTTGAGATTGATGATAAATATTTTTCAGGCAACACCCATACGGTCATGAAGCTTTCACGGCAGATTGCGGAGAGAATGGGATTGAACAGAAAAATGATCGATTCCATCACCCTTGGAAGCCTTCTGCGTGATCTCGGAAAGATCGGGGTCAAGCAGCAGATTTTAAACGAGACCAGAGAGCTGACGGAAGACGAACTCATGAGCATCAAGGACCACTGCCAGACCAGCCTGAAATTACTGAAAAGGCTGAACCTCCCCTGGCGGGTTGATCAGGTCATCCAGCACCACCATGAAAGCTACGATGGGAGCGGGTATCCTTCGGGACTCAAGGGACGCGAGATCCCGCTCGGCGCCCGAATCCTCTCCGTGGTCGACTCTTACGTGGCCATGACCACCGACCGTCCCTACCGGAAGGCCATGAACGGAGATTCGGCGGTGGAAGAGATCCAACAGAAAGCCGGAACCATTTACGATCCGGAGGTGGTTGAGATCTTTCTAAGCGTCATTCAGGAAGACTGGAAACGGAATGCCGACAGCAAGGAGCGCCTCCTGGTGGTGGATGATGAAAAGTACATACAGACCCTGATCAAACTTCACATGGTCAACGAAGGCTTCGAAGTCATGACCGCGGAAAACGGCGCCGAGGCCATCATGCTCATCAAACAAAAAAGACCCAGCCTGATTGTCTCGGACGTGGAGATGCCGCTCATGGATGGATATACCCTGTGCAGGGCCCTGTCTCAGGACCCGGCATTCAGTGATATCCCCTTCATCTTCCTCTCCTCCCATAAGGATCCCGATGACCGTATCCAGGGATTAAGGCTCGGCGCCATGGATTACATCACGAAACCCTTCGACCTGGAAGAACTTTCCCTGAAGATCAACACCCTTCTAAAAAGAGAGAAGAAGATCCGCCGGGATCCGGACAAGGAAAGTGGGATCAAGGGACGGCTTGAAGACATGCCGCTCCAGGATATTGCCCAGATACTGAATCTCGGTCTGAAAACCGCCAAGGTTGAGATCCATCCGGACACCGAAGAAAACCATGGAGAGGTCTTCTTTTCCCGTGGCGAGGTGACCGCTGCATACACCGACGGTCTCGACGGCGAGAAGGCCTTCAACCGGATGCTCCACTGGAACGCCGGGAATTTCAAAATCAGGCACGGCATTCAGTCCAAGGTGATGAATATCGCAAAGACGACCATGGGCCTCCTGATGGACGGGGTCAAGTTGATCGACGAAGAAAACCGGGACCGGGATATGCAGACAACAGAGGAGAGACTCCCCTCCGGCGGATCCTCTGCACGATGACGTCATGGTTCACTCACCGCCGCCGCCCAATACCGCGTACATCCTCACCTGGTTTGCGAACTTGGCCAGACGGAGGGTGACAAGCCCCTGCTGCGCCGCATAGAGGGATCGCTCAGCCTCCAGGACACCGAGGTAGCTGTCAATCCCCTTGGCATAGCGTTGACTTGAGAGGCGATAGGTTTCTGCGACCGCATCCACGAGAGATTGCTGCGCCGAGACCTGCTGATTGATGCCGCCCTGCACGGCAAGGGCATCGGCCGCCTCCCTGAAGGCCGTCTGGATGGTCTTCTCATATTGGGCCAGGGCGATTTCCCGATCCGTCTTGCTGATCCTGTACGCGGCCCAGGTCCGGGCATCAAAAATCGGCGCCGTGATCTGCGGGGTGAAGCTCCAAGCCTCGGTCCCGGAGCCGAAAAGACCGGACAGCTCGTCGCTTGCGGTTCCCACTGAGGCCGTCAGAGAAATGCGGGGAAAAAATGCCGCCCTGGCCGCGCCGATAAAGGCGTAGGCCCCTTTCAGTTGATGTTCCGCCGCCATGATATCCGGCCGTCGCAACAGCGCCTCGGAGGAGAGCCCCGGCGAAATCTCCCGGGGCGGAGTGATGCTCTCCAGGTCCGCCGGCAGCAGTTCCTCCGGCGCCGGTGTGCCGGCCAGAAGGTTCAAAGCGTTTTGGTCCTGGGCCTCCAGTTGCGTGTAGCGGGCGGCATCTCCCCGAGCCGTATCCAGTGTGATTTGCGCCCGATTCAGATCCAGTCCAGACGCGACACCAACGTCATATCGCTTTTGAACTAAACCGTATGCGTCCTGTTGGGTCTCCAGGGCGGACCGGGCCAGTTTGAGATTTTCCCGGTCGGCGGCAAGGGTCAGGTAAACCCTGGCCACCTCGGAGACCAGGGCAATCTGTGCGCTGCGGCGGGCCTCATCCGTGGCCAGATACGTCTCCAGGGCCTGGTCTTTGAGGCTGCGGATACGGCCGAAAAAGTCAAGCTCCCATGAGCTGATACCAAGCTTGACATCATACCGCTCGATGGTCAATGCTTGCGGGAAACCCATGACATTGGCAGGGGTCCGTTGTTTGCTTCCCGTTGCCGTCCCATTGACCGACGGGAACAGCTCGGCCCGTTGTACGCCGTACAGGGCCCGCGCCCTTTCCACGTTCAGGGCGGCGACCCGCAGATCTCGATTGTTGTTCAGAGCCATCTCGATAATCTTTTGCAGTTTTGGGTCGGTGAAAAACTCCTGCCGCGAGAGCTCCGGGATTTTCGCTGCTCCGGAGGCCGCCTGCGCCTTCTCGTAGGCCGATCCCTGCGGCCACTGGTCCGGGATCGGCGCCAAGGGCTGGGTATATTTCGGGGCCAGGGTACAGCCGCCCATGAAAACGAACACGCCCAGTATAACTACTATCTTTCTTCTCATGTTAACGCGCCTCCTGAGGGCCGGTGGATTCAATAGGGTGTTCAGGGGTTCCCCCTCTTGGTTTCCTTTTGAATATTCGTGAGACAAGGACAAAGAAGATCGGGATAAAAATCAGATCAATGAATGTGGCGGAGAGCATCCCGCCGGTGACAGCCGTGCCGATGGCATTCATTGCGCCGGCGCCGGCGCCGGCGGCGATGGCCAGCGGCAGGGTGCCGAAGAAAAAAGCCAGGGAGGTCATGATGACAGGCCGGAATCGGATTTTGACGGCGCCAAGCGTTGCATCAATAAGGCTCCCTCCATGCCTCATCCGTTCCTTGATGAACTGAATGATCAGGATGGCATTTTTCGTCGAAAGACCGAGGGTGGTCAGGAACCCGATCTGGAAGTAGACATCATTGGGCAGCCCCCGTAGTGAAGCGGCCAGTATCGCGCCGAAGACACCCAGCGGCAGCATCAACATATTGACAAAGGGGATGGTCCAGCTTTCATACAGGGCGGCCACACAAAGGAAGATCACAAAGATGGAAAAGGCGTAGAGAATCGGACCCTGGGCCGTTGCCATCCGCTCCTGATAGGAGAGCCCGGTCCAGTCAAAGCCGATCCCCTGGGGCAGCTTCGAGACGATTTCCTCCATGGCGGCCATGGCCTCGCCGGTGCTGTGGCCCGGCGCCGGCTCGCCCCAGATGTTGATGGAAGGAAAGGCGTTGTAGCGCTCGAGCTTGGGAGTACCCATGGCCCATCTGCCGGAGGCAAAGGAAGAGAAGGGAACCATCCCGCCCACGGTGTTACGCACATAGAGTTTTTCCAGATCCCGGGGCAGCATGCGATAAGGGGCATCCGCCTGGGCATAGACTTTTTTGACCCGGCCGGCCTGAATGAAGTCGTTGACATAGGCGCTGCCGAAGGCCGCAGCGATGGTGTTGTGGATGGAGGTGATCGGAACGCCGAGGGCGCCGGCCTTTTCCCAATCCACGTCAATCCGGTATTCGGGCACGTCCTCCATGCCGTTGGGCCGGACCCTGACCAGCAGCGGATCCTGCATGGCCATGCCGAGGAGCTGATTGCGGGCCGCCATCAGTTTTTCGTGCCCCAGGCCGCCGCGGTCCTGCAACTGGAAATCAAACCCGGTGGCCATCCCCAGTTCGATGACCGGGGGCGGCGGGAAGGCGAAAACCATGCCCTCTTTTATCCGGGAAAAGGCCCCCATGGCCCTGCCGGCGATGGCCTTGACCTTCAGATCCGGCTGGCGGCGGAGCTTCCAGTCTTTGAGTTTGGCAAAGCCCAGGGCCATGTTCTGCCCCTGGCCGCCAAAACTCATCCCTGCAACGGTAATGAGGGATTCAACCCCTTCTTTTTCATGATCGAGGAAATGGTCCCTCACTTTTTTCATGACCGCCTCGGTCTGCTCCAGGGTGGACCCCGACGGAAGCATGGCCTGGACCAGTAGAATTCCCTGATCTTCATCCGGGATATAGGATGTGGGCATCCGGTGAAACAAAAACCCTACGGCCGTCACGATCAAAAGATAGATAATTAGGTAACGTAATCTCTTTGAGAAGGAGCCATGAACGACTCCTACATAGAGGTCTCTGACCCGAAAAAAGATCCGGTCAAACCGCCTGAAAAAGGGGCGCAGAAAAAAGACCGCGTTATCCGACGGTTCATGCCCGGCTGGTATCGGTTTAAGAAACGAGGCGCAGAGGACCGGGGTCAGGATCAGGGCCACGAGGACCGAAAGGAGCATGGAAGCGATGATGGTGACGGAAAACTGGCGGTAGAGAACCCCGGTGGAGCCCTGGAAAAAAGCCATGGGGCCGAAGACCGCCGAGAGGACCAAGCCGATGCCGACCAGGGCGCTGGTGATCTGGTCCATGGACTTTGCCGTGGCCTCCTTGGGCAAAAGCCCCTCCTCGGCCATGATCCGCTCCACGTTCTCCACCACTACGATGGCGTCATCCACCAGGAGGCCGATGGCCAGCACCATGGCGAACATGGTCAACATGTTGATGGAGAACCCGAAGGCCCCTAAGACCGCGAAGGCCCCGAGCAGCACCACCGGCACGGCGATGGTGGGGATGAGGGTGGCCCGGATGTTGCCCATGAAAAGATACATGATCAAAAAGACCAGCAGGACCGCTTCAAAAAGGGTCTTGACCACCTCCTCGATGGCCACCTGGGTGAAGGGGGTGGTATCGTAGGGATAAATCACCTTCATGCCGGGGGGGAAATAGCGGCTCATCTCTTTTAGTTTCTTTTTGACGGCATCGGCCGTATCCAGGGCATTGGCGCCGGCAGCCTGACGGATGGCCATGGCGGCGGAGGGTTTGCCGTTGTAATTGGCTGCGACATCGTAACGCTCGGCCCCCAGTTCCGTCCGTCCGATGTCCTTGATGCGGACCACCGAGCCGTCCGGGTTGGTGAGAATGGGAATGGCGGCGAACTCCTCCGGGGTCTTAAGCAGATGCTGGACGATGATGGCGGCGTTCAGGCGCTGGCCTTTGCCGGCCGGCGCCCCGCCGAACTGACCGGCCGAGACCTCCACGTTATAGGCCCTGAGCGCCAGGATGACATCTTCCATCGTCAGGCGGTAGTTGGTCAGCTTATCGGGGTTGATCCAGACCCGCATGGCATACTGGGATCCGAAATTTTGTACCTCCCCCACCCCCGGCACCCGGGAGAGGATCTTTTCCAGATTGGACTGGGCATAGTCCCGCAGGTCATCGCCGTCCATGCTGCCGTCTTCCGAGATCAGCCCGACGATGATCAGGTAGTTTCGGGTTGATTTGCTGACCATGACGCCGGAGCGCTGTACCACATCAGGCAGGCTGGCCATGGCAAGCTGCAGCTTGTTCTGCACCTTGGACCAGGCGACATCCGGATTGGTCCCCGGGGCAAAGGTCATCTCGACCCGAGAGGCGCCGGACGAAGAACTGGTCCCGGAGAGGTAGAGCATATCGTCCAGGCCGGTCATCTTCTGTTCGATGATCTGGGTCACGGTGTTTTCCACGGTCTCGCCCGAGGCCCCGGGGAAAAAGGCATCGATGGCGATGGAAGGCGGGGCAATGGGGGGATACTGCGATACGGGCATTTTGTAGATCGCAAGCCCGCCGGCCGTCATCATGACGATGGCGATGACCCAGGCGAAGACCGGCCGGTCCAGAAAGAATTTGGATAACATCACACCCCTCCTTCACCGCGTTTTTGGGGCCGTCGCGCCGGGGCCGGCCGCCGGACCCTGCCCGGCTTGCGTGGGATCAAAGGGAACCGCTTTCACCACCGTTCCGGGCCGCAGCATCAGCAGCCCCTCGACGATCACCCGGTCGCCGGGAGCAAGGCCGGCCGAAACCAGCCATTGGCCGCCGATTTCACGGTCAATCGTGAGCATCCGCAGTCCGGCTTTGCTTTCGGCATCCACGACCAGGGCGAAGGGATTCCCCTTGGAGTTGCGGGACACCCCTTGCTGAGGAATAAGGACGGCCTGCTCGTTGATGCCTTCCTTGATCACCGCCCGGACGAACATGCCCGGCAGGAGAATGCCTTCAGGATTGGGAAAGACAACCCGCAGAATCACGGAACCGGTGGTCGGGTCCACCGTGACATCGCTGAATTGCAGAGTCCCTTCATGGGGATAGGGGGCGCCGTCTTCCAGGATGAGCTTGACCTTGTTCTGGTTGGCTCCATCATGATTGAGACGGCCGTCCTTCAAACGCTGCTTCAGGCGCAGCAGTTCGGTGGTGGATCGCGGCACATCCGCATAAATGGGATCCAGTTGTTGAATGACCGCCAAGGCCGGGGGTTGGTATGCCGTGACCATGGCGCCGTCGGTGACGCTGGATTTGCCGATGCGTCCGGAGATGGGCGCCGTGACCTTGGTATATCCCAGGTTGATGCGGGCCGTCTCCACGGTCGCTTTCCAATACCGGATATCGGCCTCGACCTGGGCCAGGGCGGCGGCCGCATCGTCGTAGTCCTGCTGACTGACCGCCTTGTCGGCAAGCAGCGCCTCGAAGCGCTCGACCCTCAATTTGAGCGCAGGCAGGCTGGCCTCGGCCCTGGCCAGGGCGGCCTCGGCATTGTCGAGCGCCGCCTGAAAAGGAGCGGGATCAATCTGATAGAGCGCCTGCCCGGCCTGGACATGGGAACCTTCCGTAAACAGGCGTTTCAGTATCAGGCCGCTGACCTGGGGCCTGATTTCCGCAATGCGAAACGGCGCGGTTCGGCCGGGCAATTCCGTGGTCAGGGCGATCTTTTGGGTTTGCACCGTCACCGTGGAGACTTCAGAAACAGGGGGCGGCGGAGGAGATTTCTGCCGGCGTCCGCAACTTACTGCCAAAAGACCGGATAGTAAAGCTGCCGGCAGCAGAGTTGTGAAAACCATCTGATTGAGAACTCGCATGGGTGTTTTTCCCTTCCTATTGAGAGTTTAACAGACTCCCTATCTCTTGATTCCGTCCCAGCACGCTTCAATGGTCCAGGTAATCAGACCCTCATCCAGGGCTACAAATCCGAGAATATGATCCCTGGCCACAGCAACCAAGGGACCGAAGGCCAGGGCAAAGAGGATGACCAAGGGAAGATCTTTTATCACCTGTTGAGAGACCCCGGTTTCGAAGAGTTCTCGAAAAACATCGCATCCTTCCTTTTCCCCCAGAATTTTATCCCGTCGATACTGTACACCATAGGGAGAATTGTGGAATTGTTCCAGATAGCGGAAATCGAGAGGGTTTTCGATAAAGTAGCGGAGCAGCGCCGTGCCGAGGTGAAGAAAACGATCCCTGATCGGTTTGTCCTGAGCGTACCTCTCCAGGATGACAGGGTATAGCCTCTCTTCAAGCTCCTGATAGAGGTCTGTTATCAGTACATCCTTGTTCGCAAAGTAGCGATAGATGGTTCCGGCGCCGACTTTTGCACGCCTGGCGATCATAGACATAGGCGCGCCGTGAAAGCCGTTTTCAGCGATAAGCTCCAGAGACGAGCGAACGATCTTGTCTCGTTTATTAGGTCTTTTCATGACTTCACCGCGCATAAGAGAATGAATGTTCATTCCTATTTATCATGCAGTCTCGCCGCATGTCAATAAAAAAATGTACTTTGACCACAGCACTTTGACCCCCAAAAACAGAGATAGAAAATTGTTTTCCAAGAAAATCCCCCTCCCCTCGCGGGAGGGGGTGTGGGGGAGGGGTAACCTTAAAGGTGAAAACGATTCACCCTCACCCTGCCCTCTCCCATCAAGGGAGAGGGAATAATTTTGGAATTTCTATCGCGGAATTTAGGTGACCACAGCGCCTTGCAAAATCAAAAGGACCCTGTTAAAGTGATACCGGTTCAGGGCTTTTTCAGCCGGTACAACATGCTGACATAGGTAACAAATGAACCTATGGACATGGGTAACATGTTAAACTACAGGGCAAGGAGGTATGCATGGATCTCTCAACCGTGAAACTCGACATTCCCAAGGACTGCAATATCATTCTGGGGCAGACGCACTTCATCAAGACCGTGGAGGACCTCTACGAGGTCATGGTGGGCCAGGTCCCCACCTGCCGTTTCGGTCTGGCCTTCTCCGAGGCATCGGCTGAATGCCTGATCCGGAGCGATGGAAATGATCCCGAACTGATCAAGGCCGCCGTCGGCAGCATGCAGAAGATCGCAGCGGGGCATACCTTCATCATCGTCATGAAGGATGCCTTCCCCATCAATGTCTTAAACGCCGTGAAGAGCTGCCCCGAGGTCTGCACGATCTTCTGCGCCACGGCCAATCCTGCGGAGGCGGTGATCGCGGAGACCGGCCAGGGTAGAGGCATCATAGGGGTCATTGACGGCTCACCGCCCAAAGGGGTGGAGCAGGAGAAAGACAAGGCCTCCCGCCTGGACCTTCTTCGGAAATTCGGATACAAACGCGGGTGAAACGGTTATTGCGATATCCCATTTTAGACCAGCCGGGAAGGGATTTGATTTTTATTGACAGGACATCTTTTGTTTTGATATGTTTAAAAAAAGTCGGCGATGGAGTTCGCCGTTGACTGCTTCCCCAAACGAAGCTGATGACTCCTACTCTTTAGAGCGAAGGGTAGGATTTTTTTATGCCCTGAAAGGAGAGATCCCATGCATGAAGTCTGGGGAATGGCGGCGCTATGGATAGGACTTGCCTTGATCGCCACTTTACTTTCCATCTGGTTTCGAATTGCAACCGCTCTTTCTGAAATCCTTGTCGGCACGGTCGCACAATTAGTCATAGCGGCTCTTATTGGAACGACGCTTGGCGCCGATTTGCCGTGGATCAAGTTCTTATCGGGAACAGGCGCTATCGTATTGACCTTTCTTGCAGGCGCTGAGCTGGACCCGGCGGTGTTCAAAGCAAAATGGAAAGAGGCAACCGCAATAGGCCTTGTCTCATTCTTTGCCCCTTTCCTCGGATGTGCCGCTGTTGCCTATTATCTGCTGAACTGGACGGTCAGGGCGAGCTGGCTTGCCGGGGTTGCGCTCTCCACGACATCGGTAGCAGTGGTTTATGCGGTCATGCTCGAACTGGGGCTGAACAAGACGGAGTTCGGGAAAACGGTCCTGGCTGCATGCTTTATCACCGATCTCGGCACGGTCATATCGCTCGGCCTGATATTTGCGCCCTTTACAGGCAGGACGTTAATCTTTGCTGCCGTCAGCATCACTGCCTTTGTCGCCCTTCCCTACCTCACCCCGAGGTTTTTCAAAAAATACGGGGGGAGGCCGTCTGAGCCTGAAGCCAAGTATCTCCTTCTCATACTGTTCGGGCTCGGCTCGCTGGCCGTATGGTCGGACAGTGAAGCCGTGCTGCCGGCCTATGTCGTAGGGATGGCGCTTGCAGGAACGGTCGGCAAAGATCATGTTCTTATCCGGAGATTACGAACGCTGACCTTTGGTCTTCTTACCCCTTTTTACTTTATCAGGGCAGGTTCCTATGTATCTGTCCCGGCTGTTTTTGCAGCTCCAATGGCGCTTCTCGTTCTCTTCATGACAAAGATGGTCACCAAGGTCATAGGAGTTTACCCTGCAACAAGATTTTATAGATATGCGCAAAAGGAAGGGATTTACACCACGCTTCTCATGTCCACCGGCTTGACCTTCGGCTCCATTTCCGCCCTTTTCGGTCTGAACCATGGGATCATAGATCAATCCCAGTATTCACTTCTCGTTGTGGTTGTTATCGGGAGCGCCGTAGTGCCGACACTGATCGCAAACGCATTCTTTATTCCAAAATATCTGCTGCCGGAAGGGAGACCCGAGGAAGCGCCGGATGGATCTTTGGAAATTTCACCGGGCGGCAGCCCTGAATAAAAAGGAGGTCATCATGTTTAAGAAAATACTCATTGCATTTGACGGTTCACCTCAATCCTATAAAGCGTTTGAGTTTGCCCTTAATATGTCGAAACTCTGCCCTGTCGCCGCCCCTGAGATCACCGTGCTTTCAGTCGCACAGCCTCCGGAGCCTGCCGACATCGTCGAGGTGGATGCGATCATTGACAGCGCGACGCAGCATTATGAGGGACTTTTCGAAAAGCTCAGGGAAAAAGCAAAAGAGAGGAATCTTGAAATCAAGACGGAAGTTGTTGTAGGACATCCTGCCGATCAAATCGTGAGATATGCGAAAGAAAAGAATTGTGATATGGTGATCGTGGGACAGCGGGGTAAATCCAAGATAAAGAGCTGGCTTCTTGGTTCAGTCTCGAAAAGAGTCTCGACCTATTCTCCCTGCACGGTAATGATCGTGAAATAGAGGCGGTCTGAAGGAGATCAACCATGAACGAAGATTTTGCCGGACTCCGTGACGAAATGATCCGGACTATTGACGAGGTCTCCACAGTGGAAGCGGTTCCCGAGTGTCCATGCAGCGACCTGCGCCGAAAACTCATGGAGAACCGTTTCAATCTCGTTGTGGTCGGGCAGTTCAAGCGCGGCAAGACCACCTTCATCAATGCCCTCCTCGGCGCCGACCTGCTTCCCACGGCCGTGGTCCCGCTGACCTCCATTGTGACCGTGATTGAATACGGGGACTCCGTGACGATCAAGGTCTTCCTGAACAATGGAGAGAACAAGGAAATCCCGCTGGAGGAGCTTCCCCTCTACGTGACCGAGAGCGGCAACCCCAGGAATAAGCGGGATGTGGCCGAGGTGAGCATCCAGTATCCGTCGCCGTATCTTCGGGAGGGTGTGCGGCTCATCGACACGCCGGGGGTCGGTTCCGTGTACCAGCACAATACGGACGTAGCCTATGAATATCTCCCGCGCTCCGATGCGGCGGTCTTCCTGATTTCGGTGGACCAGCCGCTGAGCAAGGCCGAACTGGATTTTCTCAAGGATGTCAAGCAGTACTCGGACCGGATATTCTTCATCCAGAACAAGGCCGATTACCTCACACCCGAAGATCTCAAGGAGTCTCTTGCCTTTACGGGAAGAGTCCTCCAGGATGAGGCGGGATACGAAACCATCGAGGTCTATCCCCTCTCCGCCAGGCTCGGACTGGAGGGGAAATTGAACCGGGACCCGGCGGCCCTCGAAGCGAGCCGTCTCACGGTATTCGAAGAGAGGCTGCACAGGTTCCTTGTGGAAGAGAAGGGAGGGATCCTGATCCGTTCGGCCGCTAAAAATCTTCTTAAGGTCCTCTCCGAGGCCATCCTCAGGGCGGAACTGGAATACAAGTCCATGAATACCCCCCTGGAATTGATCCAGAAAAAACTGGACACCTTTGAAGAAAAACAAAGGGAGATCGAGGCCGACAAGAATGATTTTGAGATTCTCCTCGAAGGAGAGACCAAGCGGATCATTGAAAAGATCCTGGACCCGGACCTGAATGCGGCCAAGAAAGATCTGGCCCAAGGCCTCGGTCCCGCCTTCGAGGATTTCTACGCCCGAAACAGAAGCCTTTCACCCGGAAAGCTGAGAAAGGCCCTTGAAGAATTTGTTGTCCACCATGTCAAGGAGTATGACACGGTATTCCGGAAGAACGAAGACACCAAGATCTCCATGGCGTTTGAGAAGGGATGCGAACGGTTCGTGACCAGGATCAATGAGATCATAGATGCTCTTCTGCACTATGCCTCCGATCTTTTTTCCGTGGGTTTTGAGACCTTTGATGCGGAATCCCTGTGGACCATGAAATCCTCTTTCTATTTCATCTTCAAGGATGAACCGATCATGGTGGAAATCCTTGGAAATGCGCTGACCACCATGATGCCCCGCTTCCTGAGCCATCCCATCATCGCGAGAAGCATGAGGCGTTATCTCGCCGCCATGATCGAGCAGCAATCGGGCCGGATCCGCTGGGACTTTGTGGAAAGACTTCAGAAGAGCAAACTGGAGGTCCGCTGGGTGATGTTCGCCAAGATTGACGAGACGATCCAAGAGATTCGGAATGCGGTTCAGCGGGGGATCGCCCGCAAAGAAAAGGGCAAGGAAGAAGCGGCTAAACGTGAGACTGAGATCCGGACGGATCTGGATCATCTGTATGCCTTGAAAGAACGGGCGCTCCGGATACTGGATCGTTCCGGCCGGCATCCGGATCCGCATCATTTGGGGTCGTAATTTAGAGTTCTAAGTCCGTTCAGCGGCAAACCCAGGCCCGCCCAAAAGAGATTCCACATTCCCAGCGCTATGCAAACAGGCCGCCTCTTTCAAGACTGCTGAAAGAAGCACTGAGAAGCGGCGAGCGGAATGAGAATATGGCCCGTGCCCATCCGGAACATGGGTACAAACTTAAAGAGGCAGACACGACTGCTTTGTTGCCGAAACACGCGACCATCTCGAACACATAACGCCGAAGATCAACGGGTTCCTGACGACGCTCTACTCCAGGATTGAGGAGATTGCATGATGAAGATTTCAATAATAATGATTAAGAAGGAGATAAGGTATGTCGAAGATCAAAAAGGTATTCGCAAGAGAGATACTGGACTCAAGGGGTAATCCGACCGTCGAGGTGGACGTGGTCCTAAATAACGGCATTCTGGGAAGGGCCGCCGTTCCCTCCGGTGCCTCAACGGGAAGTAAGGAGGCGGTTGAATTGAGAGACGGAGACAAGAGCCGTTATCTCGGCAAGGGCGTCTTAAATGCAGTAAATAATGTCAACGAAATTATCGCTCCGGAAATAATCGGTAGAAATCCCTCAGAACAGAAAGAGATAGATTCCCTTATGATCAAGATTGACGGTACAGAGAACAAAGGCAGGCTGGGCGCCAATGCGATATTGGGTGTTTCCATTGCCGCAGCAAAGGCAGCGGCTCAGGATAAAGGATTATCTGTTTTTAAATATCTCGGAGGAGATGACGCAAGGCGGTTACCGATCCCTTTTTTTAATATCCTCAATGGAGGAAAACATGCTGATAATAATGTTGATATTCAGGAGTTCATGATCTCACCAACCGGCGCAAAAACATTCAGAGAGGCTCTCAGAATGGCTGCCGAGACGTATCATAATTTGAAAGCGGTTTTAAAATCAAAAGGAGGTTTATTGTGTTTGAACTTGATATCCCTGGTTTCGGTCATGTTCGTTTGGAGTATTTAGTTTCTGATTTTACAGGGACTCTTTCCGTTGATGGGAAACTTTCCCCCGGCGTCAAGGAGCGGATGAATAGAATATCGGAATTCTTAAAGATACATATTCTGACCGCAGACACCTTCGGCAAGGCAAAGGCCGAACTCAAAGACATCCACTGCACGATCCATATTCTGACAGGTGACAATCACGATGTTCAAAAAGAACACTATATAGCCGATCTCGGCGCCGAGAGTTTGATTGCCTTCGGCAACGGGAACAATGACCGGCTGATGCTTAAAACCGCCAAGATAGGTGTTGTTGTTTGCCTGAATGAAGGCTGTGCCGCTGATGCTGTCAAAGCGGCTGATATCTTGGTCACCTCGATTGCAGACGGCCTTGACCTGTTGCTGAATCCAATGAGACTGAAGGCGACATTGAGGTTTTAATGAAAAAAGACAAAATGTTTTTCGGCTTCGGAAAGAATGTTTTCTTCGCCGGGCTGGTGAGTTTTTTCATGGACTTAAGCTCCGAGATGATCTATCCGCTTATTCCGCTTTTTCTGTCAAACGTCCTGGGAGTGAATAAATCGGTGATCGGTCTGATCGAAGGGGTTGCAGAATCCACCGCCAGTCTGCTCAGGGTTTTTTCCGGCTGGTTCTCGGACCGGATCGGAAACCGCAAATGGCTCATGGCTGCCGGGTACGGCATCTCCACACTCAGCAGGCCGATCATTGCGCCGGCAACGGGATGGCATCAGGTGATGGGATCGAGATTCATGGACCGGTTCGGCAAGGGGATCCGTACCGCGCCGCGCGACGCCATCATCGCCGAGTCCACGGAAAAGTCGCGCCTCGGGCGGGCATTCGGCTTTCACCGCTGCATGGACACCATGGGCGCTGTTGTCGGGCCTGCGCTGGCTTTTTTCTTTCTCGGTATCTTTTCGAATGATTATCGCAAGGTCTTCTGGCTCTCAATGATACCGGGAACCGTTGCCGTGCTGATCATCATCTTTTTCATCACGGAAAAGAAAAAAACCGCTGCTGCGCAGTCGGAGAGGCCGAAGCTGACGCTCAAGCATTTCGACTGGAAGTTCAAGTTTTTTGTCATCATTGCCGCCCTCTTCGCCGTCGGCAACTCAAGCGATGTTTTCCTGATCCTTCGGGCGGAGCAGGTCGGGATCCCGGCAGTCACGATTCCCGTGGTCTATCTGATCTTCAATCTCGTGTATTCGCTCTCAGCCGTTCCTGCAGGGATGGCAGCAGACCGGTTCGGCAGAAAGAGGATCATCCTCCTGGGGTTCGTGCTCTTTACTATACTCTATTATGGCTTTGCAGCCGCATCGAGCACAAAAGCCATCTGGATACTGTTCGGGTTCTATGGTCTCTTTATGGGATTGACCGAGGGGATTCAGAAGGCGTTTCTCGCCACGATCATCCCGACGGACTTCAAGGCAACGGCCTTCGGTGTCTATACCACTGCCGTCGGCCTTGCCATGCTCCCCGCCAGCCTTATCGGCGGTTGGCTCTGGGATCATATTTCACCATCGGCTACTTTCTATTTTGGAGCAATAACCGCTTCCCTTTCGGCCATATTATTTGTTATATTCATCGTATTCGTCAATAAAGAGACTGAAAAAAAAGTTGACTGCATTCTGCGCTGAAAGAGGAGGGGGCCATGTCTAAAATAACCAAGAAAAGATCTCAAAAGGCCGGACTCCCGCCGGGAACCCTGGTCCACATAGGCGAGAAAAAAACGGAGAAGCTTAAAATTACAATCATGGATTATAATGAAACACAATTAGAAGAGAAAGAAGCTCAAACGGTTGAAGAATGCCTACCCTTCAAGGAGAGGCCGACGGTCACATGGATCAACATAGACGGCGTTCATGATCTTAAGATCATAGAAAAGATCGGGCAGCTTTTTAAACTGCATGCCCTGACCCTCGAGGACATCGTGAATACGGAACAGCGGCCGAAGATGGAGGATTTCCCTGAATATATATTTATCGTCATGAAGATGCTTTACTGGGACAAGGCAGCCCACCGGATTGAGACCGAACAGGTCAGCCTGGTGCTCGGTTCAAACTTCGTGATCTCCTTTCAGGAGGAGAAAGAAAGGGACGTCTTCAATCCCATCCGGGAAAGGATCCGGAAATCAAACATGAAAATCCGGAAGATGGGAGCCGACTATCTGGCTTACTCCCTGATCGATGCCGTGGTAGACAGCTACTTCTTGATCCTGGAGCATATCGGAGAGTGGATCGAGGAGATTGAAGAAGTGCTGGTAAGCGCCCCCAGGACGGAAACCATGCATGCGATCCACGGCCTGAAGAAAGAGATGATCCTGTTACGGAAGTCGGTCTGGCCTCTCCGGGAGGTTGTGAACAGCCTTGAGAGAGGCGAATCCCCCCTGATCAAGGAGTCCACCGGGATCTTCCTCCGGGACGTGTACGACCATACCATCCAGGCCATGGATACCATCGAGATATTCCGTGACATGACCTCGGGTATGCTCGACCTCTACCTGTCGAGCATCAGCAACAAAATGAACGAGGTCATGAAGGTCTTGACCGTCATCGCCACCCTGTTCATTCCCACTACGTTCATCGTTGGTGTTTACGGAATGAATTTCGAATACATGCCGGAACTGAAATGGCGTTATGGATATCTTCTCACCTGGATGGTGATCATCGGGGTCACATCGGCCATGCTGTTCTATTTCAAGAAGAAAAAATGGTACTGAAAACCTGTTGATAAGTCATCGCATGAAATTTCCAATGGGGACAGGATGAGGTGTAACGGGTTTCACGAAATTCAGGATGGTGTTCTCTATGGTGGCGTAGTCACCGCCGAAGTGGTGGCCGCTCTTCATACGCAGGATGTGAACATCATCTCCCTTGAGCCCCGGACAGATGGATTCACTTTCTTCCTCCTCGCCATAGACGCAGAGCACAGGGCGCTGGATGCGCGCCGCCTCCGGCGGAACGTTTAGCGCACCGGGGCGCCGCTCGTCCCTGATCCAGTCCCCAACGTGGATCTCGACATTGGCATAGTCTCCAGGCGCCAGCAGGGCAACCAGCCTGACATGGGCCTGGATATCCAGTGGAAGACGGTTGACAAGAAAGGGGAGCCAGGAGGCGCCGAAGGAGTAACCGACCAGCAGCACGCTCTGCTTATTCCATGCCTTCATGTAATACCTCACAACCTCACCCAGGTCGCGCGAAACCTCGGATGGTTTGCGCGGCTTCCAGAAATACTTCAGGCTGTCGAAGCCGATGGTCGATACCCCCATTTTCTGGAATGCATATCCGAAGTCCCGGTCGAGATCGGCCCATCCACCGTCGCCGGAGAGGATGATCGCCAGAATGTCGTTCTCCGCATCGGCAGCCGGCAGTTCAACCAGAGGGAGCTTCCCGATATGGGCCTTGTTCTGATCAGGCGGCAATCCCCCGGCCAGGAGATCAGGCGGGCTCATCAGAGAAAGCACGACCGACAGCGCCATGAAAAACGTCAGGCATGACCTCATTAAGAGATCCCTTCTGATGACGGTCACGCGGGTTGTATCTTTATCCCATCTCCCTTTCATGGCGTGGTCGGTTCTCCTCTCTTCTCGTCTTTCTGCTTTGTCCTCGATGAATATTTCTCTTTCACCGCAGGTGTCTCCAGGGTTGCTCAGTCCACAGTTCCTGAAAGAGGGCTCTGCTTTGTTTATCTACAATCCGACTTCTCCCACAGGATCAAAGCACGATGGTTTTTTCTGTTTCTTCATGATCGATGAACAGCGATCGACATATAAATCGCAAGCAACCCGATTAATATCGTGAAAACCAGGATGGTAGAGAGGACTCCCAAAGCTCCTTTCCTGTCCTTTTGCTTCATATAGCTGATCAAGGCAAATAACGATGCCGTTCCGGTCAATATAAAAATCAAAACGGACAACCAGACAAGCCCGTGATAGATCGGCACAGGTGCATCTCTCAAGGGTTGGAAATAGATCAGGGAAAAAAACAGCAAAAAGCCGACCATGAAAACAATCTTAATCAATCTCTCCATACAGAACCTTTCCGCCCGGTACGTTACCATATTTACGGACAGGACCACTTAGAATACGGCGCCTTTGGGGTATCCGAATTTTGTTACTACTCCCCACTTGTCCTGAGGCTCGTCATTGATGCTCCCAAACCAGATCAGATATATGTTTTCCGCATCTGTATATTGCCATTCCTCAAAGGAGGCACCTGGCTTCAGCACACCCAGCAAAGCTTCCTGCGGTCCAAAGAATGGCGGTTGAGGAACCACGCCTACATCGGCCCTTTCCGGCTTCCCCATGATGCTTTTAACGTTCTGTCTGGACATCCCGGTTTGCATGGACAAAAAATTCTGCTCAAGTGTTCGTGTTGAGGCACAGGCAAGACACAAAGAAACGACAAAAACCGGTATGATAATTTTAATTGGCCATTTCATTTTCATGCAATCCACCTTTTAGATAGCCTCATGTTCTTCATTCACCTTATTCCTGCATTTCCGAACGACATCATCCGGTATGAATTTTAACGCAAGAATAACCAGGCCTGGCACGATGACAAGGTCATCCAGATGGCCGATAACCAGGAAAAATAGGAAAAATAGGAAAAATAGGGACAGGAAAAATAGGGACACAGGAAAAATAGGGACAGCGCCCATTTATTGTTAGGGCACTTGTAATGAGACATTCATTCTGCATAAATTCTTCCAATATGAAACCTAAAGATAGAAAAATAAATGGGCGCTGTCCCTATTTATTCTGGAATATGAAACCTAAAGATAGAAAAATAAATGGGCGCTGTCCCTATTTATTCTGGGGCGACGAAGGCGCGCCGCTTTTTACTGTCCGAGTTGATGGCGTTATTAGGTTGCTGCACGAAGCTCTACCATGGCTGATAATAGGACTCGAATCGAAGAGCGCATTAACAACCATGCGAGACCCAGTGCAACAAAAATATCAGGCCAACCCGAACCGGTAAGCCAGACCGCTCCAGCCGCAACAAAAACTGAGACATTTGATGCGATATCGTTTCGTGAACACTCCCAGACCGAACTCATATTTACATCTTCGTGCCGATGCCGCCAAAGCAGGTAAAGACAGAGTGAGTTTGCGATCAGGCCGAGAAGACTGAACGCGCCCATGACCTCAAAGATAGGGACGCTTGGAACAAAAAACTTGTAGGCAAGTTGGGCAAGCACGGCACAAGCTGCTAAGAAAATCAAGCCGCCCTTAAACAGCGCAACCTTTGCCTTTACGGCACCGCTCCTAGAAACAGCGTACAGGCTAAGACCATATGTCAAAGCATCCCCAAGGTTATCAAGGCTGTCAGCGAGCAGTGCCGTTGACTTTCCATAAAGCGCGGCCACGGCAATAACCAGGAACATTACGCCATTGATGCCGAGCACAATTCTCAGTGTTCCCCGCTGCCTTACGCGAAGCGCATCTATAGCGCAATTGTCATCACAGCAACCGCTCATTCTGTAAACCTCATTGAGCAACCTAACGTTTGCCTCACCATCTGGCGCTACTGAAGTTGATCGAGCGAAGCGAGGCACCGAGGCTTATCGCCAGTCTGGTGTAGGCGGTTGTTAGGCCGACTTCCGCTTCAGGAACGTTTCCATGGATCGGAATCATCCATAGCGTGCCTCGCATCGCGCGCCGCCTTGAAGATTTCCGCATGCGCAGTGACCGCCGCGGTGAACTCAAGAGCGATGACGACTTCATGAAGTTTCAGAAACACAGCCTCGACAAACTCCTGCCGCTTCGATGGGGACAGATGACCGCACATCATGAATCGACCAGTACCCGCGTCGCACAGCTCCATGGTGGTTTCGTAAGCACCATGCACATATGCGTCATAGGTCATGTTGATGAACCTGTGGACAGTGCGCAACTGCTCGCCGTCGACGTTCGCGTTCTCAGCCGAGCGTACTTCTGCCTTCATCAAGTCCTCGCGGCTCACGTAACGAGTGCGCTCGGCTGCTGCAAACTGGTCCGGAGTTCGCGGCTTCGGAACAAAGTAATGATCCACAAAGGTCCGCACGGCGCATGGCAACTCACCTCCCCTATTCAGTGCCTCGCCGATGGCCGTGATTTCGGTGCAAAAGTCGGAGACCATTCTCAACAGGGCAGCACACTCTGCCACGTAGCCGAGATCGGCAAGAGCGAGCGCCGCATGAATGCCGCTCACGGCTCGGACGCACTTTCCAATCATGACGGTGTGCGGTTTGTGTTCGCGCAATTCCAGCCGAATCAGGTCCGGACCTTCGACGACCGTACGAGGCGGCATCAGAGGAGCGGCGAGTTTGTCCACCCATCCATCGAGCTTGTCGATCAATTCTCGTGCAAAGTTGAAGTCTGTTGCCATCAATTCCTCGGAATGGTAGTTCGGCCTAACGTATAGCGTATTATCCATAGTGCCGAGAGGCATTGCGGATAAAACGTGTTGGACTGAACCGATCTACGAGTCATAGACATGCAAATAATCGTTAAGTATTCATTTATCAAGTTCTACGGAATTTGTAAAGGAAATTGTGGCGGGCAGATCACAGCGGAATCACCTGTGAGGAGGGGAAGTTTTCGGTAGTCGAGAGAAATATGGGAAGTGGAGCCTGTCTAAAAACTCGAGGTCAATTCTAAAAGTGGAGCATAGGGGCTCCTATGTTTCCTAAAGTGGTTTATGAATCGTACATAAGGGGTTGCGCAAAAATAACTTGAACAATCAACCATGCCGGTGTATTATAGCAGCATGGTTGAACATCGCATGATTCAAGAGAAGTACAAAGCGCTCAACGAATTTCTTGATGAGCGTGG
>Ga0210021_1000724_pt1 | contig 35532 bp, 29 predicted proteins | sample CryGeymeta201517_FD_183981 | JGI IMG/M metagenome (GOLD analysis project Ga0210021, IMG submission 183981) | Groundwater microbial communities from Crystal Geyser aquifers in Utah, USA - Crystal Geyser metaG 2015-17 (SPAdes) (version 2) | ecosystem: Environmental > Aquatic > Deep subsurface >... | reverse complement strand
GGGGAGATCGCCGCGCGGTCCCGGTCCTCCGGGAGGGGCCGATTCCGATCGGCGATGTTGGCCCGAGCGGGGGGCCGCGCGGTGTGCGGATCGCCGGGGAGCGGGCCGGTCGGGGCCGCCTTTGCGCGGTGGCGCGTGTGCGCTACAACGGGCGCACCCGAACGGCCGCCGGCCGCTCCGCCCTTTGGAGACGCGATGTACTTCCTGCGCTACCTCTACCTCCTTGCCGTGGTCTGCCTGCTGACCCTCTTTCTCACCTCGAATACCGACCTCTACGTCTTGCGCCTCGACCTCCCCGTGGTCGATCTCCACTTCGCCAGCCCGCCCCTGCCCACCTTCGCCATTCTCGTTCTCGCCTTCGTGTGCGCCTTTATCCTCGTCTGGTTCGGCCACACCGTGGAGCAGCTCCGCCGCGAGGTGGAGGTCAGGCGCCTGCGGCGCGAGAACGTGGCGCTCGCCAAGGAGGCCGCGGCGCTGAACCAGCAACTGGAGGAGCTCGCCGCCAGCCGCGAGACCGAGGCGGCCACACGCCTCGCCACCCAGAGCCACGCGGCGACCGGCGCAATGGAGACGCCGCCGCGGCGCGAGTAGCCGGTAGCGACGGCGGTCGCGGCGGTGCGGGCCGGCTGTGGAGCACACCCTGCGCCCCGGGGGCGGGCGCGGGGCCATTGTGCTTCTTAGCATCGATCGGACGTGGTCGATCGCGACGAGCGGAGGCGGATCTCGGCCCCGGATCGGGCCCCGTTCTTCGCAGTCGATCGGGTGCCAGGCCGACGGGCTCCTCGGTCGATCGGCGGGGTAGGGGCTCGGGTGGATTGAGATGGATCGGAACACCACGTTGGCTGGGGGCTCTCCCGCTCCCGGCTTCTCGCCTTCGCCCTTCCCTGTCCGCTCTGGAGTCCCTACACTTCCGCCCCTTGGTTGAGCCACCGCATCGCCCGCCCAGCCGGTCGGCGTGGGACCCCCTTCGCCCTGCTGCCCATCGTGCCCGCCGATCCCCAGGTGCCTGATTCCGAGGCCGCCCCGCCGCGCGCCGCCCAGGGCGAAGGGGGCGAGGCCGGTGGCGCGCCCGCATCCCCGCCGGGCTGGCGTGGCGCGCCGGCGGGGGCGGTGCCGTACCCCTACCCTCCCTATCCACCACCGTGGGAGGAAGACGAGATCGACCTGCGCGAATACTGGCGCGTCCTCGTCCGCCACCGGCGGATGATCCTCACCACCACCCTCGCCGCGGCGGTGATCGCGGCGATCGTCAGCTTCATCCTCCCCAAGACCTACACCGCCACCGCGCGCATCTTGCCGCCGAAGGAACAGTCGAGCGGCGGCCTCGCCGCGGCCCTCGCTGGCCAGCTTGGTGGCCTCGCGTCGCTCGCTGGCGCTTCCCTCGGCGGCGCCACCAACGCCGACCTTATGGTCGGGATGCTGAGCTCGCGCGCGGTTACCGACCGCATCCTCGACCAGTTCAAGCTCCAAGAAATCTACGACACCAAGTACCGTGTCGACGCCGGCAAGAAGCTCCTCGCCAACCTCGACGCCCAGGTGGACAAGAAGAGCGGCATCCTCACCCTCTCCGTGGACGACCACGACCCGGAACGCGCCGCCGCCATCGCCAACGCCTTCGTGGACCAGCTCGACCAGCTCTCGCGCCACCTCAACATCACCGAGGCGTCGCGCCAGCGGCTCTTCCTCGAAGAGCGCCTCGTGCAGGTGAACAAAGACCTCGCGAACGCCGAGGACGCCCTGCGCGCCTTTCAAGAGAAGCACGGCGCGATCCAAGTGGACGAGCAGGCGAAGGCGATGATTGACCTCCTGGGCGCCCTCAAGGGAGAGCTCATGGCCGCTCAGGTTCAGCTCGGCGTTACCCAGCGCTTCGCCTCGGGCAACAACGCCGACGTCGACCGCGTCCAGACCCAGATCACCGAGATCCAGTCCCGCATCCGCGACATGGAACAGGGACAGGGCGAGCGTAGCGCTGGCGACATTTTCCTCCCCACCCAAAAGATCCCTGACCTCGGCCTTCGCTACGGCCGCCTCCTGCGCGACGTCAAGGTCCAGGAGACCGTCTTCGAACTCCTCACCCAGCAATACGAGCTGGTCAAGATGCAGGAGGCGAAGGACTCCCCGACGATACAGGTGCTCGACGGCGCGGTGGTGCCGGAGAAGAAGAGCAAACCGAAGCGGAGTCTCGTCGTCGTGCTAACCGCGATGCTTGCCCTGATGGGTGCCTCGACGCTGGCCGTGATTCGGTCGGGAAGCGCGACTGATCGCCAGAATGCGGTTGCGTAAGTGGGCAACCAACTGGCTATGTAATCGTTTTGCGAAACAGACGCCAATACGATGCCGGATGGTGAGTCATGAGTCATGGTCCAATCGCCGGTGCATTCAGCTTTGTTGACGGGCCAGTGACAGCTTTCTTCAAGGAACCCTGAGTGGACGTGACGCTGCTGAGGCGCTTGCGCAATGGCTTGGGCGCCAATGTCTACAACCAGGGCGTCACCATCGTCGTCCAATTAGTCGGCGTGCCCATTCTGCTGCACGCCTGGGGCACGCAGCTCTATGGCGAGTGGTTGATCCTCTTCGCCATTCCGGCGTACCTGTCGATGACCGACCTCGGTTTCTCGCAGTCCGCCGGCAACGACATGACCGCCCGCGTCGCCCGCGGCGATCGTCCCGGCGCGCTGGCGGTGTTCCAGAGCCTCGGTGTCCTGGTGTACCTCATTGCCGCCGTCGGCCTGTTGCTGAGCGCCGGGTTGCTCTGGCAGTTGCCGTTGCGGAGGTGGTTCTCCTTTTCCGAGATGGGGGGGGAACAAGCACGCTGGGTGCTATGGCTGCTGGCGGCCGAGGTCTTCGTGCGCCTGCCCGATGGCGTCAACCATGCGGGCTTCCGCGCCAGTGGTGATTACGCCCTCCACGTGGGGCTGAACAGCACTACCCGGTTAGTGCAGTTCACCGGCATCTGGATTGCGGTGCTTGCCGGTGGCGGGCCGGTCGCCGCGGCGGCGACCTTCTTTGGCGTGCGGGCGCTGACCACGCCGGGGTTTGCCGTGCTGCTGGTTCGTCGGCACCACTGGCTGAGTTTTGGCTTGAGCCATGCACGCAAGCGTGAGCTGCGCCGGCTGTTCAAACCGGCGCTTGCAAATATGGCCATTCCCCTGGCGCAGGCGCTGAATATTCAGGGCATGGTCTTGGTCGTGGGTACTGTACTCGGCCCGCTGGCGGTGGTCGTGTTCTCCACGCTACGAACCCTCACGCGGCTCGCGCTGCAACTGGTGCTCGCGGTGAGCCACGCCGCAGAGCCAGAACTCGCGACCGCTTACGGCGCTGGAAATCGTGCGCTGCTCCAGTCGTTGTTCCTACATGCACTACGCGCCGGGTTGTGGTTGGCACTCGTTGCCTCCGCCGGTCTTGCCCTGTTCGGCAGCCTTATCCTCGATGTATGGACCCACGGCAAGGTCGCGATGGAGCCGTGGCTCTTCGCCTGGCTGCTCACGTCGGCGGTCGCCAGCGTCCTGTGGTACGGCGCGTTGATCGTGCTCAAGGCGGCCAACCGCCACCTGCGCGCCGCCGGTGTCTTCGTCATGGTCTCCGCCGCGGCGCTAGGCGTGGCGGCACTGTTACTCACCTGGACCGGCAGCGTAGCCACGGCCGGCCTGGCACTGCTGCTCATGGATGCGGGTATGGCGGTCTATACCCTGAATGCCGCCGCACCCCTGCTCGGCGTCGGGCCGGCCGCGAGCTTCGTGCAGGCCATCAATCCTTACCCGCTGGTGAATCTGGCATTGAGAAAAGTCTATGTGCGGTGAGGAACCTCTAAGTCGTCCCTCGCCGACCCGTTGGGGCGGCGAATACGTCGCTGTTTCGCAAAAGGATTCTCGTCTTTTCTGCATGAGAAGTTGTTGACGATGCGTATCGCCTATAGCGGCCCTGGACAGGGCACCTCGTTGCACCGAGCGAGTGCGCTGAAACGCCTCGGTCATGAGGTGACAATTATTGACCCGTGGGAGTGGCTTGGCCGTTCCAAGTGGGTGTCGCGCTGGGCGTGGCACACCGGCGGCCTCGGCTTCGAGATGCGCATTAACCGGCCGCTTCTCACGGCGGTGTTCGCCGCCCGGCCGGCGCTGATCTTCGTCAACCAGGGCGAGTTCCTCGGGCCGGTGCTGCTGCGTCGGTTGGGGTCGCTAAACGTGCCAATCGTCAATTACACCAACGATAATCCGTTCGCAGGGAGAGACGGAATGCGTTTCCGGCTTTATCGAGACGCCTTGCCCCGATACAGCCTACTTGCAATTGCCCGAGAAGAAAGCCTTGCTCTGGCAAAACGCCTGGGTGCTCGTGACGCGATGCGAGTCTGGTATACGGCCGATGAAAAAGCGCATCGGCCGCGACTGATCGATCCGGAGGTCCAGGAACACTACGCTTCGGAGGTGTCGTTCATTGGCACATGGATGCCGGAGCGCGGCCCCTTTATGGTGGAGCTCATCCGCCGCGGCGTGTCGCTTTCCATCTGGGGTGATCGCTGGCAAAAGGCCCCTGAATGGCAACTGATTGCGCCGCACTGGCGCGGTCCTGGCATTTATGACGACGATCGATATGCCGCCGCGATCCTGTCGGCCAGGATATGCCTGGGTTTACTTTCCAAAGGCAACCGCGATCTGCATACGAGTCGGAGCATCGAAATTCCCGCGCTGGGCGGGCTACTCTGCGCGGAGCGCACCTCCGAGCATCTGGTGCTCTACGAGGAAGGCCGCGAAGCGGTCTTCTGGAAGGACGCGCAAGAGTGCGCTGCGGTCTGCAAGCACTTGCTGGAAGACGAACCTCTGCGCCAGTCGATTGCCCGCTCCGGTCACGAGCGGGCGCTGCGCAACAACCACTTCAACGAGCCGATGCTCGCCGCCGTGATCGAGCGGGCGATGCATGGGTATGGGGCGCGGCGATGATGGACGCCATGATAACGACCTACTTGTTGCGCAAGGCAAGCGCCTTGGTGCGCATGTCGGTGCTGGGTCTCTTGGCACAGATCGCCGATCCATGGCCATTCATGCGTGGGGTATGGAGGAGGGTGAGCAATGTCTACTGATACTAGAAACATCTACCGCGAGCGCATCTATGCCGGCTATGTGAGTGCCCGGCACCAATCTCTGGCGCCGAGGACCATCGATGGCTTGGGGCCGCGTCTGCCGTATTTCCGACGCATCATCGCGCGCCATTTCCCCGAGGAGAGGAATGCCGCCATCTTGGAACTGGGCTGTGGCCATGGCGCCTTGCTCTACGCCCTGCAACAGGCGGGTTACCGCAACGCGCGGGGCGTGGACGGATCCCATGAGCAGGTGGTGGCGGCGGCGGCACTGGGTATCGGCGGCGTAAGCGAGGGCGATGTAGTGGCGACCCTTCACGCTACCCCGGACGCCTCGCTGGATGTTGTGGTCGCCTTCGATCTGATTGAACACTTCACCAAGGACGAGATGATCCTACTGGTCGACGAGGTACGTCGTGTGCTCAAACCCGGTGGACGCTGGATCATCCATGCCCCGAATGCGGAGGGCCCATTTGGAGGCCGGATGCGACACGGGGATTTCACCCACGAACTAGCACTCACGCGCACATCAGTCGATCAACTGCTTCGCGCGAGCGGCTTTTCACAGGTGGCCTGCTTCGAGGACCGCCCAGTTCCGCATGGCCTCAAGAGCTTGATCCGCGCCATCCTGTGGGCGGGCATTCGAGCCGGGTTATTGTCGTACATGGCGGTCGAGACCGGCGCCTTCGATCGCAAAGCCGTGTTTTCGCAGAACCTGCTTGCCGTGGCGGTAAAGTGACAGTTGGGATCCAAGTAGTTATTCCATTCATTGCAGTATTTTCCAGCGCGTCTGAAAGACATCGTAGAGATGCCAAGTCTCAAGATAAACCGCCACAGACTACGTGAAGGATGGCTTTTGTTAGCCCTTGGCTGTGTCAGTGGTTTGACCAGGGGCATCGCTCCCGCCTTTTACGTGCTACTTGGTTTTGGCGTTCTACTCACGACTCGCGTGGTGCTCCGAACACTCAGATCACCGGAACATTTGAACGCCTTTTCGTTTTTTAACCTCTCCGTGATGATCGGCTATATTCTTGGACCCAGTATCGCGGCGCTGTATTGGGCAGCAAATCCGGGTGCACCAGTCAGATCCTACGTTGGTCCGTTCGCTATTGATGGTTATCGTGATTATCTAAGCCTTGGCTTGATGACGGCCTATCTTGCGGGAGGGATGCTTGTTCTTGTCGAAGGTATAATTCACCCGATCAGCCGCATATCTGGGTCCGTACAACTCGTACTTCGCCGTGAAGATGTGGTATTCATTGCGGTTGTTTTATTGCTGGTTGGCGGAGCGTTTGCCTCAGGCAGCCTTGGGTATATGGGGGTCATATCCGGACAAGAAGGGGAGATTACGGTACTCGGAGGGATCGCTGGGTCCATATTGCCTGCGATTGTTCCCGTGCTCGTTTATGCCGTTGCGAACCGGGCGGAACGCAGTACGAGGCGTTTGTGTTATCTCATCGTTCTGGGTGGGGCGACGATCTCGCTCGCCATAATGGGGCGCAGAAATTTGATCTTCGCTCTCTTTGTGGCGTTGGTTTTTGTGTCGCTTGCACGGCCGGCCATCCGCAGGTTCTTTCGACCGTTGGGGCCACTCGCGAATCCAAAGAAGGCCATCCTGGTTGGAGCGATGTTAACCATGCTCATGGTTGGGATAGGAGGATTCACAGCGCTTCGTGTGGCCACGTGGGAACTAGGCGAAGAGTCGCCATTGGTAGATCGGATTGACCGGTCAGCAGCGATCCTGCTTGAGGGCAGTGATACCTTGGGTACTCAATTGTCGGGGGTCGCGATGGCTCGTCCGGGGACGTTGCCTGGGTATCTTGGACAACTGGAAGCAATTCCTGGACATCTCATGCTGGGTAGGTGTTTGGCCTATAACGTTCTTACCGCTGTTCCTCGGCTTGTTTTGCCTAATAAGGGGCGGGTGCTAAATGAATTCCAGTGCACTGATGAATCGGTCAATGCACGGTTCGGATTACCACCGATCGATTCTCCAACCACCGTGCTTACGCGGGGGTATGTAGATTTTGCGGTGCCGGGCGCCCTGATGTACGTCGTGCTCATTGCGGCCGTATTTCAGCTAGCGGGGCAGATTGTAGATCGATCGAGTATTCTGTCGTTCCGCTTGCTAGGATTATCGATGATTCTCAACGCCGTCCTGTTTGTCGAGCAAGACCTGTCATTTTATTTCGTTACGATTCGTAATCTTGTTGTGCTGTATGTGGTTGCTGTTATTGTGCGTTTTGTGAGTGGTGTGGTTTCGCTCGGTTTGTCGTTGCCGCAGGAGCAGTCTCCATGAAACCTGCGGTTCTTATCTACCGCCTCGGGTCGCTGGGCGACACGGTCGTCGCTTTGCCAGCGTTGCGGTTGGTCGAAAGGGCCTTCCCGGATGCCGAACGCTGGGTGTTGACCAACTTCAGCGTGAATAGGAAAGCGGCTGTAATGGCCGACGTACTTGAAGGCACGGGGCTGGTGCATGGCTATATTAAGTACCCCATTGGGCTACGGGATCCTCTGGCGTTGTTGCGCCTCCGCAAAGCAATAGGGCGTCTGCGACCCGAGGCCCTGGTGTATTTGGCGGCACCGCGTGGCAGGCTCAATGCGATGCGGGATATGGCTTTTTTTCGCGCGTGCGGAATCCGCCGCCTGATTGGCGTTCCGAACACGGTCGCTCTTCAGCACCCGATACAACAGGCTGACGGGCGCTACGAATACGAGGGTGCCCGCCTGTTGCGCTGCCTGGTGTCACTTGGAGAGATCAGTCTTCACGATCCGGCAGCCTTCGACCTGAACGTGAGCGATGCGGAGCGCGCCCGCGCGCGGGAGGCGCTCGCACCCCTTTTTGATAGCGGACCACTGGTTGCGGCCAGTATCGGGGCCAAGGTGGATGTCAAGGATTGGGGCGATGCGAACTGGGCGGTATTGCTGGATCGGCTCGATCAGGCCCTTCCTGGCGCGGCAATGGCGATGGTGGGGGCCGCTGTTGAACGGGGGCGCAGCGAGGCACTGCTGCGCCACTGGCGGGGTGCCTCCGTGAATCTTTGCGGGCGGCTGACGGTGCGGGAATCGGCGGCCGTACTTGAACAGGCGCGGGTGGTCATCGGCCACGACAGTGGCCCGATGCACCTGGCTGCCGCAGTCGGCTCCCCATGTGTTGCCATCTTCAGCTCGCGAAATCTGCCGGGCGAGTGGTTTCCGTACGGGCAGAAGCATCGGGTACTGTATCGCCACATTGAATGCCATGGTTGCAAGCTGGATGTCTGCATCGAGCGGCAAAAGGCCTGCATCAACTCCATCACGGTCGATGAGGTGTTTGCCGCTGTGCATGAAAGTCTGGAGACGCATGAAACCGAGGACAGACAGCGCACCCTGCGTATGGGAGAGGCATAATGTGCGGGATCGCCGGTGAGGTCCGTTGCGATCAGTCTCCGGTTGATGTCGACGCCCTGCTGGCCATGAGCGAGGCCATGCATGAGCGTGGGCCGGATGGCGCTGGCTTGTGGCAGGCGCCGGAGGGGGATGTGGCCCGGGCACATCGCCGGCTGGCCATCATCGATCTGAGTGAGCGGGGCGCACAGCCGATGACGTCGGCGGACGGGGGCGTGGTGGTGGTATTCAACGGCGAGATCTACAACCACTCCGAGTTGCGCCGGGAATATGAGAGTCGCGGCGCGCACTATCACAGCGGCAGCGATACGGAAACCCTGCTGCACGGTTATGCGCTGGATGGCCCAGCGTTCGTGCGTCGGCTGCGTGGCATGTTCGCCTTCGCGCTGTGGGATCGTCGGCAGCGACGGTTAGTAATGGCGCGCGATCCCTTCGGAATCAAGCCATTGTATTACGTGCAGGACGGTAGTCGGTTGCGTTTCGCGTCGCAGGTGAAGGCTCTGCTCGCCGGCGGCTATTCGCGGGACGTCGACCCAGCAGGCCTCGTCTCCTTCTACCTGTGGGGCTATGTCATCGAGCCACATACGTTTTACCGGGGGATTCGCGCGCTGCCGGCCGGCTGTGTGCTCCTATTTCAAGCGGAGTCCGGGCCGCGCGTGGAGCGATATTGTGACCCCTTGGATGCGCTGCGTGGTTCCGACGTTTCGGATACGGAGGTGGGGTCGCTTCATGAGGCGCTGCTCGACAGTGTGCGCTATCACTTGCTGGCCGATGTGCCGGTGGGCATGTTCCTGTCCGCCGGTATCGATTCAGGGACGCTCGCCGCGCTGGTGACGGAATGCGCGCCCGCGCAAGAGGTGCAGGCCGTAACGCTCGGGTTTGCGGAGTACGCGGGCACCGAGCGGGATGAAGTGCCGCTGGCGCGGAAAACGGCAGCGACCTATGGCATGCAGCACGAGGTGGTGGAGTACGGCCGCGCGGATTTCGAACAGGACCGTGCCCATCTGCTTGCGGCGATGGATCAACCGACCGTGGATGGGGTCAACACCTACTTTGTCGCCAACGCAATGGCTGCGCGTGGATTCAAGGCGGCGCTCTCCGCCGTCGGCGGGGACGAAATGTTTGGCGGCTATCCTTCATTCCGTCAGGTGCCGCGCCTAGCGCGCTGGATACCGCCCGTACCGCGCATCCTGGGCCGTGCAACGCGGCATTTGCTTGCGCCCATCGTCAATCGCTTCAGTTCATCGAAGTATGCTGGTGTGCTCGAATATGGTGGGAGTGTCTCGGGTGCCTATCTGCTGCGCCGTGCGCTCTTCATGCCCTGGGAGATTCCTTCACTTATCGGGGAGGAGATTACCGCCGAGGGTCTCGAAGCACTGGATGTGTTCGGCTCTTTGGACGCGCTCATCCAGGGCATCGAGTCTCCCTACGACCAAGTGATGGCGTTGGAGTACGCGGTTTATATGCGCAATTGCCTGCTTAGGGACGCGGACTGGGCGGGGATGGCGCATGGCTTGGAAATTCGCACGCCGCTGGTCGATCATGTGCTGTTCGCGACTTTGTTGGCCATACGCCGCGCACGGCGTGGCTTTCCATTCAGCAAGCAGGAGTTTGCGTCTACACCGCGCCACCCTTTGACCGCCGAGCACCGAAATCGATCCAAGACAGGGTTCAACGTGCCGGTGCGCGAGTGGATGATGGGCGACAAGTTCACGGGTTCTCATACACGAGGGTTGCGTCCCTGGGCCCATGCGCTGGCCAAGTTACTGCAGAGAGGCGATCACAATGGTTAGGAAGGCCGATTGTTCACAGGGTTACGGCTGGTCGTCAGATAAAGCGCCCCAGTCCTGTAACTACCTCACTCCGATGGTGCTCGGCTGGTTGGATGCTTTGAGGCCATCTAAAATTTTAGACCTTGGCGCGGGCAACGGCGCCTTGTGCGGGCATCTCATCGATGCGGGATATGAGGTCATCGGCGCGGAGCCGGACTCGGCAGGGGTCGAGATCGCTCGGAAGCTCTGCCCAGGCGTGGGTTTCTATCAAGTCGGAGTGAACGATGCGCCTGAATCGATCCTGCGAGATCATCCGGATGGTTTCGACGTTGTTGTCGCGACTGAAGTCATCGAGCATTTGTATGTGCCAGGATTATTGTTGTCTTTTGCCAAGGCGGTCCTTCGTGACGAGGGGCATATCCTCATCACTACACCCTATCACGGCTACCTGAAAAATCTTGCATTATCGCTATGCAACAAATGGGATTCACACATGAGCCCCCTTTGGGACGGTGGCCACATCAAGTTATTCAGCAGAAGAACAATGTCTCAACTACTCGAACAAGAAGGTTTTATAGCTCGGCGCTGGGGGGGGGCAGGGCGTGTTCCTTATCTTTGGAAAAGCATGATTGTGGTTGCGCAAAAGGGCTAACAGCGCGATGAGCAGCAGCCCTTCAAGCAAACAGGATGGCATCTCTCCCGGTTTTCGGGTTGACCTCACGGTCGTCATTCTCACGTACAATGAGGCGATACACATTGAGCGTTGCATAGGCAGTGTAAAACGTGTCGCCACGGAAGTGCTGGTTGTGGATTCTTGCTCCACGGACGGCACCCGTGGGATTGCCACGCGATTGGGCGCACGCGTGTTGCAGCATGGCTGGGTCAACTACGCCACGCAACTCAACTGGGCATTGGATCACGGTGACGTCCGGACTGAATGGGTGATGCGTATAGACGCCGACGAGTTTCTTGATGAGCAGTTAGTAGATGGGCTGCGGCGTGCGCTTACGGCTTCCGATGACGATATCGGGGGTTTTGAAGTCAATCGTCAGATTCGTTTCATGGGGCGGGAGATTCGGCACGGTGGTATGGCCCCCATGTGGGTCACACGTTGCTGGCGCAATGGCTGGGCCCGGTGCGAAGCCCGCTGGATGGATGAACATATTGTGCTGTCAAGGGGGCGTGGCGCGCGATTGCCGGGTTCTGTTGTCGACGAAAATATGAATTCGCTTACATGGTGGACGCAGAAGCACAACCAATATGCGAGTCGCGAAGCCGTTGACTTACTGGACCGGAAGTATGGTCTCGGTGTAACAGAAGAAGTGAGGAGAGGTCTAAACCGTCAAGCGTGGGTAAAACGGTGGCTGAAGACTCAGCTCTATTTCCGGTTGCCTCTCGGCGTGCGTCCGTGGCTGTATTTCTTCTACCGAGTTGTTTTGCGCCTAGGTATTCTCGACGGCAGCCAAGGCATGATGTTCCACACCTTGCAGGGTCTTTGGTATCGACTCTTGGTCGATTCGAAAGTGGCGGAAGTCGAATATGTTATGGGACACGAGGGCTGCGACGTGCGTGAGGCAGTTCACCGGGCTCTTGGCATTAAGCTTAATCCCAAGCCCGCCACGTTGTCGGTGCAGGCGAAGGGTTGATGGCCATGCGCATCCTGCATGTAATATCGACCCTGGCACCGGCTTCCGGTGGGCCTACACAAGTTCTGAAAGATCTCGCAACAGCACAGACCGACGTCGGCCACGAGGTGGCTGTTTGCACCACCGATCGTGGTAATCCGGTTCAAGAGAAATTGCCGGCGAGTCATTTCCGGACGTTTCTCCACGATCAAGCAACGCTGGAAGTATTCCCCGTGACGTACGCGCCCTTGTTGCTCTCGCTACACCTGGCGCAATGGCTGCGGGAAAACATCGGCGCATTCGAAATCGTTCACGTCCACGGCCTTTACCGCTTCCCACCCACCTACGCCGCCTACCAGGCACGCAAGCAAGGCGTGCCGTACATTATCCGCCCCCACGGCTCGCTCGATCCCTACCTGTACGGCAAAAGCACGCGCAGCGTCTGGCTCAAGCGCCTGTACGAGCACTGGTTCGACCTGCCCAACCTGCACGGGGCCGGCGCCCTTCACTACACGGCGGAGGAGGAGCGCGAGCGAGTCGCGTTCTTGAAGCTGCGCGCACCGTCGTTTGTGGTCCCGAATGGACTGGACTGGGCGGCTTACCAGTCGCTGCCGCCGCGCGGCGCGTTGCGTGCGTGCTGGGGGCTCGGCGAGGCGCCGCTGGTGCTGTTCCTAGGGCGACTGCATTTCAAGAAGGGGCTGGATCTGTTGATCACCGCCTTCGATGAGGTACGCAGGAAGATCGTTGATGCGCAACTGGTGATCGTCGGGCCGGAGAACGACGACTACGGTCAGAAGGTGCGTGGCTGGGTGCGCGAGCGCGGCTTGCAGGAGGCGGTCCATTTCGTCGGGCCGCTGCACGGCGTGGAGGTGGTGCAGGCGTATGTGGACGCGGACGTCTTCGCGCTGCCGTCCTACACGGAGAACTTTGGCATGACGGTGGCCGAGGCCATGGCCTGCACCCTGCCGGTGGTGATTTCCGACCAGGTGAAGATTCACGCCGAGGTGGCCCAGGCGGGCGCCGGGCTCGTCACACGCTGCGACGCGGCCGAGGTGGCCGCCGCCCTCGAAGCGCTGCTGCGCGCCCCCGAGCGGCGCCGCGCGATGGGCGAGGCGGGCCGCCGTCTGGTGCAAGAGCGCTACACCTGGCCAGCGATCATTGGCGCGCTCACCAAGGAATATGAAAAAGTGATCGAGCGAAACAGGCGAAGACGCGAGACCGGAGCGCAAGCGGAGGCATCACCATCGCACCGCTGATTGCAATGAGCAGGAAGCTGGCCGGGATCGCCTTGCACGGCGGCATCTCCTGGCTCAGGGCGCTGCGCTTCGGGGTAGCTGCGGGGGTCGAGCATTTTGCCGTGCTACGGAGCCTCGGAGAGGTGCGCACGGTGGTGGACATCGGCGCCAACCGGGGTCAGTTCGCGCTGGTGGCGCGGCACTGCTTTCCGGCGGCCACCCTCGTCTCATTCGAGCCGTTGCCGGGGCCGGCAGCGCTGTATCGCGCGGTGTTCGCGGGCGATGGGCGGGCGCGGCTGGTGGAAGCGGCGATCGGGGTGGAACCGGGGGAGGCGGTGATTCACCTGTCGGCGCGGGATGATTCGTCGTCGCTGCTGCCGATCACGGCGCGCCAGAACGCCCTGTTTCCCGGCACGGCCGAGGCGGGCACAGCGACCATCCGGGTGGCCCGGCTGGTGGATGAGGTGGGGGCGGAGGATCTTGTGGCGCCGGCGCTGCTCAAGCTGGGTGTGCAGGGGTTCGAGTTGCAGGCGCTGGACGGCTGCGAGGCGCTGCTGGGGCGTTTCGCTTGGGTGTACGTGGAGTGCTCGTTCGTGGAGTTGTACGAAGGCCAAGCGTTTGCGGACGAGGTAATCGCCTGGCTGCGCGCGCGTGGCTTGCGGCTCGCCGGGGTCTACCACATGGCCTATGACGGCGACGGGCGGGCGGTGCAGGCGGATTTTCTTTTTCGGGGTGGTTGGGCGAGTGGGGTCGCGTGAGGGTTCTGATTTGCGGGATTAACTTCTCGCCTGAGCTGACCGGCACCGGAAAGTACACCGGCGAGCTGGCCGAGTGGCTGGCAGTGGGTGGCCACGAGGTACGGGTGGTGACGGCGCCGCCGTATTACCCGCAGTGGCGGGTGGGAGAGGGGTATTTGGGGTGGCGGTATCGCAAGGAGGTGGTGCGCTCGCCCCTCACCCGTGGCCCTGGCTTCACTCCCACGGGGAGGGGGGAGATGGTGGTTTATCGCTGCCCTTTATGGGTGCCGGCGCGGCCGTCGGGATGGAAGCGGATCTTGCACTTGGCCAGCTTTGCCTTGAGCAGCCTGCCGGTGATGTTGCGCCAGGTATGGTGGCGGCCCGATGTGGTGTGGGTGGTAGAGCCGCCGCTGTTCTGCGCCCCGGTCGCGGTGCTTACGGCGCGGTTGTGCGGGGCGAAGGCGTGGCTGCATGTGCAGGATTTCGAGGTGGATGTGGCATTCGATCTGGGGCTATTGCCCGGGGGTGGGCTGCGTCGTCTGGTGGCTAGGGTCGAGCGCTGGATCATGCGCCGCTTTGATTGCGTCTCGACCATCTCGGGCAACATGCTCAGGCGCCTGGGAGACAAGGGGGTGACCGGCGGGGTGTTGTTTCCCAACTGGGTGGATTTGGCGGGGCTGCAGGCGGACGACTCATGCGTGCGCTCGTTCCGCGCCGAGTTGGGGATCCCCGACGATGCGGTGGTGGCGCTTTATTCCGGCAACATGGGGAGGAAGCAGGGGCTGGAGGTGTTAGCGGAGGCGGCGCGGTTATGCGTGGGGCTGGGTGCGGGGTCGTCGAATCCATCAACGGCCCTCGGTAAAGAGGAATGGCTCTCTTCCTCAGCTTCTCGCCGGCCGGCGGGCGAGGGGGGCGTTGTGTTTGTGTTTTGCGGCGATGGCGCGGGGCGTGGGGAGCTGGTGGCGCGCTGTGCTGGCTTGTCGAATGTGCGCTTTCTGGACTTGCAGCCGGTAGAACGTCTGGGGGCGTTGCTGGGGATGGCGGACCTCCATCTGCTGCCGCAGCGCGCCGATGCCGCGGACCTGGTGATGCCATCCAAGCTCACCGGCATGTTCGCCAGCGGCCGGCCGGTGGTGGCGACCGCGTTGGCGGGTACCCAGGTGGCGGAGGTGGTGGCGGGGCGGGGATGGGTTGTGGAGCCCGGCGATGGTGCGGCCCTGGCAGCGGTGATTCTGGAGTTGGCCTGCAAGCCCGAGGAGCGGGCCTGCCTGGGTCGGGCGGCGCGGGATTATGCGGTGGCCCACTGGAGCCGGGAGGCGGTGCTGGGCGAGTTCGAGCGGGAGCTGGCCAGCCTTCAAAGCTAGGCGCCGCTTGCACCGGAGCCCTGCGCATGCTGTCGCGGTCGGCCCCGCGGGCCGGGATCGCCGATGGGAATCGGCTCCTACCGCGGTTGCGGGACGGCGTTGCGGTCTCCCAACCCAGGGTAGGCGCCGTTGCACCGGCGAGCCGCGCCGGCAGGCGCGGTGGGTGGCTCAAAAGGTCTTCAACCTGGACGGGTGTTGGGCCGAAGAGGCACGGCTGTTAGAGTGGCTGGGTTTCCCGCCGGGGCCACTTTCCGTGTAGCCCTGCTTGTCAGTCTGGCCGACAACTACTCGTTTGTTCACTCTGCGATCCTAGAGGAGGAGCCGTAATGGAATCGGGGGTGGCGCGCTATCTCGGGCGGGTGCGGGCGCTGCATGACCTGCTGATCTCGGCGGTCTGTCTGCTCCTCGCCTTTCCCTTGGCGAGCTGGCTGCGGGGTTGGCCGGAGGTGACCGTGGCCTTCCGGCAGCAGCTCGGTCTGGTGGTGGTCATCCTGCCGATCTGGGCCTTGGTCCATCGGCTCTCGGGGGGTGATCAGCCCATGCGGACGCAGGAGCGGTGGGCTTTGGTGGTCGCCTCTATGCGCACCGTCTCCATGGGGGTCGGCCTCCTGGTGGCCTTTCTCTATCTCACCCGGCTGGTGGTGGTGCCGCGGACAGTGCTCTTGGTCTTCTTCGGGTTGAACCTGGTCTTGGTCGCGGTGGCGCGCTTGGTGGTGCAGGAGGTCTTGCGGCGCCTGCGCCGGGCGGGGTGGAACCTCAAGGAGCTGCTGGTCGTGGGTACGGCGCAACGGGCGCGGCGGCTGTTGGAGAAGGTTGCCGGCCACCCGGAGTGGGGCTTCCACGTGGCAGGTCTGGTGGCGCGCGATGAGGTGGCGGCAAGTTTGGTGGGCAAGTCCGTCCATGGCCACCAGGTTCTTGGACGGGTGGCCGATTTGCGTGATCTCCTCCGCGAGCGGGTGGTGGACGAGGTCGTCTTCGCCGTGCCTGAGCTAGAGCTCGATCAGGTGGAGTCGGCGTTGAAGGTGTGCGAGATGCTCGGGGTCCGGGCCCGGGTGATGGTCGACTTCTTGGGGTTGCCCGACGCGCGCCTCTCCCTGGATCGGTTTGGGGGCGTGCCCCTGCTGAGCTTCAGCATGACGCCGCCGGAGGGGTTCGCCCTGGCGGTGAAGGGGCTTTTCGATTTCTTTGGCGCGGCCACACTGCTCATGGCGCTGAGCCCGCTTTTCGCGGTCATCTGGCTGGCGATTCGGTTGGATTCCCCGGGTCCTGTTTTATTCCGCCAGAAGCGCTGTGGGCGCAATGGCCGGGAGTTTTGGATTTACAAGTTCCGGTCCATGTCGGTGGGGGCGGACGAGTTGAAACCGGAGTTGGCCTTCGCCAACGAGGCGGATGGGCCGGTCTTCAAGATGCGCAACGATCCGCGGATGACCCGGGTGGGACGCTTCCTGCGGCGGGCCAGCCTCGACGAGCTGCCGCAGTTGATCAACGCGCTGAAGGGGGAGATGAGCCTCGTGGGTCCCCGCCCGCCTTTGAAATGCGAGGTGGACTCCTACGAGGACTGGCAGCGCCGGCGTCTGTCCATGCGTCCGGGCATCACGGGGCTATGGCAGGTGAGCGGCCGAAGCAACCTCGACTTCCGCGACTGGATGCTCATGGACCTCGAGTACATCGACGGCTGGTCGCTGGCGCTCGATTTCAAGATCCTCGCCATGACGATCCCGGCGGTGCTGGTGGGTCGCGGCGCCTACTGAGGGGCGCGGCGCCGGCGCCAGGGCGGTCGGCAAGGCTAACGCTGCCTACGGGGTAGCCCAGCGTGACCGCCTTTGCTGGACGATCCCCACGCTGAGCCCAGCGCGAGCGGTGCGGCGCGATCCCGTGGGGTGCGCCCTGCCCGTTGGGCCAAAGAAGGCGCGAGCTGCGGTGCCTATGGAGTGGCGTGGCGCTGGCGCGGCGCGCGTGGGAACGGCTGCGCGCCGTTGCGCGTGGTATCGCCGTGGGGTGCAATCTCCGTTGGCCAGGTCGGCCGTAGCTCGGGCCCCTGTGGATGCAGGTGTTGTCCGGGCCGACGGCGCCTGCAAGAGCAGGCCAACGACGGCGACGGTGTTCTCGGGCGGGTTTCAACGCACCGGCGAAGGTGCGAACCTTTCTGGTTCGGCGCGGTCCAGCAGCGAAATGGGGAATCGAGGGATGCGGCCTTTTTTTCAGCGGGGGTTTTGGGTCGGCGTGGTTGTCGCGGTGGCGCTCCTTGGGGGGCCAGTCCGTGGCGGGTGCGCGGCGTCGCCCGAGGTGGGGCTGGATCACTGGGCGTATCGCGCCGTCGATCGGCTCGCCGCCCTCGGGGCGATCGACAGCGCGTTTTTGGGGCAGCGGCCGTGGACGCGGGCCGAGATCGCGGGGCTGGTGGAGGAGGCCGCGCGCTCCGTGGATCGCCTGTCGGCCGCGTCGCGGCGACAGCTCCGGCGATTACAGAAGGAGTTCGCTAGCGAGCTCGACGAGCGAGGCGAGGAGGGGCTGCGTTCGTACGTCAAGCCGGCGGAGCGGTTGGGGGTGCGGTGGTTCGCCTCGTCCGGTGAGCCGGAGGCAATCCTCCAGCACGGCGACTCTCTGAGCGATGGCCTGGACGCGCGCCTCGACTGGCAGGCCCATGCGCGCTTCGGTAGCCACATCGTCGCGGCCGTGCGACCGGAGCTGCGTTGGGGCTCGGGCGACTCGGTGGGCTTGCGCGACCACGGCCTGGGGACGGCGTTGCCGGCGGTGGATGAGGCGGACGCGAAGGTGGAGCTGCGCGAGTCGTATCTGAAACTGGTTTTGTGGAATCTCGAACTGGAGGGTGGGCGGGACCACCTCTGGTGGGGGCCGGGGAGGCGGGGCTCGTTGTTGTTGACCAACAATGCCGAGCCCCTCGACCTGATCAAGCTCTCCAATCCGGAGCCGGTGCTGCTGCCGTGGTTCTTGGGCTACCTCGGCCCGGTGCAGGCGGAGTGGTTCTGGACCGAGCTGGAGCATGACCGGGTCATCCACCGGGCCCAGCTCACCGGCCTGCGCCTGGGTTTCAAGCCCACTCCAAACTGGGAGGTGGGGCTGGCGCGGGTGATCCAGTTTGGTGGTTACGACCGGCCGGGGCTGTTCGAGAAGGGGTTGGGGGATGTGCTCGCCGGCGTCAACGCCGAAGGGGCGGATGACGCCGAGACCGAGAACTCCCTGGCCGCCATCGACCTGAGCTGGCGCATCGCCTGGCCCCGTCCGGCCCAGCTCTACTGGGAGTGGGGCGGCGAGGACCAGGCGAACCTGCTGGGGATCACCCCGTTCATGTCCGCGTTCGGCCACGTGTTGGGGCTGTACCTGCCGGAGGTGGTGGAGGCGGTGCCCGTCGATCTGCGCGTCGAGTACCTCACCAACGTGCAAGACGATGGCCCCTACTGGTACCGCCACGGGACCTACCAGAGCGGCTACACCTACCGCGGCAAGCTCCTCGGCCACCCCTTTGGCGGCGAGGCCGAGGCGGTGAGCGTGCGGGTGGACTGGTTTCCTTCCGATGGCGTGGCGCTCGGCGCCGACGCGGATTGGGTCACCAACAAGGTCGGGGCGACGGGTACAGAGAAGGACCTGCGCCTCGGCTGCGACGCCGCTCTGTTCACCCGCGGGGCGGCGCAGTACTCGGTGCGCTACGACTTCGAGAGCCGTGGCGATGTCGATGGGGTGAGCGGCGAGGAGGCGACGAGCCACCGGTTGATGGTCGAGGTGGCCCTGGACCTGTGAGGTGCGGGCTCGCCTTCCACGCTGGGTGGGTTGAGTCAGGCGGCGGGTCGCCAACGCGCCGCCGCGTGGGGAGGGGGCGGCGCGTTGGCGGGATTGCGCACCGGCGGCGCGTTGGCCTCCTCCTCTCTCCCTCCCGGTCGCCCGCTTGGGACGAGGGCTCGTCTGAGGATCGCCCCAGCCTGCTGGGCTGAGCTCCCCCATTGCGGATCCCGGCACCGGGCGCGGCCTACTCCACCACCACCGTCGCCTGCTTGAGAGTGAGGGGTTCGGTCGTCCGGCCGTTCGGGGTGCCGCACCGCTCCAGGGCCTGGAGCACCTCCTCCCCCTCGATCACCTCGCCGAAGATCGTGTGCTTGCCGTCGAGCCATGCGGTGGGGACGAAGGTGAGAAAAAACTGCGAGCCGTCGGTCCCGGGGCCGGCGTTGGCCATGGACAGCAGGCCGGGCCGGTCGTGGCGCACCGCCGGATCGTGCTCGCCCTTGTACTGGTAGCCGGGTCCACCGGTGCCGGTGCCGCGCGGGCAGCCACCCTGGGCCATGAAGCCAGGGATCACCCGGTGAAAGGCGAGGCCGTCGTAGAAGCCGAGGCGGGTGAGGTAGAGGGTGGAGCTCACGTGCATGGGCGCCACCTCGGGCATGAGGCGGACGGTGATCGCGCCCTTGCTTGTCTGGAGCTGCCACAGGTAGCGGTGGCCGGGGGTGCACGCCACCTGCGGCGGCGCGGGCAGCCGCTCGCGCCATCCCGCGCGGTCGCGGTCGATGGCCTGGTCGGTGATGAACTGGTCGATGGCGGCAACCGCCGGGTCGGTGGAGGGTGCGGACATGGGGATCTCCTTGGGTCTGGGCCACGGGGATGAAAGAGAGCCGTACGGTAACCGCACGTACGCCGGTGCGGAAGATGACGGCCTTTAGCCGTGTGGATGGATTAGTTGTGTGTGGGGAACGTCTTTAGTGTGGGTATAAAAAAATACTCATGATTATACGCCACGATTGATATTGAAATGTTTCTGTTATGAGTTGCTGAAACGGAGTCGATAATGGTCGCCAATGTAATTTTGACACACCCCTATGGATCGGATGTGGCAACTGTTTCACCCTTCATCAACCGCCAGCAAGGAGCAACACGATGTTGAGGAATCTCGGTTATCTCTTGGCCGGAGCCACGGCCGCCCTGTGGCTTACCGCCTGCGGTGGTGGCGGTGGCGGTAGTAGCAGTACCACGATGACCACCGACACCACGACCGATACGACCACGGACACCACCACCGATACCACGACCGACACGACGACAGACACCACCACCGGCGGTGGCACGGTGACCGTCTCCGGGATCGAGTTGCCGACCAAGATGGACGTGGTGACCGCCGTGGATTCGACCGCCCCCGCCGCGGTCCATGCCGCATCGATGGCCGATACCACCGGCTTCGCCGCGACCGCCGAGTACAACACCGACCCGAGCCGGACCTACGCCTACGACCCCTCCATGCAGCCCCTGGACACGGTCAACATGATCCTCTGTTTGATGGATCAGACCCAGGCGTCGGAGATGGTAAACGGGGGTGCGTACATCGCACTGGTCAATGAGGATGTGTGCGACAAGGGTGGTAACAAGAGCAGCGGTGGCACACAGCAGGGCGAGTCCACCAACTCCAGCGAGGTCGTTCGTCTAAACCGCTGGACCGTTGTCTCCACCCGCGCGGACGAGGCTTCGCCGATGATCGTGAAGTTCTGGGTCCCGGGTGAGGCGGGCGCCAGCGATCCAGGCGACGGTCAGAACATCGTGGGTGAGATCATCGCCACCGAGGGGGTGAGTGACACCAAGCCCTTCGGTGCCTTCTCCATGAACTACCTCGGGGTTGTGGACGCCGGCCTGATGGGTGGCCCGTCTGGCACGGAGGTAGAGATGATGAAGGGCAACCTCTCCACCGTGGAAAACACCGAGAATCAGCCCCAGTTCACCCACGTTGAGGTGGCTGGCAAGGCGCTCCATCCCACCCTGGATTTGCCGTGGGGTGAGGAGTCGGTGGCCAACGTGGTCCTCAACGACGCCACCGGCAGCGGCGGTGTCGCCCGCACCTCGGTCCACCGGATCGAACCGATGGGTGACATACACGGCTCTTACGCCGTCGCTTTCAACACCACCAACCTGCTGCGTGGGGAGGACACCAACAACGACGACGTCGCGGATGGTTCCACCTGCCTGTCGCGGGTCGATTTCGATAGCCATGTGTGGCGCTACGGCCTGTACAACTTGGCCGATGGCCAGCGGGTGCGGATGAACAGCGGTTTTCCCTTCCACTTCACCAAGTCAGATGGGGGTGAGGCGCACGGCTACCTCGGCTTCTGGGGTCCGTGGGTGGACGATGGCTCAACCCTTGGGGACGGCACCACCATCGTGCGTGACACCTTCAATGGCACTAGCGCCGGGACGAGCTACACGGTCCACATCTCCGACGGCAAGCTGGCCCGTCAGACCTCGCACACCGCCTCACTAGACAGGCTGGCGGGGCAGAAACTCTGGTATTGGATGGAGTATCCGCTGCAGCCGAGTGATCCGGGCTACGACGCCGCACTCGCTAATCAGCGGGACTGGCAGGTGGAGGTGAACACCACGACGCATGGCTTCGAGATCACCGGCACGGTGACCTGGGGTGACCGCGGCCCGCAGGTGACTGCCCTCTCTACCCCGATGGAGATCACCCCGACGAACAATGGCGAGCAGCGCCGATTCTGGGCCGATGGCCTTGGCGGCAACGTGATCTACATCCACGACACGAGCCTCGCGGCGGCGAGTCGGCAGGTGACCTACTTCGTCAACGAGAATGTCCTGCCGGGTGACGGCGACCTCTTCGCCAGTTCCACGAGTGTCGACCTCACCTGTTACGACCGCTGCCTCAAGGGTGGTCTTAGCCAGACGGAGGTGAACGCGATGGGTAGCGAGCAGGATCTCTTTTACGTGCTCTTCGATCCGATGAGCGGCCAGCCGTTCCAGCCGCACACCTACACCCTGACGAGTAGCAATGGGGTGCTCACCCTCTCCGACAGCAACGGTGCGGTCTCCCTCAATGGCCTCGACCTCACCGGTCTCGGCATCCAGTGGGGGATGCAGACCGGCGACATGGTGGTCGATGCGAGTAGCGTCACCGATCCGTGGATGATCTACACCCTGGCGGAGACCTTCCGCTGGTCCACCGGTTCTGGGCAGTGGGACCACCAGGTGACGGTGGTGGATGGTGCGGGCACGCCGGTGGTGTTCGACCAGCCGATCCGCTTCAACTACACCCTCGATGCGGCGGACGAGGCAAACGGCGATCCCAATAGCCACGCCGGGACCGCCTATCTCCTCAGCTACGGGGGCCCGAACGATTTTGGTGGCTTCCCGTGGGTCGAGGATCCCGAGACCCACCGCTGGTACTCGGAGGTGACCCTGAGCAGTGGTGTGCTTCTCACCGACGTGGACGGCAACCAGTATGTGGTGAAAGCGCTCGAGGGCGAGCAGTCGATGAAGCAGGACAGCAGCGGTGGCTGCGCCGTGCTCAATGTCGACTCCCTCTTTTCGGGTACGGGCGCCCTCGCCCTGCCCACCGCGGCCGATATCGGTACGCCCTCCTCCACCTGGGCGGACAAGCCGGTGGTGACCGATCCTCCGGCGGTGATCGAGGGGGTGGTGCAGTAGGGCGAGCGGCTCGACGCGGGCGGTACCGTGGGTCGCGGGCCCCGTTCCCCTTGGAGGGGGGGCGGGGCCCGCTTTATTGTGGGTCTCTTCGTTTGACACCCTTTTCGGCCGCTGCCTACCCTCCCCCGGCTCATTTCTGGCGACCTTCGTGGGTGAGGGGGTTGGGTGCGGGGCCCCGCGTGTCGATCTCTTCAGGGGGGCGGTGTCGCCCCGTGAGCCTGGGAACTCTTTCGTGATCCTGTCCACCGAGGGCCTACCGCGTCATGCCGTCCTCCTCTTCCACCTCTCGTTGGTGGTGGCGGCGGGCTGGCTGTGTGGCGACCTGGCGGTCCGCTTGGTAACCCTGCGCCTTCTCGGTCCCGCGACGACGCCGGTGGCGAGCGCGGCGGTGCACCCGCCCGCTGCACCGCGCGCGGCTCGCCAGGGGTATCAGGCGCTGGTCGCGCGCAATCTCTTTGGGGCGTTGGTGCGTGAGGTCGCGCCGGGGGATGCGACCTCTCCGTCTGCATCCGCCGCGGCCAGCGCGCCGGTGGCGAAGAGCGCCAAGGAGCTTGGCCTCACGCTGCTGGGGACGGTGGTGGGAGAGGCCAGAGTCGCCTACGCGGTGATCGCCGAGAAAGGCGAGCAGGATCTCTACCGGGTCGGCGACGAGGTGTTGGACGGGGTGGTCTTGGAGGCGGTGCATCGTGGGGAGGTGGTCCTCCGGCGGGGCAGTGAACGGCTGTTGCTCTCCATGCAGGAGGCGCCGGCGGGGGTGGCGGCGGGCTTCGGCAAGCCCCCGATCCCACCATTGCCGCCTACGCCGGCTACCCCGGAGGGCGCCGCTGGGGCCGCTGGGGAGGGGGTGCGGCAGGTGTCGCCCAACTCCTACCTTCTTGAGCGCAGCACGGTGGCCAACTCGCTGAAGAACCTTCCCACCATGATGCGCGACCTGCGGGTCATCCCGAGCTTTGACGGGGCACGCCAGCCGAACGGCTATCGCGTGGCGTCGATCCGGTCTGGGTCGCTGGTGGACAAGCTTGGCCTCCAGCGGGGCGATGTGATCCAGTCGATCAACGGCCTCCCAATCAGCGATCCCGACCGCGCCTATCAGGCGTATCAGCAGCTCAAGGACGAGAACTCGATCAAGATCGAGGTCCTCCGCGGGACCACCCCCCAGACCCTTACCTACGAGATCCAGTGACCACGAGCCCGATGTTGCGCCGGCCGATGGCGAGTTGTTGTTTCCTCTCCCTCGTTCTTTGCGGGCTGGCGGGTGGGTGGCTCGCCACCGCCGCTACCGTCGCCAGTGCTGCGCCCGCCGCGCCCGCGGTGATGGACGAGAACAGCGCGCCGGTCGCGAACGGGTCGGAGAAGATCACCCTCGAGTTCGACAATGTGGACATCAACGTGGTGGTGAAGTTCATCAGCCAGCTGGTCCACAAGAACTTCATCATCAGTGACGCGGTGAAGGGGAAGGTGACGGTGATCTCGCCGGTCCCGGTCACCGTCGACCAGGCGTACGAGATCTTCCTCTCCATCCTCGAGGTGAAGGGGTTCGCGGCGGTCCCCTCAGGAAGGGTGGTGAAGATCATCCCGGCAGCGGTGGCGCGGGAGAAGCGGATGCCGACGGTGACCGCCGACACGGAGGGCGGACCGACGGATGATCGCATCCGGACCCAGCTCATCCAGCTCGAGCACGTCGATGCGTCGCGGGTGGTGCCCCTGATCAAGCCGCTCATCGCCAAGACGAGCAACATCGAGTCGTTCGATGAGGCGAACACGATCTTGCTCACCGACGTGGCGTCGAACATCGACCGGATCGTCAAGATCATTCGGGTGATCGACACCCCGGGTTTCCAGCAGCAGCTCGCGATCCTGCCTTTGAAGTACGCCACCGCGGAAAAGCTGGCGGGCCAGATCTCGTCCGTTTTTGGCGGCTCCACCAAGGTGGCGGCGGGGGCGAGGGCGGTGCGCCGGGGGGCGGCGGCGCCAACCACTGGCCTGTCGGAGACCGAGGTGAAGGTCTTTGCCGATGATCGCACCAACACCCTCATCGTCTTTGCCACCAAAAACGACCTGGAGAAGGTGAAGCAACTGGTGACCCAGCTCGACATCGCACCGCCCGAGAACAACAGCCGGGTGCGCATCTACCGGTTGCAGCACGCGGTGGCGGAGGAGCTTGCCAACGTCCTCGCCGGGGTGGTGTCGGCCAAGGCGCATGCGGCGCCAGATGCGCAACGGGCCCAAGGCGCAGTGGCCCAGGCGGAGGCGCGGTCAGTCGCGCGCCGGGCAGCGGGTGGCCGGGGGGGCGGGGTGCTCAGCGACGAGGCCTCCATCATCTCCGATGCGTCCACCAACTCCCTCATTGTCACCGCCTCGCCGGAGGAGCACGCCGCCCTTGAGGCGTTGATTGCCGAGCTCGACATCCAGCCCCTGCAGGTCTTTGTGGAGGCGTTGATCGTCGAGGTTGGGTTGACGACGGACTTCAACCTTGGCGTCGAGTGGCGGGCCCTCGCGCAGAAGGGGAGCAACGGGGTGGTGATCGGCAATGCCACCAACAGCGGCGCCTTGGATGCCATCGCCGCGGTCGCCGCGGGTGCTCCGCCGAAGCTCCCCACCGGGCTGGCGATCGGCTTCCTCGGCGACACCATCGAGTTCAACGGCGTCACCCTGCCGAGCCTGGGTGCCCTGGTCACCGCGCTCAAGGGGAACAGCGGCGCGAACATCATCTCCACCCCGCAGATCCTCACCGTCGACAACAAGGAGGCGGAGTTCGACGCGGTGCAGACGATCCCCTTTCAGACCGGCACCTCCACCGGTACGGGGGTGAACGTGGTCTCCACCTTCGACTTCCGCGACGTGGGCACCAAGCTGAAGATCACCCCGCACATCAACAAGGAAGGGTACGTGCGGATGGAGATCAGCCAGGAGGTCTCCAACGTGGTCGACTCCTCGACCATCGGTCTGCCCACCACCTCGAAGCGGAGCGCCAACACGGTGGCGGTGGTGAAGGACAACAACACGATCGTCATCGGCGGCCTCATCTCCAATCAAGCGACCTCGTCCCAGTCGAAGGTGCCGCTCCTCGGCGACATCCCCCTCCTTGGCGCCCTCTTCCGCTCCACCCACAAGGGCACCGAGAAGACCAATCTGTTGATCTTCATCACCCCGCACGTGATCCAGCAGGCTGAGGCGCTGCGCCCGTTCACCGACGAGCGGTCGCGTAACAACCACCTGCTCCACGGCAAGGAGTTCAAGGGGATGATGCGGGAGAGCTTCCCGAAGGGGTTCCCGGGGGTGGACGGCCAGGGGTCGCTGGGTGGTATGGCGGGCGGTGTGGCCGAGGGGGAGGTGCCCGCGGTGGTGGAAGGGGTGACTCCGGTGGGGCCGGCGGGCACGACTGGCGCGCCGGTTGCGGCGGCTGCCGCTTCGTCACCGCCCGCGGCGGCGAACCTTACCGAGCGGCTGCGTTCCCTCTTGTCGTTGCCCGCGGCGGGCGGCAGTGGGACGGCTCCCGCGCCGGCCGTGGGTGGGGCGCCGGTTGGGGGTGCACCGGCGGCGGAGGGGGATGAGCTGATGGAGCGGCTGCACAACATTTTGGAGACCCCGGCCGCTGCAGCCACCGCGTCCGTACCGCCCGCCGCCACCTTGAGTACCGCGGAGGAGGAGCAGATGAAGGAGCTGCAGCAGCCCCTGTTCGAGCCGCCCGCGAAGCGCGGCTGGTTTGGCCGGATGATCGACCGGCTGCGTGGCAAGGGGGAGGCGGAGGCAAGCCCCGCGACCACCCCGGACGCGGTGAGCCCGATCTATCGCTACACCCCAGAGGCGACCCCGCCGGCGGGCAGCGGTGAGGGTGGGGTACCGGAAACTAACTAGGGTGGCGCCGGCGCTGGACGACGCCGGGCGCATCCGGCGGTCGCCGGTCTCCTGCCGGTTGGCCACGCGGCGCAGGCACGGGATGGTCCATGGCAACTGATCCGAGTGAGTCCGTCGATCTCGCCGCGGTAGCGGCGCGCCTCGGTATCCCGTACGTCGCGGAGCTCGGCGAGGGGGAGGGGCTCGATCCGCACGTGGTCGAACGGCTGCCGCGCGCCTACCTGCGCCGCTTCTGCGTCGTCCCGGTCGCGCCCGTCGCTGGCGGCTACCAGGTCGCCCTCGCCGATCCCGCCAACCTCGCCATCGTCGACGAGGTGGGGGAACTCCTCGGCTGTCCGGTGGAGGTTGTGCTGACCAGCGAGCACGAGGTCCACCGCCTGATCAACCGCCTTCACGATACGGGCGAGGATGCCGCTGAGAGCGCCGTCGACACTCTGGAGAGCGGCGACTACGCGACCCTGGAGGAGGAGCTGGAGGAGATCGAGGATCTCCTCGACGTCGACGAGTCGGCGCCGATCATTCGCCTGATCAACATGATCCTCTATCAGGCGGTGGAGGCCGGCGCCTCGGACGTTCACATCGAGCCGTACGAGCGCGAGGTGGTGGTGCGCTACCGGATCGACGGGGTCCTCTACGCCCGCCTGCGGCCACCGCGTCGCTTTCACGCCCCGATCACCTCGCGCATCAAGGTGATGGCGAACCTGAACATCGCGGAAAAGCGCCTCCCGCAGGACGGGCGGATCAAGATCAAGGTCGCGGACAAGGAGGTGGACATCCGCGTCTCGGTGATCCCCACCGCCTTTGGCGAGCGGGTGGTGATGCGTCTCTTGGACAAGGAGACGGTCCTCTATGGGCTGGATGAGATCGGCTTCGACGCCCGCCACCGGGAGATCATCGACCACCTGATCCACCTCTCCCACGGCATCCTTCTGGTCACCGGCCCGACGGGGAGCGGCAAGTCGACGTCGCTGTACGCGATCCTCCAAGAGATCAACCAGCCGGATAAGAACATCATCACCATCGAGGACCCGGTGGAGTACCAGATCGCCGGGGTCGGCCAGATCCACGTGAACACCAAGGTGGGGCTCACCTTCGCCGCCGGCTTGCGCTCCATCCTGCGCCAGGATCCCGACGTGGTGATGGTAGGCGAGATCCGCGATCGGGAGACCGCGGAGATCGCCTCGCAGGCGTCGCTCACTGGCCACTTGGTCTTCTCCACCCTGCACACCAACGATGCGGCCTCCGCCATCACCCGCCTCATCGACATGGGGATCGAGCCGTTTTTGGTCGCCTCGTCGGTGGAGGCGATCATCGCCCAGCGGCTGGTGCGGCGCGTCTGTCCCCACTGCGCCGAGCCCTTCGTGGCGCCGGCGAACAGCCTCGCCCGTCTCGGCATCGACGCGCTCCAGGCGGCGGCGGGCCACCTGCGCCATGGCCTTGGGTGTAGCAAGTGCTTCGGCAGCGGCTATGCCGGGCGGATCGCGATCTACGAGATCCTGCGGGTCGACGAGACCATTCGCCACCTGGTGATGGAGAACGTCGAGGCGAGCCGAATCAAGGCGGCGGCGATCGGCGCCGGCATGCACACCCTCTTGCAAGACGGCGCGGCCAAGGTCCTCGCCGGCATTACCACGATCGAAGAGGTCCTGCGGGTGGCGAATGAATAGCGGGCGGCGCGCCGCACGGCCCGTGGTTGTTGGCCGCGCGCCGAGCGCCGGGTTGAGGGATCCGCGCTTGGGCGAGCGCGCCGCGTGGTTCGTGGTTGCCGGCTGCGCGCCCACACCTTCCCCCCAACCCCCAACCCCCGTCCCCTATCCCGCGTAACCATGCCTGTCTTCCGTTACGAAGGTCTCGACGCCGCGGGTAAGCGGGTCAAGGGGGTGGAGGACGCCGACTCCGCCCAGGGGGTGCGGGCGAAGCTGCGCAAGCAGGGGATCTTCCCGACCGAGGTGGAGGAGGAGCGGGCGAGCTCGGCGGAGACTCAGGGCTCGCGCCTGGCGCGGATCAACGTCGAGCTCTTCACCCGGGTGAACCCGCGGGAGATCGCGTTGTCCGTGCGCCAGCTGGGCACCCTGCTGAAGGCGGGGATGCCCCTGGTGGCGGCACTCAACGCCCTCATCGAGCAGGGCGAGGGGAACCACCTGGCGCGTGTCCTCACCCTGGTGCGCGAGGCGGTGAACGGTGGCGCGTCGCTCGCCGAGGCCCTCTCCGCTCACCCGCGCGTCTTTTCCCCGTTGATGGTGAACATGGTCCGCGCCGGCGAGGCGGGTGGCGCCTTGGATGTCGTGCTGGCGCGCCTCGCGCAGCTTTTGGAGACCCAGACCACCCTGCGCGGCCGGGTCCAGTCGGCCCTCGCCTACCCGGTGGTGATGATGACCATCGGCCTCGGCGTGGTGGTCTTCCTCCTCGTCAAGGTCGTGCCGTCGGTGGCGAAGATCTTCACCGACATGCGCGCGGAGCTGCCCACCCCGACCCTGGTCCTGATGGCGGTGAGCCACTTTCTGGAGCACCGCTGGTGGGTGATCTTCCTGCTGATCGGGTCGGTCGTGGTGGGGTTGCGCCTGTGGGGACGGACCGCCGTCGGGCGCCACGCCCTCGACCGCTTCAAGCTGCGCATCCCGCTCTTCGGCGTCCTCATCCGCAAGGTGGTGGTGGCGCGCTTCGCCTCCACCCTCTCCACCCTCATGGCGAGCGGCGTGCCGCTCCTCGCTGGCCTGGACATCGTGAAGAGCATCGTCCTCAACCGGATCTTCGAGGAGGCGGTCGCTGCCGTCCGCGCCCACGTGCAGGAGGGCGGCGGGATCGCCTCCGGCCTGCGGGCCACCGGCGAGTTTCCCGCCATCGTCTTGCATATGGTCGACGTGGGGGAGCGGTCCGGCTCCCTGGAGGAGATGCTCGATCGGGTCGCCGCCGCCTATGAGGAGGACGTGACAGTCACCGTCTCCGCCCTCACCTCTCTGGTGGAGCCGGTGATGATCGTCATCCTCGGTCTCTTGGTCCTGTTCATCGTTCTCGCTATCCTCCTGCCGATCTTCGAGATCAACGAGCTGATCAAGTAAGGAGCGCGATGGAGACGACGATGGCGCACGGGGTGACCCCATGGGGCAGGGGGGTGGCGGAGGCGGGCTTCACCCTGATCGAGGTGATCGTGGTGGTCCTCATCCTCGGCCTGCTGGCGAGCATCGTGGTGCCGCGGATCGTGGGGCGTACCGATGTCGCCAAGCGCACCGCCGCCACGGTCACCATCCGCGAGCTCGAGAACGCCCTGAAGCTGTATCGCGCGGACAATGGCTTTTACCCCACCACCGATCAGGGGCTGGAGGCGCTGGTTACGGCGCCTACCACCTCGCCCCTGCCCCTGCGCTACAACCCGGATGGCTACCTCGACAAGGTGCCGAAGGATCCGTGGGGCAACGGCTACATCTACCTTTCGCCGGGGATCCATAGCCGCGACTACGACATCGAGAGCTACGGTGCCGATGGCGAGGACGGTGGCGAGGACGCCTTTGCCGATATCGAGAGCTGGAACCTCGAGTAGTCGCCCTCCCGCCCCCGCCGTCCGCCCGGCCGGCCGCGCGTGCGGCTTCACCCTGGTGGAGGTGATGGTGGTGGTCCTGATCCTCGGGCTGATGGCCGGGGTGATGTTGCCGCGCCTGATGCGCCCGCTGTTTGCCTCGGACATTCGCCTCGCCACCCGCCGGCTCGCCGCCCTTACCGCCTTGGTGCGCGACCGCGCGGTGCGCACCCACCAGACCTACCGCCTCCACTACGACCGGCAGAAGGAGACCCTGTGGGTGACCTTCCTCGCCGCGAGTGGCGAGGAGCAGGAGGACCAGGGGTCGCTCACCGCGACGCAGCGGTGGCCCGGGGCGGTGGACTTGGTTGCGGTGCGCACCCAGTTCCAGGGGAGGCAGCCCGAGGGGAGCGAGGAGAACCTCTTCACCACCTTCCTCCCCAACGGCTACGTGGAGCGCACCCTCCTCCATGTGCAGGCGGAGGAGGCGCAATACACCCTGGTGATCGAGCCCCTCACCGGCCAGGTGCGGCGCCTCGACGGTTTCCTCGAAGAGATCCCGCTCGGGGGGAACCCGTAGAAAGTAGGAAGTAGAAAGGGGACGGTAAGAGGGTGGTGGTTAGCAAAGGCGACACGTTCAGACCCAGGCGACCGCGGGCCGCGGGCGGTGCAGCGCCGTGGGGCCGCGTGGCCCGCCCCCCCCGGCCCATGCGCCCCCCGTTCTCCGTTCTCCTTTCTCCCTTCTCCTCGCGCCACCCCCGCGCAGCCGCAGGCGCGGCGGGATTTACGCTGCTGGAGGTCCTTATCGCGGTGGCCATCCTTGGGACCACCCTGGTGGCGGTCTTGCAGCTCCACGCCTCCACGGTCTCGATGGCGGCGCGCGCCGAGGAGCTCGCCACCGGCGCCCGCTTGGCGAAGAGCCGGATGGTCGACCTCCTCAAAGACCCCACCCCCGCGAGCGGCGAGGAGGAGGGCGATTTCGTGGCGCCCGACCCGCCCTACCACTGGACCACCCGGGTGGAGGAGACCCCCTACTCCACCCAGCAGGTGCGGGTGGTCGAGGTGAGCGTCGAGGTCTCCTGGGGGCCAGCACCGAACGAGCGCGTCCGGGTGCGGACGTATCGGGTGAAGTGAGCCGGGGCAGTGGCCGGCGGGTAGGGTGGACCGTGACGATGGGCGACAGACATCCCTCCTGCCTTGGGGCGTGCCCGGCCGCCGGCGGCGAGCGCGGCTTTACCCTCGTCGAGGTGATGATCACCCTCGGCCTGTTGGGGCTGGTCTTCACCCTGGTCTACGGCGCCCTCTGGTCGACGGTGGGCGGCCTCCAGCGCATGGAGCGGCGGGGCTCCCGGGAGCAGGCGGTGCGCATTCTCTTGGAGATGATCGACCGGGAGCTGCGCTCCACCCTGTGGTTGGCCAACGACCCGCGCCTCGTCTTCGTGGGCGAGGATGCGGTCACCGATGATGGCCGGCCCGCCGACCGCCTCACCTGGGTCCACGCCTCGCACCTGAAGCTCCACCCCGACCTTCCCGAGTCGGATGTGGCCGAGGTGACCTACGGTTTCCACGCGACCGGCGAGTCGCGCTACGTCCTGGTCAAGCGGGAGGACGCGACCCCGGAGGGCGACCCCATGACGGGCGGCGCCGAATACCTCCTGAGCGAGGAGCTCGTCGGCCTCGACTTCCACTACTACGGCCCCACCGGCTGGGTGGAGGAGTGGGACTCGCGCCAGAGCAACAGCCTGCCGCGCCTGGTTCAGGTCTCCCTCTTTCTGGCGCCGGAGGATGAGGTGGAGGGGGCGGAGCCAGTGGAGATCCGCTCGATCGTCGAGATTCCCATGGGAGAGCAGCGATGAGTTGGGGACGCGGTCGGACTGGGTCCCGATCCACCGCAAAGACGCGGAACGCAGTGACAGCGCGGATCAGGGCCCGGGTTGTGTGCTGTTCTTCGTTAGCGAGTGCCACGCTGCGCCGCGCCCGGGTCGCACTCCGGGCTCGCGACCGCTTCCTCTTCCTTTCGTCACGATCGACCAAGTCGGATGGGCTTCCTGGCGCGGCGCGGATCGCCTCTTCCGGCCGGCGCCGCGGCCGCGGGTCGCGGGCGGGCGGGGAGTGGCGCGCCCGGGTCGCGGCGGGTGGCGCCGAGCGCGGCATGGCCCTCGTCCTCACCCTGGTGGTGGTGGGGTTGCTGGCCGCCCTGGTGATCCAGTTCACCTACTCGGGGCAGGTCGAACTGGAGCTGGCGCGCTCGTACGTGGAGTCGGTGCAGGCGGCGTATCTGGCGGAGGCGGGGGTGGAGGTGGCGAAGGCCCTCATCCGTACCGACGAGCAGGAGGTGGACAGCGCTGCCGACCCATGGGCGATGGCGATCCCGGTGATTCCGGTGGAGGAGGGGTTCGTCACCCTCACCATCGAGGACGCGGACCGGAGGCTCGACCTCAATGGGCTGCTCAACGCCACCGGCAACACCGTGAACGAGCCGCTGGCGGGGGTGGTCACCCAGCTCTTGAACCAGCTCGGCCGCGACGACTCCCCCGCCTTGGTGGACGCGCTGATCGACTGGCTCGACCCGGACGACCAGGTGCACGGCAATGGCGCGGAGGAGAACTACTACCGCGGTCTCGACCCGCCGCGGGTCATCGCCAACCGGCCGCTGTTGAGCCCGGGCGAGCTCGGCCTGGTGAAGGGGTTCGACCGCGACCTTCTCTACGGGCGCGACGAGCTCCCCGGCCTGTTGTCCCTGGTCACGGTCTGGGGCGACGGGCGGGTGAACATCAACACCGCCGACCCGCAGGCCGATCAGAGGCCGTGGATTCTGGAAAGCCTTGCCGGCGCCGATGGTCAGGGGCAGGTGGTGATCGACGAGGAGCGGGCAAACGAGATCCGCGACGCGCGTCTGCTCGAACCGTTTTCCTCTCCAATCCAGGTCAAGACCCGGGGTATCCTGGCGGAGGCCGAGTACAACGCGATCCAGACCCAGGCGGCGGGGGTCCTTGCGACGGCGTCCAAACACTTCATCATCCAGGCGACCGGCGCGGTGGGGAGCACGGATGCGGGCGGGGGGGGGAGCCTCACCCAGCGGACGATTACGACGGTGGTGACGCGCACCACGGGCGGCAAACTGGCCACCCTGTACTGGCGGGAGGAGTGAGGCGGGATGGCTAGGGAGATCACAGCGGTGGAGTTCGAGGCGCACACCGTGCGCCTGCTGCGCGGCACCCCGGGTGGCGGTGCGGTAGGGGTGACCCTCTACCGCGCCGAACCGATTCCGGAGACGGGTGTCGATAGCTCCTTCCTCCGCGACCTCTTCACTCGCCACGGCTGCGCCGGTGAGAAGGTGGCGAGCTCTTTGCCCGCCGGGGCGGTGGTGGCGCGCGACCTCGTCTTTCCGTTCAAGGAGGCGGGCAAGGTGCGCGACGCCGTGCCCTTCGCCATCGAGCCGCTCCTGCCCTACGCGATGGAGGAGGCCCTGTTCGACAGCTACCCCCTCGCCGGCAGCGGTCCGTGGCCGGTGCGCGTCCTGGCGGTGCGGCGTGCCGCGGTCGCCGCCCACCTCCGCCTCTTGGAGGAGGCCGGGGTGGTGCCGACCGTGGTCGCCGATCCGATCACCTGCCTGATCAACGGCCTCGACGGCCAGGGCGCCCTGCCCGGCGACGGTCCGTGCGGGGTGGTGAGCGTGGCGTCCGGGCAGGCGGTGGTGGTCGTGGTGGAGGGGGGCGACGAGCGGTTGCGGCGCATCTTGCGCTGGCAGCCCGCGGCGGGTGACGGCGTGGAGGCGTATGCGCCACTGGTGGAGCAGGTGGGAGCGGCGTGGCGCGGGGCCACCGCGGCGCTTTCGACGCCGGTGACCCAAATCATCCTCACCGGTGAGCTGGCGGCGGAGGAGGGGCTGGCGGCCACCCTCGGCGAGCGTCTCGGGGTCGCGGTGCAGGTGGCGCGCCTCGGCCTGTCGGAGAGTGCCAGCGCCGACGGTCGCCAGTGGACCACCGCCCCCTTCGTCTCCTACGGCCTGCTGTTGCAGGTGTCGCGGCGGGCAGCGCGGGCGATCAACTTCCACCGGACCCACTCGCCGTGGATGCGCGAGCTCCACAACCTGCGCCGCCACGCGGTCGCCTACGGGGTGGCGGTGGCGGCGGTGTTGGCGTGCGCGGCGGGTGATCTCTACGCCACCTACACCGCCCGTAACCGCGTCTACACCGCCCTGAGCGATGGCCTGCTGGCGCGCTTCGAGCAGGTGATGCCGCCGGGGACGCGGGTGGTGAACGTGGGTGCGCAGGTGGGCGCGCGCCTGGCCAAGCTGCAAGAGGAGGTCGACTTCTTCGAGTCGACCACCCGCCCCGACGGCCAGCCGCTGCGCTGGCTCAATCTCCTCTCCACCCTCCTGCCGGAGGAGCTCGACATCGAGGTGATCTCCGTCGCCCTCGACACCAAGGACCTGCGCATCCAGGGGACGGTGAAGGACTTCGAGGCGGTTGAGCGGCTCAAGGGGATCGTCACCGCCGCCCCGGACTTCGAGGCGGTGGACGTGCGCGACGCCAAGCTGTCGGTGGATCGCCAGCGGGTCCGCTTCCTCCTCGTCCTCACCCCGAAGGGACAGGATGCGGCCTCGGCCACCTTTCCGGCCCCGGCCACCTCCCCGGCCCCGGCCGCGACGGAGACGACCCTATGAAGATGAGCCCGCGGGAACAGCTCCTGGTGAGCGGCGCGATCGCCCTGGTGGTCCTTATGGGGGTGGGCAACTTCGTGGTGGCGCCGGTGGTCGGGCAGCTCTCCCTCCTCGATCGCAAGGTGGCGCAAAAACGCGAAGAGCTCACCACCTTCGCCGTTCTCGAGCAGCGCTACGCCGCCCTCAACGCCCGCGCCACCGCCTTTGAGGAGCGGGTGACCCACCACGCCGCCGGCTTCTCGCTGTTCGTGGAGCTGGAGGCGATCGCCAAGCGGGTCGAGGTGCGCGAGAAGATCGGCTCCTTCAAGCCGCAGGAGCACACCGCCGGCGACTACCACGAGCAGACCGTGGAGGTCGATCTCCAGGGGCTCACCCTGGAGGAGCTGGGCCGCTTCCTCGGCGGCATCGAGACAAGCAGCGAGGCGATCTACGTGAAGCGGACCGAGATCGCCACCCAGGTCAGCGGCGGCGGGTCGACCCTGTTGCGGGTCCACCTGGTGGTGGGGACCCTGGTGGGGAAGGCCACATGAAGCGGATCGCCAGCTACCTCGCCCTCTTCGTGGTGATCTTGGTCGTCACCTTCTACCTCCGCTTTCCCTACGCCGAGGTGGTGCGCGACACCCTCGTCCGCCACCCGTTGCCGGGGGGGGTATCGGTGGAGTTCGCCTCCCTCTCCCCCGCGGGTCTGGGGATCCGCGGGCGGGAGCTGGTGATCCGCCAGGGCGACCGTGACCTCCTGCGCGCCAGCCGCTTTCGCGCCGGGGGGCTGGTGCGCAGCCTGCGCACCCCGCATCTGACCACCACCCTCGACACCCTCGGCGGCACCCTTCGCCTTGCCCTGGCCGCGGCAGAGGGCGGCCGCTACGACG
>Ga0210021_1000717_pt1 | contig 35701 bp, 25 predicted proteins | sample CryGeymeta201517_FD_183981 | JGI IMG/M metagenome (GOLD analysis project Ga0210021, IMG submission 183981) | Groundwater microbial communities from Crystal Geyser aquifers in Utah, USA - Crystal Geyser metaG 2015-17 (SPAdes) (version 2) | ecosystem: Environmental > Aquatic > Deep subsurface >... | reverse complement strand
GCATCTCTGCGCCAATGGTACTGCCCACAAGCGGAAGAGTAGGTCGTCGCCTCATCCTTTTTTCTCTCCCTAAGCCCGTAGCTCTGCTTCGGGCTTTTTTTTTGTGCGTTTCTTTCGCTTTTATTCCAATTGAGTTTAAATATGGTTATGAATCTTAATTAGTATTTCATGTAAAAATAAGTACTAGAGAATATATTGGATATGAATCTAACTAAATAATGAGTTTACTACGTGCAGGAACTCCCTCGAAAATATTCGTTAAATTCTCTAGATTGTGATGGTTTAAAAGTAAAGAAAAGCTTCTTTAAAGGCTGGATAAAATATCATAGCTTTTAAAAACTATTAATGTTTGCGTAAGAAGTGACTATTTAGCTTAGTTTAACTTGAATTCATGATCTTTTAATAAATGTAAAATGATTAGTTTATCACTATTTATGAAATTCTAAAATTATTAAAATTGATTCAAATAAAGGACTCATGAGTCCACTTCATAAAATCGATTCTTTCGATTTTCACCCTTCCAAATCCTACGAATTCGACGAATAGTTTGCTAAAAACTACTTTTCGGAGTGCACACACACATGTAATTACTACATTTTTAAATAATCTGTTCTAACTTATAATGTCTTGTAAGAATCTTTATATTTTTATGTATGGCAAATTAATTTAGCACATTTTTATAGTTATCTCTGTGACTCAAAAAACCGAAATTGATATAAGTATTGTAATAGTTAACTATAACGTTAAAGAGTTTATAGCACAATTATTTGATTCTATAAATAGATCTATAGGGGAATTAACTTATGAGATACTATTAGTTGATAATAATTCAGTCGATAACTCATTAAACTATCTATCATCAAAATTTCCTGATGTAGTATATATTTCAAATTCTTCCAATATTGGATTTGGAAAAGCTAATAATCAGGCTTTTAAAGAAGCTAAAGGAACGTATACATTTATTTTAAATCCTGATACGCTTGTTCAAGAGAATACTTTAGTTAGATTAAAACAATTTTTAGATTTAAATCAAGAGTATGGAGCAGTTGGTTGTAAATTATTAAATCCTGATGGTTCGTTTGCACCAGAATCTAGAAGGCAAGAGCCAAACCCAATTAGTGCACTTGGGCAAACTATTGGATTAACAAAGCTCTTTCCAAATAATAAAAGATGGGCTGGTTATTATATGAATTGGCTTTCTGAAGATAAATTTACTGATGTGGAAGTGCTATCAGGAGCTTGTATGTTCTTCAGAACTTCAGTACTTAAAGAACTACATGGTTTTGATGAGCGATTCTTTATGTATGGTGAAGATATCGATTTATGTAAAAGAACTCGAGATTTAGGTTATAAAATTGGTTACCTACCGAGTACTAGTATAATTCACTATAAGGGGGAGAGTACAAAAAAAGATAATATTGATTATGTAGTTGTCTTCAACAAAGCTATGTATCAGTATTTTTTAAAGCACTATTCAAAAACGTACTCCTACACATTTAAATTTATAATCGTTGTGGGTATAATAATTAGGGGTTTAATAAGCTATATAAGACTAAAGGTTCTTAAATACTGGCAGTTATTATTAGATTTATTAATTCTTAATAGTTTAATTGTTCCTCTATTTATTTGGCGCTATGACATTGAGTATCATACTTTTTTCACAAACTACAAATCAGGATATTTAGTAGTTAATTTATTATTGAGTTCATTTTATACTTTAGCGGGTTTCCAAACAGGTTTATATGATTCGCGCAAATTTCTACTAGGCTCCATGTTCAAATCTGTATTTCTCTCTATATCTGGAACTATATTGGTAAGTTTTTTTTTGAGAGATTATGCTTTTTCAAGATTAATTTTAGTTTTAACATGCGCTTTCAGCACTTTTGTGCTAACAATAGTTAGACTTTTTGTTAGAAATACGCAAATTAATAAGACTGAATCAGGTAGAATAAAACCCTTGAGAATATTAATTGTTGGAATTGATAATAGAACTCCGGATATAATCAGAAAAATAAGATCAAAAGTTAATTGGAATTATGAAATAGTTGGGTTAGTTAGTCAAAAAAATTCCATTCAAATTGAACAATTGGAAAATGTTACAGTTTGTGGATCTGTAGGTAATCTAAGTAGATTATGTCAAATGTTAAAAATTGATCAAGTTTTTTTTTCATCGAATACTTTATCAAATAATGAAATAGTTCGACAAATGACACTTATAGGTGAATTGAATATTCACACAAAATTGATATCTGAAGCGAAGGAATATTTAATTGGTAAATCAAATGTTGAATATTTTGATGATGTTCCGATATTAGATTTAGATTTGGCTTATAATAATACGTTTAATGTATTAACAAAAAGATTATTTGACATAGTACTATCAATCATATTATTGATAGTTTTTTCTCCTTTAGCTCCATTTTTGTATTTAAAGGTAATTAATAGTAAGAATAACGATACTATTGACTTGAATGGTGAGAATGTATCCATATTGTCACCTTACAAAACATTTAAATGGTATAATAGATACCAATTGTTAATTCAAATTTTAAGAGGATCTATGAGTTTTATAGGTGCGCCATTAATCCGAGATGGTGAGGAAGCGCCAATAAAATATAAGAAGGGTTTAACAGGGTTAAGGCAAATTAATGAGCATCGTTTATTTCGTATTGAAGAAAAGCATCAATATGAATTACACTACTTAAAATTTTATAGCATTTGGATGGATTTTGATATTCTTATAAAACAATTATTTAATCTTAAAAATAAAAGTTAATCTAAACAAGTTTTTTATTTGTTAAATAGTCAAATTCGGACTTCGTTTCTAAGCAAACTTCACTGGTTTTGCAATATATAAGTCATCCCGTGCCCCCAAACTGGATCTCTGCCCGAATATTTTTTAGGCCATAAGCTAGTTCATTTGAATAGTTTAGTTCACAGGCTGAGATGCTGGGTCGGAGCCCAGCATGACAAAATGACGTATGTGAAACAAGAACTATATTTTGCGAATTGGTTATTGTTTTTATTTTATTGCAAAATTGAACCTTCATAAAAATTAATAAACTTTACAAAAGGTTCAAGTCCGAAAGTTGAGTTAAATACGTGTCATTAATTCTGCAGCTGCTTTTTTATACCAGCCACTAAAAGACCCATCTTGAATACGATTTCTTATTTCAGTCATTAACCATATAAAGAACATCAAATTGTGTTCAGAAGTTAGATATAAGCCATAGATTTCATTACATCTTATTAAATGATGTATATAAGCAAGTGAATGAGTTTGACATAAAAGTGAAGTAAATCCAGGATCAGGAGATTCGTACTTATCTTTCCATTTTCCATTTTTAATATTGATGGTTCCATTGCGAGTAAAAATCATCCCATTTCTAGCATTTCTAGTCGGCATAACGCAATCAAACATGTCGATTCCCAGAGCTACGGATTCTATCAAATTTGCAGGAGTTCCAACGCCCATTAAATATCTAGCTTTGTCTTGTGGCAAAATATCGGTGCAAACATCTGTCATGGCGTACATATCTTCAGTTGGTTCACCAACACTTAATCCACCTATTGCATTTCCATCAAAATCCATTTCTGCTATGGCTTGGGCAGATATTTTTCTTAATTCAGGGTAAATAGTACCCTGAACAATACCAAATTGATTTTGTTTAAAACCATAAAGAGACGCTGTTTCTAGAAATGCTTTTCTTCCGCGTTTAGCCCATCTGTGAGTCATCTCCATTGAGTTTTTTGCATACTCGAAACTTGAATTGGCATCTGGACATTCATCAAGAACCATCATAATATCGGAACCTAATTTTCTTTGAATGTCAACAACATTTTCAGGGGTGAATAAATGTTTTGATCCATCAATTTGACTTTTAAATTGCGCACCACGTTCATCAAGTTTTCGATTATCAGATAATGAAAATACTTGAAACCCACCCGAATCGGTTAAAATAGGTTTATCCCAATTCATAAATTTGTGAAGACCACCTGCTTTATTGATAATCTCTGTACTTGGTCTTAGGTATAAATGATAGGTGTTAGCAAGTATAATTTGTGCATTAATCTTATCTCTTAAAATATGTTGAGGAACTGTTTTTACAGTAGCCTGCGTACCTACGGGCATAAAAATTGGAGTTTCGATGTTACCATGTTCTGTCGAAACAATACCTAAACGGGCTTTACTTCCATTATCTGTTTTTAAAAGAGTAAACACAAAATTTCTATTTGTTAAAATTGATGTATCTTTGCCAAGATTTTTAACTTTGATTAAAAGAAGATTATATTCTTTGGAACTGTTTAGTTTAACTATCTGTTGACTTCAAATAAAAATTAAAAATTAAAAATTCTTTTTATTGTTGAAGGGAACAATTTGAATAGTATCTTGAATTTGAATCAAGCTAAATAATGGCAGATTTGAACAAAAATAGGCATTTTATTGAAACGATTTAGTACAATTATCCCTACTATTTTTGCGGACCTGATTGCTCATGGTATGGCATGGTATCTTTTCTATTTAGTTAAGTTTAAACTAGAATGGTTTGATGCATCGGCTAGCATTGAGCCTGCTATGCTTTTTATTCCTGCGATTATTTTAGGCGCATATTGGGTCTTAGTTTTTGCCTTATTTGGCATGTACAAAAACTTATTTATTATCTCTCGATTAGATGAAGTAATTAGAACAGCAAAAATATCCGTAATTGGTACACTAATTCTATTTTTCTTTTTATTTATTGATCAGTTAAATTGGGATTCTTCAAATATTCATTATGCAAAGTTTTATGCGATTAGTTATTGGTTTTTAGTATTCTTTAATGTTTCATTTTTAAGAATAATTGTAAGAACTGTCCAAAAAAACAGAACTCGTAAGGGGCATGGAATGCATCGTGCTATAATTGTTGGAACAGGTAAAAATGCCTTAGAAGTGGAAGCTAATTTAAATAGAAATAAAATTTTAGGTCTTGATGTAATCGGGTTTTTAACGACAGATGGCGAGGTTAGTGATAAACTCATAAAACCTCTTTTGGGAAATATTGATGATGTAAAGTCGATTGTAGAGCGATATAAAATTGATGATGTTATTGTTGCTTTAGAGCAAGCAGAGAGTCGAAAATTAATTCAAGTAGTTGATCAAATCGACCAACCTGATGTATCAGTTAAAATTTTACCTGATTTTTATCAAATAATTATAGGTTTAAACAGAACAAACCAGATTTTTGGATTACCATTAATTGATGTAATGCCTGACCCAATGCCAAGTTGGGAAAAAATCGTGAAACGTATTTTTGATTTTACAGCCTCTTTCATCATGTTAGTTCTTGTTTCGCCTATTATGGCTGCTCTTTATGTTATTATTCCTTTAACATCAAAAGGAAGTGCTATTTATAGTCATGAGCGAGTTGGGCTTTTTGGGAAAAATTTCGTTATATATAAATTCAGGAGTATGTTTTCTGATGCAGAAAGTTCTGGAAGCCCCCAGCTTGCCACGCAAAATGATCCTCGAATTACGCCACTTGGTTTATTTATGAGAAAAACTCGCTTAGATGAATTACCACAACTGTGGAATGTAATTCGAGGTGATATGAGTTTAGTTGGACCCAGACCTGAACGACCTTTTTATGTGAATCAATTTAAAAAACAAATTCCTTTGTATTCAAGAAGATTACGTGTACGCCCTGGAATTACAGGTTGGGCACAAGTAAAATGGAAATACGATGAGTCATTTGATGACGTTGTAGAAAAAACGAAATATGATCTTTTTTACGTTGAGAATATGTCACTTCGAATGGATTTCAAAATATTAGTAAATACAATTGCAACCGTAATTTTAGGAAAAGGACAATGACGGTTTACGATACATTGGTAATTATTCCAACTTATAATGAAATAGCAAACATGAAAAAAATGATTCCAATAGTGATGGAATTGGATGAAAAGTTTGCACTTCTTGTTGTTGATGATGGTAGTCCAGATGGAACAGCTACTTATGTTGATGAGCAGAAATCTGTTTTTCCTGGTAGAATTCATCTTTTAAATAGGAAAAAAAAGCTTGGTCTCGGAACGGCCTATGTAGCGGGATTTCAATACGCATTAGACAAAAATTTTCCCTATATCTGTGAGATGGACGCTGATTTTTCACACGATCCCAATGATTTACTTCGCTTAGTTGATGGTATTCGAAAAGGAATAGCTGACATTGTAATTGGTTCAAGATATTGTAAAGGAATTAGTATTATAAACTGGCCTTTATCGAGACTTATTTTATCCTATTCCGCAAATTTATATGCTCGATTTATAACTGGAGCAAAAATAATGGATATGACGGCTGGGTTTAAGTGCATCCGTGCCGAAGTTCTACAAAAAATTGATATCAAGAAAATCCGATCAAACGGTTATGCCTTTCAGATTGAAGTGCATTTTAGAGCATATAAAGCTGGATTTAAAATTGTTGAGGAGTCGATTATTTTTCGAGAACGTGAAGAAGGTGTGTCAAAAATGTCTAAATCAATTGTTAAAGAAGCAATGTGGCGTGTTTGGTCTTTAAAAATGAGAAGTTTATTAAATTTGCTGTAAGAATACATAATCGCTCAACTTTCGGACTTCGTTTCTATAAAAAAGGCAGTGGTTTTCGCAAAGAAACGGTCATCCCGTGCCCTGACACGGAATCTCTGTCCAATATCATTTTACGCAACAATCACTTTTTCTTTGCATAGATTGGTTCTTAGGCTGAGATGCTGGGTCGAAGCCCAGCATGACCAAATAACATCTATGAACTAAGCTCATTATGATGTGAATAAGCTCTTGTTTTCATTAATTATGCTACATAAAACCGTTAACAAAATAATTCACTTTACAAAATGTCAAAGTCCGAAAGTTGAGTAATAACCTGAGATCGGGATAAGAGCTGTTTATAATCTCGGACAATGTTCTTGCTTTTTCCCTCCGGTTTAACGTGTTTAAAATTAAGGTTTTGAATCGGAGGGAAACAAAAAGGGTGGTAAGAAAAGAAATAATTTTTTGACTGACCAACCTCTAACTCAAGTTAATAAAAAGATTTTTCATGCGATAAAGTGCACCTTTTTACTCTAACATAAATCAAAGACATATCACACAACAAATAGTGTATTTTAATGCACTATTTGTTGTGTTCTACTTGTAAATCAATTAAACTCCATAGAAAAGAGCACTATAATGCACTATGTGGAATTAATTGAAATCATTAAAAATCGCAGAGATGACCTCAATATCAATCAGGAAGAATTGGCACAGCTTTCTGGTGTTGGACTAAGAACAATAAAGCAATTTGAAAGTGGGAAAGGAAATCCAACGCTAAGCACAATAAGTCAAATTGCAGAAATACTTGGTTTGGAATTAGGTTTAACAGTAAAAAAAATGAACCATGAGGAAAGCTAAGATCTTATTTAAAGATCAACTTGCAGGAATCTTAGTACAAGATGATGATGGATCGTTTACATTCAGATATGATGAATTATGGTTCAAGAACTCTTCAAAACCTGCTATTAGTTTAAGCTTGCCAAAAACTCAACAGGAATTTAAATCAGCTTACTTATTTCCGTTTTTTTATCATTTATTACCAGAAGGCTCTAATAAACAACTGATATGTAGTCAAAATCGAATAGATGAAACCGATGATTTTGGCATTTTGTTATCAGTTGCCCAATATGATATAATCGGCGCTGTTAATGTCATAAAAATAGAAGGCAATTCGGATGATTGAAATAAAACATTGCACAGGAACCTTAGCTGAAGGATATTCAACTTATAGCAATTCTTGTTTAAGAAACGTATTTAATGGAAAAAAAGTAAATCATTTTCTGCCGTATGATTGTCCCGTTTCGAATTCTGAGACTAATCTTTTATTTAATAACAGCAGAAAATATATTTCTATTTCTGGATATCAAGAAAAGTTCTCGGTTTTGCTAGAAAAGAATATTCTTCTTTTAATTCAAGAAGGAGAACAAGGGCAATATATTTTAAAACCGATTCCAACTTTCGGAAAAAAGCCTCATCAAATGCCAGCCAATGAGCATCTTACTATGCAAATAGCTAGACAAGTTTTTGGCATAGAAACCGCTGATAATGAATTAATTTTTTTCAAAAATGGCGAACCTGCCTATCTAACAAAACGATTTGATGTTGCAAAAGACGGTACAAAACGAGCACAAGAAGATTTCGCTTCATTAGCAGGAAAAACGCCACAAACTCACGGTGAGCATTATAAATATGACGGGAATTATCTCGAAATCTTTCATTTATTAAAAAAATTCGTCCCTGCGTATCCGATTGAGGCTCCAAAACTACTAAAACTTATCCTGTTCAATTATTTGTTTTCAAACAGTGATGCACATTTTAAGAATTTTTCGATTATTGAAACTAAAATGGGTGATTTCAAGCTAAGCCCTGCTTACGATTTAATAAATAGTAGCATTCACATTGATGATTCAGTATTTGCGCTCGAAGATGGATTATTACCCAAATCGATGGGACAAGGAAAAATCGCTCATCAATTCGGTAAACTTTCAGAAGAAGCCAGAATATATAAACAGATTTTTGATCAACTTTTTGAATTGATGGTCAGCAAATCGGACCAAGTTGAATATTTTATTCAGGCTTCTTATTTGGATGAGAGTACAAAACGACACTATCTACAAACGTATCAAGGGCGTTTAAATAGATTGATAAAGTGGGTTAAGTTGAATCATATCAAATCACTTACAGGTGGAAAAACAAATGAATACAAGTGCTTAAAACATTATTTTTTAGCAGTAAATAAATACAATTGAATTTCAACTATTTAACGCATTACAATATTATTCAAAATCAGGTTATCTAATATTTTTGGGTCAAGCTGGCCTTGGATTCAGCATCTCAGCTTAAGAACCAATCTATTCAAAAAAAAGTAATTGTTGCGTAAAAAGATATTGGACACAGATAGCACTTCGTGTTCATCGAATCGTAGAAGGGCACGGGATGACCGTTTTTTTTTGCGAAAACCACTGTATTTTATATAGAAACGAAGCCCGAATTTGAGTTAAACGTTAAATAATAGTGAAAATCGAATTAGAAATTCGTGTCTATTTTAATCCTTTATCGTTACTATTTTTACATTGTTTGCGGTCTACCAAAAAGCTTAAAAACTCTTTATTCCACTGTTTCATTGAGCAATCTCATTACGATTTTTGGTGACTTTCTTCAATTGGATGCATTTTTTTTCAGCTAAATGTCGCATTTATTCACTTATTTTACAATTTGATAAAATGGGTATCTATTACATAAATTTAACTAGTATTAAACATCGTTTATCTACTATATTTACTAATATCAATTGGCTACGAACTTCACTGATTTTTTAAAAAATTTGCTATTAGATTTCTAGTATTTAAGTTTCAATGAAGATTTTAATTTTGCAAGCGATTTAACGATAACATATTATATTCTCTCAATCAATTTAGATTATCTTTCAAAAAAGATGCAGCTATGAACGTCGCAACTTTTCCAATAGACTAATTTTCAATTTTTTGTTCATTTCTAAATTAAATTGGTATTCTGATTTCTAATTGTTTGATGTATTCTTAAACTAATTTATGAGTTTTCCTGAGCTTTCTAGCTTTTTATCAAGTAAAGCTATTGTTGAGTTATTAATCCATGAAGAACGGATGGTTTCTGGGTTTGGAATTTGAATCAATCTGAATTTCCTGAAATTGATGCTTCTTTTTGTAAAAAACTTGGATTTACCGAGCCCTTACTTTCAAAATCCATCAATGAATGCTTACTCGCAGATGATTGGAAGTTTTTTCTTGTATCACTTAACGAATTCTCTACCAACCCGACAAGTGTTTTTAACATTCAATTGCGTGGCACTTCAAAAAACGGTGAAATTCGCTATTTTAGATTTTTTGGAAAATATGATGAGTATGAAGTTGAATCGATTCTGAATAAAAGAATTGTGGGGGGATATCAAGATATTACCGAAGAAAAACTTAAGGATATAAGAACAAATAAAGACATCGCCTTCCTTGAAAAAATAATTGCGAATCAGTCTATTTTTATTCTTTTAGTCGATTCTAAGGCCTATCACACCTATGTTAACGATTATTATGTAGAATTTTTTGGCTGGAAAAGAGAAGATATTATTGGAACTTCTTCCTTGCTCGGAATAATTGATGAAGATCGCCAAAAATGTATAGATGCGGCTATTGCCTGTCAGGTAGAACCCAATAAAAAAATTACGGTAGATTTAACCAAAAATATTGAAGGGTCTTATCCTAAAGCAAGATGGGAGTTTATTGGTTTAACTGATAATGAAGGGAATTTTAATCAGACTTTATGTATAGGTTACGATATAACTGATTTAAAAAGACAAGAACTAGAATTAAGAAAAAGAGAATCACAGTTTCGTCTAATCGTAGAAAACAGTCAAGAAATTATTTATCAACTTAATAAAGATTTGCTTGTTGAGTATGTCTCACCTTCAATTAAAACCATTACTGGATATGAACAATCTGATTTACTTGGTTTACATGTTAAGCAATTGGTTCCCATCTGGGAGAGACCTCACATTTCGGCTGCATTTGAAAAACTACTACAGAATGAAGAAGATTTAGATTTTGTTGAATTAAACATAATTCATAAAGAAGGAAAAACGATTTACTTAAAAGGCAAAATTGCACGTTTAAAAAATGATGCTGGTGAATTAACAGGTTTTACGGGTGTTGCAACAGATATTACTCCACTAAAATTGAAAGAAAATGAATTAATACAAAGTGAAAACCGTTACAAACAGCTAGTAAAAAATAATTCAGATTTACTATTTCAATTAGATCGTTATGGTAACTTTATTTTTCTTTCCGATTCTTATGAAAAAATGTTTGGCGAACCAATTGAGCAAAAGTTGCATCAATCCTTCACTACTATCACACATTCTGATGATTTATCAGCGGCATTTGAACTTCTCGATCTTGCCATACATGAAAAAAAAATTATTGAACATTTTGAATGCCGTTTAAAAGTTGCCAATGGTAATTTTGAATGGTTTAGATTAAATGGCAGAGACTTATTTAACGATGAGAATAATTTTACATGTTTTAATGGACTTGCGATTCATAATCACGAAAAAAAACTACTTGAATTACAATTACAAAAAACGCAAAAAGGTTACGAAAATGCCTGTGAACAAGCCCAATTGGGTAATTGGGAATATGAAATAGATTCGGGTAAAATCTATTGGAGCCCAATGGTTTATAAAATTCATGAATTAGAACCTAGTACCGTTCCAACATTCGAACAGCTATTAAGCTATTTTGATGTTAATAATGGCTCAATATTACTAAAAGAAGCGGTTAATAATGCCATTCATTTTGGTAAATCCTATCAATTAGATTTACAAATTCGCACGCCTAAAAATACGATTAAATGGGTAAGAACTATTGGTGAGGCACAATTTATTAATGGAAAATGCACTCATTTACTTGGAAGTATTCAAGATATTGAATCGATAAAAGAAAATGAGATGAAACTTCTTGAATCAAAAAAATATAAAGAAGCCGTTCTTAGAACAATTCCTGATTTAATGTTTATTTTGGATAATAATGGAGTATTTCTAGAATTTTCAGCAGGCTCTTTAGATGATTTAATTCTACCACCTGAATTTTTTCTAGGCAAAAAAGTAAAAGATGTATTTCCACAAAAATTAGCAAAACAAATTTATGAAGCTATAGAAAAAGCCTTAAAAAGAAATCAACTTATTTCTATAAACTATGATTTACCCATTGGTTTACAAACGAACTGGTATGAAGCTCGATTTTCGAAGTTAAATGACACACAAGTTGTTGTTTTAGTAAGGAATACAAGTAATTTTATTGAGTCTGAAAAAGAAAAAGAAAATCTGATTAATCGAATTCAAAATCAGAATAAATCGCTTCAAAGTTATGCTCATATTATTTCTCATAATCTTAGATCATTAAGTACGAACATTTCGGGTATTACTTATTTAATGGCCGAAGAAATGCCTGAAATAAAATTATCTGAATACTATGAGCATTTAACGACTTCTACTAATAAACTTAATGAATTTATTAGACAAATTTCTGATACAAGTAGCATTTTCACTGTTGTAGACTTAGAAATTGAGCTAATAACGCTAAAACACATTGTCGATAAAATAATACACACTGTAATTGCTGATTTAAAATTAAACTCAATTGAGTTAACTATGGATATTCCTAAACATATTAAGGTAGAAGCAAATCGAGATTTCCTTGACAGCATTGTATTAAACCTATTAACCAATGCTATTAAATACCGATCTACAGAAAGAAAACCAACGATTCTACTTTCGGCTAAGACAGAAAAAGAATTTATTAAATTATCTGTAACTGACAATGGTTTAGGTATTGATTTAGACAAATACAAATACAAACTTTTCGGCATGTTTAAAACCTTTCACAAACATGAAGAAGCAAGAGGTTTGGGCTTATTCATGATTAAGAACCAAATTGAGGCAATGGGGGGCAAAATTGAAGTAGAAAGTGAAGTTAATAAAGGCAGCACCTTTAATGTGTATTTACCAAGAGTTGCTTAGACAATAAAGTTTCCTTAAATAAATGTTAGATAATTTCATAATCGTTAAAAAAAGTTAAAAACCTAATTATAAGGCGCCAAATGAATATCTTTGACCTCGCTAAACGAAAATAACCATTGTTTTAATTTTCTGTAATCGTGTTTTATGAGTCTTAAATTTAAATTATACTTTTTCTCAATAACTATAGCTTTTCTACCCTTAATTAGTATTCTCTCTTTTTTATACTTCCAAACTAAGTCTGAACTAGTAAATTCTGCTCAACACAACTTACAATCAATTGCAGACTTAAAATCAAAACAAGTCTCAACCTATTTTGATTTTATTCAAGCTGATTTGAAAACGCTGAGTAAATCAACATCAACGATTGAAGCCATTTTATTCTTTAAGCAAGCTTGGGTAAAGATTAGCAAGAAACATAAGCCTACCGAATATCTAAAAAAATATTATATCACTGATAATCCTTTTCCAATTGGTGAAAAAGACAAATTATATAAAGCTGAAGATGGATCAGAGTATTCAGAATTGCATAAAAAATATCATCCTGAGTTTCATGCTAAACAGCAAGAGTTTGGGTATTACGACATTTTTCTGTTTGATGTCTCCGGAGATTTAATTTACACAGTTTTTAAAGAACAGGATTATTCAACTAATTTTTATTCTGGTACTTACCACACTACAGGTTTAGGTCAAGCTTTTAAAAATGCCATGAATTTAAAAGATGGAGAAACGGTTCTAATCGATTTCGAACCTTATGAACCCTCTTATGGCGCTCCTGCATCGTTTATTTCTACACCCGTTTTTAAGGATAATGAGTTAATTGGAGTTTTAGCATTTCAAATGCCTTTAGCCAAAATTAATGAGGTAATGAACGATAGAGCTGGTTTGGGAAAAACAGGAGAATCGTATTTAATAGGATTTGATGGCAAATTACGTTCTGATAGTTTTCTTTTTGAGAAGAATACCGTTGAGAAATCTTTTGGCGGAAACATTGAACATGATTATAAAAAAGTCAGTGGATTTATTGAAGCAAAAGGCGGAAAAGCGGGCATTCTGCAAACGTCTTCTTATCACTTTACTAAAGTATTATCGACCTATTCTCCAATCAAAATATTAAATCTAAACTGGATTATTATTACCGAAATGGAAATTTCAGAGATTTTATCTTCTTTGAATGTAATCCAATTTTCCTACCTCATTTTAGGTCTTTCTCTAATCATCATAATTCCGATTAGTGCTTATTTTTTAATAAACAGCATCGAAGATCCAATAAAAAATGCTAGTAATTTATTTAAAATAGCCATTCAGCAATTTATTGGTATTTCTAGTCATTTATCTAGAAATTCAGAATTATTAGCTTCTGGTTCTTCTGAACAGGCTTCATTCGCAGAACAAGTTTCTGCTATGATTACAGAAATTGCATCTGGCTCAAAAATCAATGCTGAAAAAGCTGCAATAGCTTGGTCTAAATCTGAACAATTACAAGCATCTTCAGCAAAAGGAAATGACGATTTAGTTTCTCTAAAACATATAATGACAGAGATGCAAGAAAATGCAAAACAATCTACTACCATTTTAAAAAGTATTGATGAAATTGCTTTTCAAACAAATTTATTAGCTTTGAATGCAGCAGTTGAAGCTGCACGTGCAGGCGTTGTTGGTGCTGGCTTTGCTGTAGTAGCCGAAGAAGTTCGACGTTTAGCGATTAGGGCTACAGATGCAGCCAAACAAACAGAACTAATTATTAGCCAATCGCTGACTATTGCAAAAAGCGGTGAATTGGAATTAGAAAACTATGAAAAACGATTTGGATTATTAAGTTCTGATGCCATTGAAGTTCGAGAAATAATGCAAGATTTAAAAAATATTTCTGAAGAACAATCCCTCACTACTCAACAAATTGCAAGTGGAATTCAAGAAAATGAATCGGTGATTCAGTCAAATGCAGCTTCAGCTGAAGAATTATCAGCAACATCTGTTGAGATGCAACATGAATTAGAACGAGTTTCTGAACAAATTGACACCTTGCAATTAATGATTAATGGTCGAGAAGATGAAGCGTTTTATGAATAATTCTGTTTGTATTTGAAATAATAACACGCGTTTGAATTTAGGAAGCGAAATTTATTTTTTAACCTAAGTTCGGGATAAGAAAGAAATAGATTAATTGGTATAAAATAATTTCGTCCTTCTGTCCCGAACGAACGCTTTCGGGAAGAATCTTCGCCTTATGAATCAAGAATTTAATGCTCTATTTAAGGTAAAACTGCTTTTTTTTCTTCTTTTTAGTGGCTAAAATACTATTACCCCAATACTTGTCACGAACTCAGGTTTTAATCTTGTTTGTATTGAATTCAACACAAACAATCAAAGTAAAATAAAAAAGTTGAATTTCATTCGAGACGCCATATTTCTGCTTAAAAAGCAGATTTTTAGTTCATAACTCAAAAGAAACTCCCACTTTTACCAAAATTTAAATGCTAAAAATCACCTAATGACCTTTAAAGGGAGCATGGGAGTTGAATGCTGGCGAGCAATCGGCACTTATAAAACTTTAGACATTGATTTCATATTGCTCTCTATTCATTTTCATTATTAAAAACTCAGATTAAGTGCAAGATTAAATCGATTTATGATTTTTAAAAATGTCTGAATATTGAAATGAACAAATCCACAAATAAAATCTTATCAAATATTTACAGAATAACATAGCTCCAATGGAAAAAAGCTGACGGATATGTTCAATTGTCCATCAGATTTTAATTTTATCTGTCTTTTGTTCCTCGACTTATCGTATTTCCAAAAAATATGGCGTTCATGAGAACTTTATTTGGGCCATACCAAAACGCTCTGAAATTTGGATTATCTAAAAGCGCAATTACTTGTCCACTACCTTTTCCATACACCGAAACAGCAGCAGTTCCGCCCAATTTTTTAAGATTTGGGCCTGAAATATATCCACTTAATAATGGTTTAGCCGTGTACATAAATGGGTTAGCAAATGGATTTGATGAGGGTTTCATGAATAACTCATGATCACGGAAAACAGGAAGTGTGTTCGTAGTAATTCCATAAGCCAAAGGATGTGTTCTATCTAATTTGGTTTCAAAAATGGCTCCACCAATTTGTTGAGCACCGGTCAGATTCGAATAATCTGCATAAGCCAACGATTTTGAAGAATCTTGTTTTGTACTTTTTTCGAATTTTACTGCTGCAATTCCATGATTGGCAAGAACAGATAATGCGCCTTTCATTGCAATCAATGTTCCACCATCAGAAACCCACTTTCCTAGACTTTCTGCGCCACTTTTTCCTAATCCAGAATACCTTCCATCTGGCATCAAAATGACATTGTATTTGTCTAGTTCTGCATTTCCAATTTGGTCAACATCCATTAAAACAGTTGGAATTTCCATTCTTGTATCTAATAAATGCCATAATTCTCCGGCATCTGTGCTTGTAACTCCATCACCCGTAATCAATAAAACGGATGGTTTAGAAACGAGTTCATGAGAACGAGAACCGACATCAACGCCTTCTGCTGTTGCGCCTGTTTCTAATCCATACACCGTTAGATAATTTTTTAACGCTACTTCAATAAGTGTTTTTTTGATTACAGATTCTGTAACGTCTTGTCCACCAATTGAGATAATAGCTGAGCCGTAATCAAATTTCATTATTGAACCTTTTACACTTGCAGAAAATGGTTCTGTGTTTACTTTAACACGAATTCCCATTTCTTGTAATTGAAAAATCGCTCTGTGTGCAAAATACTCACTTGTTTCAAAAACATAAGCAACCGATTTTGCCGATTCGATCACAGAACCCATAATTACGGGTTCCGATTCAACTTTTTGGGTTTTTAATTTCGAAATCTCTTTTCCTGATACTTCTTCATAAGGCAAATTAAAGGCTAGTGGCATAGTCCAACTCGAAACATCATAAAATAAACTGTCTTCAAATGTAGTTTGAGTTTCGAAAATCGCACGGACTAATCTGTATTGAGTTTGTTCTGATGGAACGAAATAAGCTTTTTCAGCTTTAAAATCTGTTTTTCCGACTCTTGAATCAGAACTTAATTCTAGAATCTCAATGTGATGATGACGGAGCATTTTTACTAAGGCTAAGGTTTTGTATCTGTCGTGTTCATCACCAAAAACAAATCCTTTTACACTTGCTTTTTTGCCTTCGTTTAAGGCTTCCTTATAGAAATCACGTTGGTAAGTTAAGAAATCTGATTTCATTGCAATGGAACCTCTCAAAGTTGAAAATGCAGCCTCAACCTGATTTTTTATTGTAAATGAAAAAGCTAAATCGCCGTGCATACTTTCTTGAATGTGTCCACGAGAACTCGCCTGTTCAAATAAAATTCCGATTGCTCCATTTACATCAGGATAAGTTGAACCTTTTCCATAATAATAATCATCGTAACTCTCTTTTGAATAATATAAGGCATTTCTGGAATCGAAGGCTTTTGCATGAAATTCGCCCAATTTTCCCGTTAAAATTTGATTTTTTTTCGGTGTGATCGGATTGGTACGTGATGGAATTCCCGGTTGAAAAAAGAAGGTCGCATCGGTTCCCATTTCATGATGATCCGTTAAAATATTGGGTTTCCATTCATGGAATAAAGCAATTCTACCAACCATTTCTGTGTGCTGAACAGGTAACCAATCGCGATTTAAATCAAACCAATAATGATTTGCTCTTCCTCTTGGCCAATATTCATTATGCTCACGACTTTGGCGATCTGAAACTAAAACGTTTCCTCTGTTCGTATTCGCCCAAAATGCAAAACGATCTAATCCATCGGGATTAAATGCCGGGTCGAAAATAATCACACTTTTGTTTAAGGCATCTAAAATTTCAGGTTCATTCGAAGCCGCTAAACGATAAGCCGTTAAGACACTAGAATTTGCGCCACTTGGTTCATTACCATGAACACTAAATCCCATGTAAAGAACAATTGGCATGTTCTCTAGATTTGTTTTTCCAGATTCTGCTGGATTTGACAAAGAAACATGCTCTTTTTTGATGGATTCTATATTCGAATGATTTTCTGGGGAAGTAATGGTTAAAGCTACTAAACGTCTTTGTTCATAGGTTCTGCCATACTCTTTTATCGTAACTCTATCTGATTTTTCAGACAGAATTTCCATATACCGAAGAATTTGATCATGGCGCAAATGCCACTCACCGACTTCAAAACCGAATACTTCCGATGGTTTTGGAATATCGGGATTGAAATTTTCTGTACTAAAGAAATAATCAATCTTTTTAACCGATTGCGCTGTAAGAGATTGAGATAATAAAAGTAAAGCAAGTAAAACAATAGACTTCATAGATTCAAATTTGAAATTTATATATGAAACGAAAGAATTTCTAGCTCTGATTATTGTTTTTAAGCACTCATTTATGTTGTTTTGTTTGCAAAATGGATTTCTAGTTTCCATTAGCTTGAAGAACAAGCAAGAAATGAATCGTAAATAACAAGAAAATTCGTTGAATTTAAATCAGAAGCACCGCTTAGTATAGAAAATCAGAATGAAAATGCAGTTTAAAAATTGTAATTTGAAAAGAAAAGGTACTAATTATGAAGTTTAATGACCACGATTTAGTAATTGTCTTATCGAATAACCCAGAATTAGAAGAAATTCAAGGCGAAAAAGGAGAAATTTTGGGTTGCAGTGATGAGTATGAAAATGGAACAAGAGATTTCGGTGTTTTTATTTTAAGAGATGAGATTCTTTGGCAAATACATGAATCTGATATAGAGAAAGCATGAAATGTCGGAAGTTTAGTTATAGTTCCGGCCATTTCCGGCGCCAGCGTCCTCAGTTCCGGCTCAGTTCTGGCGCCAGCGTCCTCGCTGACATCCTTATTTAAACCATGAATTCTGCAAAGCGCCTAATTGTATTCCTAATGGCCGAATTTACGATTGTGCAGAAAGAATTTTATTGATGTAAGCGAGGACGCTTACATTATTTTTTCAAGCAACAGCGAGGACGCAGGCGCTAGAGAATTTAGGCACCGTCATCAATTCAACATTAATCATTAAAAATTAATAATTCCCCTCTGAAGCCTTTTCCTAAATCTACATTTCTGGATAAAACTTCTCGTGCAAATTAATGAGTAACTTTAGCTTTTCAGCTCTCAATGTATCCTTATCCTGTTCATAACTATAAAGCAAATTGCGCATCGTCCGAATCAACATCATCGCATTTCCAGCTTTTTTATAATAGGTTGGATTTGGATCTACATTATTCATTAACAAAAAGGTATCCAATTCTTTTCTTGATAAAAATTTCCCCCCTTGAAAAGGATCGATATAAATTACTTCAGTATTGTTTTCAAACAGTAATACAAAATGCATGGGCATATTCACGCCAAAAAACGGCAATTCTAATCGATGCGCTAAAGCCAAAACAATCATCGATAAAGAAAGCGGAATACCTTTTTTAGTTTCAAGGACTTTGTGCATATAACTAGAATCAGCTTTAAATAAGTCCTCTTTAGTTCCATGAAAGCCCTCCTTTTCAAACACATAATGTAGAAGAATATTCATTTGCTCAATATTATCGATGGCATACGTAATATCATGAGATAATTGTTTTGCCATAACATCCAATTGTTGCTTATAAACAGATGTTCTTAATGTTGGATTTCCAAATCGCGTTAGAAAAAAAAGAGCTCTTTCCAATTGAGCAAAATCAGTAATTCCTTCCTCATATAATTCATAGAAATCGGAATATAAAGCTGGAAAAGTGAGCTGAAGCAACATGTTATCTGCAACTTGTCTGCTATTTGTCTCTATTGCTTCTAATCGACATTCATCAATTAGGGGAACGGCATGTTCTCCCAAAGAGTAAAATCGCTGCTCAACCTGTTCTTTAACAAAAGGATCAGGATCTTCCAGTAAAAAAAGTAGCGACTGTATTTCTGATTTTGTAGTCATAAATATGTTTTGAAATTTGGGATTAAAAGGTACAGATTTTTTGACTTAGGATTATAGCTAGAAAACACCCGATTGACAGCTGTAAACGAAAGCATTGTTCTCATCCTCTTTTTTGAATTTTACTAAGACCTTTAATCAGTTGATTTTAACAAAATTATTCTTAAATTTAGCCAAGACTAATTATTTTTATTGCCATGGAAAACTTTTTATCAAGCTTTAATTTTTTTGAACAAGGACCAGTAACCCAAGCTTTCATTGCTGGTCTTTTTACCTGGGGAATTACAGCGGTTGGAGCCTCACTCGTGTTTTTTGTAAAAACAGTAAACCAAAAACTCCTCGATTCTATGATGGGGTTCGCAGCTGGCGTTATGATAGCTGCAAGTTTTTGGTCACTTCTTGTTCCTTCTATCGAAATGGCAGAAGAGCAAGATGTCATAAGTTGGATTCCCGCAGCAGTTGGTTTTATTGGAGGAGGAATTTTCTTAAGACTATGCGATGCTTTACTTCCACACTTACACATTGGGCTTCCATCCACATCAGCCGAAGGTTTAAAAACAAGGTGGAAACGAACTACTTTGCTCGTTTTAGCAATAACATTACACAATATCCCCGAAGGATTAGCTATTGGCGTTTTATTTGGAGCTGCCGCTTCTGGCGCTGAATTTGCAGGCAATGCAACTGTTTTTTCAGCTATAACATTAGCCATTGGAATCGGAATTCAAAATTTCCCTGAAGGCTTAGCCGTTTCAATGCCTCTCCGCCGCGAAGGAATGAAATCTGGAAAATCATTCTGGTATGGACAACTTTCTGCTGTTGTTGAACCGATTTCTGCAGCCTTTGGTGCTTGGGCGGTTTTGTATGTGCAGCCTGCACTTCCTTATGCATTAGCTTTTGCTGCTGGAGCTATGATTTATGTGGTGGTTGAAGAACTTATTCCAGAATCTCAACAAAGAGAGAATACCGATATTGCAACGCTTGGAACAATGATCGGTTTTGTAGTAATGATGGTTTTAGATGTCAGTTTGGGTTAGGTGATTTCATTTGATGTGTTAGTATATAAATCCTTCATCATTATAAAGGATGAAGGGAATTTTTGTCTTTATCCCTTATCTTATCTTATCTTATCTTATCTTATCTTAATTTAATTTAATTTCCTCAGATCGGGATAAGATTAATTGCAATAATTGTAATCAAAAAATTGAATAAGCATTTGTGATCCTTCATTTGCTTTTTGTACCATCTTTAATGTAAAACCAAATTAGGTAGAGATGCAGGGTCATAGTCCAGCAGGACGAAATTTATTGCTTATCCAGACCTCAGGTTATTTACAAACCCATTCAATGGGAAAACTCCATAAGATATACCCTTAGTAAAAACTATCTATCGGATCTTAGATGAAAATATTGTTTTACACATAGCCGACTGTGGTTTATTACAGAAAAACCTTGAAGTGCAACAAGTTAGAAAGCAGAACGTCTTAGCTTAAATCTAACACACACGACAAAGAGTTAATAACTATTCATCAATTGAACGCTACTTTAGTTTTTCAGGCAGTAATGAGATACCGCAACGAGTTTAGTTTTTTGGGGATAATTTAAAAATTATAAAAAACTAAATTGCGTTGCGGGTCTCATTTTTTAAGGGATAATTTCACCTACAACGTCGCCAAATCCTATTTTATAGCCAGCGTGTTCACACCAAGCGCTCATGCGTATAGTATCTCCATTATTCAAAAATGAGCGGGAAGTTCCATCCGAAAGCTGAATTGGTTTTTCACCTTTCCAGCACAATTCAATCATGCTTCCATAAGAGTCTGGTGTTGGCCCGCTAATAGTTCCGGATCCTAATAAATCACCTGTGCTTAACTTACAGCCCGTAATAGTATGATGAGCAACTTGTTGAATTTGAGTCCAATACAAGTATTTAAAATTGGTTAGTGAAATTTTTTGATATTCATCCATTTGTTTTGATTTTATATCAGCTTGGATGTGAATGTCGAAAGCGGCATCTTGTCTTCCAGCCAAATAATCTAAAGGTTTTGGATTTTGTTCAGGTGCGTTTACTCTAAATGGTTCTAGTGCAAAACGGGTTACAACCCAAGGTGAAATGGATGTTGCGAAATTTTTAGCCAAAAATGGTCCGAGAGGAATGTACTCCCATTTTTGAATATCTCTTGCGCTCCAATCATTTAAAATAACCATTCCCCAAATGTGCTCTTCAGCATTAGCAATTGAGATTGGCTGACCCATTTTGCCAGGTTTGCCAATAAAGAATCCCATTTCCAACTCAAAGTCCATTTGTTTACAAGCTCCAAAAATGGGAGGTTTACTTGGGTCAGGTTTTAATTGTCCTGATGGTCTTTTTATTGGAGTATCGGTTGCAACAACTGTGCTTGCTCGGCCATGATAGCCTATTGGCATGTGAAGCCAATTTTCGTTTAGTGCGTTATCTTTTCCTCTGAACATCGTCCCGATATTTGTAGCATGTTCTCTACTAGAATAAAAATCAGTATAGTCGCTAATTTCAACAGGAATGGTTAACATCACATGATTAATGTGATGTAGAGCTTGTTCTAATAGTTCAGAATCATTTTTAAGTTCATCACATTCATTATTTAATAAATAAGCCAATCGGCATCGTAATTCTTCAGAAGCTTTATTGCCAAGTTCCATAAAGCGATTTAAACGTAAGCGATTAAAAAGCTTTTTTCGTCCCCAACTAAATTCATCGAACATACCGTAGTCATCGAGGCGTGCTAAATCAACTACATAATTTCCGATACGAGTACCAATTCTATAATTACCATCTGAAATGGGTTTGAAAACCCCAAGTGGTAAATGTTGAATAGGAAATAGAGAATCTTGAGCTGAGCTAATAAAACTAGTTAAAGCAGGATTCCAGGTTTGTTCTAAAGTTAATCTCATAAATTATTGTTCTTTTATATTTACATTAATTGTAAAGAGCGTAAATCTTGCCTCGGTTCGTCGAAACTACAACTTCCATAACCCATGCAAAAATTTTCTCGTGCTTGTTTAATTTGTTCGGTATTTACTACATAATCGCGCCATTTCATTCCTTGATCTGCAAATGAAAAGTGATCAATTCTTTCTTCTGTAATCATTTCTTCTAATTCATTTAAACTCAATAAATGTGAGTAGGATAAAACCGCAGCACCCAAAATGTTAAAAAAACCATACATTCTAGTGTTCAAACTGGAGTTGAAATGACTCAAAGGGTGATGAAGACCAGCTGTGAATTTGATAGGTAATGCTTTTTCACGACATAAATGAATGGCATTCGCAACAATGAATGCTTCTGGGAATGTGTCTGAAGTAATTCCACCGCATCGTAACTTAAAACCTAAATGTTTTGCTTGTGGATAATAAGTAAGCAAGTTAGTGAATCGGTTCATGCTGTATTTCCAATCAGAACCTATCGACATTTCGATAAAAAATTGAGGTTTATAATGAGGATGAGTTGTTGCAATCGATACAAGTTCATCAAAGAAATGATATACTCGATTTTGATTGGCTTCTGCTAATTCTTTAGGTAGCTTAAACTCAAAAAAATTAAGATCAAACCGTGCAGGACTCATTTTTGTAGCTAGAGTAAGTTGTTCAAAGTCATGCTTGAAATTTTCAAGAAAAACCAAATCAGAATCGTCATATTGCGGTAATATGGATAATTTAATGGGCTTCTTATGCGAAAATAACTCCGTAGAAAAAGGAGCTAACTCATTTTGTTTTGTAATTGGAAAAACAAATCGTTCTAACATCCAAGAATCAGAATCCTTTTGATAGTTTAAGTAATTCGAAAACGCATCTAGAAAAGAAAGTTTAGCAGGGGGAAACATTCCTGCGTAATCAATTATCCGAGTCATGAAATACTTAAGTCCGCTACGAAGTTTTGACATATTAAAAAAGCGCTTTTTTATTTAAAATTCTCATAATTTGTCACAATTTTGTCATAGATGCAAGTTGTTTTTTCATCTTGTTGTAGAGTGAGTAAATTTAGCTAAATTAATAAGCTTGCCGTGATTTTGTTTAAAGCTAGTATTAAGATTCAGGAAGAATAGAATTATCTCAATATATGTAATTCTATTTTCGTAAATCACACCTTTTAAAATATTGTTTCGTATAAGTTATTAAAAATCAATTTATTGAGCTAACTCTGAAAAATAGTTTTCAATAAAATAATCGGGGATCTTACATTCAGTGAATGGGTGAAAACCAATAAATTCGACTTTTTAGAGCGGCATATTATTTACTCAAATTCGGACTTAGACCTTTTGTAACGTTTATAAATTATTAAAAAGGTTCAATTTTGCAAATAAAATAAAAACTTTAACCTATTCGCAACATATAGTTCTTATTTCACATACGTCAATTCGACATGCTTGTCCCTAACCCAGCATCTCAGCCTTAGAACTTAACCTGTACAAAAGAACTGCTTATGGCGTAAAAAGAGATAGGGCAAAAATAGCACTTCATGGTTCTACGAATCGTGTCGGGGCACAGGAGGATCCTTTTTGTAAAAACCATTGAAGTTTGTTTAGAAACGAAGTCCGAATTTGAGTTATTTAGTCAAATTCATTGTGTTAAAAGATCAGTGTTATTTTCTTATAAATTGTGGTAAAATCGACTTACAAGGAATAATCTATGAGAAACGTAAACTATAGTTCGTTTAAAAAAGTATATTTTGAAAATAATACAACCATGGAACGAATCTATTTTCATAAAACATGAAAAATCAGCATCACCTTAACGAGTCGCGCTTAGAAATCGATGAAATTGACAGTCAAATTTTAGACTTGCTTGAGAAAAGAAATACAGTTGTTCGAAAAGTTATCGAAACTAAAATTAAGAACAAGCTACCGGTTTATGTTGCTCAACGAGAAAATGAAAAGATAGAATCGTTTAGAGAAATGGCTGTTCAAAGAGGTTTAGATGCTAGTTTTGCGGAAGATTTTTTAAGAATGATAATGAGTTCTTCACGAGATAATCAATCAAGTAGTGAATTTCCAAGAGCAACAGATAGTTCAAAAACGATATTGATTGTTGGCGGAGCTGGTGAAATGGGGAGATTATATACCAAAATAGCAAAAGCAACTGGGTATGAAGTTAGAACTTTAGACAAAGACGATTGGCAAGATGTTGTAGAATTATGCGATAATGTAGATTGGGTGATAATTTCAGTTCCGATTTATCTAACTCGTGAAGTCATTGAAAAAATTGCAGCTTATTTACCAGAAAAAGCTGTTTTATCTGATTTTACTTCAACAAAAAATGGATTACTCAATCTAATGATGGAAAAACATGTTGGTCCAGTAATTAGTTTGCACCCCATGCACGGGCCAGATGTCCCAAACTTATCTAAACAATTAATGCTTATCTCAAAAGGTAGAGGATTTGAACAAACAGCCTGGATTTGTAAGCAATGCGAATTGTGGGGAATGCGTGTAAAATTGGTAGATCCCGAAAAACATGATCATGCTATGCACATGATTCAAGGTTTACGACATTTTGTTGCCTTATTGCACGGCTCTTTTATGAAAGCTTATGATTTAAAACCAGAAGATATTCTTGACTTTTCAAGTCCTATTTACCGAGCAGAGTTAATGATGACAGGAAGGATATTTGCGCAAGATGCACGTTTATATGCAGACATCGTTTTTTCTGATGAGGAAAGGCGAAAACTGTTAAAACATTTTTTTAATCATCATTTTTTAATATCACAATTGGTTGAAACGGGAGATAAAGATGGTTTTATTACCGAGTTTAATGCGATACGTGATTTCTTTGGGGATTTTGCTGAGCAAGCTTTAGAAGAAAGTGGTTATCTCATACATCGCTTAGCAGATCGATTTGCACATTAAATAATTCAGTTTGTTTATTTGATAATGCAATAATCTATAAATAAAACAATAACAAGATGATATAATATTTATTATTTGCTTCTTTATAATTGGTCTAAATTGTAATTAAATGAGAATTTAGATTGACTCTAATTGGTTTAAAAAGGAAATTTACCTCAATTATAAACTCAAAAGAAAGTTTTCAAATTATGAGTATTTCAAGAAAAGATTTTCTCAAAAAAGTCGGTGTGTTAAGTGTTGCCGGAGTTTCAACCGCAGCATTAGTAGCATGTGGTGGTGGCTCAGATGAGAAAAAAATGGTAAAGAAAGTAGCAGATCCATGCAAAGACATGACTGGTGTATCAGAGGCAGAATTAGGCAAAAGAAACACTTTCAAATATGTCGATGTTTCTGCTGATCCAAACAAAGTTTGTACAGGTTGTGCTTTATACAAACCAGCAGTAGCAGGTGCTACTTGTGGCGGATGTACATTATTTGCAGGACCAGTTTCAGAAAAAGGATTTTGTAACGCTTGGGCGGCTAAACCAAATATGGGTTAATCTTAACTCACAGATTTTAAACAAAAAAAAGCCGGTCCGATTAAAGACAGGCTTTTTTTGTTTTGTGTTGTCGTATGAGACAGGAAGAATGAACTCTGAAGAATATCTTCCTGCAATGATGGGTTTGATTAATTTCCGAATTCAGTTTCACCAGTTGTTAAGTTGATAAAGACGCGTTTACTTAAGCCTTTAAAAGTCATAAGAGCTGTTCCATCGCCAGTCATTTCAACGATTCCTTCAACAATCACTTCACCATCATCTGTTTTTGAATTTTCAGTAACAATTCGGTATTCAAATGTACCTGTTACGCCTTCTTCAAGATTTTGGTTTGCTTTAACAAGAGCTTTATCAATTACAACATTGGTAAGTTTAGTATAGATGTTATGACTTCTTTCTACAATATCGCCATTTCTTAAAGTCATTTTCATATATCCAGATCCTGAATGTGTTCCGTTAAGAGTTAACAACTCAGAAGCTTCATTTAAGCCGACCATTGAAAGTGTATCTACTTTAGATAAATTTCCTTCTTTTTTGTCGCCAGTTTCAGAACCAGTTTTTGTTGATGTAAAGTAAATGCTATTTACTGAGTCTCTATTATCTCTAGGCAATACAACAAACGTACCAGACTCATGTGTGAAAATGTGTCTCATACTTACAGCCATTGTTTTTGTAAATCGCTGTGTTGTAATTGTACGCTCGAAATCTAGGGAGTGAACACCTGTTTCGGCATCGTAAGAGTAATTAGCCTCACCCGCAAAACCTCTACCGGAAGAATCTCTTGGGCTTCCTGGCATGCCTGGCATTCCGCCACCGCCACGATTACCTTTACCGCCTTTTCCTTTTAATAAAGGATCGTTAGTTCCATAAGAAATTCCGTCTTTTGCAACGAAACCTGTAGCATCGTAAACAGATGCCATCAATCCGTCTGCATTATCAGATAAGGATGAACTCATAATTTCTGCGGCTTGTGCTAAATCGGCTTCAGAAAGTTCATTTACAGAGCCTTGTTCGTTACATGCTGTAACTGCTAACCCTAAGCTTAAAGCAATTAAGGTTGTTTTGAATAGATTTGATTGGGTTTTCATGTTTACCTCGTTGGTATTGTTGGTTGTGGTTTCTTATCCTTAGTACACTCTAAAATCAAATATCCCCTAATGAAAACAGTACATTTTTTTTTAAATGAGCAAAAATCGCAATTAAAATTCTATTTATTTAGAACTAAATCTTTGAATGCTATAAACTTTGAAGTTATGTCAGATTTGGAGGAAATGCTAAATCTTGCTGAAACATTACCATTAAAAGTGTTTGAATTACAAACAAATGAAAATGGCTATGTAGCATCAGGTGGTGACTTAAAAGAATTTTCTTCCCTTTTAAGTGAAGAGCAAGGTTTCGAAATGGCCAACAAAATGGCAAGCATTTTAAATCGTATTGAAAATCTGAATTGTTTAACCGTAGCGTCAGTTAATGGGGCAGCATTTGGCGGTGGATGTGAATTACTTTTAGCTTTTGATTTATTGTATGCAACTGAGAAAGCTCAGCTGGGTTTTACTCAAATTAAATTTGCTTTGCCTCCAGGTTGGAACGGAATGTCTCGTTTAATAAATAGAATTGGATATCATAAATCCTTACATGTATTATTAAACGGGAAGATTTTAAAAGCAGATGAAGCCAAGCAACTAGGAATTATTACGGAGTTATTTGATTCAGAAGCCCTGATAGATGAACAAATTCAATATTTTACTAGTATTCCAAATGAAGTAATTTTCAGTATTAGAGAAAATGCTCGTTTATTTAAAAATCATTCCAATCAAGATGAGCTAAAAAAGGAAGAATTGAAACGTTTTGCAAAAGCTTGGGGGTCAGAAGAGCATCATAATGCAGTTGAGCGATTTTTTAAATCTCGAGAGTAAGTCAAGTTTTCTTGTATCTTACCAATAATAACACCTTGAAAGTACATTCAACCGTTTATTGAGGGTTTATAGTAACTCATTTTCATCTTAACTATTCAACGTATCTATGATTACACTTTTAATTTTATCTGCAACGGTAATCACAAGTTTGACAGCACTTTTTGCAATTCCAGAATTAATGCAAAAAGGAATGTTGTATCCGTATCAGGTTGTGCATGAAAAAAAATGGTATCAATTAATTAGTCATGGGTTTTTACATGCCGATTTAACACATTTAGCGTTTAATATGATTACACTTTATTTTTTTGGACCGATTTTAGAACAAGTTTTAGGAACTGTTTTATTTCTGGTTCTCTATATTTCAAGTTTGATATTAGCTTCGGTTACTAGTGTTATTAAACACAAAGACACTAAACAATATGCATCATTAGGAGCTTCCGGTGCTGTTGAAGCCGTAATTTTTGGGTTCATTATATTATCCCCTCTTGAAAAAATCTATTTGTTTTTTATTCCAATTGGAATTCCTGCGGTAATTTTTGGCTTCTTATTTATGGCGTACAGTATTTATGCAGGAAAAGCGCAAAAAGGACGAGTTAATCATGACGCCCATATTGCAGGTGCTATTTGGGGTGTACTGTTTTCACTTGTAGCAATCCCAAATGCGTATACAAATTTTGTAAAGCAGATTATTGATCTGTTTTCTTAAGTATTGATAGTTGAGAGAGGAAACGTTTATTTTTTGGTTTTCCCTCAATTTGATAAAATTTATATGTCCAAGAATCCCGTTATGTATTAATACAGAGCCTTTTCGATAGGAATCTTCGAATTTCTGAAAAGGTTTTGTGAATTACTCAATTACGGCTATTCATTAGACATGTTTACTTGGTGTGTATATTGTTCATTAAGTAGAAGATTGTTAGGAAGATTCTAAAATTGCTTTTCAACTCAAACTCTGTTTTGAACCCTTGTAACCTGAGTTTGGGATAAGAAATTAAAATAACCTAGATAAATATAAATTTGGTCATGCTGGGTTCTGACCCGCATCTCTGCCTAATTTCGTATTAAAGTAAAGATGTCATAGCTATATAAATGCAGGTTCTCCATTGTTTATTCTTTTTTTGATTAAAACCGTTGAACTAATCATTAACCCGAACTAAGGTTATTAAGCCAAGTAATCATCAAGAAAACGAAGTGATTTTGATGAGTTAACTATTTAGGATGAATTAGATTAAATTGTTACTTTCAATTTTCTTTCACAAAATCGAGTTAACGAATTGACTAAAATTACTCAGAAACAATTTTTTTACGCTGCATTTATTTCTGGAATTGGATTTTTCCTCTTGCTTTGGTTGTTCACCATAGTGTTTAATATGCCATGAGTTGGATTGATTGGGTAATTCTTGGCAGTTTTTTAACTTACACTATTTGGGATGGAACTCGAGGTGGGAAACAGGCCAAAACGATTACAGATTATTTTTTAGCAAACCGCTCCATGCCATGGTGGGCAATGGGTTTATCTGTAATGGCAACACAGGCTTCGGCAATTACCTTTATTGGCACTACAGGGCAAGCATTTACGAGCGACATGCGCTTTATTCAGATTTATCTGTCTATGCCATTTGCCATGATTCTACTGTCAGTTACGCTAATTCCATTTTATCATAAGTTGAAAAATTTTAGTGCGTATGAAGTTCTAGAAGATCGATTTGGTTTAAAAACTCGCTTGTTAACTTCTGGATTGTTTCTGATATCGAGAGGTTTGGCTTTAGGGACCATTATAGCTGCGCCGGCTTATGTTCTTTCTCTTTTATTACACATTAGTTTGCCGATTACTATTTTGATTATGGGGTTCATTGCTACAATTTATACCATGTTTGGTGGGATTTCAGGAGTCATTCGAACCGATGTAAAGCAAATGAGTATTATGTTTTTTGGCATTTTCTTTTCTTTGTTTTGGATTTTGAATCAATTGCCTGGGTCTGTTTCAATTGGTGATACACTTTATTTGGCTGGATCTTTAGATAAGTTAAAAACAGTAGATTTCTCTTGGGATTTTAGCAATAAGTACACGGTTTGGAGTGGATTTATAGCAGGTTTATTTCTTATGCTTTCCTATTTCGGTACAGATCAAAGTCAAGTTCAGCGTTATTTAACAGCTAAATCACAAACGGATGCCCAACAATCGTTGTTGGTTTCTGCATTCGCAAAAATCCCTCTTCAGTTTACTATTCTTTTTCTTGGTGTTTTGCTGTATGTCTTTTTCATTTTTAATCCAATGCCACTGTCGTTTAGAACGGCTGACAATTCCAGTGTTCAAACAGAAGAGCGTTTAAAAGAATTTGCCGATGCTGAATCTAGTTTTGCAGCATTAGCAAAACTGAGGCAAGAAAGCGCTTTAAAAGCAATTGAAACCAGATCAAAAACGGATCAAGCAGCATTTGTAGCTGCTGATAAAGCCTTGCAGGATTTAAAAAAGTTGGAAATGAATCGTAGAGCAGAAGTACTCCAAACCGATTTAAATGACACCAATTATATTTTTCCTTTTTTCATCATTTCCTATTTGCCAATTGGTGTAATTGGGATAATAATATCTGCGATTTTTGCTGCGGCCTTATCAAGTATCGATTCCGAATTAAATGCTTTATCCACTTGTAGTATTGTGGATTGGTATTATCGATTACACGAAACTAAAAAAACAGATGCGCATTATTTGAAATCATCTAAAACAGCGACACTTTTTTGGGGAATATTAGCAACCATATCTGCTATTGCTTTAGGTGAAACCAAATCTATAATTGAATTAGTAAATCAGATCGGTTCGTATTTTTATGGTTCAATTTTGGGTGTATTTATTTTATTGCTGTTTTTTAAACGAGTTAGTGGAAATGCCGCTTTTGTTGGTTTAATTCTTGGAATGATTGTCGTGTTTCTAGCAGATTCTATTTTTTATAATCATGTTACTGATTCATATTTTTTCCATTCAACTTTTATTACAAGTCCTGAAAATTCAGGAAAAGCTTTTGCCTTTTTATGGTTAAATCCACTTGGTGCTGCAACGGTTGTTTTAACTGGATTGATTTACCCTTCGTCTCAGAAATCAGATAAACTTGTAGCTTAAGACGGAACTTATTAGGACTCACAGTCCTTCAAGATCGATAAGAAAATTAAATTGGTCTTTTAGGACTCACAGTCCTTCAAGTTCCATAAAATAATTAAGTAAGTTTTTAAGGACTGTGAGTCCTGATAGACCGTCCTACATTTTTTTCTTAAGGTGTAAATCGGTTTCGTAATATCTGCCTTTTCTCAAAATAACGACAGTTACTGTTGTTCCTGCTTTAAATTCTCTCAAAAGAGCCTGAAAATGAGTGTAACTATAAATCCGTTCATTATTGAACTTTACTAAAACATCTCCAGGAAGTATTCCTGCGTCGAAACTAGGCCCATCCTTATTTACACTAAATACAAAAACACCCTGAATCATAGGAAGTTGATATTGATACGCCCGTTCAACCGTAATCGGTTTTACATCAAATCCTGGATCATAATCTAAACTAACTGTTCCTTTTTCTCGAAGCTGTCGAATAATTTTCAAAACAGTATTACTTGGAATCGCAAATCCTAAGCCAACAAATCCATCGCTTGTTCCGCCAGTGTAAATGAAGGTATTAACTCCCATCACTTGACCTAAACTATTGCAAAGTGGCCCACCAGAATTCCCACGATTAATAGCAGCATCGGTCTGAATCATGTCTAAATAAACGCGCGGCTCTTGTGGATTTGGTCTGAAATCTCGTTTTGTTGCAGAAACTACACCAAGTGTTACAGAAGCTTGTCCATCAGAAAAAAGTCCAAAAGGATTTCCTACTGCTATTGCCCATTCTCCCACTAAGATTTGATCGGAATCGGCGAATTCTACAAAATCAAAATCTTGTCCAGAAATTTTTAACAGAGCTAAATCTCCATATTCATCATAACCAATCACTTGTGCTTCATAATCATCACCATTCGATAACGTTACAATAACTTTTGATGCATTATTTCCAATTACATGTTGATTGGTAACTACATAACCGTTTTCGCTAACAATAAAACCTGTTCCTAAAGAATTAAACTCTCTCATTTGTCCTGGCTCAACAAATAAACCATAAAACACATCCATTTTTAGTCTGTCACGCTCTTTAATTATCTCCGTTACGCTTATACTTACAACCGCTTTAGAAATGGTTTCAACCGCTTTTGTAATAGCATTTGAGCGTTGACCGGTAAGAATACTATCCGTTTGAATCTGACGTAATTTATCAGCGTTTGAATGGATTATCTGAGAATCAAATATAGCATCAGTGTAAAGAATTTCATCTTGATCAGATTTCGGAGTCACATTTTCTAATTTGGTACAATGAAGTCCAACTAGGCATAGAGAGAGAAGTAAAAGTTTAGAAACATTCATTTTCGTGAACAAATTTTAAGAAATGTATTTATTGGAAAGAAATAATCAAGCCTATAATGAATAATCTCTGTGACCAAAAAGCGCTGTTCCGACACGAATCATCGTTGAGCCCTCCTCAATAGCCACCTCTAAATCAGAAGTCATTCCCATCGAAAGTTCAGTTAATTGAATAGTTTCGGAGCTCCATTTCGATTTATGTTCTTCTAATAAAGTACGAAGTAATCGAAATTGTGGGCGATTGTCTTCTGCTTCAGCTTCAAGTGAACCGATTCCCATTAATCCTCGAACCGTAATGGATGGGCAGTTTTCCATATATGAAAATAAAGAATCAAGCTCTTTGGGTTCACATCCACTTTTTTGATCTTCATTACTAATGTTAACCTGAAAAAGAATATTCATTTTTCGGTTTTCAGTTGTCAAACGCTTTTGAAGTTCTTTTAATTGCTCTGGTTTTGAGATGGAATGAATCCAATTAGCGCGTTTTGCTAAATATTTAAGTTTATTGGTTTGTAGTGCTCCAATCATGTGCCACTGAAGGTCATCGGCTGTGAAATGTTCCCACTTTGAACTCATTTCTTGAACCTTGTTTTCTCCGAAATGACGTTGTCCAAGTTCATAAAAAACTTTAATGGCTTCTAGGGGATGAGTTTTGCTTACGGCAATAAGTTGAATGTCTTTTGGGTCTCTTCCAGCAGTGTGTGCTGCTTTAATAATTCGTTCTTGAACCTCAGAAAGATGAATTTGAAACTGTTCTACATCTTGTTTTGAAAAAATCACAATAAATCGGTGTTAGTTTAGATCTCTTATTTCATTTACTCTTTTAAAATTACACAATAAACGGTATATTTTACCCCTTATACCAATAATATTGATGACATTTTCGCCTTTGATATTAATTAGATTATTAGCACAGACCCGGGGAGGGGTGTTAAAATCAAGATTATGAACGTAACTGTACGTCATATCGTAGATTTTCTGCAACGGTGGGCGCCGGCAGATCTTAAGTTATCCTATGACAATGTGGGATTGCAGGCTGGAAATTCAAATGATTTTGTAACAGGAGTTCTAACTACGTTAGATGTTACCGATTCCGTTATTGATGAGGCAATCGAAAATAATGCAAATCTGATTATTGCTCATCACCCTGTTATTTTCCCATCCATAAATTCTATAACCGATGCAACTGCAAGTGGTCGTTTGTTAATCAAACTCATTAAAAACTCCATCAATTTATTTGTTAGTCATACCAATCTGGATTCTGTAAAAGGTGGCGTTTCGTTTGTTTTAGCTGAAACCTTAGGTTTAAAAGAAACTCAATTTCTCTCTGATGGTGAAGGTAAGTTATCCCGAATTGAAGCTAAAATTTTAGAAACTCAAGTAGAAAATCTCAACAATTTTGTCTCAAATAATTCCGAGTGGGTTTTCTCCTATCATAGCTCAAATCAGAAAAATGGATTTGCTTCTATTCAAATCGTTTTTGATGCTGCTTTTCAATCGAAATGTGTTTCGAATTTGACGGTACTAAATGTAGAACAACTATTTATTAGCAAAGTGCAAGGTTCAAATCCAAATTACGGTTTTGGTGTAATCGGATTGCTTCAGGAAAATGGTTTATCAATGAAAGAATTTTTTGCACAGATTTCTGAAAAATTAGGATTAGAGACTTTTCGTTTTAGTGGAAAAGCAAAGAATATTAAAACCGTTGCAGTTTGTGGTGGCTCAGGAAGTTCGTTTATAAAAAAAGCCATAAAAGCAAAAGCAGATGCTTACATCACTGCTGACATTAAGTACCATGATTATTTTATGGATAAGAACGATTTTCTCTTAGTTGACATTGGGCATTATGAAACCGAACGGTTCATTGCGCAAACACTTCAAGAAAAAATAAAAAGTGCATTTCCAGAATTATCTGTTTTGGTATCGAAAGTGGAAACAAACCCTATGCAGACTTTTGTACATCAGAATTTAGTTAAACAACAAAATAAACCTAAAACCCAGTAAACTCCAGAATATCTTATGGAAGACATTTTACAACATTTGGCTAATCTCCAATTCATAGATTCACGAATAGACGAAATTGCCCGCATGCGAGGTGATTTACCTGAAGAAATTGCTGATATCGAAATGGATCTTGGCCGAATTGAAAATAAAGTTAAACATTTGAGAGCTGAAGAAACCTCATTACGCAAAGAGTTGAAAATGCTTGATGGAGATATCGTTGAAGCAAAAGCCTTGGTTGAAAAGTATGAAAAACAACAACTTTCTGTTCGAAATAATCGAGAGTACGACGCTTTAAGCAAAGAAATTGAATCACAAAAACAACGAGTAAGCAATGCATTATCTCGTCTTGATGATATTGAAATTGTTTTAGATGAAACCGTTAAAAATGAAGAACATTACGCTCTTGAATTAGAAGATATGCAAGACTTGTTAGTTCGTAAAAAACATGAGCTCACTCATCTTAAAAAACAAACAAAAGAAGAAGAAGAAGCATTAATGCAAACACGTAATGCTGCTTGCAAGAAATTAGGCGACAGATATTTAAGAAACTATGAACGTTTACGTGGTGGTTTTAAAAACGGACTTGTGGTTGTACCAATGGTTAGTGGTGCAAGTATGGGAATGATGCTTCCTGCTCAAATTCAAGTAGATGTTCGCAAAAAAAATAGATTAATTATTGATGAAAACTCTGGTCGTATTGTAATCGATCAAAGTTTTTTTGATAATGCTGAACGCGAATTTAACTTATAAGATTGAGTAATCTCTGAAAAGTAGTTTTATGTAAAATCATGAGCTTTTTTACACGAATTGAATGGATTTAAAGATTAATTCGACTTTTTGGAGTAAGATTGAGCATGTTTAGTAAACGAAGTAAATTAAATCCATTTGGATTGACTCTGTAAGCTTTTGAATTGTTTTTTAGGTTTAAGAGGTGAAAAAATGGTTTATTTCTGACTATTGTACAAAAAATGAGTACAAATATCTTTTCAAAAATCGATAGGAATTAATGCTAATTTAGAAATCTATTTGTTAGAATAGTTTCATTTAAGTAATTCATTTTAGAAAAACATAATCGTCGGGCAATCGCGCTATGCTTAGGCATGTGAGGAAAGTCCGGACACCGACAGGCATCGTGCTTCCTAACGGGAAGGCGTCGGACGCACAGCTCCGGCGACAGAAAGTGCAACAGAGAAGAAACCGCCAACTTTCGAGTTGGTAAGGGTGAAATGGTGCGGTAAGAGCGCACCGCTTTTGTGGTAACACAAAAGGCAAGGTAAACCTCACGAGGTGCAAAACCAAATAAGGTCGTGTGTTGTCTGTCGCAATACGGCCGGGTAGGTTGCAAAGACAAGAGTAGTGATACTTCT
>Ga0210021_1000716_pt1 | contig 35736 bp, 31 predicted proteins | sample CryGeymeta201517_FD_183981 | JGI IMG/M metagenome (GOLD analysis project Ga0210021, IMG submission 183981) | Groundwater microbial communities from Crystal Geyser aquifers in Utah, USA - Crystal Geyser metaG 2015-17 (SPAdes) (version 2) | ecosystem: Environmental > Aquatic > Deep subsurface >... | reverse complement strand
CATGCCGGTATTTCACCCAGCCGACCTGGACGAACGTGGCGGCGATGGCGGTGGCCGTGGCGGCGAACACCCCGGCGATCTTGAACACAATGAAGAACAGGATGACGGGGAAGAGATCGAACAACAGTTTCATTTTCTATCCAGCGCGAGCGAAGTGGAATTGATGCAAAAGCGCAGCCCGGTGGGTTCCGGGCCGTCCCCGAACACATGGCCCAGATGGGCATCGCAATTGGCGCAGTTGACCGCGATGCGCCCCATGCCAAGCGGATCCTCATCGTCGTAGTCCAACGCTTCCTCATCCACAGGTTGCCAGAAACTCGGCCAGCCGGTGCCGGATTCATATTTGGTCTCGGCATCGAACAGCGGAGCGCCGCAACAGATGCAGCGATACACGCCGGCATCATGGCAATCCCAGTATTCGCCGGTAAAGGCGGGCTCGGTGCCGCACTCGCGGCAGATTTCATACTGCTCCGCTGTCAGCTCCTCGCGCCACTCGGCTTCAGTCTTGTCTTGCGGGTCGGTCACAGCACGTCGCCCGCATGATCGGCCAGACGCGAACGCTCGCCGCGTTGCAGCGTGACATGGCCGCTGTGCGCCCAGCCTTTGAAGCGATCCACCACGTAAGTCAGGCCGGAACTGCCTTCGGTCAGATAAGGGGTGTCGATCTGCGCGATGTTGCCCATGCACACCACCTTGGTGCCGGGGCCGGCGCGGGTGATCAGCGTCTTCATCTGTTTTGGCGTGAGGTTCTGCGCCTCGTCGATGATGAGAAGCTTGTTGAGGAAGGTGCGACCGCGCATGAAGTTGAGCGACTTGATCTTGATGCGCGAGCGGATCAGGTCGCGCGTCGCGGCGCGGCCCCATTCGCCGCCTTCCTCGCTGGACTGGTTCAGCACGTCCAGGTTGTCGTCCAGCGCGCCCATCCAGGGCGACATCTTCTCTTCCTCGGTGCCGGGCAGGAAGCCGATGTCTTCGCCCACCGAGACGGTGACGCGGGTCATGATGATCTCGGAATAGATTTTTTGTTCCAGCACCTGCATCAGTCCGGCGGCCAGCGTGAGCAGCGTCTTGCCGGTGCCGGCCTGACCGAGTAGCGTGACGAAATCGATCTCCGGATTCATCAGCAGGTTGAGCACGAAATTCTGCTCGCGGTTGCGCGCGGTGATGCCCCAGATCGCGTTCTTGCTGTGCGCATAGTCGGTGATGGTGAGCAGGGTGGCAGTATCGTCTTTTTGTGCCGCGACTACGGCGTAAAAAGGCTTGTCTCCCCCTTCCTGAAATACGAATTCGTTCACCAGAAAATCCTTGCACAGCGGGCCGTTGATTGCATAGAAGGTCTGGTTGCCCTGCGAGCCGGACTTCATATCCCTGCTGTGCGTCTCCCAGAAATCGGCCGGCAGTTCGCGCACGCCGGCGTAAAGCAGGTCGGTGTCTTCCAGCACCTTGTCGTTGAAATAGTCCTGTGCCGACAAGCCCAGCGCGCGCGACTTGATGCGCATGTTGATGTCTTTGCTGACCAGGGTGACCTGGCGCTGGGGCTGCTCTTTGTGCAGATGCGCGACCACCGCCAGAATGGCGTTGTCGGCCTTGCCGTTGGCCAGGTTTTGCGGCAGATCATGCGTAATAAATTCGGTCTGCAAATACAGGCGGCCGGTCGCGTTCTTGTTGCCCAGCGCATTTAACGGGACACCTTTATCAATGCTGGCTTCGGATTCGCTGACCAGGTTATCGAGAAAGCGGCTGGCCTGGCGCGCGTTGCGTGCCACTTCGGTCATCCCCTTCTTGTTGTTGTCCAGCTCTTCCAGCACGAACATCGGCAGATAGATGTCGTGTTCCTCGAAACGGAACAGGCTGGTCGGATCATGCATCAGCACGTTGGTATCCAGTACGAACAGCTTGGTAGTGTTTTCCGGCGCGGCTTTGCGGGTGTTCATTATTTTCCTTAAAGAGATTGCACGAAATCGAGTACTTGCTGCGCGTGGCCGTCCGCTTTCAGGCCGCGCCACTCTTTGCGCATGAAGCCTTTGTTGTCGAGTACGAAGGTGCTGCGCTCGATACCGCGCACCTGTTTGCCGTACATCATCTTCTGCTTTATCACGCCGAACAGATTGCACACCGTTTCGTCCGTATCGGAGAGCAGGACGAACGGCAACGTGAACTTTGCCTTAAAGTTTTCGTGCGACTTGATGCTGTCGCGCGAGATGCCGACAATCCCGCAGCCCGCTTGCAGGAACTGCGGGTACAGGTCGCGAAACTGCTGTGCCTCGGTGGTGCAGCCTGGCGTGTTGTCCTTGGGATAGAAATAGATCACCAGGGCTTCGCTGTGAATCGGGTACAGGGTGAAATCGGTGCCGCCGGTGGCGGGCAGGGTGAAATCGGCTACAACATGTTTTGTCATTAAATGGCTCCGGAGAATGGTGTGCATTGTTGTCAAAAAGTGCAGCAAAGGCAAGCAAGCCGTGGGTGGCGGCAACTTTAAGGTTAGAACGGGTTGAAAATGGGCGAGAAGTCCCCAACTAGGCCGCAGTCAAACAATTCTGCCAAGGAGCGATCATGCGTTTCGACAAGTTCACCACCAAGCTGCAACAAGCGTTATCCGACGCCCAGAGTCTGGCCGTTGGCAACGACAACCAGTTCATCGAGCCGCAACACCTGCTGCTGGCCCTGCTCAACGATCCCGACAGCGGCGCGGCTGCGTTGCTTGCGCGTGCGGGAGGCAATGCGAACGCGCTCCAGAGCGCACTCAACGATGCCGTGAATCGCCTGCCAAAAGTGGAAGGCCATGGCGGCGAGGTGCAGGTTGGGCGCGATCTGACGAATCTGTTGAATCTGACCGACAAGGAAGCGCAGAAGCGCGGCGACCAGTTCATCGCCAGCGAAATGTTCCTGCTTGCGCTCACCAACGACAAGGGCGAATGCGGCCGCCTCTACAAGCAGCACGGCGTTTCGCGCGCACCGCTGGAAACCGCCATCAATGCCGTGCGCGGCGGCGAGTCGGTCGGCTCGCAGGAAGCCGAAGGCCAGCGCGAATCACTGAAGAAATACTGCATGGACCTCACCGAGCGCGCCCGCCAGGGCAAGCTCGACCCGGTGATCGGGCGCGACGACGAGATCCGCCGCGCGATCCAGGTGCTGCAGCGTCGCACCAAAAATAACCCGGTGCTGATAGGCGAACCCGGTGTCGGCAAAACTGCCATCGTCGAAGGGCTGGCGCAACGCATCATCAACGGCGAAGTTCCGGAGACGCTGAAGGGCAGGCGCGTATTGTCGCTGGACATGGCGGCACTGCTGGCGGGTGCCAAGTATCGCGGCGAATTCGAAGAGCGCCTGAAAGCGGTGCTGAAGGAGCTGTCGCAGGAAGAGGGCAGGAATATCGTGTTCATCGACGAGCTGCACACCATGGTTGGTGCGGGCAAGGCAGAAGGCGCGATGGATGCGGGCAACATGCTCAAGCCCGCCCTGGCGCGCGGCGAGCTGCACTGCATCGGCGCGACCACGCTGGATGAATACCGCAAGTACATTGAGAAGGATGCCGCGCTGGAGCGGCGCTTCCAGAAGGTGCTGGTGGACGAGCCTTCGGTAGAGTCAACCATCGCCATCCTGCGCGGTTTGAAAGAAAAGTATGAAGTGCATCACGGCGTGGTGATTACCGACCCCGCGATTGTTGCGGCGGCGGAACTCTCGCACCGTTACATCACCGACCGTTTCCTGCCGGACAAAGCCATCGATCTGATCGATGAAGCCGCATCGCGCATGAAAATGGAAATCGACTCCAAGCCGGAAGTGATGGACAAACTTGAACGCCGTTTGATCCAGTTGAAGATCGAGCGCGAAGCGGTTAAAAAGGAAAAAGATGAAGCTTCGCGCAAGCGCACGGGTTTGATCGAGGATGAGATTAAAAAACTGGAGCGTGAGTACGCAGACCTTGAGGAAATCTGGAAGGCGGAAAAAGGTGCGGCACAGGGCACGGCCACGGTGAAGGAGGAAATCGAGAGCATGCGTGCCGAGATCGTCAGATTGCAGCGCGAAGGCAAGCTGGAAAAAGTGGCCGAGCTGCAATACGGCAAGCTGCCGCAACTCGAAGCCAAACTGAAAGAGGCCTCGCAGCGTGAAACGGAAGGCGACGGCACGAGGAATAAACTGTTGCGTACCCAGGTCGGCGCGGAAGAGATCGCCGAAGTGGTGAGCCGCGCGACCGGGATTCCAGTAAGCAAGATGATGACCGGCGAGCGCGACAAGCTGCTGCACATGGAAGACAAACTGCACGAACGCGTGGTGGGGCAGAACGAGGCCGTGCGCCTCGTGTCCGATGCCATCCGTCGTTCGCGTTCCGGTCTGTCCGATCCGAACCGTCCTTACGGTTCCTTCCTTTTTCTCGGTCCCACCGGCGTGGGCAAGACCGAACTATGCAAGGCGTTGGCCGGATTTATGTTCGACTCGGAAGACCATCTCATCCGCATCGACATGAGCGAGTACATGGAGAAGCATTCCGTCGCGCGCCTGATTGGTGCGCCCCCGGGCTATGTCGGTTATGAAGAAGGCGGCGGGCTGACCGAGGCCGTGCGCCGCAAACCGTACAGTGTCATCCTGCTCGACGAGGTGGAGAAGGCGCACCCGGATGTGTTCAACGTGCTGCTGCAGGCGCTGGACGACGGCCGCATGACCGACGGCCAGGGCCGCACCGTGGACTTCAAGAACACCGTCATTGTGATGACTTCAAATCTTGGCTCGCAGATGATCCAGCAGATGTCCGGCGACGACTATCAGGTCATCAAACTGGCGGTGATGGCCGAAGTGAAAGGCTATTTCAGGCCCGAGTTTATCAACCGAATCGACGAGGTGGTGGTGTTCCATGCGCTGGACGAGAAAAACATCGCGAGTATTGCGCGTATCCAGTTGCAGTATCTGGAAGAGCGCCTCGCCGCGATGGAGATGAAGCTGGAGATCAGCGAAGCGGCGCTGGCCGAGATTGCCAATGCGGGCTTCGATCCGGTGTATGGCGCGCGTCCGCTAAAACGCGCAATCCAGGCGCAACTGGAAAACCCGCTGGCCAAGGCGATTCTCGAAGGGCGCTTCGCCGCCAAGGACACCATCAAGGTGGACTGCAAGGCGGGGGTGATGCGGTTCGACAAAGGATAAACCCGCTGTGCGGCGTGTGCCTTGCACTCAAGTCGCCCGCCGGGCTTTTCATTGAAAGTACTGCGATGCAATCCCCGGTTACGCTATCGAGATGACCGCGGCTGCTCCAGCAAGTCCGCCCCGTTTTGCAGGTTGGTCGTTAGGCTGTATTGCGGACGATTGTTCGAGGTTTATTTTCTGATTGCGCAATGACGAATCGCCGATTCGGATTGACGCTGAATCTTCCGGCTCCCAAAGAAGCTGGAACACCTCCAGTGCATCCTGCTTGCCGCGGAACGAGGCACGGCTAATGGAAACGGCTTTGTGGCCGAGATCGGCGGGGAGGGCATCGATGATCTCCCGCGTGGTCATCGTCTGCCGCGCCCGTGTGATCGATGCGATGCGGGCGGCAACATTCACGGTATCGCCGAACACGTCGTTGGCCTTGAGGATGACATCGCCGAAATGGAGGCCGATGCGGATCGCGATGGGATGCTCGCCGCCGGGCTTGTTCGCCGCAACCGCACGATGCATGGCGCGGGCCGCCTGGGCTGCCTGTTGGGCGTTCGGGAAAGTACACATAATCTCGTCCCCGATCGTTTTGATCAGGATGCCTTTGTACGTGGCGACCTCCTGTTTCAGGAGATTCAGGGTGCGCGTGACCATGTTCAGCGCAGCCTCGTTGCCCAACCTGTCATACAAGGCGGTGCTTTCGCAAATGTCGGCGAACAGCACAGCCATTTTTCTGGTTTGCTGGGAGGAATAGATCGCCCGGTTCTGGATGGCCATGTTCTGCGTATCGGCGTAATGCAGGATCTTTAAGATACGCGAGAACCGCAGCTTCAAGGCGAGATCGATGGGCGTCAATCCATGCTGGTTCTTTATCCTGAGCTTCGCGCCATGCATCAGCAACAGCAGAACGATATCGATCCCGCCCTTCTCGACAGCGAGGAAGATCGGGATATGCCCGTCCTGGCTGAAATTGACTTCCACATCGGAGATGAGTAATTGGTGCAACGCGGCAAAATCCCCCTTTATGATGGCGGAGAGGACGGAGAATCTTGATTCGAAGGTGTCGCGGAAATGGCTGACTGCCGCTGGCACTTCCATTGTTGATTCAAATTCATTTTCATCCGGTGTCTTGTTTTCCGGCTTCCTCTGGAAATACAGCTTGTATAACAACGACAAGGCCACCAGCGCGCCGGAGGCTATGATCAGGGCTGTCCGGCTGAGGCCGAGCTGGTTGGCCAGTTGATCCGGCAGGTTGGCGCCAATGGCCAGCATGGAGACGGTAAGGAACAGCATCAGCCTGAGATAACGGAACAGCGAAATGAAAATAGTCACCACCAGCGCGATCAGCAATAGGTCGCGCTCGACCACATTGCCGATCATCTCGGCGGGAAGGTTGGCGCATAGCGCCATCAGCGAAACGATCAGCAGAAGCCACACTTCGCCGCTCTTTACATTGAATTGCATACGATCCTCCGTTTCCGCATACGCTATGGGAAAGAGGGCGGCAAGGTGTCGGGTGGACGACGCTGGGGACTAACGAAAACCACTCTACGGGGTGACGTGGCTACCGGCGGTCCCGCTGTCGTAGAGCTTTTTTTGCTCCTTAGACCGGAAACTTTGCGCCCCTACTTTTCAATAGGTTTGCCTTTTATGAACTGCTTTACTCAACATCCGGGGCTATTATCAACCCATCCCCACCCCAAATGTAAAGTCTTTTTTTGTCTTTATGGCCCGGGCTTGGCAAAAAGTCCGGTTCAGCACTGGTTCGGCGGATGGCTTCAGACTACTGCCTGGTCGGTTTGACGAAGTTGATAACGTTCACATTCGGCGTCTCGCCGTCCGCGTAATAGGGTTTGGCTTGATCGAAGTCGAGCGCTTCGGCCAACGCTCTTTCGCGCTCCGAAATCAAACTAAAGCAATCCTTGATGTCCTGGATGGTGCTATTCGACAGCGGATTGACGCGCCCGCCAAGTGGTGTGACGTCTCTGACGACGTTGCCCAGCGTCTTGCGCAGTTGGCGCAGGATGTGTTGTTCTTTATTTAACTCTTCTGAATTCATGGCCCTATACCGTTGTAAATTGCAGGAGACAACTTTACCGGAATTATTGGTGGGATGGGGTAGGATTGCTTTCCGGGCAATCGACCATTGGCCGGTCGTTTTACGCCGCGTTAGTTTCCTAAAGTCCACGCACCGGATATTTGCCGGGCACGCGTAACTATGGGAGGATTCCTCCCGAATCTAACTTTATCAACTGATTATCAGGGAAAAACCATGTCAAGGACGAAAAAAATATTGGCACCAACGGTAATGATTTTTTCAGCGATTGTGTTGTCGGCGTGCGCGACCAAACCAAAAGAAGCGGCCGTCGCTGAACCCGTGCCCGTCGCAGTCGTTGCCGAGCAGGCAATTGTAGCCGAGCCGACACCTGCTCCTGACGTTGCTGCCGAACAGCCCGCGCCCAAGCCGGTGGTCAAAAAAGCCAGGAAAAAGACCCGCGTAGCCGAGACTGTGTCACACAAGGTTGTGGAACCTGAACCTGTAGCAGCACCGGCACCGGCACCGGAACCGGCACCGGAACCGGCACCGGAACCGGCACCGGAACCGATGGTGCAACAAGAAACACCGGCAGCCGCACCGCCCGCAGTGGCTGCCCCGCAGCCCATCCCGGAAGCTGCAGCCCCGGGCTTTCTGGAAAAATACTGGCTATGGCTGCTTGGCTTGATCGTTGCCGCGATCGCTGTCTTTGTGATGATCAAAAAGTAAGCGCTGAAGCTACCACGGTGATTTCTTCCCCGAAATGATGTGGGAAGCATTCAGAGATGAAATAGGCTTGAAATTCAAGGAAAGCGTGAAGGTATGGACAGCCTCAATGGCCAGCAGACAGGGGGGGGAAAACTGACTCCCAGTGCGATCTCGAATTATCTTGACCAGTATGTCGTCGGTCAGGATATCGCCAAAAAGACACTCGCTGTGGCGGTGTATTCCCATTACCGCAGGATCGGCCAGCAGCGACAGAAAGCCGTCGAGATTGCCAAGAGCAATATTCTGCTGATCGGACCGACGGGCACCGGCAAGACGCTGCTATGTCAAACATTGTCGAGGGTGCTGAATGTGCCATTCGTTACCGCCAACGCCACCTCGCTGGCGCAGTCCAAGTATGTCAACGAGGAGATCGAGGCACTGCTGCTGCGACTCACGGAAAAAGCGGGTGGAGATATTGCGAGGGCGCAACATGGCATCGTTTTTATCGACGAGATTGACAAGCTGAAATCGGAGGCGGGGGAGCAGCGCGGCACGTCGGGAGAAAGGGTACAGCACGCCCTGTTGAAAATCATGGAGGGCGCACTGGTCAGATTGGGCAGTACGCAAACGCTCGACACGACCAATATTCTTTTTATTTGCGCGGGGGCGTTCGTCGGCCTTGAGAACATCACGGTCACAACCCATGCTTTCGGTTTCATCTCCCTCGGCAGCGGTGGCAGCGAGGGCAATCAAAAGATTCTCGACCGGCTGAATTCGCGGGTGAAACCCACCGATCTGTTCGCGTTCGGGCTGATTCCGGAATTCGCCGGGCGCTTGCCCATCGTTGCCAATCTGCAGAACCTGTCCAAGGAGCTGCTGGTCAAGATCATGGTGGAGCCGCGCAATTCGATCTACAACCAGTTCCGCGAACTGCTCAGGGAAGAGGGTGTCGAGCTGGATATCGAGCTCGCAGCTTTTCAGCAAATCGCCGAGATGGCGTTCGAGTACAAGGTGGGCGCCCGTAGCCTGCGGGGTATCTTCGAAGAAATGCTGACACCCGTGTTGTACCTGGTTCCCGACCGGCCCGACATCCGCAGGGTCGTGATCAAGTCGCTGTTTGAGGAACCGAGCCTGATCACCGCACCGTAACGTCTGTTACGCCCGCCACATAAAAATCATTTCGCCGCGATGGCAGATTCACTTCGTTTGCTGTTCTATTGCCCTGCGTTGAGCCTCATCTTGCTGCTGCGATGCGGGGTCGACCATTTTTGCCTTGTCGAGCGCATCGCGCTGTTCCGGGAGGATTTTTGGCGCAGGGGTCGCGTTATCGCTCGGGCTGCATGCGCCGAGCAACAAGAGCAGGCACAGGGCAGCGCCAGGATTTTTCATCTGTGTTCTGCAATTGATGACAGGCATTTTTTAATAGCTTTCGCGCTGGTAGATGATCGTGTCGTTGCCCTGATAGACACCGAAGGTTGCGCGTGCGCCGGGGTTGGTACCGCCGGGCAATTGCAGCCATGGGCGGTTGGCAGTCGTGGCAGCCGGACCGGGACCGCCGACACTGGTGCAGGTATTGCCGGCTGCGGCGATGCCCAGATTGAGCATCATGTCCGCCGTGCCGTTATTGCCCGCTCCCGCAGCAGCCAGCCGCAGGTTGAAGGTCGGCGCGCTGCCGCTCAGGGTTCCTGCCGTTTCGCATGCGGCCAGATTGCCGCCGAATGTATAAGCCAGATTGCTTGCGGCAAGTGTCGTGCAATTGTCGAGCGTGTTGGTTGACCAGCCGCTGCCGTTGTAATGCTGCACCGTCAGCGGGAGGTTGATTGGCAACAATTCGGAACCATAGGCATTGAGCATGCGGATGCGCCCGTAACGGATCCTCGTGTCGTTGCTCAAGTTGCTGCCAGTGATGGTTACCCCGTCCGGCTCGGTCAGGATGTTCGCTTTCAGCGCAAAGTTATCGTAAGGCCCGTCCGGCGCGACGTCGCGCGCGAAGCTCGAGGTTGCCGTATTGACGGTGTAGCTGCCGGTGTTCCAGGCGAACGCGGGGAGAGCAGGCGTGATGCGCGCGAGACTAACCGCCGTGCCGCCGTTGTCGCCGGTGATGTCGAAGCTGCCGAGCGAGCCATAACCGGCGGTGTAGCGGGCCGTTACCGTTTCAGCAGCACTCATGGCCTGCAGCGCGAGACTGATAACGAGATTCGGCTGGTCCATATAGGTGAAACCACCTCCCGCACAGGCGGGTGACAGGGTCGCCGTGTAAGTGAAATGGTGCGGATAGAACCGCCCGAATGGCCCGGCTGGCGCAGAGCCGATCTTGCAGCCATATTTGCCGCCGACCAGCACGTTGGATGTATCGTCGGTGCAATCGCCGGGCTGATCCACGCTGGTGAAATTCCCGTCGCTGACCGCATCGGCGAGCAGCGAGATTGTGCCGACATCATGGTATTGGAAAGCGTTGCCAACCGCATCGCCGGCAACTGCCGCCGGGAAGTTGCCGAGCAGGGTGCCGATGACCGCATTGTTGTGGTCGCGCATCAGTGCGGTATCGAGAACCGGTGTGCCGCTGTAGTTGTTGTAACCGCTTGACGCCGTCATGCTGAAATTCAGGCCCGCCGCCAGCGTGGCTCCGCCAAGGTTGGCGGAAACAACAAAGGTTTGCGGGCGGATGGCGAAGGCGTCGGTGGAACAAGCCACGACTGTGGGAGCACCGGTGGCGGGATGGCTCATGCGCACTGTCACGTTTTGCCAGGCGTTGTTCTCGGTAAAGGTCGCCGTTTTGCGACCGGCATCGGCGGCGGCAAAGGTAAGGGTTTGCGCCGACCCGATCACCGGTCGTGCGCCGCACGCCGCGCCACCGGAGGCATCCGCGAGTTCCACCTTGACGTCGCCGGTAAAGCCGGTTTCCACGGCCGGTCCGGTTTTCAGTGCCACCACATCTAGGTTGAATGGGGTCTCGGCGAGTTTGGTATAGATGGCGCCGCTCGTACTGCCGGCGGGTGTGGCCGTCTCGAAGGCGTTGAAACCGGATGGCACGACCAATCCGCTACAGGTGTGGGTGGCTGTGCGAATGGCGTTGACTTCGACCGGCGTCAGTTCTCCGTCATAGACTTTCACCTCATCGAGCCGACCGCTGAAACGGTAATTATTGTCGCGTTGCCAGCCGCCGGCGCGCAGCGTCGAATTCACATAGGAGAAAGTGTTGTTGGGCGTCGACAGCCGTTGGGTGAGGGACTGCGCCACGCCGTCGATATAGAGCTTGTTGCCGGCGACATTGCCGTTGGTGAACACTGCCGCCACGTGGTGCCAGCCACTGGCCAGCCCGGCCGAGCTGATGCCGAACACATCGCTGTTGCTGGTGTTGAAACCGAAATGTCCGCCGACCAGCCACAGGTCATAGCTGAACCAGCCGACCGGCATCACGCTGTTGGTGCCGTCCCAGAACATCCAGAACGCCACACTGGTTTTTGCGCCGGCAGCCGTATTCACCGGCAAACCGGGAAAGTTGAAAGTGCCGCCGTTGGAGAAGGGGCCCGGCATGCTGCCATAACCGCAGGTGCCCGGGTTGCCGGCGAGCGCGGGAAGAGCACCGGCCGGGGCGGGCAACGGATTGCCGATGACCGTGCCGTGGCGGTTGTTGCCGCTGCTGTCGAGGACTTCGCCGGCGCTGCCGTTCCACACCGATTCTTCGAGGCGGTATTCGGCAAGCGGGGTTGCCGGTACGGGACAGATTCGCGCGCTGCCATTCCAGTTTTTACCGGCATTCTCGTTGGCGTACCCGCTGGTGATTTGAATCGGCGCAAGCGCCTCGTTGAAAATTTTCAATTCATCGATCATGCCGTCAAAGCGGCGCGTGCCGCCGCCGAAGTTTTGATCGTCGCCGATTTGGAAGGGTAGGTTATTCGTTGGCAAAATGCCCGCCACCGTGCCCGATGCGCTCAATACCCCATTGAGGTAGAGCTTCTGGCTGCCAGGGGTATAGACCATTGCCACGTGCGTCCAAGCATTGATTGGAACGGAAGCGGCGGAAGTGATATTGCCAGTGCCCCACCACCAGTTGATCTTGCCGGTGGAGGTTACATGCGCCTCATAATTGGTATCTTTGGAATAAAACGACATCAGCGGTGCTTTGCCGGGCACTCCGCCCCAGCGCGCGGGTTTGATCCATACGGCAACTGTCAATGCATTGGTGATGTCGAGCACGGGGCTATCTGCAACCTGCGCGTAATTTGCCGCGAAATTTCCGGCGTTGCAAAGTTTTCCGCTTGCTGTCGAAGCTCCCAGCAGTGCAGTGCCATGCAATGCGTTGACGCTGCTGTCCGCCACTTCGCCGGGGCTGCCATTCCAGCTTGTTTCATCCATGCGCCACTCGGCAACGGCAGTTGGTGCGCACGGATGAGTGATAGCAAACACGGTATTCACATCGGCGGGTGTCAGTTCTCCGTCATAGACGCCGACCTCGTCAATCCTGCCCGAGAAGCGATAGTTGTTATTTGCCAGCCAGCCGCCTACGCGCAGGGTGGAATTGACCCGGGCGTTGCCATTGGCCGGCGCTCCCCGGCGCTGCGTGAGGTCTCGCAGACTGCCGTCGATATAGAGCTTGTTGGCAGATATATTGCCGTTGTTGAACACCGCCACCACGTGGTGCCAGCCGTTTGCCAGGCCGGCCGAATCAGTGCCAAAGACGTCTCCACGGGCCGTGTTGAAGCCGAAATGTCCGCCGACCAGCCACAGGTCATGCAGATTCCAGCCGATGGGCATCACGCTGTTGGTGCCGTCCCAGAACATCCAGAACGCCACGCTGGTCTTGGCGCCCGCCGTCGTGTTGGCATTCACCGGAAGGGTGAGCGCGCCGCCGTTGTTTGCCGGCCCCGGGAATCCGCCATAACCGCAGGTGCCTGGGTTGCCTGCCCGTGCCGGTGCGATATTCGCCGGCGCGGGCAACGGGCTGCCGATGGCCTTGCCGTGCCGGTTGTTGCCGCTGCTGTCCAGCACTTCGCCGGCCGTGCCGTTCCATGCGGATTCCTCCAGGCGGTATAGTGCCCGTGGTTGTGGTGGTACGGGGCAGCTTCGCGCGCTGCCGTCCCAGTTGTTTGCGGCAGCCTCGTTGGCATAGCCGGTGGCAATTTCGGCGGCGGAGAGCGCGCCGCTGAATATCTTCACCTCGTCCAGTTGCCCGCCAAAGCCCGGAGACCACGGATCCTTCCCCAAATAGAGCGGCCCGGTATTCGAGATGGACGTACCTGCCAGAGCCACCTGACTATCCAGAACACCGTTGAAATAGAGCTTGAGTGATGATCCGCTCTTCACGTAAGTGACGTGTGTCCAGGTATTGAGCGCAAGGGGAGACGTACTGCCGTTGATGCCTTCGTTCCAGTTGGATGTCGTGCTGATGCGAGCGTGCATCTTTTCATCGCCTGGCCTCATCCACATGGCAAAGGTTCTGTCAGTGTTGGCATTCCCTTTATGGATAACGCTGCGCCATGCGCCGGTGAACGGATTGGTGGGACGCATCCAGTAGGTGACGGAGAAATCGCTGCCGGTTTTGCCGACCTCGAGTGCCGGCGTGTTATTGATCAACGCGTAACTGTTGGCCGGCGCAAAATTTCCGCCGTTGCAAATCTTGCCCGCGCCGATAACCGCACCGCTGATCGCCTGGCCGTTGTTGGCGGCCGCGCTGTCCTCCACTTCGCCCGCCGTGCCGTTCCAGATCATCTCGTCCATGCGCCAGTCGGCAACCAGCGTTGCTGCGGAAGCGCTGAATGCCGTGAATGCCCAGAACAACATCAGGCAGCAGCATCTTTTCAAGTAACTCATTTGGAACTCCATCGCGTTTTTATTGACGGGTATTCTCAGACCTTTCCCTTGTATCGGCAAGCCGGGAAGGGTTTTTCCGTCAAGTGGTAGCGTTCGACCGATGAGCGGATGGGTCACAGGTGACCATCGTCCTGATCGTGCCCGTGTTTCCTGTAAAGCCAGGACATGACGCTGATTAGCAGCATGCCGAACATGAAAATAATGACGTAGATTGACCAGTCGAGTTTGACCATCAGGGCGTACAGCGCCAGCATAACGAAGATGCTGATGTTCTCGTTGAAGTTTTGCACCGCGATGGAGCGGCCCGCGCCCATCAGCAAATGGCCGCGATGCTGCAGCAGTGCATTCATCGGCACCACGAAGAAGCCGGCCATGATGCCGATGCCGATCAGCAGCAGAATCGCGACCAGCGGGCTTTTGACCAGCATCATCGCCAGCACCAGCAACCCCATGCCGATTCCCATCGGAATGACCTTCACCGCGTGTTCCAGTTTGACGAAGCGCGCCGCAAGGACAGCGCCAATGGCGATGCCGACCGCGACCCAGGCGGTGAGCTTGGCGGCTGCGCCGATGTCGTAATGCAGGACGACAGCGGCCCAGGCCAGCACCAGCAGGCGCAGGGTCGCACCCGCGCCCCAGAACAGGGTCGTCACCGCCAGTGAGACCTGGCCTAGCGGGTCTTTCCACAACAGCGTGAAGCAGTGCCAGAAATCCCGCAACAGGAACAGCGGGCTGCGCGAGAACGGTTTGTGTTCGATCGCCACCTTAGGGATGAAAAGGTTGAATATCGCTGCAACGAGGTAGATAAGAAAAATAGCAAAGATGGCTTGATTGATAATTCCCTTAAGCAGGGGGATTTCGACAGCATCCAAAGTAATTCTATATTCAACTATTACTGCTGCCATTACCCTGATAAGAGGAAGAATATGAGCCTGGGCATGCAAGACAAGCTCAATAGTTGGTGTGACGAGTTCGCCACCGACCACGGCGCCCAAGATGATGGCAGCCACGGTGAGGCCTTCCATCCAGCTATTCGCCCACACCAGCCTGTCGTGCGGCAGATACTCGGTGAGGATGCCGTACTTGGCGGGCGAGTAGGAGGCCGCGCCGAATCCGGCGAGGCCGTAGGCGAGCAGCGGGTTGATGCCGACCAGCATGGCTAGACAGCCGGCCATCTTGATCGCGTTGCTGATCAGCATCACGCGGCCCTTGGGCAGCGAGTCGGCGAAAGCGCCGACGAAAGGCGCGAGGAAAATGAAAGAGAGAATGAACGCCTGTTGCAACACCGGCGTGTGCCAACTTGGAGCGTGGACTTGTTTTAGCAGTGCGATCGCGGCGAAGAGCAGGGCGTTGTCGGCAAGCGCGGAAAAGAACTGCGCCGCCAGAATGATGTAAAAGCCGCGTTTCACGTTTTGATTATTTGAGATGTCCGGATTGGCGCGGTTTTATAACATGAAATATCTGCCGCGTTGATTAAATTGTCGTTGCAAGCGGATTCATTTTCAAAACGCACCGCGGGTGCGGCCTGCTATCATTCCAACCCTTTTTGTTGGCAACCCTTTCCTCATGTCACGTCCTATTCAGGCACACATCGACCTTGCCGCGCTGGCGCACAATCTGCGCGTCGCGCGCCGCGCCACGGCGGCGCGGGTACTGGCAGTGATCAAGGCGAACGCCTACGGTCACGGCCTGTTGCAGGCGGCGGAAGCCTTGGGCGAGGCCGACGGTTATGCCCTGCTCGATGTGCGCGACGCGGTTGCATTGCGCGAAGCGGGCTTTCGCCAGCCCATCCTGCTGCTGGAGGGGTTCTTCTCCCGCGACGAGTTGCCGCTGGTCGCCGAATACGAATTAAGCTGCGTCATTCACAGTGTGCGCCAATTGGACTGGCTGGATGCCTATCCGCGCCCACACGGTCTGTCGGTCTGGCTCAAGTTTAACAGCGGGATGAACCGGCTCGGTTTTTCCCCCGCCGAATTTCCCGCCGTGCTGGAGAAACTGAAAGCGCATCGCGCGGTGCGCGAGGTCACGCTGATGACTCATTTCGCCCAAGCGGATGAAGCAGCGGGTATCGCGCAACAACAGGCCCTGTTCGAACAATTGGCCGCGCCTTGCCGCTTGCCGTGCTCGCTCGCCAATTCCGCCGCCCTGTTGCGTCATCCGGCCGCGCACGGCGATTGGGTGCGTCCCGGCATCATGCTCTACGGCAGTTCGCCATTTGCCGATACCAGCGCGCAGCAGCTGGGCTTGCGCCCGGTGATGACCTTGAGCAGCGAGATCATCTCGATCCAGAATCTGAAAGCGGGCGAGACGGTCGGCTACGGCGCGACTTTCCGCGCCGAGCGGGCGATGCGCATCGGCACGGTGGCCTGCGGCTATGCCGACGGTTATCCGCGCCATGCGCCGAGCGGCACGCCCATCCTGGTTGATGGGCGGCGCACGCGCACGCTGGGGCGGGTGTCGATGGACATGCTGGCGGTGGACCTGAGCGAGTTGCCCGACGTGCGGATCGGCTGCCGTGCGGTGTTGTGGGGCGAGGGGATGCCGGTGGATGAGGTGGCGCGCGCCGCCGGCACCATCAGCTACGAATTGCTTTGCGCGCTCGCGCCACGTGTGCCGGTTTCTTCCTGAAACCCGATCTGCCCTTCGAGCAAACTGTGCGCGACCGCGCGCATCTTTTCCGGTGCCGCATCGCTTAACGCAATCGATTTTGCCTGGGGCAGTTCGACGAAGTGATTAGCTTGCGAGCGCAGATAGCCCGGGTCGTAGTGCAGCGCCAGCAATTCGTCCACCAGCGTGTGAAATGCACCGTCCCGGATCAGTCCTTCCCAGTGTTGCAGGCGCTTCGTACCGTGGAAAGTATGCAACGCCTGCAGGCGTTCGATCAGCGTGTCGGGCGAATCGAGGAAGTGCCGATACTCTTCCAGCAGCAGCGCGATACGGGCTTCGCGCGTCGTGTCGAGCAATACACAGGCGCTTTGGTGCATCGCGTTAACCAGCCCGGGCGGCAGGCCGACGCGGCCGATGCGGTTGCTTTCCGCCTCGACGAAGACCGGGCGCGCGGAATTGAATCCGCGCAGGGTTTGCCACAGACAGGTGTCGAACCAGCGCTGCGAGGGTTGCGCCTCGTCCCATTCGCCCAGCACCGAGCCGCGATGCCGTGCCAGGGTTTCCAGATCGAGCACCTGCGCCCCTTCCGCCGCCAGGGCATCGAGCAAACGGGTCTTGCCACTGCCGGTGGCACCGCAAATCACACGGAAGGTCAGCGTGGCGGGCAGTTGATCCAGTTGATCCAGCACCTCGTGCCGGTAAGTTTTGTAGCCGCCTTCCAGCTTGTGCGCGGCCCAGCCGATCTGCGCGAGGATGATGCTCATCGCGCCGCTGCGCTGGCCGCCGCGCCAGCAGTAGATAAGCGGTTTCCAGGATTTTGGATGGTCACGGAAACTCGTTTCAAGATGATGGGCGATGTTCTTCGCCACCAGTGCCGCGCCGACCTTGCGCGCTTCGAACGGCGATACCTGTTTGTATAATGTGCCGACGGTGATGCGCTCTTCATCCGACAGGACCGGGCAATTGATCGCGCCCGGAATGTGGTCGTCGGCGAACTCGGCCGGCGTGCGCACGTCGATGATTTCGTCAAACTGGCCAAGCTGTGATAGGTTCGCGGTCCTGAATAACATTGAATAATCCTAAAAACTTTTTGCCACAGAGGTCACAGAGGGCACAGAGAAAAACAAAACCGTTTCCAGTGAAAAAGCGCCACACAGGTGTGAAATACTCGTGGAAGTTGGTGAAGCTGCGACTTTCTCTATGTTCTCTGTGGCTAGATTTTTGTTTTTAAATTGATTGGAGCAAAGATGTCCGAAGTGAAGTTGACCCGATTGTCGCACGGCGGCGGATGCGGCTGCAAAATCGCACCGGCTTTGTTGCGCGAGATACTGGGCGAGGCCAGGCAGAAACTGCCGTTCCCCGATCTGATGGTGGGGACGGAAACCAGCGACGATGCGGCGGTCTATCGCCTGAACGGTGAGCAGGCCATCATCGCCACCACCGATTTCTTCATGCCCATCGTGGACGATGCCTTCGACTTCGGGCGTATCGCGGCGACCAATGCCCTTTCCGATGTGTATGCCATGGGCGGCACGCCCATCATGGCGCTCGCCATCGTCGGCATGCCGATCGACAAGCTGCCGCCCGACACCATTCGCCGGATATTGCAGGGCGGCGAAGCGGTATGCCGCGATGCCGGCATCCCCATCGCGGGGGGACATTCCATCGACGCGCCGGAGCCAATCTACGGCTTGGTCGCGCTCGGCATCGTGCACCCCGATCACGTCAAGAAAAACGACGCGGCGCGCGCGGGCGATGTGCTGATTCTCGGCAAGGGACTGGGCATCGGCGTGCTGGCCGCCGCGATGAAGAAAGAGCTGTTGAGCGATGCGGGCTATGCGCAGATGATCGCCACCACCACGCAACTGAACCGCGTGGGCGGCGAGCTGGCAGCGATGCCGGACGTGCATGCGCTGACCGACGTGACCGGTTTCGGTTTGCTTGGCCATCTGCTGGAGATCTGCCGCGGCTCCAATCTGGGAGCAGCGGTGCACTTCGATCGGGTGCCGACCCTGTCCGAGGCGTTACCGCTGGTGCAGCAGGGCATTGTCGCCGGCGCCATTGCGCGCAATCTGGCGAGCTATGGGCATGAGCTCGATTTTGCGCCGGAACTGGCGAACTGGCAACGCCAGTTGCTGGCTGATCCGCAGACCAGCGGCGGCCTGCTGGCGGCGGTCGCGCCGGAAGCGGCAGATGAAGTGTTGGCGCGTTTCCGCGATACGGGTTTCGCGCAAGCGGCAGTGATAGGAACGGTCGAGCAGGGTGCGGCGCGAGTTTCGGTGATATGAGTGCTTGGTACCCCGGACGGGAATCGAACCTGTAACTAGCCCTTAGGAGGGGCTTGTTATATCCATTTAACTACCGGGGCAGCGGCGCACATTCTAACGTAAAATCGCGCCCCCGCTGGCGCCGCAATGGGCGCGCTCATGCAGAAAGGTAAAGCAACATGCGATTTCCAAACCTGAATATTTTTGCAGCCTGGTTCTTTATGCCGCAGACCATCTTCATGGGGTGGGTGGCGGCGGCCGGGGGCATGTTGCTCAACGTGCTCGGCCTGGGGACCACCGAAGGCGATATTCCCAGTCGTATCGTGGGGGCGTTGTTATTGTTCGCGCTGGTTTTTCTGGTCTGGTTTCAGATGCGCGGTTTGCCGCCGCCAGGGAAAGCGGGGGGCAACGGCTACACGCTGGGTCATCGCCTGACTCTGATCGGCAATGTGCTGGCTGCTTGTCTGTTCGTGTTCCACTTTTTTGCGCCGCAGATCAGTAATTACAACACGCATTTGGTGCTGGACAAGTTCACCACCATGTTCGGTTACCTGTGTCTGGGCTTCTTTGCAATCGGTTTCTCTTTCATCTATCAATCCTCATTGCCGCAGGAAAAGAACAGTTAAATGCCTTACATCACGCTGGATAAAGCCTCTCTCGCTTTCGGTCATGTCGCCCTGCTCGATCAGGTGGAATTTCAACTTGACGAGGGCGAGCGCGTCGGTCTGATCGGGCGCAACGGCGGCGGCAAATCGAGTCTGCTGAAGGTGCTGGCCGGCGAGGCAAGTCTTGATGATGGAACCCTGTGGCGGCAACCTTCCGCGCGCATTGCTTATGTCAGCCAGGAGCCGGTGCTGGATGCAAATGCAACCGTATTCGACGAGGTGGCGCGCGGGCTGGGCGAACTGCAGAAGATCATCAGTGCCTATCATCATCTGTCGCATCAACTGGCCGAGCCGGACGCAGACTACGAAACCCTGCTGGCGCAGATGCAGCCGCTGCAGACCGCGCTGGAAGCGCAGAACGGCTGGGCGGTGCAGGCGCGCATCGAGGCCGCCATCCAGCGGCTGGAGTTGGATCCGGAAGCACTGGTGGGTTCGCTCTCCGGCGGCGTGCGCAAACGCGTGGCGCTGGCGCAGGCGCTGGTGGCAGAGCCCGATGTGCTGATCCTCGACGAACCGACCAACCATCTGGACTTTGCTTCGATCGAATGGCTGGAAGGGCTGCTCACCAGTTTTCGCGGCAGCGTGCTGCTGGTTACCCACGATCGCAAGTTTCTCGACAATGTCGTCACGCGCATCGTCGAGCTGGATCGCGGCAAGCTGGCGAGTTTCCCCGGCAATTTTGCGGCTTACCAAAAAGTTAAGGAGCGCATGCTGGCCGACGAGGCGGTGTTGAACGCCAAGTTCGACAAGGTGCTGGCGCAGGAAGAAGTGTGGATCCGCCAGGGCGTGAAGGCGCGGCGCACACGCAACGAGGGCCGAGTACTGCGGCTGGAACAGTTGCGGCGCGAGCGCGCGGCGCGGCGCGAGAAGGTGGGGCGCGTGGAGATGAATCTGGACGCGGGCGACCGCTCCGGCAAGCTGGTGGCGGAACTGACTCACGTGAGCAAATCCTTCGGCGCCAAAAAAATCATCGACGATTTTTCCTGCCGCATCCAGCGCGGCGACAAGATTGGTCTGCTCGGACCCAACGGCGCGGGCAAGAGCACCTTGCTCAAGATCATCCTGGGGGAGTTGGCGCCGGACAGCGGTACGGTCAAGCTTGGTACTAAATTATCCGTGGCCTATTTCGACCAGTTGCGCGCGCAGCTCGACGACGATGCCACGCTCGCCGACACCATCAGCCAGGGTGCGGATTTCATCGAGATCGGCGGGCAGAAGAAGCACATCATCAGCTACCTCGGCGATTTTCTGTTCGCGCCGGAACGCGCGCGTTCGCCGGTGAAGAGCTGTTCCGGCGGCGAGCGCAACCGCCTGCTGCTGGCACGATTGTTCACCCAGCCGGCCAATGTGCTGGTGCTGGACGAGCCGACCAACGATCTCGACATCGAGACGCTGGAGCTGCTGGAGGAGATGCTGGCGCAATACGATGGCACGTTGTTCCTGGTCAGCCATGACCGCGCCTTCCTCGATAACGTGGTGACCCAGGTAATCGCCTTTGAAGGCGACGGCAAGCTGATGGAGTACGTCGGCGGCTACGAGGACTGGGTGCGGGTGAAGCAATACGAAGCCGTACAACAAGGAAAGACTGTTGGTCGGGTTTTAACCCGACAAACCCGTCCTGTGCATAACAAGGATGCCGGGTTGAAACCCGACCTACAGGGCGACGCAAGTTCCGGGCTCAAGGAAAAGGTTACGAAGAAACTCAATTTCAAGGAACAGAAGGAACTGGACGAAATGCCGCAGCGCATCGAGGCACTTGAGCGCGAACAGGAAGAGATCACGGCGGCACTTGGCACGGGCGCGCTGTTTCGCGACAATCCCGCCCATGCCAGGCAGTTGCAGCAACGCGCCGGCGAGATTGAAGAGGCGCTATTGCAGCTGATGGCGCGCTGGGAGGCGCTGGAAAATCGTTGAGGGGGCAGTGATGAACAGGAAAATTTTTCTGTTGCTTGCCACACTTTTCGGATTATCCCTGCCTGCCTGTTCTACCCAGCAGCTGATGCAGGTGGCGACCTCCGGCGACCCAAAACTGGCACTCAAGAGCATGATCGAGCGGCGGGTGACTTCCTACAAATACAACCCGCAAATCATTTTGTCCGATTTAAGAAGGGTCCGCACTGAATACAGCCGCCTGGTCGGCAATGTGCAAAAGGAAAGCGGTGCGAAGTGGGGATCGAAAGAGGCGCGCACTCTGCCCGGCCGCACCCGCTACGTGAAATATACCGAACAGTACAAGAATCGAGTAGTGGTGGATTACGACGCGGGCACCATCCTGATCGAGCACCTGGAAGAGGATAAAGTCGCCGACAAGCTGCGCAATGCGGCGGCGGTTGCGTTGCTCACGCCGGACGATCCCGGCGCGGTGGATCTGTTCTCCGACAAGGAGATTGTGCTCAACGGCAAACCCTTTCTGCAGGAACTGGTGGTGGACCAGAACGATGCCGTGCTCAAATCGCGCGCGGACGTGGAACGTTACGCCGACTATCTGGTGGCGAACCAGTTGCAGCGCCGCCGCATCAATGTTGATGGGGCCGGCAAGGACGTGCTGTACGTGCAGATGCGCATGATAAACACACACCTCGACAAGCGTGCCGTTCAATATGCTTCCACGGTGCGTGAACATTCCGCCAATTCCAAAGTGAGCCGCAGTCTGATCTACGCGGTGATCAAGACGGAAAGCTCGTTCAATCCTTATGCCGTCTCCAGCGCGCCCGCCTACGGCATGATGCAACTGGTGCCGACCAGCGGCGGGCGCGAGGCCTACCGCAAGGCCAAAGGCAAGGACGTGATACCGAGCAAGGAGTACCTGTTCGATGCGGGCAACAACATCGAACTGGGTTCGACCTATCTCGGCGTGCTGCTCAACGACAGTCCGCTGCGCGCGATCCGCAATCCGGTCTCGCGCGAGTACTGCGCCATCGCCGCTTACAACACCGGGCCGTCGAATGTGTTTCGTGCGTTCAGCCAGTTGAGCGGCCGGGCAAGGCAGAAAGACGCGCTGGACAAGATCAACTCGATGCGTCCGGACCAGGTCTTTAATGCGCTGCGCAGCAACCTCCCCTACAAGGAAACCCGCAGCTACGTGGTAAAGGTGACAGAAGCGAAGAAGCGCTACGCCACCATGTAGTCGGGCTTGCACCCGGCGCCGAACAGGCATAGCCTGCAAGCATATCAACTCCGCAGTAGGAGGTGTGCCATGACAACCAAACCCGATCCCACCGCAAAATCCGTTGCCTGCGAAATCTGCCTGAAAGAAGTCCCGTTAAACGAGGCTAAACGTTTCGAGGCGGAAGACTATGTCGCGCATTTCTGCGGGCTGGACTGTTATGCCGAATGGAAACGGCGCAGCGAGAAGTCGCCGTTGCCCAAAAACCGGAAGTAATCGTCAATTGCTTTATTTCGCCGCAGCAGGCCGCCAGAGCAAACCGATTGCGGCGATGATGCAGAACATCGCGCCGGCATAGAAAGTGAACGCGGCGCCGAGACGATCCCACAGCAATCCTGCCAGCACACTGGCTACCAGCATCGCCAGCCCGCTCATCAGATTGAAAAACCCGTAGCCCGTGCCGCGCAGATCGGCAGGGGTTGCGTCGGCCACCATGCGCGCCAACAGTCCCTGGGTGATACCCATGTGCACGCCCCACAACGCAACGCCTGCCAGCACCGTGGTCCAGTGGTCATCGGTCGCCAGCACCAGATCGGCCGCGATCAACACCATGAGCCCAATCGCCAGCAGCCTGGTGTGACTCATGCGATCGGAAAGTTTGCCGAAGGGATACGCCGAGGCGGCGTAGATCACATTCATCGCCACCATCACCAGCGGCACCAGCGCAACAGCGATGCCACCCTGCGCGGCACGCAACACCAGAAAGGCTTCGCTGAAACGCGCCAGCGTGAACACCGCGCCGATGCCCACCACCCACCAATAGGTCGAGTTCAGACGGCGCAGGTTCGCGCGACTGATCGGATTGATCGGCTGGTGCACTGCCGTTCTTTTGGGTTCGTGCACGCCGAACAGCAGCAGCGCCACCGCCAGCAGTCCCGGAATCAGCGCCACCCAGAACACCGCACGGAAATCGTTGGCCCACCACAGCATCAGCCCCACCCCCAGCAACGGCCCGACAAATGCGCCCACCGTATCCAGCGACTGGCGCAAGCCGAACGCCGCGCCGCGAATCGCCGGCGGTGTGATATCGGCGAGCAGGGCATCGCGCGGCGCGCCGCGTATTCCCTTGCCGATGCGGTCGAGGAAGCGCGCACTCAACACCATGCCCACGCCGGATGCCAGCGCGAACATCGGCTTGGTCAGCGCACCCAATGCATAGCCGAATACCGCCAGCCCCTTGCGTTTGCCCAGATAATCGCTCAATACACCGGAGAAAACTTTCACCAGCAGCGCGGTCGATTCGGCGATGCCCTCGATCACACCCACTGTCAGCGCGCTGGCTCCCAGCACCGTCACCATGAACAGCGGCAACAGGCTGTGGATCATCTCCGACGAAACATCCATCAGCAGGCTGACGAAGCCCAGCACCCACACGCCGTTGGGCATCCTGGCCAATGTTTTCTTGCCGATCTTCTGCATCATGCGTTTTTTCCCGGAGAAGTTTGCAGCTCGCGTAAAATGCGTGCCGCACTATAGCGCTGTCTCCTGCCAATCACTACATCATCACCGTGACCACTGAAGTCGAACGTTTCTTTTCCGAACACAGCCCGCTTGCCGCTGCAGTTGTCTCGTTTCGTCCGCGCGCGCAGCAGCACGAGATGGCGCTGGCCGTGGCCGAGGCGATCCGCGACAACGCCATTCTCGTGGTCGAGGCGGGCACGGGCACGGGCAAGACGTTCGCCTATCTGGTGCCGGCACTGCTGGCGGGCGGCAAGGTGGTGATCTCCACCGGCACCAAGAACCTGCAAGACCAGTTGTTCCAGAAAGACCTGCCGATGGTGCGCGACGCGCTGAAGGCACCGGTGTCGGTGGCGCTGCTCAAGGGGCGCTCCAACTATGTGTGTCACTATCATCTGGAACTGGCGCAATCGAACGGGCTGTTCAAGACGCGCGAGGATGTGAAGCATCTGGCGAAGATCGCGAATTACGCCAAGGTGACGCAGAGCGGCGACCGGAGCGGGCTGGCTGACGTGCCGGAGAATGCGCCGATCTGGATGCATGTGACGTCGACGCGCGACAATTGTCTCGGCCAGGAATGCCCGCAGCACGATGAATGTTTTGTACTGAAAGCACGCAAGGAGGCGATGGAGGCAGACGTCATCGTGGTCAACCATCACCTGTTCTTTGCCGATGTGATGCTGCGCGATGAAGGCGTGGCGGAGTTGCTGCCGGCCTGCAACACGGTGATCTTCGACGAGGCACACCAACTGCCGGAGACCGCGAGCCTGTTCTTCGGCAAGAGCCTGGCCACGTCGCAGTTATTCGATCTGGCGACCGATACAAGGGTTGAGGCACTGACCTCGGCCAAGGATTTCGCGCTGCTGCCGGTGGCGTGCGATGAACTGGAAAAAGCCGCGCGCGACCTGCGCCTGGCGTTCAAAAAGGAAGGGCGCATGGCGGCGGAGGCGACGGCGAACATCAGGGAATTTGCGCCGGCGCTGAAGACGCTGGACGAGAAGTTGTGCAAGCTATCCGGGTTGTTGGAGAAGCAGGCCGAACGCAGCGAAGGATTGGAGAATTGCTGGCAGCGCGCGCAGGAGTTGGCGGGCCAGTTGAAACACTGGCAAGACAACGATGTGCCGGAAACGGTGCGCTGGCTGGAAGTGTTCCATCATTCGCTGCAACTCAATTCCACGCCATTGTCCATCGCGGACATCTTTGCCAAACAGATCGGCGGCCATCCGCGCGCATGGATATTCACCTCGGCGACATTGGCGGTAAAGCAGAATTTCTCGCATTACCAGAACGAGATGGGATTGACGGAAGCGCGCACCGCGTGCTGGGACAGTCCGTTCGATTATCCGGAACAGGCGCTGCTGTATGTGCCGCAGCACCTGCCGGAGCCGAACACGGAGGGTTATACCGATGCCGTGGTGCAGGCCGCGCTGCCGCTGATCGAAGCGAGCCGGGGCAGGGCATTCCTGCTGTTCACCAGCTTGCGCGCGATGCAGCGCGCTTATGAGATTTTGCAGGCCGAGTTCGACCGCAAAAACCTGAAATATCCGCTGCTGATCCAGGGCGAAGGCTCGCGCAACGAATTGCTCTCGCGCTTCCGCGAGCACGGCAACGCGGTGCTGCTCGGCAGCCAGTCATTCTGGGAAGGGGTGGATGTGCGCGGCGAGGCGTTGTCGCTGGTTATCATCGACAAGCTACCGTTCGCGCCGCCGGACGATCCGGTGCTGGCGGCGCGCATCGCGGAGCTGAACCGGCAGGGGCGCAACGCCTTCATGGAATTCCAGTTGCCGCGCGCGATCATCAACCTGAAGCAGGGCGCGGGACGGCTGATCCGCGACGAGAACGACCGCGGCGTGCTGATGATCTGCGACCCGCGCTTGATCTCCAAGCACTACGGCAAGCGTATCTGGCAAAGCTTGCCGCCGTTCCGGCGCACGCGCGAGGAAAGGGAGGCGGTTGCTTTCTTCGGCAGGCAGGCCGGGCTTCAGCCCGACACCGACCACTAAAGAAACCAGGCGATGCCGCCCAACGCGCCAAAAAAGATTACCAGATGCAGCCACGTCCACATGGCGTAACGGCGGGCCAGCTTTTCCGCTGACACGTTGCTGATGAGGAAGAGCCGGTTATCCCGTGGTTTGAGCATGAAGTGGGTGTCTGCTTCTGCGCGCGCCTCGTCCAGGCGTTTGCGCGCCTCGCGTTTGGCGGCTTGCCGCGCCAGCAGCCACTCGTCCATGTCGAGCAGTCCGTTGCTGTTCAGATCGAAGCGCTGCAGCATGTTTGCATTGTCCAGCTTCCATTCGTACAGAACCTGTTTCACCAATTCGTCGTGGGTAACCGGATTGTTGCTGCCGCCGATTGTCTTGAATTCACCCAGCACATAAACCTCGTCCGTTTCCAGCAGTTTCCATTCGGTATAGCGCTCGTTGCCAACCTGCCAGTTATCCATGTGCCGCGCGATAATTTCGGCACCGCGCGGGTCGATCACACAACTGCCGCTGCCATCATCGAGGCGGAAGGGTGCGCTGCTTTCCCCCGTGCCCACCGTGCGCCACTGATTTTTGTGGTTTTTGCGCTCGACCTTGTAGCAATACCAGAGGCAGGGGAGCAGCAAGTATTTGCTCAGAATGGGCGCGCCTTCCCGCCGCGCATTTCCCAGCAGTTCGACATAACCCTGCGCCGCCGAAGCGATGCGCGAGGTGGGGGTGCCGACAATCAGGCGATGTCTGCGCAAAACAGAGAGCCAGGCGAACAGGCTGATGACTGCCATGCTGCCAAGAATCCATAACCATGCCGTGCGGGATGCCAAATGAAAACCGGCAAGCAGCAAGATGAGCTGCCCGCCGGAGGTGATGAGTTGCGTGTACTGGCGGCGCAAGGAGGTGAGCACCCAAATCCCCTTTGCCGCCGCCGGGCGCTGCTTAGAAACGGAAGCCCAGTTTGACGCTAACCGAATCTGCCGAGCCGGTCTTGTCATATTCCGCCGCCAGATTGGCCAGGCCAAAATTCAGGTTGCTGCCGACGAACCATTTGGTTTGCGAGAAAGTTTCCTTGGCAAATCCGGTGGCGGCACCGGGGTTGCTGTTGGTCCACACTTTGCCGGCGCCGGCATAGGGAGTGAGCATGGCGAATCCCTTGGAAATTGAGACATCCAGACCCTTGGTGTCGAGCGAGAGCTGATTCACGCCGGTGAGCTTGGTGAGCGAACCGCGTACTGCGACAGCGGGCATTGCGACGCCGCCCGGCAGGACAGCCCAGCGCAGTTCGCCGCCAAAAAGTTTGATGTCGGTGGTCGGCACCGCGGAGAAGAAGGCGCCAATGTCGACATTCAGCGGCAAGCCTTTGGTCACGTGCAGCTTGGGCACGTACAGCTTGCTGATATTGTGCCCGGTCAGAGTCGTCCACAGTGGCGCGCTCTTGGCCAGATCGGTCTGGGTCACTTCCAGGCCAAGGTCAAAGCCGGTCACCCCCATCGATTCTGCCGGGACCAGTCCCTTGTAGCTGAGGGCGGAACCCAGATCCTTGGAAACGTTTAGAAAGTCGGTCTGTGTGCCCAATGCGCCGATATTGATACTTGCGGCCAGAACGGGTTGGGCAAGCGCCAGGGTTGCGGTCAATACGAGCAGTTTTTTCATGTGGTCTTCCTTTTTTTGGGTGGTAAGAGTTTGCCGACGACCGTTCCTGCGTCGGGCGGCGGGCCGTCAGATCGCACCTGACAGGGGTAAGTTCCTAGTCGAATAAGGATTTGATATTGACATCCGTTTTTTCGGCGGCGGCGAATTCCAGCAACGGTTTGGGTTGGTAGGCGAACACGTTGGCGATCAGCACCGCCGGAAATTGCTCAATACCGACATTGTAGATATTGACCGATTCGTTATACAACTCGCGCCGGTCGGCGATGCCGTTCTCCAGTCCGGTGATGCGGTTCTGCAATTGCATGAAATTTTCGTTGGTCTTGAGTTCCGGGTAGGCTTCCGCCACCGCGAAAATATTGCCCAGTCCCATGCGCAACATACCCTCCGCTTTGCCCAGCGCGGCGATATCCTGCCCTTCGCGCGCGCTTTGCACCTGCGAGCGCGCTTCGATCACGCGTTGCAGGGTCTCCTGCTCGAACTGTTTGTATTGCTTGCACACCTCGACCAGTTTGGGCAGTTCGTCGTGGCGCTGCTTGAGCAGCACGTCGATGTTGGCCCACGCCTTGCTCACCGCATGTTTCAGGTTGACCAGGTAGTTGTACAGGCTGATACCGTAAATCAGCGCGACGATGCAGATGCCCAGCAGAATGAGGCCGCTAGTCATGTTGATGCTCCTTTCGGGACGGGATGGTTGCGGCGCATCATAAAACAATTTGTCGCAGTTTCGCTAATTCAGAGTTTCAGGCGTTTGGTGGTCAGCACCGCACCCGGATCGTTTTGCCAGATTGCCGGATCGGCATCGACGTATAGCTCGATTTCAATGCCATCCGGATCATGAATGTAGAGCGACTGGCTCACGCCGTGGTCGCTCATGCCGAAAATGCTGACGCCGCGCGCTTCCAGTTGGATTTTACAGGCACGCAACTCGTCCAGACTGTCGCCCACCTTGAAAGCAACGTGATACAGACCGACCGCGCCGGGATCGGCAGGCGGTGAATCGGCGCCGATCTGCAGCAGGCCTAAATCGTGGTGATTTTGACTAAAGGAAAAAAATGCCATGGCACCGCCGTGGCGCGCGACTTCACGCATACCCAGCACGTCGCGGTAAAAGGCGGAGGAGCGTTCGAGGTTGCCGACTTTGAGCACGACATGGCCCAGCGATTTGATCTGCATGACCGGCTCCCCGTTGCACAATCCCAATACGTTGCGGCCGTTACTGGCCGAAGAATTCCTTCACCTTGCCCATCCACGATTTGGCGCGCGGGTTATGGCGGGCCGAGTCCGACTGGCTGATCTCCTCGAACTCGTGCAACAGTTCCTTCTGGCGCTCGGTCAGGTTGGACGGCGTCTCCACGATGACGTGGCAATGCAGATCGCCGTGCGCGTGGGTGCGCATGCCCTTGATGCCCTTGCCGCGCAGGCGGAACTGCTTGCCGCTCTGCGTCTCGGCCGGAATTTTGATGCGTGCCGCGCCGTCCAGGGTGGGAATTTCGATCTCGCCGCCGAGCGCTGCGGTGGTGAAACTGATCGGCATTTCGCAATGCAGGTCGTCGCCGTCGCGCTCGAACATGCTGTGCGGCTTGATATGGATCTCCACATACAGGTCGCCGTGGGGCGCGCCGTGGGAACCGGCTTCGCCGTGGCCGCTGTGGCGCAAACGCATGCCGCTGTCGATGCCTGCGGGAATCTTGATTTCCAGCGTCTTTTGCTTTTTCACCCGGCCGGAACCGTGGCAAGCGGGGCAGGGCGAGCTGATCTGCTTGCCGCTGCCGTGGCAGCGCGGACAGCTCTGCTGGATGGAGAAGAAACCCTGTTGTACGCGCACCTGGCCGTGGCCGCCGCAGGTGGAGCAAGTGACCGGTGTGGTGCCCGGTTTGGCGCCGGAGCCATGGCAGGTCTCGCACTCTTCCATGACCGGGATGCGGATCTGTTTCTCGGCACCGCGTGCCGCTTCTTCCAGCGTAATTTCCATGTTGTAGCGCAGATCGGCACCGCGATGAACCTGGCTGCGCCCGCCACGGCCACCGCCGAAGATATCTCCGAAAATATCGCCAAAATCGAAACCCTGTGCGCCACCGCCAAATCCGCCGCCGCCCATGCCGCCGGTCTCGAACGCGGCATGGCCGTACTGGTCATAAGCCGCGCGTTTCTGTCCGTCGGACAAGGTCTCGTAGGCCTCCTTCGCTTCCTTGAAGTGCTCTTCCGCTTTCGGATTGTCCGGATTGCGATCGGGATGGTGCTTCATCGCCAGCTTGCGATAAGCCTTTTTAATGTCTTCCTCCGATGCGTCGCGATTGACGCCGAGGACTTCGTAGTAGTCGCGCTTGCTCATGTTTTTTCCATGTGACGGTGGGGCGCATGCGCCCCACCGGTTGCAACATCAAGAGTGGTGAGTCTTATTTTTTATCGTCTTTGACTTCGGTAAATTCGGCATCCACCACATCGGCATCGTCCGCCTTGGCTTCCGCTTGCGCGCCGCCCTGTGCCGCCTGCGCCTTGGCCTGCTCGGCGGCGTACATCTTCTCGCCCAACTTCTGCGCGGCGGTCGCCAGTGCTTCGGTCTTGGCTTCGATGGCGGTTTTGTCGTCGCCTTTCACCACTTCTTCAGCTTCCTTCACCGCAGCTTCGATAGCGGACTTTTCTTCAGCGGACAGTTGTTCGCCATATTCTTTCAGCGACTTGTTGGTGGAGTGGATCAGCGCGTCCAACTGGTTGCGCGCGGTTACCAGTTCCATTGTCTTCTTATCCTCGTCGGCATGTGCCTCGGCATCGGCCACCATGCGTTGAATTTCTTCTTCGCTCAAGCCGGAACTGGCCTTGATGGTGATATTGGCTTCCTTGCTGGTGGCCTTGTCCTTGGCGCTCACATGCAGGATGCCGTTCGCGTCGATGTTGAACGTCACTTCGATCTGCGGCATGCCGCGCGGGGCGGGCGGGATGTCGGACAGGTTGAACTGGCCCAGGCTCTTGTTGCCGGAAGCCATTTCGCGCTCGCCCTGCAGCACGTGGATGGTCACCGCCGACTGGTTGTCGTCAGCCGTGGAGAACACTTGCGACGCCTTGGTGGGGATGGTGGTGTTCTTCTTGATCAGTTTGGTCATCACGCCACCCATGGTTTCGATACCCAAAGACAGAGGAGTCACGTCCAGTAGCAGCACGTCCTTAACTTCGCCCTGCAGCACGCCGCCCTGGATCGCCGCGCCTACTGCCACGGCTTCGTCCGGGTTCACGTCCTTGCGCGGTTCCTTGCCGAAGAACTCCTTCACCTTCTCCTGCACCTTGGGCATACGGGTTTGCCCGCCGACCAGGATTACATCGGTGATCTCGGCATTGGAAACCCCCGCGTCCTTCATGGCGATCTTGCACGGCTCGATGGTGCGCGCGATCAAATCCTCCACCAGGCTTTCCAGCTTGGCGCGGGTGATCTTCACGGCCAGGTGTTTCGGGCCGCTGGCATCGGCGGTGATGTAGGGCAGATTGACTTCGGTCTGCTGCGCGGACGACAGCTCGATCTTGGCTTTTTCCGCCGCGTCTTTCAGGCGCTGCAGGGCCAGCATGTCCTTCTTCAGGTCGATGCCGCTTTCCTTCTTGAATTCTTCCACCAGATACTCGATCACGCGCATGTCAAAGTCTTCGCCGCCGAGGAAGGTATCGCCGTTGGTGGACAGCACTTCGAACTGGTGCTCGCCGTCGATTTCGGCGATCTCGATAATGGAGATGTCGAACGTTCCGCCGCCCAGGTCATACACCGCGATCTTGCGGTCGCCTTCCTGCTTGTCCATGCCGAACGCCAGCGCCGCCGCGGTCGGCTCGTTGATGATGCGCTTCACGTCCAGGCCGGCGATGCGGCCCGCGTCCTTGGTGGCCTGGCGCTGGCTGTCGTTGAAGTAGGCGGGAACGGTGATGACCGCTTCGGTGACCGGTTCGCCCAGATAATCTTCGGCGGTCTTTTTCATCTTCATCAGCACTTCGGCGGAAATTTCGGGCGCGGAGATATCCTTGCCGCGCACTTTGACCCAGGCATCGCCGTTTTTCGCCTTGACGATTTCGTAAGGCACCATGGCGATATCTTTTTGCACCATCGGCTCCTCGAAGCGGCGGCCGATCAGGCGCTTCACGCCGTACAGGGTGTTTTGGGGGTTGGTTACGGCCTGGCGCTTGGCGGGTGCGCCCACCAGCACTTCACCGTCCTCCATGTAGGCGATGATGGACGGCGTGGTGCGTGCGCCCTCGGCGTTCTCGACCACCTTGGTCTTGCCGTTTTCCATGATGGCCACGCAGGAGTTCGTCGTGCCCAGGTCGATACCAATAATTTTTCCCATGATGCTTTCCTTTCAGTTGAATTCGTAAAAATTGGACATTTACATTGCCTCGCCGCCCAACATCAGGGCGACTATCGAATATTTCAAGAGGCTGATTCCTTTGCTTTTGCGACCATCACCAACGCCGGGCGCAACACGCGGTCGTTCAGCGTATAGCCTTTTTGCATCACGCTGACCACAGTGTTGGCTTCCTGCTCGCTTTCCACCACGCCGATGGCCTGGTGTTTGTGCGGATCGAGCTTTTCGCCGACCGGGTTCACTTCCTTGATGTTGAACTTATCGAACACGCTGGAAAGCTGCTTCAACGTCAGTTCCATGCCGCTCTTGAAGCTTTCGACGTTCTCCGTCTGCACTGCCAATCCGGCTTGCAGGCTGTCCATCACCGCCAGCATCTCGCCGGAGAAGCGCTCCACCGCGAATTTCTGTGCCTTGCTGACATCCTCGGCGGCGCGGCGGCGAATGTTCTCGCCTTCGGCCTTGGCATACATCCAGGCGTCATAGTGTTCCTGCGCCTTGCGTTCGGCTTCCTGCAACATCTCTTCGATGCCTGGAACCTTGTCGGCGGTCGAATTGGTCTCGTTTTCCGGCGCGGCCTCAACTGTCTGTTGCCCGATCTTTTGTGTATTTTCCTGCTGTTCCATGAGTCTCTCCATTTATGACTTGACGGATTGTGGGGGCTGAATCCCGTGTTTCAAGAGCCGGGACAAAAATAATCCGACCGATGGTTCTGTGGCGTTGCTGGCAGCGGTGGAATACCGCTGGTAGCATGTCGCCCTCCAACAAAATCATGGTCTGCAAATTTCTATGGCTGCACTGGGTTATTCCGCGCCGGGTTCTGTCTGGCCAGAACGCGTGATTGTGGTCTGTATTGTTGCGCTGCTGCATCTGGTGCTGTTCGCAGTCTGGCTCATGCAGCCGCGCCCGCCACAGATCGCGGTGAGGGAGATATCCATCTCTTTCGCCAATCTGCAAAGGCCGCAGACTGAAGTAGAATCGCAACCTGTAATCAAGCCGGAATCCAATCCCGCCCCCCGCGCGCGCGCGAACAAGCCGGAAGCGCCGGTCGCCGCCAAGCCGCAAGTGCGGGAAGAATCAATCCCGGCCGCACCGGCCATTGAAACCCCAACCTCTCCCATCCAACTGGATGCCGAACCCGATTATCGTGCCGACTATTTGAATAACCCGCGCCCCCCTTATCCCATGATGGCGCGACGCATGGGCTATCAGGGTAAAGTGATTCTGAACGTTGAAGTACTGGCGGACGGCAAAGTGGGGGAAGTGAGGCTTGAACAAGGCTGTGGCTACAGGATTCTGGACGAGGCTGCACTGCAAACTGTCAAGACATGGCGTTTTTCCCCCGCGCGTCGCCTCGGTCGGCCGGTCACCCGGTGGTTCCTGGTTCCAATCAAATTTTCTTTGAAGGATTAAGCACTATGCCCCCATTCTTTCCAGTCAACTCGCCGATTGTCGTGGCGACGCTGTTGTTGCTGATCCTTCTGTCGATGGTGACCTGGTCGATTGCGCTATTCAAACTATGGAAGCAATGGCAAGCACGGCGCGATGATCGCGCCTTCAACGACACTTTTTGGGCGGTGCGTGAATGGCATGATGCGGGCAAAGTAGCCGGCACCAGCAAGGGCGATATTGCGCGCCTCGCCCAGGCGGGCTTTACCGAACTCGAAACTCTCAGCGGCACACAACAGGATTTAAAGCATTCCGGCGCGCCACAGGATGTGCTTGAGCGCATGCTGCGTCAGCAGTTGCAGAACATCCAGCGCTATCACGAACGCGGCCTGGCAGAGCTGGCGACCATCGGCTCCACCGCGCCATTCGTGGGGTTGTTCGGCACTGTATGGGGCATTATGCATGCGCTACAGGAGATAGGCAGCAGCGGCACGGCCTCGCTGGACGTGGTGGCCGGTCCGATTGGCGAGGCGCTGATTGCCACCGCCATCGGCATCGCCACCGCGCTGCCCGCGGTGCTCGCCTATAACTTCTTCCTGCGCCGTTTAAGGGTGCATCTGACCGACCTGGAGAATTTTGCCCACGACTTCCTGCGCCTGGCGCAGAAGCACGATTTTAAGTTGTAAGGAGGAAATATGGCATTCGGCAATGTCCCCGAGGAAGGCGACAGCATGATGAGCGAGATCAACGTCACGCCGTTGGTGGACGTGATGCTGGTGTTGCTGGTCGTGTTTATTATCACCGCGCCATTGCTGGCGCCGCAGTCCCTCAAGATCAAACTGCCCAAGACCGAAGCCGTGGCGCATGACAACACGCTAAAAAAATTCAGTTTGGCCATCAACGCCAAAGGAAAGGTTTTTTATGAATCGTTACCTCTGAACGAAGACGCACTTGCACAGATGCTCGGGGCGCATGCTGCCGATCCAAGTTTCGAATTGCAGATTCAAGCAGACGCGGCGGTGCCTTATGGCAGGGTGGCGCAAATCATGGCAATCGCTCAAAAATCAGGGATAGCCAGGCTATCTTTCCTTACCGTGACAGCAAAATGACATTTAGGCCACCTCTAAAAATCTATTTTGCTGGCGAATCGCTGCGTTGCGCGGTGCTCGCCTCCTCGCCTGTCTACTTGATATGTCTCGTCGTCTGCGCTCCGTGCGCCTTGCGCTTCATCCCGCAAAAGTGAATGTTTAGAGGTGCCCTTTATACAAATATTTTCAGCCCTGAAAACAATAAGATAGGAGTGAAAAGTTAATGTTGAAAGTGCTGTTCGTCTGCATGGGCAACATATGCAGATCACCCACCGCCGAGGCGGTGTTTCGCCACTATGTGGAAAATGCCGGACTATCGGAAAACATACATATCGATTCGGCGGGAACGCACGATTATCACATCGGTGACCCGCCGGACGCACGCACAAGACATGCGGCACAGCAGCGCGGCTATAACATGGATGGATTGCGCGGGCGTCAGGTAAGCGCGGAGGATTTCAACCGGTTTGACTATGTGCTGGCGATGGACAAGGCGAATCTCGTCATCCTGCAACGTCTCGCGCAAACGGTCGGTGGCAATCCCCAACTGTTTCTCGAATACGCCCGCCGCCACGCCGAACGCGAAGTGCCGGATCCTTACTACGGCGGCGCCGACGGCTTCGAGCGGGTGCTTGATTTGATTGAGGATGCGGCGGAGGGGTTGCTGGAACACCTGCGGCAACGTCATCTGCGGGAGTAAATCCAAAAACTTTTCGGATCAACAGCGCAAATATGGCAGCCGAAAAAAACGCGCGGCATGCCGCGCGTTTCTTGTCAGTGCCCCCGAACTTATTTGGACGGGCGGGTCTCCACCATTTGCAGCGGCTCGCTGTTTTCCATGGTGTAGATTTCGCGCGGACGCTGGCGACGGCGCGGCGCACGGTCGCGTCGTTCCGGCGCTACCGCCACACTGGCAACCTTGTTTGGATCGGTTTCGATCAAAGTCAGGCCACTGGCGTTCAGATCTGCGCTGATTGGCGCGGCAGCGAGGGCGGTCGCCACCGGGGCCCGGACTGGCGCTGCGACCGGTTTCTGTATCGGGTAGCACACCACTTCGGTCGGGGTGAGCGGGCGCGCCATGCCGACCGGATAGGCAACGTATTCCGAAGGCTGGAGGCGGGCAGGGGCGGTGTTGCGGGCAACATTGGCTTCCTGCGTCGGGCTGACCGGGTTCTCTCCGTTGTCGTTTTCCGGCGGCAGCTCGCGCCGCCCGCGTTCGCGCCGGCCGCCGCGCCGGCCGCGTTTGCGTCCTTCGCGCGAAGGTGCTCCGTCGGCTTGCTGTTCCGCTATTGTGGCAGTGGCGGTTTCCAGCACCGGTTTGGTTCCAATGTTTTCCTGACGCGGGGCTCGCGGTTGCTGGCGCTCCTTGCGGTTTTGCGGTTTGCCTTGGTCGACCATCTCCGTTGTTGCAGCTTGGCGCTGGTTGTCGCCGCGTTCGCGGCG